>Ga0182745_1000360_pt1 | contig 53483 bp, 30 predicted proteins | sample eDN3rd30CKraftBY_FD_128523 | JGI IMG/M metagenome (GOLD analysis project Ga0182745, IMG submission 128523) | Enriched backyard soil microbial communities from Emeryville, California, USA - eDNA 3rd pass 30_C Kraft BY (version 2) (version 2) | ecosystem: Environmental > Terrestrial > Soil >... | reverse complement strand
CGTCTGACCTGGCTCATCCCAACGCATCGTCCGACTCCCAAGCAACTCGGTTGTACTCAGATCGAATCTAGCGCGATCCGGTCTTGGATGCAAACTAGACGGGGGTTAAATCAACAAGCCCTTTTGCTTCGGGCTTCGCGTTAAGCGGATCTTCGGGCCATGAATGCTTGGGGTAGCGCGCCCTCAAATCCTTTCGGACTTGAAAATAGGTGGTACTCCAAAAGCTCTTCAGGTCCTCGGTGACTTGCACGGGCCTGTAGTTTGGACCGAGCAGGTGGAGGAGGACCGGCACACGTCCTCCGGCAAGTCGGGGCGTCTCTGTCCAGCCAAAGACTTCCTGGATGCGAACAGCCAGCACCGGAGGCCTGCCCGGCTGGTAGTCGAGGCGAATCCGGCTGCCGCTCGGCACGCGGAGCGCTTCCGGCGCCTGCTCTTCGAGCCAGGTCGTCTGCGCGTAAGTCAGCCGTCCCTTGAGGCGCCCGAGAAGGTCGCTTGCCCTCACCTCGGCGAGACTCCGCTTCCCCGCGCAAGCCTCGGCGACAAGTTCCGCGAGCGTCGCGTCATTCAAGAGCAGCGTTGGGGACTCGGGCATCGCCTCATTCAGAAAGGTGACGCGGGCCAGCCAGGCAGCGATCGACTCATCTTTGCCCAGGAAATCCCTTGCGCGGGGTCGGAGGTATTCGGCAAGAGCCTCCCCGGCTTCACCCCGCGAAACCATCTGGTTCCGATCCTCGCGCAAGACGAGATTACGGTATGAGAGCCTGAGCAGACCAACCAGTCGCTCTTGCTCCGGATCGAAGGTAACCAACCGCTCCTGCCGTACCGAGTCGGGAAACGCTTCGGACAGCCATTCCAATTGGATCGCGCTGGCGATTCGGGCGCGTGCCTCGCGGGCCCCAGTGCGTCGTTCGTCTCGCGGGTCGACAACGACGAAGAATTCAGAGTCACGCACCACCGACTCCGACGCCAAGCGGACCCCTCGCCCTCCAACCATCACACCTGTGAGCTCCGCTCCTCTTCGTCTCACCACGCGGTCAGGATAAGCCAGAAGCACCCACCGGAGCATCAAGTCTTCAGGCGCGGGGCTGGTTTGGGTGTCCCCTGCCCTGGCTCCACGTATTCGGCGACCGGTTCGGATGAGGTCGTTCCGCACCTGAATCACGCGTCTGACCGCAAAAGGATCGAGTCCCCGGGCTCGCAAGGCCGAAGGGACAAACCGAGCACGCTCGGCCCAGGCAAGCCAATCCAGGCGCGTCAACAGGTCGGATGAACCTCTGTCCGCGGCGATCCGCGGCGTATCGGCTCCCTGGCGAAGAACAATGTCCTTTTCCGAGATCAATGCGGCCAGGGATGCTCCCTCATGCAAATACCCCGCATGCGCGGCCTCGACGAGTAGCCGGCCGAGCCTGGGGTGAACCGGGATCGAGAGAAGTTGTCGGCCCATCGCGGTGATTCGCCCATCCGAGGTCAGTGCTCCCAGGCCACGCAACAACTCCTCGGCCGAGTCGATACTTTCTTCGCGAGGAGGCTCGTACCAGGGGAACCGGCGCGGCTCAGGATGGCCCCAGGCATGGAGCGTCAGAATCGCGGTCGAAAGCTCCACCCGATGAATCTCGGGGGTATCCGACTCAGGCATCCCCCGTTCCTCACGTTCCGACCAGAGGCGAATACATACGCCTTCGGCGGTCCGCCCCGCGCGTCCCGCCCTCTGCGCGGCCGAGGCCCGGCTGATCCGTTGCAGCTCGAGCCGGTCGAGACCCCGCCCAAGGTCGACGCTCGCCACACGGGCTAATCCCGAGTCGATCACGGTCCGAACCCCGTCGATCGTCAACGACGTCTCGGCAAGATTCGTGGAGAGTATGATTTTCCGGCGCGGGCTCGGTGCCAGAACCCGGCTCTGCTCCTCTGACGAAAGGCCGCCATGAAACGGAAGGACCAGCAAGTCGTCCCAGCCGGGCTGCCTGCGCAGGGCGGTCTCGGCTCGGCGTATTTCTTCGGCCCCTGGTAAAAAGACCAGCAGATCACCGGTCTCCTGAGCGTTGTCTTCGCGGTCCAGGACCTCACGCACGGCCGACTCGATTGACTCGCTGGAAGCAGGCCGCGTGGTGGGCCGATACCGCACCCTCACGGGAAACGACCGGCCCTCAACGTGATGAATCGGAGCATTCGAGAGGAATTGGGAGACCGGGGCGGGATCCATCGTCGCCGACATCACGATAATCGCGAGATCCTCTCGCACGGTCTCTCGGACTTCCCGCAGGAGCGCCAACGCTAGGTCGGTGTGCAAGCTTCGTTCGTGAAATTCATCCAAGATCACCGCCCCGACCCCCTCAAGGAACGGGTCTTCGAGGAGCTGGCGTGTCAAAATCCCTTCGGTGAGAACCCGAATCCGAGTCTGAGGCCCGTAACGCTTCTCGAATCGGATGTGATAACCAACCTCCTCACCGAGTGCCCACCCTTGCTCGCGGGCGATCCTTTCCGCGGAGGCTCGCGCAGCAACCCGACGTGGCTGAAGCAAAACCAGGGCGGGATGCGCACTCGACAAAACCTGTGCCCTAACCAGGGCTGCCGGAACCCGTGTCGTCTTTCCCGCCCCCGGAGGGGCGACAACCACCACGCCTCGGTGCATCTTCACCGAGTGAATGATCTCCTCAAGATGAGCGTCGATCGGCAGGGATATCATAAGACCAGGAAAAACCTCGACCGGATTGATCCGCCTTCAGCCGGGTTCCGTTCGCTGAAAGCCGTGACTAGCCTACATCAATGTCGTGGCGCGATGGGACGAGGCATCTCGGCAAGACGCGTTTCCCTCGAGCGCTTGACCAGGAGGATCGAGGATGCAACGAACGCCCTGACCGAGCCCACCTCGAACCAGGAAACTCCGCGGCTCAATGGGCTCAATCGCTAAATAGACCGCGAGCCTCGCCGGTCCAATGGGATCGGCGAGGCTCCACGGTTGGGATTCAATGTTATCCACGCCGTTAGGTTGAAATCAAATGAGTTCACCCTGCTCGGCGGGTTCGATCGTCTCAGGCATTACGCGGACCTTGCGGGGTCCGATTCTGATGCGAGGCCTGTGAGGCCTGGAGGGCGGCTCGAGCTTGCTGGCGTTGGGCCTGAAGCTTCGCTCGTTGCCCGTTCTGCTGGGTTGCCGCCTGAATCTGCTGGCCCGACTGAGGTCGGCCTTGTCCAGGTCTGATGAACGACCCAGACGGGGGCGTTGTATGCTCGTGCTTCCGGGGGGGATGTCCCTTTCCGGTGAAGATCACTCGCGTGGTGGGGGATGGGACGAACTTCACATGGCCCTGGCGACCGATCAAGAAGTTCTCTCCACTCCCGCCTCTCAAGAGGTTGGATCCGAACCAACCGTGGGCCCGGGTCACTCCCGCACCGGCCTGAATGACATTCCTGCCACCATGGCCACCGTCGAGCGTGACACGGATCGCGGGATCCAGGCTCTCGGAGACGATGATCCGGTCGCTGGCCTTGGAACCGTAAACAACCACCCGGTCGATATCAGTGACGAGTGGCTGGATCTGGTCGATCACACCATTCACACTGACCTGAATCTTGTTCCCACTGGGATTGGACGCGTCTCCGATTTGGGAGACAACAATCTGGTTGCTCCCCCGATCCGTCCTCGGAGCGGGCGTCACGACCAGAACATTGCCGATTTGCCGAACCGTTCCGGTCAAGGCCTGACCCACGTTGAGCGACACCGTGGCCACGTTGCTGGTCAAGGCTGCCGAGCCTGTACCGTGGTCGGTCACGGAGTACTGGAAGGTATCGGCCCCCTCGAAGTTGGGGTTGGCCGTGTAAACCAGGTTGCCCGTACTGGCGTCGAAGCCGGAAATGGTTCCGTGGGTCGGCTGCGAGATGAGCGTATAGGTTAGGCCGGTGCTCGTCGCGGGGTTGGCGCTGACCCCTTGGAGCTGGATCTGCGTTTGCTGGTTCGCCGCGGCGCCTTGATCAAACGAAACCGCGATCGGGTTGAGTGCGACGGGCGTCGTGCCCGCGACGTTCAGGATGATCTGGTGATAGCTGAAGTTGGAGGGGTCGTCTAGCGACGTACTGCCTCCCCCTCGGTTGGTTTGGTCGCGGACCCCAACCAGCAAGTTCATCTGGCCAGTGAAGCCCTGCGCGGGCGTGACCGTCACGATACCCGTGGATTGATCGACCGAGGCCGTTCCCTGGACCGCGGGCACTTCGGAGAAGGTGGTGGCCCCCGTGGAGGGATTGGTTGTGACGCCCCCCTTGACGATGTAGGTGAGGGGATCGCCTTCGGGGTCGACGGCGGGAATCCGGAAAATGTTCTTCTGGTTCACCGCGACGTTCTGGGAGTAGACCACGGCCGGCTGGGTTGGAGTGCCGGGAGTCGTGGTGACCACCTGAGTGGGATAGGGCAATTGCTGGATGAATGCCCTCGAGTTTTGATTCGGCTCGCCGACCGTAACCTTGAAGGTTTGAACGGCGGTGGTATTGGTCGTAGGATCGGTGGCGGTCACCGTGATGTCGGAGGTGTCGCCCGGTCGGGCACCCGTCGCGTCGATGTACACCACACCGTTGGGATTCGTGTCACTGACCGTCGCGCTGTTGATCTGAATCGGGCTGGTGGGCGTTCCGGACGCATCTTTGGCCACCTGAGTCATCTTGTCCACGGTCTGGAAGCCCGAGACGACTTCCCCAAAGACCGTGTGCTTGAAGTTCAGGAACTCTGGCGAGCCTGTCGTGATAAAGAACTGCGTGTCGTTGGTATCAGGGCCCGAGTTCGCCATGGCGAGCTGGTACTTGCCGGTGAACGCAAGCTGCTGAACGAACTCATCCACGAAGGGCGTTCCCGGCTGGCCGCTGGCACCCGCCCCGGTCCCGGTCGCCGATCCCCCCTGAACGATGTAGTCGGTGGAGGTGGGGAACCCGCTCGCGACGCGGTGGAACGTCTTACCGTTGTAGAATCCCGACTCCGCGATCGACTCGATGGTCCCGGCCGTCAGCGGCGTCAGGTCGTTGAAGAGCTGAAACGTGATCGGGCTGTTCGCGATCAGAACATCATCGGGGTTCGCCTGTTGGTGAGCCACTGTCAGCGTCAGGTACTTGCCACTCGAGACCGCCGCCCCAATGGAGGGGTTACTCGAAGTGACCGTGAAGTTCTGTGAAACCGAACCTGATGCGCTCCCATTGAGTGGCACCTGATACCCGAGTGTGGCGGGCACGGATACGTCTGGGACAGGCGCGATCGAGGCGGCCAGCAATTGTCGATCTTCCAACGATTCAATCCGCGGGCGATGCTTCCGAGCAGCCTGGCGGTCTTGCCCTTGGCTCAACACTCGACTTCCAAGGAATCGTCCGCCCCATATCCCGTCAAACATCCGGCACCTCCTGCGCCTCAATCAATCAGCCTGATGCCGGACGCACACGCCCGACGCACTGCTTATTGATGCCTGTCTTCCGTTTATCGGCTGGGCAGATTATTCCGCTTGAACCAAAAGGGAGAAATTTGCCAGAAACAACAGAAGTTCGTCGTGGCCTCCAAACTTGGAAAGCGGTCGGATCCGAGACTGTCGCGGAGTGAACGCCTTGTTGAAGGTCATACAAGTAAGTCAGAGGATCGATTCGGTCAGCGCGCAAAAAAACGGGTTAACCCACAATGGGATTAACCCGTTTGATCGATCGGCCCTTTTCGCTCAACTCAGAGTCGGACGACTCGGGCGCACGTCAATGACTTGGTTCAGGGATTGGCTTTCCGGAGGGTAAAGCCAGTCAACGTGAACCCGTCTTCGTCCTGCATCCCAAAGCTTCCCCCCTGCGAGAGATACTTGGCGAAGATGGAGAAGTCGGGCAGCTTGTCCTTGTCGATAATCTTGCTGAAGTCGCCCAGGTCGGGACCTCCAGCGACCGCGGCGCCCTGGAGGGCCTTCTCGAACTGACCGCTCTTGACCATGTCGTACGAGAGACGAGCTTGTTCCTCGGGGCGAACGAAGGTCAGGGAGCTCACCTGTTCGGGCATTTCCTTGGCAACGCTCTGATAGGCCGGGCTATCGGCGAGGTTGGCATCGCCACCACGCAGCACCTGCTCAAGAAGGGTGGGCTCGCTGGAGACGAACACCGAGTTCTTGGCGACGGTGACGCTGATCGGGCCCTTGAACTGGCGGGTATTGCCGAGATTCGGGTTGTTGGGGACTTCGGGGATCTCGAAATCGTAAATCGTCGTTCCCTGGAACTCGCGTTTCTTGGGGGTCCCGCCGGCGATGCCGATGAGCTTGTTGAGCGTATTTTGGAACGCCTTGGAGTCGTCGAGAGCGACAGCCAGCACCATGCGCTGGTTGTCTTCCTTGATCGGCTTCTTGAAATCGCTGATCATGGTGATCCGATTGCCAAGCGGGCCGAACAGATCATTCTGGAACTTGAGGCCTTCGCCGCCGTTCGGTCCGACGAGTTGTTGCTCGAGAACTTGCAACATCCCTGGCTGAATCATGTTCACCAGGTCGTTGATGGCGGTGTAAGCGTTATCGAGGTCCCAGCTCCAGGACTGATAGCTCGCCACGGTGGCGGGCACCCAGTTCTCTGGTTTGAGCGAAACCTTGGGGAAGTTGAAGATCTTGAGCAGGCCCTGGGCCTGGCCGGGGGCGAGAATCACGGTCTTCGTCACGCTGTCGAAATTACCTTCGTTCAGAACGAAGCTTCCCGCCGCGGCCTTCAGACCCTGAAGTCCGGTGAGCTGGATCATGGTCTCGACTTGCTGGGCCTGAGCCGCGTTCCCCTTGTTGGCGTTCACCGCGCCCTGGGTAATCAGCTTGAGAGCCTTCGCCAGGTCGATGAACCAGGAAACGTGAACCTTGGTGCCGAGTTTGGTCTGCGCCTTGAGGTACGAATCGTTCGAGGCGAGCGAATCGGTCCGTCCGCCCAGGTTGGCGATCAGGTCCTTGGCGGCGTCCACGTCGCTACCAACGATGAAGACGCTCCCCTGGTTGGTCCAAATGACCGGGGTTTCGGGCAATTCATCCTTGTTCGCCTCGCCGTCGGCTTTCTTGGCGGGGGGCTGGATGACGTGGAGGGTGGCCCCTTTGAAGGTCTCGTTGGAAACCGAGGCCCCCTTCTCCTTGCTCTGCTCGGTGGCCTTGGTGAGCACCTCGGTCATCTTGTCGGTATTGCTTCCCACATCGGCGGTCAGCAAAATCGAGACGGGTAGCTTCGGATCATCGCGTTGTACGATGGCGAACGACGCGGCGCCCTGGGGCAGCTCGAGAAGTTCTTTGTAGGTAACACCAAGCTTGGACTTGAGCGACTGGCCCGCTTCGTTGAGTCGGCCGGCGAACTCGTCGCGCCAGCTCTTCATCCCCGGGTCGCTCCAAAGCTGGCCGAACTGGCTCTGCTTGAACGACTCGCGCAACGCGGATGCATCATCAATTTTGAGAATGGCGATCGTTGAATTCGGGTAGAACTGTTCCGGCGGTGTCGCGGCACGGCTCTGAGCCCCCAAGAGCAACAGACCGGCCAGGCCAACCCATCCGGCCAGAGCGTGGCGCAAAACCGCCCGCATCGGGATATGCATCGATGAAGACTCCGTTTCCACTCGAATTCCTCCTCCGAACTGAAGCCGGAGGACCTTGTTGCCAAGTCCATCCCCCACGTCACTCAGGCTTGAGGAGTGGGGGCACGTTCCCTCATTCCGGCGCGAGGCCGGGAAGCCCAACAATTTGATCCTGTTGGGCCTGCTCGTTCACGGTGCTCAGCGAACTTCCGTTTTCTTAAGGTTCGACCAGGGAAACCCGATCCGACGCGGGTGCTGAATCCGCCGATTCTGGCGAGCCAGCCAGTGGCGGGCGGCCAACGCGGCGCCGCCTTGGTGGATCCAGGTAGCGATAGCCGGTATTCGGATTTTCCTTATCGAAGGAGAATGCATCACGATTGCGGAGAAAGTCCTTCACATAATTGATCGGGATGGCAAATCCAAGGTTATCACCCTGGCTCGCCTTCATGTTCGTGACCCCGATGACTTCCCCGCGTAAGTTAAACAGAGGCCCCCCGGAATTACCAGGGTTGATCGCCGCATCGGTCTGAAGATAGATCTGCCCCTCGAAGTTGCGATTCCGTGTGCTCACGATTCCTTGAGAGACACTCCGCTCCAAACCCAGAGGATTCCCCACGGCGAAAACACCATCACCCGCGTTGAGATCATCCAGACTACCCAACACGACATGGCTAAGTTTCAGATCCTTCTGAGGCGGGAGTTTCAATAAAGCCAAATCCACGAATGGGTTGAGCGCGACGATCTCAACCTGCTCGATCCGCCGCCGGGCCAAACCGCTTTCCACATTCTGATAGAGGACCGCGGAGATGCGGGTTTCTCCCTGAATAACGTGCTGGTTCGTTACCGCGTAGCCCTCATCATTGATGATGAACCCCGAACCCTTGCCCGACGGGGTCTCGATCGAGATCACTGCCTCGCCAAACTGATCGACCAGTTCCTTAACCGGTGCGGCGCGGAGCCCTTTCTCCGTGAAGAACCGAGTCGCGGCCTCGTCCGATGTGTGAGAATCCGCCGCCGATCGATTCGCCTCCGGCTTCTTCCGCTGGGTCACCTGGTCTTTAGGAACCCGAATCACGTCGAACCCGAGATCAACGAAGAGCGCGGTTGACTTCTCGGCGACCACCTCTCCAATGATCTCATGACCATCTCGGAGGCTGATGACCTCGGAACCGATTCCGCTTCGAACGCCCACCAAGACCAAGCACACCAGACTGGTCACGGTGACTGATACGAATCCGCGCATCGTCCCAAGGCCCTCGAATGACGAGGCAACGCGCTGAGCCAAATTCGTGATGACTCTGCGCAAAGCCAGTTTCAAGTCAGCATTGTGATGAATCCTGCCCGCATATTCAACCCGATCCCGTTAAACGATTTCGATGGAGCACGGTTGAACAACTTTCCCCTAGCCAATCCATTCTTCTTATTCTTCGTAAACTCTCTAAAATAAGTCGCTTTCCCTTGACGAAGTTCGAGATTCACTGCTATTGTAAAAAATCATCGAAAGAGTTTTCCTCTCGCGACCTCGTCTTCCAAGTTCCCCTTTCGCACATTCCACCGTCGCCGGGGAGAATGGCCCGTGTTCACTGAACCGATTCGAGTGATATCACTCGCTCTGGCCTTATCCGTAATGGGTCTGCCGTTGGCCTACGGGCAGGCAGAGCAGACCGAGCCATCCAAAGCCGGGGCCGAGAATCCGGCAACCGAGCCTGCCGAAGCGCCGAAGGCTGACAAAGAGGCGTTACCCGGCCCCGACCCGATTCCTGAGTTCAAACTGCCGCCCCTGTCCACGATCCCGGTTCGGCGCGGAGCCCCAGCGTTCAACGTCAAAATGGTTGACGCCTCGCTCCTCCCGCGCGACAAGGAGGGGATTTGGGTTCTCGACTTTTCATTCAAGCCACTCAGAATTATCAGCGCCGACCTGCCCGGCAAGGGGCGTCGTCAACTCCACTACCTCAGTTACCGGATCATCAACCACACCGGGCAACCGCGCACCCTGGTCCCCCAGTTCACCCTGGTGGACGAGAGAGGGCAGCGGCTCGAAGATGCGGTCATTCCTCAGGTGGTGCGGATCATTCAGGCACGCGAAGACCCCACGATCCCGCTCCTCGGCGCGGTGAACATCATGGGAACCATCCCGCCTAGCACCAAGGAAGGGGTGGACGACGCGGTTTATGGGGTCGCGGTCTGGGAGGGAGTGGATCCCAAGGCCGATCGGCTGACCATCTTCGTGAGAGGTTTGTCGGATGGATACCAGGTTGTCCCTCCCGCCACGGAGGGAGCTGAACCTGTTGTCCGGCACAAAACCTTGAAGATTGACTTTGTGAAGCGTGGCGATGATCGCAACCTCACCGAACGGGAGATCGAGTTGCTCGAGCCCCCTTATGAGTGGATCTACTGGTGAGGTGAGAAGCCATCAGGATTCTCGTTGCTTGAGTGGAATCGCTGGGCTCGGATGGGTGGAGAAACCCATTCGAGCCTTGTTCATGACCTCAACCCTACTCACCATCAAAATCTCCTGATGCTTTAAGCGACCGGTTCATAGGATGCCGGATCGGGAATCCCAAGCGAGGCGAACGCCGCGAGTCGTAACGAGCACGAGTCGCACCGCCCACACGCGAGTCCATGGGTTCCCGGGTCGTAGCAACTGTGCGTGAGTCCATAATCCAGGCCAAGTTCGAGACCACGCGTGATGATCTGCTCCTTTGTCAAATGCAGGAGTGGGGCATGCACGATAAACCGTCCCTGGCCTTCCACCCCCGCGCGTGTGGCGAGGTTGGCCAGCGATTCAAACGCCCTGAGGAACTCCGGGCGACAATCGGGATAGCCTGAATAATCCACGCAATTCACGCCTACAAAGAGGTCGAACGCACCGATCGCCTCCGCCCACGCCAGCGCGAGCGAAAGCAATACCGTGTTCCTCGCGGGTACATAAGTAATGGGAATCTCTTCCCGATGCTCTTGGGGGTCCCGGTCTTTGGGAACCTCGATATCGGCCGTCAGGGCACTGGCTCCAAAGGCGCGTAGGTCAATGAACTGCTCGATATGATGTCGAATGCCGAGCGCCTGCGCGACACGTTGCGCGGCGTCTCGTTCGACAAGGTGGCGTTGACCATAAAGAACGGTCAAGGCGTGGACATCGAAGCCCGCCTGACTGGCTTCCGCGGCGACCGTCGCGGAGTCGAGTCCGCCACTCAACAAGACGACCGCTTTCTTTGCCTGCTCCGCCATCGTCTCCATTCTCCTCGTTCTCAAATGAAAGCCGGAGTCAAATGCGTTGTTTTGCCGGGCAAGTTCGCCACGGCTCCTTTCCGGCGATGAGCAAGGTTCCACACGAATTCAGGATCACCTCACCAACGCGTTCGAGTGGTTTGCTTCGCCCAAACCTGGAAGATGTGATAGGATGTTGGGTTTGGTCGATTCACCAGCAGTGACTCAGACAATCCCCCAAGTTTAGCCCTCCTACCTGCTCGTTCAGGTGTGGCAGGAGGCGTGACTCGCCTTCCGCACCAGTTCCTCCGGAGCCTCGCGCATGGAATTCGATCTGCTTCAAAACCTCCCCCAGATCATAGGAACGGTCATTGCCTTGGTCTTCCTGGAAGGGCTCCTGAGCGCAGACAATGCCCTGGTCCTCGCGGTTATGGTTCGGCATCTGCCCAAGGATGAGCAAAAACGGGCTCTCCGCTATGGGATCGTAGGCGCCTTCGTGTTTCGACTCATCGCGGTCATCCTGTCGACGGCACTCCTTCGCTTCTGGCATTTCAAGGTGGCGGGTGGGGTCTATCTACTCTACCTCGCGCTTCGGCACATGTTCACTCGCGAACCCGAGCCCGACACCACGGGACTTCCCCGAGGGCGTGGATTCTGGGCCACCGTCGTGGCGGTGGAGTTCGCGGATATCGCCTTCTCGATCGATTCCATCCTCGCGGCAGTCGCCATGGTTCCTCATGGATATCCCCCCTCGCTCCAGCTTGGAATTGTTTATACGGGCGGAATCCTCGGGATTATCACGATGCGCTATGTGGCAGGCTATTTCATCGTCCTGCTAGATCGGTTCAAAGGCCTTGCGAACTGCGCCTACGTCCTTGTGGGGTGGATTGGGGCCAAGCTAATCATCAGTGGGCTCGAGTCCGGCCATTACATCACGTTTGAGATTCCGGAGTGGCTTTTCTGGGGTGGTATGCTTGCCATCATCGCGTTCGGGTTATTGTATAATCCGGCGGACAATAACTCGACGGGGTCGGGCTCATCCACCATGGACACGATCTCAGAAGCCGACCCCTCGGATAGCTCTCCCACCACCCCCACGGGCGTGCAGTGATCCAAAAGCATCGCGGAGTTCTGAGTGATGGCGGGGCGGTTGCATTGCCACCCTTGCCGTGCTCCGATTAGTTCAGCACGGCGGATTGCATGGTCTCGATGAACCAACGCGCTTCCCTCGCGGATCGACGCGGGAAGTGGAATTTGCTAGTGTGGTTGGCCTGGGTTGGCGACACTTATTTCGTTCGAGGTACGTGAGTAATGGCAGTGTTTGAACCCTACGCTCCTTGCCCGTGCGGCAGCGGCCAGAAATTCAAGTGGTGCTGCCATAAGGTGGAAAGCCACGCGGAACGGGCGCAGCGCCTGTTCGAAAGTGGGCAAGCGGAATCGGGGCTTCAAGCACTCGACGAAGGATTGCGCCAGGCTCCTGGGAATGCTTGGCTATTGACCCGAAAGGCCGCCTACCAGGTCCAGCTCGGACGCTACGAGGCCTCCAAGGAATCGCTCAAGGTCGTTCTGGAAACGGCCCCCAAGCATCTTGGAGCTCTGCACCTGCTCACCCGGCTGGTCGCGTTGACCGAAACCCCCATCGAGGTCACCCACTACATACAGAATGTGATTTCTAAGTTCTCGGTCGACGAGACCGAGCCGCTCGCTCCACTGGTCCAGTTGGTGGCGGAAGCGCTCTTGATCGCTGGCCAAATTCCAGCAGCGATCCGGCATTTCGAGCTCGCGCACTCCCTATCCGGAGCGGAGGGTAAGTCGGACAATGCCCCTCTGGAATCCGTCAAGCGCGATACAGCCTCCTCGCTCTTTCTCCGCAACCCCTACTCTCTAAGGTTCCCCTCCGCTCAGCTTTCCCCTGACATTCGAGACCAGTTCGAGCAGGCGATTGGCTGGGCATCAGAAGGGTTATTCTCCGCCGCGGCATCGGCGTTTGAACTCTTGGCGAGCGACCCCGCCTCGGCCATCGACGCCGAACGCAACGCGGGTCTCTGCAGACTTTGGTCGGCCGACACGGTCGGCGCCATCGAGGTGCTTCGCCGCTCGATCCTGCTCATGGGCGAAACCGACGAGGCGGTCGAGCTCGAGGCCCTGTGCCAGCACTACGATCAACTCGAATCCGACGAGAAGATCGACGAAGTTCAGTTGTCCTGGCCCCTTCGTGATCGCGACCTCCTGCTGAAAGTCCTGCGGGCAGACCCTTCGATCGTCGAGATGGAACCTGGCCCCCTCAACCCCAACAAGCCCGACTCCGAGGAAGTGCTCCGTTTTGGGCTGCTAGACCGCCCCAAGATCGAGGCCAAGCACGGGCTCAGCCGTCAGGAAATACCTTCTTACGTCGGCGAGGCATTCGTCGGTAACGACGTCGCGGGGGTCGAGGGCCACGACGACGAGCGCTTCAGCGCGTTGGTTGAGCGTTTCACTTCACTCGCTCAGAATGGGATTAGGCCGGCCCACCCAAAGACCCGGGTCATCGCCAAGACCAGCCAGGCGGAGCGAGCCCTGACCTGGAGTTGGTATCTGCCCCCCACGCTTGAGCCCCTCGAGCATTACCGGCTGAACGAGGAACAGGAGCACGATCTCACCATAAACATCTGGCCGCGCACCAAGCTCAGACTGTTTGGCAATCGCACGCCGGAAGAAGCCGCCAAGGCAGGCGATGCCGTAGTGCCACTCCGGGCCGCCTTTCTCCGATTCGAGACAGGTGCCCCGTTTGGGTCGAAGCCCGACGAGCTCAGCCAGTTTCGGGCCCGGTTTGGACTCAAGCCGGAACCGACCCTCGACTCGGAACAAGTAAAGATCCCCGAGGTCCACCTCGCTCGTCTCCAGGCCATCCCAGCCGATAGGCTTAACGACGATCGACTGATCGAGCTCTACGAACGAGCACGTGAATACGCCATTCCCGGGGTGCTCAAATCCACGTGCGAAGCGATCGCCTCACGTCCGCGGTTGCATTCCGAGGATAAGGTCGATCCCTTCGTCCTCTACTCCGAGCTCGCCATGAGCGCCGCGGCGGAGCATCGGATCGAGGATGCGGCCACCTGGGTAAGTCAAGGTCGCCAGGCAGACCAAGTTGAGAAGCGAGCGGCCAGAGCGCCCCTTTGGGACATGATCGAGATCCGTATCAAGGCACGGACGAGCCGCCCCGAAGAGTGGGTGCCCGACCTGGCATTGGTGCTCGAGCGATATGCGAATCATCGTGAGGCATCCAACGCCCTCATGGTCTGTCTACTCGAAATGGGCTTGATCCGAGTCGTTCCAAAAGGCGACGGCTCCGCGGATTACTCGCTGGACACCCGCCCCTTGCAGGCCCTAATGTCACACTTTGGGCCGAGGATCTCCACGGCCTCGGGCATGCTCGGGGTCGCCGCCACCAAGGGCGAGATTTGGACGCCGGGCTCCCAGTCCGGCTCGGGCGGTGGCGGGGCCATCTGGACCCCGGGAGGAAGCTCTGCGCGTTCGTCAGAGGCGGGTTCGGGGGACAAACCCAGGTTGATCCTACCGGGCCAGTAAGAGGCACGCTCCCTTCGCGTTCCGCTATATCTGTCTGTCTCTACCCGGGGCGATCACGGCACACCCCTGAAGTCGCCCCCTCTAGAATCCAATGCAACGATCGCGTCCCTCTGTCCCCTCCAAACTCGGTCACCGCTCAAATTCGGCGGATGCACGAGTTGATCGGATCCTGCCTAGGATTGGCCAAGGCCGAGAGTGAGGGACACGAGCGTCTTTAAAGAATCCGAGGTAGGGTTCTTACGGGATCTGCCCACTCGAAACGGTCTTAATCTCTCACCCAGCTAAGCCAAGTCAAGACACCTTGCCGAAGAGAAGGGTTCCAACGATTGTGACCGAGTCGTCTGCTTCGAAAGAGGCGATTACCATCGTGCAACAGGGCTGGACGCATCTGCAGGCCCAACGTCCCCTTGCGGCCTGGGCATCCTGGCAGCGAGCCCTTCGCGTGATTCCCGAATTGCCCCAGGCCCTTGACGCCCTTTCCAGGTTGGAGACCGCCCTCGAACTGCCCATGGCCGCCCGGGCGGAACGTCGATTCCTGGCCCCCGACGATCCTATCAAGCGCGCGGCCTGGGATGCCAGGATCCAGGGCAGGAACCTTCAGGCTCTCGAATCGGCCGCCGACCTTTTCGCATCCCTCTCGGTAGACGACCCTGATGACGCCGCGGCCTGGACCAATCGAGGCCTTTGCATGGCCTGGCTGGGACACAACCAGGAAGCCATCTCCTGCCTGAACCGGGTCGTTCAGATTCTGGCGTCCAGCGCTCCCGACCAGGCCGTCGAGGCCTGGAGCCTGGCGGAGATTCTCCGCCTGGGGGGCGGCGCCGAACCCCTGGCCGACGACCTGCGATATGCCTGGGTGATCCCCTGGTCACGCGATCAGAGGTCTCGACTCCTGGCTTCGAACAATACCCTTCAGGCCATCAAGCAGCCGGGAGCACTGCTTGGTGGCACTGGACTCGGGAGTGAGACCCAAATCTACGAATGGCTCGATCGCCCCATGCCGGTACCCACGCCCTCGCTCCAGTACCACGAGGTGCCTCGACTCCTGGCGACCGCGATCGACTCAGGCGATACGTTGCGACTTTCAAGTCCCGACCCGCTCGCTCTGGAGCAGATTCTCGAGCCACTTCAAACGGCTCTCGGTACCCCCGATCAAGCCATTCAACGCGAGGTGTGTCCGCTCCCCATCGCTCTGGCCGACGCTGGGGTCTGGGGCTTTCGCTATCCCGACGGGCTCGACGAAGAAACTCGTAACCGTCTTACGCGCGAGGGGGTTGAGCAATACTTTGAGAACGTCTGGATTCATCGCCCTCGACACGGACTGAACAACCTCACGCCTCTTCAGGCCAGCCGGGCGGTCCGACAAGGGGATGCCGTGGCCCACGTCCAACTCGCCGCGGTCGTGCGGATTCGAGAACAGTTCGCCGCCAGACCAAAAACCTCCGCCTTGTATCAGGGCTATCCGTTCGATCGCCTGCGCCGGCGTCTGGGTCTTGGCCTGGATGACCCGGAAGCGGTTGATCCCACGGATGCGTCTTGCATGAGCGAAGTGGAGCTCGACCAACTCGACTTGAGCCAGCTCTCCGGCAGCCCTCTGGTCGAAGCCTACCACTCGGCCGCTGCTCTCGGGGTTGACGAGCGAACCGCCCGACTCGCGGCGCGCATCATCGAAACTCATGACCAGATCCCCGCCGGAACGCTCACTCCCGATCTCTTCGCGGTTCTCGTACGCGAAGCCCTCCAACAGGGCCGGAAGGGTGAGGCGTTCGACTGGATGAATCAGGGTAAGCAGCTTTGTCCAACGGACGAACGAAGGCGCTTCGACCTTTGGCAAGCCGAGCTCCATACGCGGAGCCACTCACCCGACGTCGCTCTCGAAATCTACACCAAACTCCTTGAAGATCAGTCGCTTACGAAAGATCAGACCCTCGCCGCGATCGAAGACCTGGAGCAAGAGGGATTTCTCGATCACGCCGAACGGCTCCGAAACCAGTCGAAGGTTCGAACCCCCGACACCGACCAAGGCTCCAAAGACCGTTGAAAGCGCCTAAGCCCCTTCGTGCCAGGAAGGGGACCCGACAGGATGAATGCTCGCCATGACGACCAACGCGACGGGATGGTTTTCAGCTTTGAAATGGACCAGCGATGGGCTGATCCCCGCCATCGTTCAGGATGCGGAGACCGGTGAGGTTCTAATGATGGCGTGGATGGACAACTCCGCGCTCCAACGAACGCTCGAGACCGGCCAGACCCACTTTTATTCGCGCTCACGCAAGTCGGCGTGGCATAAGGGAGGCACCTCTGGACACATCCAGCACGTCAAATCGATTCGGACCGACTGCGATGGAGACGTGCTTCTGGTCCAGGTTCACCAGCTAGGAGGGGCCTGCCACGAAGGGTACCGCTCTTGCTTCTACCGCGAGGCCAGGCCGGATGGCTCTCTCGAAACCATCGCCTCGCCGGTTTTCGAAAAGACCGAGGTGTACCGAGGCAACAGCTCAGTCGGTTGAGCCGTTACAAAACGACACCGAACGCCACAGCTTGGGCGCGACGTCTTCCCGGAAACGGCTGTTCCACTGTAGACTAAGACCCTTCCCTTTTTCGCTCGGTGGTAACGCGGGCGCTGGCGACCACCTGTCGGCGATGCCCGCCGGGACAAACTCCGGCTGCTCGCTCGGTGTCGATCATCGTGGCTTGGATCGGGACGGCCTGTTCCTCTCGATCGATCCCCCCTCCACGCCGGCCCAAGCGAATCCGCCCGCTTGAGTTTTTCAAATGGTTTTTCAAACGTTTAAAGACTTGTCTGTGAAGGAAGCCTTGTGATGCAGAAGCCGCGATTGATGACTCCGGGACCGGCTTCGGTACCCGAAGAGGTGTTGCTTGAGCTGGCTCGTCCCGTGATCCATCACCGCTCGGCCGAAGCCAAGCAGGTCATCACGGAAGTGGCGGGCGGTCTGAAAGAGGTGTTTCAGACCGAAAACGACGTGCTCATCCTGACCTCATCGGGAACGGGAGCAATGGAAGCGGCCGCCGTGAACGCGGTGCCGCCCGGCGAAAAGGCGATCATTCTCAACGCGGGTCACTTCGCGGCGCGCTGGGGAGAAATCTGCAAGGCGTTCGGCATCATCCCGATCCTGGTCGATACCGAGTGGGGCAAGCCCGTCGACCCCGCGCAGGTGGAAGAAGCGCTGAAGCAGCATCCCGACGCGAAGTGCGTCATGGCCACCCTCAGCGAAACCTCCACGGGGACCGGCCACCCGATCGAAGCCATTGGCAAGATCGTGGCGAAGACCCCCGCGCTCTTCATCGTCGACGGAATCTCCGGCGTCGGCGCGATGGAATGCAGGACCGATGCCTGGGGAATCGACATCCTGTGCGCGGGCTCTCAGAAGGCCTTCATGCTCCCCCCTGGCCTCGCGTTCGTCTCGGTCAGTGCCAAGGGGTGGGCGCAGATCGACTCGTTCGACTCCAAGAGCTACTACTTCAACTTGAAGGCCGCTCGGAAGAAGATGAAGGAGTTTGACACTCCTTACACACCTGCTCATACCCTGATCCTCGCGTTGCGAACCTCGCTGCGCATGATCAAGGCGGAAGGACTCGAGAATGTTTGGGAGCGCCATCGCCGAATGAGCGCCGCCTGCCAGGCGGGCGTTCGCGCTCTCGGCCTCGAGCTCTTCAGCTCGGCGCCGGCCGAAGGCCTGACTGCGTTCGTCATTCCGGATGGCCTCAAAGATGGTGATATCCGGGGTGGATTGACCAAGCGGTTTGGGGTGACCACCGTTGGCGGGCAGGGCAAGATCAAGGGCAAGATCGTCCGGATCGGCCACATGGGCTACACCGACGAGATCGACGTGGTTGGTGCTCTCGCGGCCCTGGAGATGGTGCTCCACGACCTGGGCGTGAAGTTCAACCCCGGCGCGGCGGTCTCCGCGGCGCAACAGGTTCTCCTCGGGCAAAAGGCGTAAAGGTCCGGCGTCGCCCGATCCTTCCATTCGTATCGCACAAAGGTGGGTCGGTGAGGTCGAGCCGTTACCTTGTCCTCGCGGCAGAGGTAGGGTATCAACCCCGCCGACTCCGACTTCGGAGTCTTTGAAGGTGGCTTATCGCGTTCTGGTAACGGACAAACTCGCAGAGGAAGGGCTGGAGCTTCTCCGCGCCGAGCCCAACCTCGAGATCGTGGTCAATACGAAGCTCGACCCGGCCGGCCTTCGGGAGGCCTTGAAGGAAGCCGACGGCATCGTGATCCGCTCGGGTACCCAGCTCACGGCCGAGGTCCTCAAGGACCAGCCCCGCCTCAAGGTGATCGTCCGAGCGGGTGTGGGCGTTGACAACATTGATGTTCCCGCCGCGACCCGACAAGGGGTCGTGGTCATGAACACGCCAGGCGGCAATACCGTCTCGACCGCCGAGCACACCATGGCGTTGATGCTCGCCCTGTCTCGCAACGTGGCCAAAGCCAACGATAGCCTGAAGGCGGGACGTTGGGATCGGAACAAGTTCACCGGAACCCAGCTCGGCGGTAAGACCCTCGGAATCGTCGGCCTGGGCCGCGTGGGTCTCGCGGTCGCGAAGCGGGCCCAGGGTTTTGACATGAAGGTGATCGGCTTCGACCCCTTCCTCTCGTCGGAGCGCGCCGCCGAATACGGGATCGAGAGCGTCTCCCCGCTGGATGACCTCTGGGGCCGTTGCGATTACATCACCTTGCACACCCCGCTCTCGGCCGAGACCCGCAACCTGATCGGGGCCAACGAACTGGCCAAGATGAAGCCGAACGTTCGGATCATCAACTGCGCTCGAGGCGGCCTGATCGACGAAGCGGCCCTGGCCACCGCGCTCAACGAGGGTCGCATCGCCGGAGCGGCGGTCGATGCCTTCGACCCCGAGCCCCCGCCGGCCGACAACCCCCTGGTCGGACATGCCCAGGTCCTGGTCACCCCTCACCTGGGAGCCTCGACCGAGGAGGCCCAGATCTCCGTCGCCGTGGAAGCCGCTCGGCTCCTAGCCGACTACTTCCAGAGCGGCCAGATCCGCTTCTCGGTGAACATGGCGACCCTCGACCGCGTCGAGTTGGAAGAGATGAGGCTCTACCTCGACCTCGGCCGTCGACTGGGGATGCTCCACTCGCAAATGGACCGGGGGACCGTCAAGAAGGCGACCCTCCGTTACCGCGGAGAGGTCGCGAACAAGAACACCCGCCTGATCACCGCGAGCTTCGCGGCCGGCTGGATGGAGTCGGCCCTGGAAGACCAGGTGAACCTCGTGAATGCCGAGTACCTCGCCAAGGAACGCGGGATCTCGATCGTCGAGGAAAAGACGACCGAGCCGGGTGACTTCGGTACGATGATCCAGACGGAAGTTGTGACCGAGAAGAAGCAGTACATTGCCGCGGGCACCCTCTTCGGCAAGGAAGCCGTCCGACTCATCGGCCTCGGCCCTTACCGGCTCGACGCCCATCTGGAAGGCCCCCTGCTCGTCTTCACCCATAAGGACGTGCCGGGACTGATCGGCTTCATCGGCACCACCTTCGGCCGCCACAACGTTAATATCGCGCAGATGAATGTCGGGCGCGAGCAGCCGGGAGGAGACGCGATCGGCGTGGTGAACCTCGACTCGGTTCCCCCCGAGGCCGCGATTGAAGAGGTCCGCGCCCACCCCGCCATCCTGAGCGTCAGCCTCATCAAGCTTCCCGAGGCCGGCGCGATCGCCCCTTGGCTCGCACCTTGATCACCGAGCCTCTTTGATCGAGATTGCTCCGAACGGGCCGAGGGATTCGTTCCTCGGCCTCAACGAAAAACCGTCGCGAGGCGCGCTTCCGCTGCCTCGCGACGGTTTCTTGTTGGAGTTCCGGTTGGCGGGTCCGCAAGGCTCAGTCCAAAGCCACGGTGACCGTCTTGAGCTCGGTGTAGTTATCAATCGCCTTCTCACCCAGCTCCCGCCCGATCCCGCTCCGCTTGAACCCACCGAACGGAGCGGCGGCGTCGAACACGTCGTAGCAGTTGACCCAGACCGTTCCCGCTCGCACGCGGTCGGCAATCGCGTGGGCCTTGCCGATGTCTCGCGTCCAGACGGCGGCGGCCAGGCCGTAGTCGGTCGTGTTGGCTCGTTCGATCACTTCCTCAATGTCGCGGAACTTGATGACGGAGAGCACCGGCCCGAAGATTTCGTCGCGGGCGATCGCCATGTCGTCCTTGACGTCGGCGAAGATCGTGGGCTTGATGTAATACCCCTTCTCTCCATGACGCTCTCCCCCGGTCACGCACCGCGCCCCCTGGTCGCGTCCCTTATCGATGTACGATAGGATCTTGTCGAACTGGGCCTTATCGACCTGGGGCCCCTGCTCGGTCGCGGGGTCGAACGGATCGCCCAGCTTTCGCGCACTCACCCGCGTGGCGAGCTTCTCGAGGAATCCGTCATACACCGAGTCTTGTACGAACAGCCGGCTCCCCGCGCAGCAGCATTGCCCCTGGTTGAGGTACAGGCCGAGAAGAGCTCCCTCAACCGCGGCGTTCTGGTCGGCGTCGGCGAACACGATGTTCGGGCTCTTCCCCCCCAGCTCAAAGGTCACGCGCTTCATGGTGTCCGCCGCCGATCGCATGATGATCTTCGCGGTGGTCCCCTCTCCGGTGAACGCGATCTTATCCACGCCGGGGTGGGCCACGAGCGAAGCCCCAGCCGTCTCACCAAAGCCTGGCACGATGTTGATCACACCCGCGGGAAAACCCGCCTCCATGGCCAGCTCGCCCAGCTTGAGCGCACTCAGGGGCGTCTGTTCGGCGGGCTTGAGCACGATCGTACACCCCGCGGCGAGCGCGGGTCCCCACTTCCAGGCCACCATCAGCATCGGGAAGTTCCAGGGGATGATCTGCCCCGCCACTCCGGTCGGCTCGCGCTTGGTGTAACAGAAATAGTTGCCACGGATGGGGACCGTCTGGCCGGCGATCTTGTCGGCCCACCCCGCGTAATAACGCATGCAATCGATGACGAGCGGGAGATCGGCGTGGCGACTCTCGCTGATCGGCTTTCCATTGTCGAGTGTTTCAAGTTGCGCCAGCTCATCGATATTCTGCTCGATGAGGTCGGCGAACCGATTCATGAGTCGCCCCCGATCACGCGCGTCCATCTTACGCCATGAGGGAGACTCGAACGCCTTGCGGGCCGCCTTGACCGCCAGGTCGATGTCGGCGGCATCTCCTTCCGCGACCTCGGCGATGGGCTCCTCCGTCGCGGGATTCACCGTCTCGAAGGTCTTTCCGCTCACGCTGTCCCGCCACTCCCCTCCGATCAAGAGCTTGGTCTGGAACCCTTGATAGATGGGACGTTTGGTATGGGTGGCCGTCGCCATTGGTCGCACTCCTTTTCGATCCAGCAAGAAAGGAAGGAGAAGAGCCAAGTTCGCCTCGCTCGAACTCGGCTCGCGCATCTCCCTTTATTCTAGGCCCATGGCTCCATGCGGAACAAGCGACCACTGATTCGAGCCCTGCCGCAACCCGTGATCTCCATTCGTTTGGAAGGGCGGTCGAATCCTGTGAGTCGAGAGGCTCGTCGAGATCAACCCCGTGCGACCATCCACCCCATATCCTGCGGCAACTGACCTTGCCCATGATCCGTGGGGAAGTTCAATAATCCAGATTCGACGATTTCCTTAATAAGTAAATCCATTTTATAAATTTTCTTGACTCTCCTCATTCCGCATAGACAAAGTCAACCGACATGCTTTTTAAGGCGAAATTTCTTATCCGTCGCCTTGCCTCATGACGCATCAATACAAACTTGGTGGCCGAGCTTTCGAAGAGGAACTTACGACGGAACTTCGTTGTTTGCTGTCTTTCATAAATGTATGACCGTAGAGAAGTTGTGACATTCTCGTAGCAACTCTCTCAAGCACGTAGGCTTAGCGTAAATTTACGGTTGAACAAGCTGGATACGCTCCCGTTCGATCGTTCAATCTTGTCGATCACTCCCTAAATCTCGGAAGTGATCGAATTAATCCTCCGCTGCGCACGTCAACTCTAGAGACGCCCATGAACGTCAACCTGTTCCGTTCTAATTTTTGCAAGATCATGATGGGTTTACTCATTTTCTCCTGCGTGGGAGAAACGCGTCTGGTTGCGGCGGTGACGGATTTCAAGGTTGAAACCGATCCTACCGTGCCAGTTAACGGACCAATCCCCGTTGGGGAACGAAGTTACTTGCATACCAATAATTCATAGTTCATTTGATATTGTTAAATCTTACAAATAGGAGTTCAAACAGAATTTTGGAAAAGTGGTCATTGGAGACCCCCCTGTTACTGCTCCGAACGATTGCGGTGTTGGATGGTTTGTGATCAGCGAAAACGAAACAGTCATATCAGGAGCAACGACTCCGTGCAACATATCAATCCGATTGACTGTCAAATACGAGTCAGTTTTCGATGAAGATACAGGCAATCCTTTGCCGGATCACGCAGACACAATACTCGTAAAAGAAATCAAAATGGATAAGGCGACCAAGGTGAAGTTGCCTACTGGTGAAGCAAATACCACTACTGCCAGAGGCGGTTTAGTCACACTCTCCCATGAAGTGCCATGCGGGACTCATACGTGCTCATTTATATCATGCACAGCTCAACAGCGGATTATTGACAAGACGATCTTAGGTGTACCACGGCCCAACGGAGTTTGGTTCCCGATTGCCCCCCGCCGAAACATTCAAGCTTGCAGATGGCTACGTTATTGACAAGCATCTCCATGCGGCTCTTACTGAGGTGCAATGGAACAATCTTGCGAACGATGGAATTATCGCCGAGGCAACTCAGGAATTGAGGATTGTGTGGTCAGATCCTTGTGGATTTGTTCACTTCGATCAGGTGCTTCAATCCGTTCATATTGTTCATCGAAAAAAATCAGCAACGACGTGGCAGGTTGAAACAAATTGACCACATGCCTACGCAAGAATGATCAGAGTCATTTCACGCCGAATGATCTCCACTTTTCCTGAAAGGAATAGTCATGAAAGCACAATATTGGCACAGGCAGTCTTTGGTCACAAAAGCGCACGGGATTGGGCTTTTAGTCGCAATGCTGATGCTGATTACCCACAGTGTCGTCGCAAAGCCTCCCACCAAGAACAAGCCGAAAGTCAAGGATCCTCTCAGAAATCTTTCGCCTGTTCCTGATCCGAATACACTTCAGGCCATGCAAAACACCTACGTTGTGAGTGTTTTCAAATCAGGTGGAGTGATCAAAACACGGTCGGAGGAGCAGGAAAAAACGGCTAAGGAAGCAGCCAGCGTCGTAACACGCAACAAGCCAATTCCAAACGACCGAGTCCGATTCTTCAGTTGGATTGAACGAGAGGACTCGCCAGTAACCTTCGCTGGCTGGACTCAGGGAATTGCGGAGGTGAAAGATACACCTGAGGGTCGGTTGATCGTCCTTTGGGCCTCGCCTTTAGTCCAATCCCGTGTTGATTCCGGCCCAGCAAGTGTGATGAATATGTTTGTGGAAGAATATTTGTGGGCAAACGGAAATGTGAGATATTTGAGAGGCAAGGCTCACCCGGCCGATGGCGAAACGCCTAAGCTCTCACGCTTCTAACACATCTTGAGCCTTGTCGATTCTACTGGCGGACTCGATCGGGCCGGGTTCTGGGGAGTTCGCCGTATCCGCAGTCATGGGCCAATCATGGCTGCAAGGATACGGCGGCTCTCAGCATTCCTCGCCGACTTACTTGAGAATGGGGGCCCAGTGGAAGCGCCTAGGTGGAGCCTGGGGGAACTGGACCCGCTGGGCTCGCTCCACCAGGCCCCTCGGCGAACGCAGCAACAGCAAGGCGGTGGATCGAATCCGCCATCAACCAATCTGCGATCTCCCCGGTTGTGCGACAGCCTAATTGCACTCCTGGGGCGTTCCTCTCGCCGACATTCCTTGGCGATCTCAGCGGCTATGCGTCCAGCGACCTCGCACAGGTAGCGGCACCGGTCATTTCCGAAGACGACGTATTTCTCAATGAGGAACGTAGCAGGTGCGGACGCGCGTGGTCGATCGTCTCGAGTTGCCGCGTGCTGGCTCGATCGAGGATGAACTGATTGATCGTCTCATCCTCGGTTCGCATCTTGGCGTTCCGCGGGGGCTCATGTAGACCCTCGAGCGACATCGAAGCCCAAGGCTCCCTATTCGGGTCATGGGCTGCCCCGATGGCATCGAGGTCGCAATCGCCACCGGTGAGAGGCGTGGGCTGGTAGATGTTCATTCCATTGCGATTCCCTGGTGATGAAGGGTCTTGGTGAGAAGATGATCGGAGTTGGTTTGCGGATCCTGTCGCAACCTCGGATGTAATACCCTCGCCCGTAGCAATTCAAGCCTTTCAGATCCAGCGGTTCCATCACCCCTGCCCCGCCGCATCCGCCTAGTTAGCCTTGGCAGACGGGCAAAGTGGCCGCCGGTGGGCGAGCCGAAACCGCTTAAACCGGACAGCTCAACCAATTGGCGCTCAGCCGGTTCCTCCCCCGATCTCTCCCTGATAGTAGCCGTAGAGAGTAATGACCTTGAAGCCCAGCATTAGCACGACTGTGAGTGCGGCGAACACCCGCCCTGTTAACTCCCGTCCATCATTAACGATCGCATCCCCACGCCGCGCGACCAGCCACGTTAGGCCGAGTGCCAGTAGGAACCAGGCGAACTGAGGGATTAGAAATTCGGCATATTTGCCGCGAAGTCCTCTCGCCAAATCAGCATTCAATGAGTCCTGAACATAGACCGCCGAGTTCCGGAATGATACGGTGTCTCCGACGCAATCGAGCCCCCTCAGGACGAGGTAACTCGCCGCCAGACACCAGACCCAACGGCCCGGTCCCCATCGCGAAGGCGATCTTCCCCAGACCCGCTCGACGACGACCCCTAAGCCCTCGCCGAGCGCAACTCCGGCAAGTATGGCGTCGCTGAAGTCCTGCGACTGTTCCAGCAGGCTCCCGAAGAACTCCGTGTACTCCGGCCCCGTGGCACGGTAGCGGGCAAATCCCAAGCCTAAAGCGATGGATCCGACCAGCCCCAGGACATACTTGAGCCGCATTGGTTTCGCCCCTTGGCAAGAATGATTGGTTCTCGCGACTGAGTCCGAGCCGGAATCAACTGCGACTGTGAAACGGACGGGCAGCGGACGAGGCATCCCGCATTACGCCAATCGCCGGACATATCGCGTGGGGCGATCCTGACGCAGGCAGCTTCTGTCCTCGGTCTTAGACGACTCGGTCTGCTCAATCTTCGGTCGCAACCCCGAACTTAGCCGCAACAACCAATTTTCTTGAGCGTTGGCCTCCTCCCCCCTGCACTCGCGCCGCATACAATAGAGTGCGTGATCACGGTGGGCAATGCCCACCCTACTTAAAGAATCATCATACACATACATTCACCACTTATCGATCGGTCCGGATGGCACGGGAACCTTCGGTTCGAAGTGGCCGGGTAAGGGAGCGGAAGGGCCGGCGAGGCGGATTTCCTCGACGGTCTCATCAAACAAGGCGGGGCTCGAAAGGTTGATCAGGCGGTGATAGAGGGGCTTTGGGGGACGGATCAGATGGCTGTACCACTTGATGATCTTGCGGAACTGCAAACAGGCCAACCGGTCGCCCCGGGTCCGTACCAAGCCGTGGAAGTGGGTACACATCAGGTCGATCCGCTCGTCGAAGGTTGGGTCTGGGCCGGGTGAGCCGGTTTCCACCCAACGGGCGAGTTGACGGAATACAAATGGGTTCGACAGGGCCCCCCGCCCGATCGAGATCGCCGCGCAGCCGGTTTCGTGGAACATCGACGCGGCATCGCTGAGGGTACGGATATCGCCGTTGGCCACGACCGGGATTCGCTTCACGGCCTGGACCACGGCCTTGATTCCCGAGCGATCCACCCCGCCCCGAAAACCTTGTTCACGAGTTCGGCCGTGGATGATGACACCGGCGACGCCCACGTCTTCAAATCGGCGCGAGAGCTCGGGGGCCGAGAGCGTCGAGGCATCCCAGCCAAGCCTCATCTTCACCGTGACCGGCACTTGCGCGGCTTCCACCACCGCACCCACCAGGTCGGCCGCCGCGTCGGTCTGGCACATCAAGGCCGAGCCACCGCCGGTCTTGACCACCTTATTGACCGGGCACCCCATGTTGATATCAATGACCGAGGCCCCTTGATCGACCGCCCAACGCGCGGCGTCTTGCATCTCGGAGATCACATGCCCATAGAGCTGGATCGACATCGGCTGATCTTCAGGGCAGGTCTCGGCAAGCTCATAGGCGCGATGGCGCCTCTCGAGGATCGAGCGGGCGTTCACCAGGTCGGTTGTGGCAAACCCCAAACCGCCGCAAGAGCGGACAGCCAGGCGAAACGCCATGCTCGTATAACCGGCCAGGGGGGCCAGGAAGAACCGCGAGGGGAGCTGGACCGAACCAAGCTGGAGCGGCTCGCGCAGTAAGGGAGGAACCACGACGTCTTGCATTCCACCGACCCAGAAGGCGAAAGTACTAGGGCTGCCCCGGCCCAAGTTCTCGAAGAAAAAAGGACCGGCCCGCGGGGCATCGACTCCAGCCGGAAGAATCTCGTCCGATATTGTAGCGGGGAATGTGTTCCGACCACGAGGGCTTTTCGATGGCGAGTCAGGGGGATGTCGAGTTCGAGCACTGGGTTTTGACCTCGGCAGACGGGTTGGCCTTGCTCGACGAGGTGGCGAAAAACCGGTCGCCCAGGCCCGCCGATCTCACGCGTTGGCGAAAAACCCATCGACCCGAGCATGTCTCGGCAGCCCTCCGAATCGCGGACGGGCGCAGGCGAGGCCGCGCCAAGTTTGCCCGAGCCGACGCGATGTGGTTCGACGCCGTGGGCCTGGAGCAGGCCACCGCGGAACCGGTCGCCCGACACAAGGCCCGGCGCTTCCAGGGCTCTCCGGTCCTCGACCTCTGCTGCGGGATCGGTGGCGACGCACTCGCCCTGGCCGCGGCGGAGGCCCAACGCATCTACGCGGTGGACGCGGACCCGGGAATGTGCCGGCGCGTGCGGTGGAACGCGACGGTGCATGGGGTGAACGAGCGGATCGAACCTTTGCAGGCCCGAGCAGAACAGTTGAAAGTTGACGGCCATGATCAACTTCTCGTGCATGTCGATCCCGACCGCCGAAAGTCGAAGGGCCGCCGTGCGCGAACCGTGGAGGAGTACAGACCCGGCCTTCCCTACCTCAAAAGTCTCATGACGAATGCCCGAGGAGGGGCCATCAAGCTCAGCCCCGCGAGTGACTTTCTCGACCTCTTTGGTAACCAGCCGCTCGAGCTCGAACTCATCAGTCTCGGGGGAGAATGCAAGGAGGCGACCGTCTGGTTCGGCGCGTTGGCGGGCGATTGCCGACGTCGGGCCACCCGCTTGCCCGAAGGTGCGACCTGGACCGAGCACGATGGACCGGTCAGTCCCTACGTCGCGGCGTCCGAGCCGTCGCGCTGGGTTTACGACCCAGACCCAAGCCTGGGTCGGTCCGGGTTACTCGACGCGTTCGCGCAGACTCACGGACTCCGACGTTGCGGGCCGAGCATCGACTTTCTGACCAGTGACACGCTCGTCCTCTCCCCGTTTCTCGCCCCCTTCGAGACCCAGGACGTTCTCCCGCTCGACCTGAAAACGCTGAAGAGGGTCGTCGCAACTCAGGCGCTCGGTCCGCTCGAGATCAAGGTCAAGGGGCTGGACCTCCGCCCCGAGTCCGTCCGAGCCAGCTTGAAGCCCAAGGGGCCCAACCCCGCGACCTTGCTCCTGATGGGGGGGAGTGGACCAGGCCGGGCGATCGTGGGGCGCCGAGTTCAGCAACCGTCGGCGCCGATTCCTCCGACCGCTTGAACGGAAAAGCCACCCGCCGAACTTGATCCTGAGTCATCCCCATGCGGGTTGATGGGGCGGTGTGAAAAGGGATCAGGAATCGGCCTCTTCCGTCTCCGTGGGACTGAGCGGATTCGAGGCGACGGGGAGCTCTCGCCCTTGCAGCCGTTCCCTGACGTGGGAGAGCCATTCCGGGGTCGGCCGACCATAGGGACGAAACTTCTCGAGCCGCCCTTCTTCCTCACTGAAGTACAAGGCCCGGTGGGGACCAAGGCGTCCCGCGGCAGGCGAGTCGATCAACGTACTCGAGTCGTTCGCGCTCATCTGGAAGAGGACGCGAACCTCGAACTCCTTCAAGGCCGATCGGTCGAAGGTCCGGTTCAGGTTGTTCAGGCTGTCGCACCAGACGATCGTGTGCACGCCAACCGCCGGACCGTCCCGGAGGATATTGACGAAGAGCTTCGAGGGGGGCGTTTCCTTCTCCTCGCCGTAACGTGAGAATCCAAAATCATCTTCACCTTTACGGAGGTCGCGGAACCTCTGAAGGTCGAAGACGACCAGATAGATCGCGGCGGCTTCCCCGGCGTCTTTCTGCCTGCGTTCGACCTCGGCGGCCAGTTCGGTGATCGAGCTGGCCAGGTCGCGCCAGGCGACCTGTTTCAGGGTGTGCGGTACGACCGCGTCAAGACCGCCGAGGACTCCAGCGTTCTGGGAGTCGGCAGGGCTTCCGTCAAGGAGGTAGAACTGGACGCCTTGGGTCGAGGTGAGCTCGTCGGCTGGGACGCGTTGGGCGGCCAGGCTCACGATCGCGGTGGAGATCATCCCAAGGGCGGCCAGGTCATTCTGGCCAACGATCAGCAGGTTGCTCCCACTCTGCGGCCGGAACACCGCGGCGGTCGGATCCTTGATGGCGATCGCATCACCGAGCCAGGCCTGGTCGGCCTTCGGCGAATCGGGCCATTCGTCTTCGAGGAGGAGTCTCGCGAGCTTGTCGTTGCGGGCCGCGACCGCGGGAAGGTTCCCTTCAAAGACGATCTGCTGAGCCGGAGGACGATTCTGCGCCCTGGCCAGGTCTCGTATGGTTCTCAGGTAAGCTTCCTTGCGGTCGTCGGAGAGCCAGACCACCTGGAAGAAGTGGTTCCCTTCCATCAGGCCGTTGGCGTCGTTGTAGATCGCCTCGCCAGGTCGAGTCAGGAGACGGGCGGCGGAGTTATCCTCGCTGAGAATCAGGTGAGCGTCCGACTCGCTGCACTGCAAGGCCACCCGAACCGCCATCTGACCGAGGGTACTTCGGGCCAGCGAGAACGCTCCGCCCAGCGTCTGCGAGCCGAGGTGAACGTGAATGCCAAACGCTCGTCCCTGGCGGACCAGCCGGTCGAGCATGAGCGCCGTGTCTTGGGCGATCTTGTCATCCTCGACGAAGAACTCCTGGAACTCGTCGACGATGAGCAGGATTCGAGGCAATGGGGGTTGGTCGGGTACCTGCCGGTATCCTTTGAGGTCCTGAACGCCAAGCTCTCGGAACCGATCGCCCCGGAGCTTGAGTTCCCCATCGAGCCTCTGGAGAACGCTCAGCCCGAACTCGCGTTCGCTCTCCACGGCGATCACGCGAGCATGAGGAAGCTCGAGCGCGGCGTAGACCTTGAACTCCACTCCCTTCTTGAAGTCGATCAGGTAGAGCTCAAGCTCATCCGGACTGTATCGGAGAGCGGCGTTAACGATCAAGGCATGTAAGAGCGTGGACTTACCGGATCCGGTCTTCCCGGCAATGAGAACATGCTGGGATGTTCCCTGGCCGAGGCGAAGGTGTTGTAGCTTGGTCGCGCCGGCCCGTCCCAGGGGGACGTCGATCCCCGAAGAGCTTGAGCTGGTCCAGTAGTCTTCCGGAGAAGGGGCGATGAATTCGAAGGGGACCTCGACCCGGTTCGCGTCACGGGCCCGATCCCCCACGAGGTGAAGGATCTCGGAGAATGTTTCCTGCTCGGGAGGGGCGTCAAGCTGAAGAGCGAAGCGGGAGAAGTTACGGTCGCGCCATTGCAGGCGCCCGTCCTTCCAGTAGAGGTTGACCGCGAGCGCCTCAAGATCCTTGATCTGGCAGCCGGAAGGGAGAGGAAGCTTGGTGTCTTGAGAAATCAAGGTATAAACACCGCAGCGTGCTCCACTCGTCGCGATGCTCATCAGCCGGCGAATCGCGGAATCATTGAAGTTCGCGGGGAAGTTCGCGACCACGAGCACTCGGTACGGCTCAGCCACCTCCCCCGCATGAATGTTATAGTCGGCAATCGTCTCGAACTCATTGCGCAAGTATTTCTGGATCACATTTTCCATATGCGCCTGAAGGTCGGCGAGGCGTTGTTCGATGTGAGCCGCCTCGGTCCAGATCCGGCTGTTGACCAATAGCTCGTGATAGTCTCCCAGATGCATGAAGGCGGCGAAGTTCTCTCCCAGGCCAACGGGGTCGATGATCGTGAACCGAACCTTGCCGGGGGGGATGGAGGTGAGATACCGCAGCATCATCGCCTGAAGCAGCCGAGTGGCCTCGACCTTCCCGGCGTCGTGCGCCTTCAGAAGCATCGAGCCTTCCGAGGGGAAGGAGAGGAGCGCGGGAAAGGAGAACTTACCAGGCCCAATGGATTTGAGACGGGGATCTTGCGCGGGGCCGTCCGGGATACGTTCGAGCTCGACGTCGAACTGCCCAAAACGAAGCGACAGGGGAACGGACGTGGGTGGCTCCCAGGATGCGATCTCGGTCTCATGCCAGTTGAGAAACTGCCGATCGCATAGGGCATTGACTTCTCCGGCGACCTGATCGACGTGGGCAAGCCCTTGCTGCCAGCGTCTAACAAGTTCATCCCAGGCTTGCTGATACGTCTGCTTGGTTGTTGCGCTGAGTTGCCGTTGATTCTCCTCGAGCTGGTTTCGCTCGAGGGTCAACTTTTCCTTCAACTCGGTTAGCCGTTTGGGATAACGCTCATTCGCTTGCCCGATCGCTTGGTTGAACCGCTCCTCGAGTTCCTTCAGCTTCGGTGGATACTTCGCTTCGGTCTTCTGGGTATCCGACGCCTGGCGGTTTTCAAGCTCTTCGGTTGACCGTTTCAGCGTCTCGTCCGCCTTGTTCGCCTCGGCCTGCCTCCGTTCCTCGATCGCGGCTTTTTGTCTTTCAAACGCGCTGGCGATCCACCTGCGACTTTGCTCCACGAAGGCGTCGGCTTCCGCGAGCGTTTGCAAGAAGGGGGGATAGGCGCGATGAACCTGCCGCCGAGCCACCGAAGCGAAGAGGACCCTGGAGCCGATTGCCAGCCCTACCACGGAGCCCAGAACGATAGCCGGCCCGATCACCCACCCCAGAGAAACGCTCACGGGATAGATCAACGCGAGGACGAGGATCAGGAACGGCCAGACGAACTGCTTCCACTGAAGAAAATGCGGAAGGGTAAGCTTCAACAGAGGGATGAGTTCCTCTTCCGCCTGCCTGAGCTTCAGCCCAAGCTCCTCGAGAGGTTGAGTGGCTTCAGCCGGGGGCGATTCTAGCCCCCTGGTAAGCTCGGCCGGAGCAAGATAGCGCCGACTTGCGACAAGAGCCCGTTCGGCCTCGACCTTGATTGATTCCAGTTGTTCGATGCTGGCGTCGAGCTGAGAAACGCGCTCCTTGTGCTCCTTGATCGCGGAGTTTTTCGACGCCTCGAACACGGCCAGGACTTGCCAGTTCGACTCCTCGTGGGCCCGCTTCAGCGACTTCGAGGTGGATCGAAAGGCTTTGGCCAGCTCGGTCTTCACCGAGTTGTATTCGGCCTCGAGTGTCGTGCGTTCGGTCTTGTAACGCGACGTGAGCTCCTCGCGGACCGATTGATAGCGGGCCTCCGTGGAATCGATCTCGGCCTGCGCGGTCTGAGTCAGCTTCGCGATGGCTTGCTGGAACGCGCGCTCCTGCGCATCGACCTGGGTCCGATACCCTCGATCAATCTCCTCCTCGGCGCGAGCACGTTCAACGCACAAGCGTTCCAGCGAGGAGATCGCTTCGGCTTCGCGTTCCACCAGAGACGGATCTGACATGATGGGCAAACCTATAGGAATACAGACGCCCGTGCCCGGGCCTGTGCGAAAATGATCTTTCGGCTACCAACGTGTTGAATGACCAGCGCTAGCACCGCCTCAAGGAAATTCCTGTTTGAGCTTATTCAATACGGTTGAAATCTTTTCCATGGCTCGAACGGCCAGCGTCGTCTCGTGGTCAAGCGGTTGAAGGTGGTTCTTTTCAAATTCCCAGGCCACCTTATCGTTCCAGTCGGCTTTCGTTTCGTCCCAACGTTCCCTCAACGTCTTTTGCATATGAGCAAGTCTTGTGCCGCCAGAACTCATGGCGTGGTCCTTGGAGCGTGTTCTTATGGATCGAAGATCTCACACGGAAAGGATCGGCGGCTTTTCGCACCCAGCGCAGCCTGGCATGAAGCATTGCCCGACCGACCCGACTTGATCGAGCACGAACTAGGCTTCGTTAGATGCCGTGCTCGCGTTCGACCGAGATTCTTTATCGATCCCATTATGCTCGGCTTGAGGTTGGTCGGTTTCCTCCACGCGGTCCTGTTCCGTTGAGCGATCCTGGGCAGCTTGCGGAGAGGGGGTCCCCGCGGGCTCGGCTGGGTCGACCGTGGGCGTGCCCATGGCTTCAGGCCCTTGGCCGGTGTCCAACGGGTCAAGTTTAGGTGCCGTTGGCGCCCGGATGGCCTCGTATTCGTTCAAGGACACGACCATTCGCTCGAGGAGGGCGAGCGAACCGACGAGACTTCCAGAGAGTCGGTCGCTTAGGGGCTGCGACTGACTGTGGTATTCATCAATCGCGTGCTCCAGGATCGGCACCCATTTCTTGATTCGCTCAACCATTTCCTCGGCTTCGCGAAGCTTACGGGTCGCCACCCGAACCGCTTCCTTCTGATCGCTGTCGGAAATCGTCCCGCTACTGGTCTGAGAAAGCCTGCGTCGAAAGAGGTCGCCACGGGCCTCGGCGATTCGTTCGTTACAACGCTTGACCTGGGCGGTCCAGTATGAATACTGGTCGCGTTCAAGCCAGTTCCGGGCCTGGCGCAGCTCCATCTCCATCGACGTCAACGTGAGCATGACGTCTTCGGAGTGGCTCTGGAGCGTGTGCTTGAAGGCCCGAATCGCCTCAACCGAGCGAACATTGGCCTGGCTCATCATGGCACCTCGAGTCAGACGCGACGGAGTGCGGATTCGTCCCCGCGTACCCCACCCAATCCAGTTCAACGCTGCTGCAAGTAGTCTTCCACCCGCTCGGCCTTCCGCATCAGGAAGGGGACATGCTGATTCGTCGCGTCCACGAACCGAGCCACCACCTTCAGGGTTTGCTCGAACTCCTCGACGAACTTGTCATGCTCCTTGTCGCGCCAGGTTTGCCCTAGACCCGCGAGTTGGCCATGCAATACCGTCATTTGAGCAAGCAAGTCATTATTGAATTGTCTGAGTTGAGACGCGAACCGCCGAAGCTCGTCGGGATTGACGATGGCTTGCCCCATCAGATTAACTCCCCCTCGACGTGAGTTGAAAACGAGTCCCATCGACGCGACCGGTTGGACTGTCCTCGCGTGCCAGACTCGCCCAAGATTTGCACAGTTCTATCGTAGCCCTTCGCCTCTAAAGAGTAAACCACCTAACAAGGTACGAACACACCCGATCGCGCATCCCAAAGCGCGGTCCAACGAATCGGGAAGAGAGGCGTTTCCATGCGAAATCGTACGGAGTTTCCCGTTACGGTCTCGCGGGTTCGGGGTAGAATCGAACGATTGGAGCCACTCGCGAACGCGAGAGATCGCGACCTATCGAAAGGGATGGCCGAATATGGCGGAATTCTCCCACGCCAGCACGAACCCTCAGCCCCTTGCCGACGTTGACGACTGGGAATCGATCCATCACGGATTGGACTCGGAAGCCAGTCCCAAGGCCACGTTTCGCGATTATCGGACCAACGTCCGCGCGGGGGTCGTTGAGTTTTACCGTTTAAACCATCAGTACCAAACACTCGACTTCGTGCGAGAAAAGAAGCGGACCTTTATGGGAAGGTCTCAACGCTCGATGGGCATCTGGGAGGCGATGGAGTACCTTAACACTCTCGTGGACGAGAGCGACCCGGATACCGATCTCTCTCAGATCGAGCATTTGATGCAGACTTCCGAAGCGATCCGCGCGGATGGGCATCCGCGCTGGTTTATCCTGACCGGCCTGATCCACGACCTCGGCAAGATCCTCTGCCTGGAGGGGGAGCCCCAGTGGGCGGTTGTTGGCGACACCTTCCCCGTCGGTTGCCGGTTCTCCGAGCGAATCGTCTTCCCCGAGTTCTTCGAGAACAACCCCGACTTCGCACGGCCGGAGCTTCAGACGTTGCACGGCATCTACGAGGAAGGCTGTGGTCTCGACGCCGTCCACCTGTCATGGGGACACGACGAATATCTTTACCATGTGGTCAAAAACCACCTACCTGATGAGGCCCTGGCGATGATTCGGTATCACTCCTTCTACGCCTGGCACACCGAGGGGGAGTATCGGTACCTCATGAACGACCATGACTCGAAGATGCTTGAACACGTGAAAGCCTTTAACCCTTACGATCTTTACTCGAAGGGGGCCAGCCGTCCCGACGTGGCCGCGCTGACACCTTACTATCAAGAGCTGATCGCCGAGTTCTTCCCCGAGAAGCTGGCATGGTAATCATCGGCTCGCGTGGGTACGCCAGGCTGAGAATGCACTAACCCGTGAGTTTGGGATCGCAATCCTTTCATCCGGCGTACCACGGCCTGCTTCCATCGCAAGCTAACGACTCGATCAGGCTCCCTTTCATGGGAAATTCGGCCGGACTCACCACCCCGCTCAAGCCGAACGCGGGCCGGCTCGGCCGAGAAGCGGATCCACTTGTTCATGAGGCGACCGACGTGACGCAAGGACCGAGCCAGCCTGGTTGGCATCCTGGCCAGGATGATGAAAAGACCACCGGGGCGGGCCCATTCGAAACCTGGTCCGATGAAACGGGCGATGCGACGAATGATCCCAACCCCCAATCGGACGCCTATACCCAGCCCCCCCTGGAACGAACCTTGCCCGGCTTCGGTACCGAGGCAACCGAGGGATCCAGCTTCTTTGGGACCGGCTCAAGCTCAGTGCCTCCGCCGAATCAAGGGAGTCCTCCTGGATCCAGCTCCGACTCGTTCCCCTTGATGGACGCCCACGCCTCCCCTTCCGACGAGTCAATTGGTGTTCAAGGGGCGGTGCAGGCGGGTCAAATCCTGTTCGGCCGATACCAGGCGGAGAAGTTGATCGGTGAAGGGGGCATGGGAACGGTCTGGCTCATCAAACACCTTGAGCTCGACACCTTGCGCGCTCTCAAGCTGATCGTCTCCGGCATTGCCTTCGACCCCCAAGCCCAGGCCCGCTTCAAGCGTGAAGCCAGGGTCATGGCCAAGCTTTCCCACCCGCATGCCGTGGTGGTCCACGACGCCCGCATGGGCCGAGACGCCGCGTTCATCGAGATGGAGTACATCCGCGGCCGAAGCCTGAACAAAGTCATGGAACCGGGGGTTCCCCTCCCGCTCGGACTGGTCGCTCGACTCACCGCGCAGCTTTGCGACGTGCTCGAGGACGCCCACCGCCAACGCATCGTGCATCGCGACCTCAAGCCAGCGAACCTCATGCTTCTAGATGGCCGCCCACCGGGCCGTGAACACCTCAAGGTTTTGGATTTCGGGATCGCCAAGATCCTGGAGGGAGAGTCCGAAACCCTCGAGGTCCACACCCATACCGGCAGTTTCCTGGGCTCAGCTCCCTACTCCAGCCCCGAGCAGGCCAGCTCCGGAATGATCGACGGGCGCAGTGATATTTATTCGATCGGGATCATCCTGTACGAGATGTTGACCGGGTATCGGCCGTTCACGGGGCCGCTCACTCGACTCATCTACGACCACCTCTACACACCGCCTCCCCGATTCGAGACCCGCAACCCGAACTGCCAGGTTCCCGAAGCTGTGGAGTACGTGGTTCTTCGTTGCCTGGCGAAAGATCCCGCCGATCGCCCGCAAACCGCCCTGGGACTTCTCAACGAGTTGACCGCGGCCTTCCCCGCGGGGCTCCTCGAAGAGGGTCGGGCTTCTCTCCCGGTCACGGAGCATGACGCAGGTCTTCACCCCACTCCACAGACCGCTCACTCGTTCCCGCACCACACCATCCCCGCGCATCTTCCAGGCGAGCCGCCCCCCTACCCTTACCCCCCTGGACAGCAACCCACTTTCTCACACTCGCCGACCGCGCCCGATTACCCCGCGACCACGCCGATTCAGGAGCCGAAGCCGCGGCCCGACCCACAGGAATGGGAAAGCGAACCGCCGATCCCCCCGCATCCCCTCTGGAAACGGCTCGTCCCCGTTTTCTTTCTGTTGGCGTTGATTGCCGGCGGGTTTTATGGGGCTAACTGGTTACGGAAGGTCCCCTCCCAGTTGGGTCCTCCCTCATACCCCACAGGTTACAAGCCCGACGAGCACGCCAGCCTGGTTCGAGGATTGCCGACGGTGTTGATCCGGGATTCGGATGGGACCCGCTTCGTTTTGATAGAAGGGGGCACGTTCAAGATGGGGAACGATGGATTCGACCCGACCGGTGGTCAGGACGACGACGACCAGCCCGCCCACCCGGTCGAGCTCTCCGATTTTTGGATCCAGGAAACCGAGGTCACGAATCGTGAGCTCGAAACGTATTTCACCCAGAAGCATGTGGACGTGGCCGATCGCCCGAAACGCTGGCTCGAAGCCATCAAACGCATCGAGCGGAAAGGGCCTCAGCCCGATCGATTTCCCGTGGTGGGCGTGCCGCATGAGCTTGCCGAGAAGTATGCGCAATCGGTCGGAGGGGAGCTTCCCACCGAAGCTCAATGGGAATACGCCGCGCGTTCGCGCGGCAAGGCCATCCCGTACGTCTGGGGAAGCGAGCCCAAGCCCGACATGAGCAACGCCAACGTGGACAGCCTGGGCCAGGTCTCAAACTTGCCAACCTTTACGGTGGGCTACTATCCGAAGGATAAAACCGAGCAGGGCCTCTTCGACATGACCGGTAATGTACGTGAATGGTGTCGGGATGTTTGGGCCCCATACCAATCCTCCACCTCACCCTTACGTAATCCCACCGGGCCCGCGCGTGGGGGAGATACCACCGAAGCGACGCCTTATGTCACTCGAGGGGGGTCGTTCGCGGTCTGGAAGGACCAGACGCGAACCACCCGCCCCAGACGTCCCCTTCCGGACGACCTGACGGCCCGTAACCTCGCCGAGGATGGCACCGCCGAAGACCTGGGCTTCCGGGTCGTGATCGAGCCGAAAACGGCCAGGGAATGACCCGGCCAACCGATTACCTCTTAACTGAATAAAAGCGAACATGAAATCCTCCCCACATCTCTCTGCCTCGACCGTCGTGGCCTCCGTCGTCCTCATCGGCCTGATTGGCGGTGGGGTTGTGGTGGGATACCGCAGTTACCAGTCGTTCAAAACGAAGACCGAGGAGAAGCCGCCCGCGGTAATCGAGGCGAGCCGTGCTCCCGAGCATCCCACGACCAAGCCAGCTCCGCCCGAATCAGCTCGCCCCACGACTCCACGGCTCTGGGTCGTCGCGATCGGAATCGACCAGTATCGAGACAACGCGATCGCGTCGTGCCGTGGAGCGGTGCGAGCCGCCAACGCCGTGGCGCAGTGGGTGACCGAGACCGCGGGCTGGGGGGAGGAACACGTCCTGCTGATGGACGAACGGGGCCAGGAGACGCCGGGCGATCCGGCGAAGACGCGCCGGTTACTCCCAACCCTGAGTAACCTGCAATGGGCCTTCAAAACCTGGCTCCCCGCGCGAGTCAAGCCCGACGACACGGTCCTGGTTTACTTCGCGGGTCATGCCATCGCCCTCCCCCCCCGTCCGGAAGAAGCGCCTGGGAGTCCTGGGCGCGACTACCTGCTCCCGGTCGACGCACGGAAGCTTCAGTGGGAGAAGTCGGGATGGATGCTCGACCAATCGATCGACGCGTTGGCCTCGGCAGGGCAGAACCCGATCGTTTGCTGGCTCGATACCTCCGTGCAGGGTCGAGGCGAACGCCTCGCCCCGCCCGCCGACCTCGCCCCGAACGCCTCCTCGCTTCTCCATCGCCTGGTGCGTTGGCCAGGGGTGACGGCCTGGATCGCCGCGGACGACAAACCCTCGGTCGAGGCCGAGCGGGTCGGCGAGTTGAGCCCGTTCACTGCCGGGCTGCTCAAGGGTCTTGGTACAACGGAACAGCCAGGGAACCTGGTGGCCTGCCTCGAGCGGTTGCGACGCGACGAAACGCTCCGCAAGCAAGGGTTCCGCACTCTCGGAGGGGTGGACCCCGGGCTCGACCTCTGGGTCTCTTCGATTCGACGCGCCAGCTTGCTCAAGCGAGAGCTCCTGCTTCAGCGCGGGCATGCCGGAGCGGTCTCGACGCTGGCCTTCAGTGCCGATGGGACTCGGTTGTACTCGGGAGCGCAAGACTCCACCGTGAAGTACTGGTCCATCGCCGATCGGCGACTGCTCCGGTCGTGGAACTATCACACGGTGGGAGTGACCAGCCTCGCCTTGAATACCCGAGGTGATCGACTCGCCAGCGGAGACGGAGCGGGTTGGCTTCGCTTGCAGAATCTGATCAAACAGGAAGAGGCCCCCCCTTCTCCGCCTCATGAACGCGGGGTCGATCGCGTCGGGTTCCTGCCCGATAGCACGCTCCTCGCCTCGCTCGACATGGATGGCCGGGCCTGGCTCCAAGACGCGGAAGACCCCACGCGCCGGAGCCAGCTTCTCACGAATGAGGGAACCGGGCTGGCCGTCTCAACCCAGCCTGGCCCCGTTGGCTTCGTCGTGGCGGAGCGGAGCAAGAAGCTCAGTCTCTTCGGGCCGAATGGCAAGCCGATCGCGAGCCTCGAAGGACCTGGCGGCGTGGTGACGCTCCGCCGGATCGCGTCGAATGGAACGCGGATCGCCGCGGCAGATGACCAGGGTCAACTTCTCATCCATGATGCCACCGCGAACAAGGAGCTGGTGAGAAAGTCTTTGTCAGGTCCCGTTGAAGCCCTTGCCCTTTCCGACTCGGGGAGGCTCGCGGTCGCCTCGGGGGCCGTGCTGACCGTGACGCAACCAGGTGCCGAGAGCCCGGCTGACCAGACGCTCACTCTTCCCGCGTCCGCGAATCTGGTCGCCTTCTCCCAGGACGACCGATGGCTCGTCGCCTGCGCGAGTACGGGCGCCTTGCGAGCCTGGCGGCTCGACGAGAACGCCGTCTACCAGCCGGTTGAGCTCGAAGACATGGGCGAGGCTTCCAATCGAGCCACCACGACCTTCGCAATCTCACCCGACGGCCGGAAGCTCGTCTCCGGCGATCAAGATGGAGGGCTCCGGTTCTGGGATCTCCCGGACGGCCATCAGCGCCCCCCCATCCTCGCCCGGAGAGGCCAGGTTGCCGCCCTGAGCATCTCGGCCGATGCTCGGTATTTGCTCCAGGTGAGCCAGGACCGGCAAGCCCAGGTCTGGGACCTCGAGAACGGAAGAGGACTCGGTCTCCTGCCAGGTGATTGGGTCTCGGGCGTCCTTTCCCCCGATGGTCTCCGCGTCTACCTTTCCTCGGACCAAAACGGCGACCTGATGGTGCTCGAACGGGCGGATGGTCGTATTCTTCCCACGGTCTTCGAACGCCCCAAGGGGTTTGACCAACGGTTTGGGAAAGTCGCGGTTTCGCCCGACGGCCGCTGGGTCGTCGCGGGGAGCTCGGAAGGCCCCGTCGCCTGCCTCTGGAACGCGGCGAGCGGTAAGCTCATCCAGACGGCTCGCGGGCATCTCGACCCTCACTCCATCACGGCGGTCGGCTTTTCCGGCGACTCCACGCACTGGCTGACCGCGAGTGAAGACGGTACCGCGAAGATCTGGGCGCGTGATGACGCCAACCCAGCGCCCGAGCCGGTCACCACATTCTCCATGACCGATCCTCAGTCGGGTGAGCCGCTGCCCATCACCGCCGCTCAGATTGCCCCAGACGCCCCCCAGCAGGTGGTGGCGGGGGCGATCGACGGTCGGCTTCTCTTTTATGATGGGGAGAAGAAGCCCGTGGACATGGGTAACCTCGGCCACGCGGTACACGCGGTCACCTTCACCCCCGATGGGAAGTGGATTGCCGCGGCGGGGGCCGATAAGTCGGTCTGGATGTGGTCGGCAAGCCAGCCTCGCCAGCGGCTCCGCCTCGAACCCGCTCCGCAACATGCCGAGCAGGTCAATGCGCTGATTGCCTGGCCGAACAGCCGGATCATCGCTAGCGGTAGCGACGACACCACGATCCGACTCTGGTACACAGGCGATCGGTCGCTGCTGGGAACCCTGTCGGCCCAGCAAGGGACAAACGACTGGGTCGCGTACACCCCAGACGGCCTGTTTGACTGCTCCATTGGCGGAGAAGGCCAGGTGACCTGGCTCGATAACAAGGTGGTTCTCTCCCTCGAGCAAGTCTACGACCAGTTCCACGTTTTCAAGCTGACCGACCAGCTCCGCAAGGGGGATCATCCCAAGGCGCCCAGCCTATCGAGACGACCGCCACCTCGACTCACGATCGATCAACCCGCGAACTCCGTGTCCGAACAACGCCTCGCGAGGCTGTCGATTTCCGTGAGCGAACCCGGACTTGAAAACCTTCGCCTCTACCAGAATGGAATCCCTGTTCTCTCGAGCACGGACCTACGTTTGGATGAATCAGGGAACGTGGTCACCGGCCCCCTCCCCCTGAAGCATGGCCTGAATCGGTTCCATGTCATGGCGAGCCGGCCCGAATCAACCGACATCGAAGGAAAGTCCGAACTGATCGAGATCCGGTACGACGGCCCCGAAACACCTGGCCAGCTTCATCTCGTCGCGGTGGGAGTCAGCGACTACGACGACCCAGCCCACCGCCTCCAATTCGCCGACCGCGACGCTCAGCAACTCTCCGATTTCCTCGAACGCGTCACCCGAGAGTCGGGGAGTTCGCCCGGCTTGCAGTTGGTGATCAAGAATCGCGAGGTGAGCGAAACCAAAGTGAACGAAGCGTTCGAAAAGATTCGTGATCGCGTGCGCAACCGACCTGAAGACACCGTGGCGGTGTTCCTGGCGGGGCACGCCGACCTGCTCGACGGTCAGTTTCACTTGCTCCTCTCCACCTTCCCGTTCGATCAAAACGACCCGAAAACCGGGCGGCCCCGGCAAGGAACCGCGGCACTTGATCTCGCCTCAAACAGCCTCCTGCCGTATGTTGCCGTCTATCGGAACCTTTCCAGGCTTGGAGCGCTTCAGCGAGTGGTCATGATTGACGCGTGCCAGGCGGAAGCCATTGAGGACGACCCAGGAATCCGTGTCATCCAGGAATTGGTTGACACGCAGTCCCAGAAGGCCAAGACTGCCTACCTGCTTGCCGCCCGTCGGGGTGAGCCGGCCGGTGAGGTCGCGGCACTCGCCCACGGGCTCATGACTTACTCCATCCTGAAAGGCTTGGGTGACAGCCAGCTTGAAACGGTCAAGGAGCTCACCCTGTTCGACGAGCTTCCCACCGCGGACCAGAATCGGGACGGACTAGTGACCACCGACGAACTGAGGTGGTACACCGGCCTGACCGTTCCGAGACTCGCCGACAGCTTCCCAGCCCTCGTCATGCGAACCGGAGCATCGAACAGCTCGACCCAGATTCGCCCAACGGCAAACCTGGGGCAGAAGGCGACAGTGCAGGCCTCCTCCGTGTCGTTCCCCTTGGTTGAGCTGCCGAAACCTTCGCAGACCGAAAATTCCGAAAATTCGACGATTTCCGAGAAATAGATTGAACCGCAATCTTTCGCGTAACCGATACAGGATGTGCCGTTGTTGCGCCCCCCATCTGGGCTGAGGTCGATTTCGCCCTCGGCCGGCATGAAGGATTGCAAGATGTACGTCCTGTGTGCCGGAATGTACCGGGCTTGCTCGACGTGGCAGTATGAGGTGATCGCCCATCTGCTCGACCGGTCTGGTTCAAGTGATCGACTTGGATACCTGACCGGCGAGGAATTCGCGGAGCACTACCGCCTGAATCGTCAAAGAGGCGGCTGGAGCGTGCTGAAGTCTCATGAAGGAGACCGAAGCTTCACTCGAGCCATCGCGAACCAAGACGCCAAGGTGGTTTACGCGCACCGTGACATCCGCGACGTGGTCTTCTCGCTCATGCACAAGCGAGGGATCTCCTTCGAGGAGATTCTCCGGCAAGGCATGATCCACCAGATCCTCGTCAATGACCGGTTCTGGAAACGCCAACCGGGCGTGCTCGTCCAGCGCTACGAGGATCTGGTCAGCAATCCGGTTCAAGGGATCATTGAACTGGCGAAGCATCTCGAGGTGGAGATTACTCGCGAGGAAGCCGAGGAAATCGCCAACGAATACTCCTTCCAGACGAACCGCCAGCGGACGCAGGAACTGGTGGCACGCCTGAAAGAGCAAGGCGTGGACCTTAGCGACCCCTCCAACCTCCAGTATTACGACCAGAAGACCCTGTTGCACTGGAATCATCTTCGCGAAGGTCGGCCCGGAAACTGGCGGACCCAGGCAACGCCTCAGCAACGTTCAATCCTCTCGAGGCTCTGCGACCAATGGCTCGCGGCCCACGACTACCCCCTCGAAACCCAGGAGCCCGACCAACCTCTCCCCTCCTGGTCGGAGCGTTTGAGCGAACGAACCAGCCTTTCCAAGGCCTGGCTCGCCTGCGCACTGCGGTGCCTCTCGCTTAACCACCCCAAATGTGCCCGAGCCGTGAAACGCATGCTCGGAATCACAACGAAGGCCAAAGGGGCCACCCCCGCGAGCGTCCACCCGAAGCACCGGGTTGACGCGGGCTCGACCATCGCGGCCAGCGCGAGCGGGGGAAAAACCCAGGGCCAGCACGGGTTGCCCGCCTCAAGCGAAGAAGCGTTCGTGCGATAGGGGAAACCACGTCAACCAACCCCCGGCCGGTCCCCAACCTTGAGTGCCACACCCCCGTTCTCTTTGGGTAGCGCGCGCAAAAACTCCGGTCCAAGACCGGAGTCTCGCAGCCCTTTCCCACCATGAACTCAGTCGCCAGCGACCTTGATTTGCCGGGGCTGACTGAGCGAGGGGGGATCGAATATCACGGTCTGGCTCGTAATGGCTTCAGGAATGTAGCAGCGGGCGTGCTGCTTGCGACTGGTCACAGCCTGGACGTTCCGATTCACTCGGTCCTGGAAGTCATGCAGGGTGAAGGGACGATTCGATGCGCTGGTCAGACGAGCCTGGCCTTGCACGTTCAGCGAGTCGAGCACCCCGAGCGCGAACGCGCCGTGGCCTCGGGAAGCAACGGAGAGACCCGGCCCGTGGATCGACGAGAGGAAGGCGATCACATTCCGCTTGTACAGATCGCGCGACCACTCGATGAGTCCCCGCTGGTTCTTGGCCAGGGCCGGCCCTTGGTCGTGGAGTGTGTCGAGCAGGACCATGACGGTCACGCCATAGTCGGCGAGTTGTCCAAGCGTGCCGGAGATCAATGATGTGGGAACCACCACCGCATTCTCCGAGTTGTTCAGACTGTCCGGCGTGCTGTCGGCAGCCAGGAGAATCGGCTCCTTGTCCGAGGCCGTCACCAGGAAGTGCGAGTCGATCATCACGAACACCGAGTCACCCCGTCCGAGTTCGCCTCGCTCTCGTTCCTCATCCAACCGCTTGAGTTCGGCGGTGATCCGACTCGCCGTCGCCTCTTTCCCCAGTAACTTGCGAACCTCGACGCGTGGGAATCGACTTGTTCCTCCCGGGGCAGCCAGAAACTCGCCGACCTCTCGCGCGTCTTCGCTGGCGAACGGAATTTCCGGCAGCCGAACGTCGCCGCCAACCGGCATGTTGGCTCCAAAGGCCAGAACGACCAGGCGAGGGGGGAGTTGTTCGACGGGCTTGGCGGGTTCGGGCCCTTGCACGTCGAAGTGCTCGGTTCGTTCCTTATCCAGGTCGTTCACGGCGGTCACACTCACCTTGTGGACCCCCGGGTTCACGTTGACCGTGACCTCCCTATCTACCGATGCCACTGGGGGGTTGAAGGTCAACTCGGCCGCTTTGCCACTATCGACCCGCACGCGTACGGACCGGATCAGCCCCCGTCCCGCAACCTCATCCTCGGTGGTCGCCTTGATTCGGATGGGAACGGTGGGCGCGGCCGCGACCACCGATCCGAAGCCGGTTCGAGCGGGGTTCGTCACCTCGAGCCGAGGGAGCCGGTCTTCCGCGACAACACGGTCGGGGGTCCGTTCTCCAGCGGGGATAACGTCGAAGACGTTCAGATCCGCGGTCTGAAGCAGGCGGCCCAGCTCCTCTGGTTTTCGGAGTTCCTTCTCGAAATGGTCGAACGAGAAGTAATCGGTCGAAGCCGTCGCGTCGATCCGGTTCCGATGCCAGCCCAGGTATTTTCGATCGCCAATGGCCGAGGTGTCGTAGTACCCCCGAGGAGTCCAGATCACCCATTCGCGGTCGAGGGCGGGGAAGAGGCTCAAGGCGGGAGAATCGCGCTTCGTGGTGATCAGCTCCACCCGCTTTCCTGCTCGAAGGACCACGAACTCAATCCGAATGTTCGGAAGAACCTGGGCGAGCGGGCTCTGCGCCGCATTGCGTAAGGCGGCGTTATTGGTCCCTTTCTTGCCTGCGACGTAGAATTCCTGGACCACATCGCCAACTCGCATATCCATCGCTTCCGCGAAGCCGCGAGGCTCGATCCGGGTGACCTGAGTTTGGCCCCCCGGCCCCGCGCCGAAGTCGGCCCCCAGGGGAGCGAGCCGGTCGCACCCCGCGAGCTTCCAGAATCGGACCGTTTGGTCGGAGGATCCGGTCGCGAGCCAGGTGCCATCCTGGGAAGCGGCCAGGGTATAGACCGGGCCGTTGTGGCCCGCGTAGATCCGGGTCCGTCTTCCATCCTCAAGGCGATAGAAAATGACCCCGACCTCCGCGCCGATCGCGAGCGTCGGTGACGGATGGGAGGGATTCCCGGCGACGAAGGTATAGGACCACCAGCGTCGATCCATATTCGGGTCGAGCTTGATCCGGTAGCCTTGCCTCTGTGGATTTAACAGGTCGAGCGTATAGGGGTCGATGGGCCGGACCGTCCACCCATTCAAAGTAAGGCGAGCCCGGATCAAGTCTGCCTGATTGAAGGGGGCGACCCGCTGACCACTGAGGTCGAAATCTTCATATTGAGGGGCTGGCCCTCCCAGGTCGGTACGCGTCCGAGAGAAACCGACCGAACGGCCGTCGGCCGCGAACCCCACATCCCAGATGGAGCTCCCCTGCCCGGCCAGTTCGAGTGTGGTCTCCGCGGCAGCCGCCAGCTCGCGCACGTAAAGCCCCTGCTGGTCGCCCCCAGCGTAGGCCACGCGGCCACCGTCGGGACTGAACGCACAGGCCTGAACCAGGTTGGAGGTACGAGCAAGCCTCGACTGCACCGCGCCTTGCGGCATGGTACGAAGCTCGACGTCGCACCCGAGCCTCGGTCGATCCGAGGGCTGAGCGAGCCGGTTGGTCAGCACGCTGGAGACAAGCCGAGTTCCCGCTTGGTTAACCGCGAGTGCGAGTACGGCTCCCTGCCCGTTCGCGCCGGGGGGGAGTAAGGTGGGATTGGCGAGTGTGGCGGCATCGTAGCGGATCAGGTCGCCATTCTCTCGGCCGATCACGACCCAATCACCTCGAGGACTGACCACCAGGGCGTTAATCGCGTCGGCGGCGGGGTCCCCCGGTTTTTGCCTGCGCGGGTCGGGTCGCGCGGAGGCGACGATGGCTTTGCGGGCCAGGTCCCAGACGTTCAAGGTACCATCAGCGCCTCCGGTCACGAGCCGGGTGCCGCTGGGCAGGTAACCCAGGGCGTTCACCGGCCCTCGGTGCCCGCTCAGAAGCGAGTCGGTCTGGCGGGTCCTTAAGTTCCAGATTCGGACCGTGCCGTCGTTGCTCGCGGTGGCCAGGAACACCCCTTTCGGGTCGAATTCCAGATCCATGATACTCATGGAGTGCCCGCGCGGAGCTCCCCCTTCCAGTTGCATCTCGAGAACACCGGTGGGGGAATTGACCGGGCCTGGATACCGAAAGAGGTTGATCTCTCCTCGGTTCGACTGAACGCCAATCCCCGCGACGGCGAGATACCGCTGGCCGTTGGCACTGGCCACCGGTGAAAGCGCCATGCAGTGGACCGCGCCCGCGTAACCGCGCCAGATCCTCGGTCGAATCGTGCGTTCAAGATGAGCTTGGGGAGCTCCCACGTTCCAGGTGTTCACAACCTTGTCCAACCCGCCTGTGAGGACCGTCGAGCCATCGGGAGTGAAGAGGAGCGAGCGGACCGGCGCGGAATGCCCACCGGTATTGACAACAGCGATGGGCTGCGTGATCTGTCGCAGATCCGCCTGCGCCCATGCATTCACTCCCCAAAGCACGGGAATGATCAAATTTGCGATAATACGAAGCCCACTCGCCTGACTTGCCATGCCCGTTCCTCTTTTCTCTTCCCAACCTTCTTCGAAGCCCACGATTCGATCCACGCCTTGCCGCCTGCTCTACCCGTCTCGCGGCCAGCTCGCTGCATCTCCTTACTTCACTTTACTTTTCAGACATACGCATCCAGTGTCCGCACCAGGAATCTACTCGATTCAAGGTCGAGGTGTGACAGAGCGTCCCAGGAATTACACGTCTCTGGAAACAAGTCGCTTCAATCTGAATAAAAAGGGTCATTACTCCCATCGTTTCAACCGATTTTCCTAGCATAATCCCCGATCTCACCTGAGAAACCAGCTAGGTCCTCTACAGAACGAGCCAGGGTGATCCATGATCAATTCTTTGATGACCTGAGGTACGAGGAATAACGTCCCATGCCTAAACGTCGAAACTCAATCCGATTTTTTGGCTTTCTCGCGCTAGCGATCATAATGGTAAAACCCGCCGTGGCTTTTGAATGGCCATGGGCCCGGCGATCCGCTTGCGATCACTGCGGCCAATCGGTCACGGTCATGACTCGATCGGGGCACACCTGCGCGGTTCACCCTGTGATTCCCGCTCCGATACCCTATTCGCAAGCTCCCCACACAGCGCCTAACCCCTACGGTGGATATGCGCCGGGGATGGGTGTTCAGCCCGGCGAGCCCGTTCCGTACGCGCCTTCCGGCCAGCCCTCCCAGGCGCCTGGAACGTCCCCTTATTCCGCCGACCCGAATTCCAACGCACCTCAGATGGGGGGGGACAGCAACGATCCAGGGAGGTCCTCAACGGCCCCCACGCCCAACCAGGCCAATCCCAACACCGCCGACGCTTCCAATCCGATGAATACCAATACCGCCTCGGCTCCGAATGCCGACCCTGGAGCCGGTGCGGGCGCGGGCGGTGACGCATCCAACCCGGCAGGATCCTCTGGAGTGGGAGGCGGACTCTCGGAGAGCGAAGGGGCACTTAACATGTTCGGCGACGTGTCGCCGGTCTCCCGGTTCGCCGTGCTCGACCAAAATACAGGACGTTTCACCCCACCGGCTCCCCCCGAACCGCCGAATCGCGCAAGGCGCTTTCCCTCCGAGCGCATGAAGTCTCCCGCCATGGTCCCGAGCGTCCGAAACTTCAAAGTCGCCGATAACCAAACGCCCATGCCCGTGGATCGGATTACCTATAGCTTCAACTTCTTCGACGACGTCAACGGAGCGATCAACAAGCGTTTCAACGTTCCGCTCTCCCAAATGCAGGCTTATCGCCACGTCTTTGGGTTTGAAAAAACGTTCTTCGACAAGAACGCGTCCTTCGGCATGCGGCTGCCGTTAAACACCCTGACGGCTGATAGCCCGATCCGGAACCTGGGCCAGACGAGCACATCGCTTGGCGACCTGACCGCCTATTTCAAGTACGCCCTCTACATGGACCGGGCGAAAGGAAGAGTGATCTCGACCGGTATGGCGATCACCATGCCGACCGGGCCCACGACCTTCGGAGGCGCGAATTATCTGAGAGGGTTGCACTACACGACCCTTCAGCCCTTCGTCGCGGGACTGTGGACCAGCGGCAACCTCTACGCAATCAACTTCACCTCCATCGACGTGCCGACCAGCTCGCGCGACGCTACCATTATCTATCAAGACATTTCGCTGGGTTATTTTATCTATCGAAATGCGAACCCCAACGGTTTGATTCGCTCGATCGCGCCCACCTTTGAGACACACGTCAACATCGCGCTGAACCATAACAACCCGTTCGACCGCGCCGATCTTGCCGCGACGAGCCAGGTGGTCAACCTGACCCAGGGTCTCAACGTCTTCCTCAAGAATAACTCGGTCCTATCTGTTGGTATGACGGAACCGGTCACGGGCCCGCGTCCGTTCAATATCGAGGCTTTGCTGATGTTCAATAAGTTTTTCTAAGAAAAGCTCGTTCAATCGAAGTTGAGAACACATTGACATTAATTAAGTAATTCCAAGTAAATTCAACAGCGAAGGCCTCCAGGACCGCGGTCATCCGCAACCTGGAGGCCTTTCGCTGTCGGTCATCGAGTCCCTGAAGGACCAAGGAGCAACGTCGGACCGAATTAGGAACGATCCGGGGCGAATCGCTTGAACACGCTCAGGTCTAGACGCCCACGCTCGAGGGCAGGTCGTGGACGCGAAACAACATGGCGAGGTCCTCGAGGACCACGCGCAAGTGGCTTGCGTCCTACCCGTTGTGGAGTCTGAACCGGTTGAGGCACATCGACCTGAATGCCTTGCTGGAACTCGGTCTCGTAATCCGAACCCGCCGGTGTGCGTACCTCGTCCGGGTTCCCGTCCAGGAAGTTCCCCACGCGATCGGTAATGCCGTTTGGAGCGGTTCCCACCACGCGAAGGCGGAAGTGGGTGTTCCTCGCCAAAGGCGACGCCAAAACGATCGTGGCAAATCGGTTCGCCTCGTCGTATTCGACATGGTCGACCTGGATACGTGCCCCAGCCTGAAGATTCTGGCCGAGCGGTGTGAGGATGTAGTTGGCTTTATCCGTGACGCTCGTTTCAGCCACATAGGTTGTAAAGATGACGCCAATACTCAGAATCTGCCTACCGCTGGCGTCGAGTCCCAGGCCGACTCGCTCGACCAACGGCCCCTGAGAAAGTTCGCGAACATGAACGTTTCCCGAAGTGTTGGCGGTGACGGAGTTCGCGGCTGGCGTTGAGAGGGCGATAAAATTCCCGGGCGCGGCGTACATGTAGATTCCGGTCCCGTTACCGAGACTTTGACCAGACGGCAGGATCATCCCGATGTGATTTCCAAGGACCGCGTTCTCAGTAGCATGATCGCCCAGAATTTGCATGCCGATCGACCGGTTCCCCGCGATCACGTTCCCTGAACCGGGGATCGATCCGCCGATCAGGTTGTTGGAGGCATCATTGACGAAAATCCCTTGACCGTTTCCAAGCCGGCCTCGACCGTCCGGTGTCGTTCCGATGAAGTTCCCCTGGATGACGTTTTCGGACGCGACATCAAATAGATCCCCAAGTGGAGGGGTCGCCCTGATGGTGGCCGCGTTGAAGATCTGAATTCCAACGGAGGAGTTGCCCGAGATCACGTTGCCCATCTCCGGCAACGTCCCACCAATCAGGTTCCGGCTAGAGCCGAGAATCACGATCCCTTGATAGTTGGGTATGGCCGAGAGACCGGAAACGTCGGTCCCGATCAGGTTCCCCTGGATCACGTTAAACTGCGATCCCACCCCAGCCACCTCGACTCCCGCGACCTGGTTGCCGGAGATCAGGTTACGTTCTCTCGCCGTGATACCACCGATCACGTTCAAGGCACTGTTCTGAACCCGGATGCCAACTCCATTGGGGACGGCCTGAGTTCCCGTGAGGTTGGTCCCGATCCGACTTCCCCTGACCAGGTTGCCTCCCGGACCCAGTAGCAAGATACCGGCCGCGTCGAACCCGTTCACGACGACGGAATCGATTACGGAGTAGCCGGCTCCCTCGAGCACCAGGCCGTTCGCCCCCGCGCCGGCGAGAGCTCCGGAGATCTCGATCAAGGGTTCTCCGCGATAGCCAGGTTGCGATTGGCCAGCGATATGAACCTGATACGAAATTTCGGGCAGAGGTTTGTTGAGGACAATCCGATGAGGCCCATTGCCTGGAATGTTGAATCGAATCGTGGTGGGAACCCCATCCCGATTCAAATCTTCAATCACCGCCCGCAACGACCCTTCATCGCTGTCCGCCTCGGTCGTGACCACATTGTTTGAGAGAACCGTTGCAATCGTACAGAAGCGTGCATGCACACCCGCCCACCGGCTGTCCACCGTGATGGTCACGATGTTGGGTTGACCTGGCAGGGTTTCACGCGTGTACAGGTGGCTTCCGGTCACCAGGAACGAGTTGTCGTCCTGAAGGGTGACCAACCCCGGACTCGGCAGTGTTTCGTCGCCCCAGTCAATCATGATCGGGAACAACGCGGCATAGTAGGCGTGTTGGTCCTCGTGCTGGCGTGCCGCCTCGAAGTATTCCGGGGGAAGATTGACACGGAACGAAAGCAAAGGCGCGGTGAACGGTGTGTCCTCGCAAACGGTCACAGGGAAGTCTTTACCAGTGACATCCAGCGCGGGGATGTCGGCCAGACTCTCGATGACAGTGGTCGCGTTTCCTTGATCGGTAACACTAAAGGTGGTCGGCCCCAGTGTGGTGACCTCGGTTCTCGGCTGGTTCGTGACCGTGATTCGAATATTATACTGGCCAGGTACAGCGTAGGTATGATCCCCATAGACTGCGTATTTCGCGGGATCGCCATGACCTTGCGTGATCCGTCCAATGGTCGGAGCGGTTCCATCTCCCCAGTCGATCACTGCCTGGAAAGAGTTGATGAGATCGTACAAGTCGTCGCTGGTGAACTCACCGACCAAAACATCCAGGAAGTCCAGTCCGGCGAGCCCTCGGATCGTGGTGGGATAGGGGGTGAGTGGCGCATCCGCCGCGTTCGTCACCGTGACCTGCTCGAGGTTCGCGAAACTGATGGTCGGTTGGGCACCGATCGTCAAGCTGTCCTGAGTGAAGTTGACGAGCGCCCCCTGAGCATCGACCGCGAGCGAGTCCGTTCCCGTTCCACCGTCGAGGCTGAGCGAACCGCCAGCACCCAGGCCAGCCGGCACCACGCGGAATTGGTCATCCAGCGGACCTGCCTGCAGACTCGTCACAACGCCAGGAGCAGTGGCGAGCACATTAATTTGATCGGGACTGGAACTCGCGTACAGCGTCAGCGAGTTTAACCCCGTGGCGCGAGTGGGCGTATTAAAGGTAATCACCTCGCCCCCCGCGCTGGTGCTTCCGTCTCGACTCAGGTCGATCACGACATTCTGCTTGTTCGCAAACGCGATCCGCTCAAAGCTCGAAGGCGTGTCGCCACTCACAATCTCCGTGGTCTGGAAACCTTGTGAAATCGGCCCATCAACCACATTCACATTCACGGTTGTTCCAGAAGCCACGAATGTGAAATCTTGAACAGGAACAGTATCAATAATGGGACTTAGGTCAGCGAAGCGGATCACGTTATTATCAAACGCGATCGACCCATCCGACGCGTTCGTTGCCACATACCCCTGCGTCGTGAAGTCGGCATCTCCCATCAATACAAGCGTGTTGGCCCCACCACCACCGGTAAAGAGTAAGCCGAATTGAGTCGGGACGACGTTCCCTTGAGAAAAGTCAATGGTGAGAGTATCAGCACCCGCTCCCCCGATGACTTCCAACTCAGCGAGCCCGGCCGGATCGACCACGATGGGGACGGTGGTCAACCCACTGATCCGCCTGCCGAGAATCGACACCGACTGCGCCTCGGATTGACTCGATGCATCGAGCGATAATCGTGTCTGATTCCCCGTTCCTAGTACGCTCAAAGGGCCGACCAGACCAGGTCCGGTCTGAACATTCACCGTATCGTTGGAAGGAGCAGTGGCGTTTGTCTGCTGGTCGATGGTCAGCGGCAACGACGCGCCAAGAACTTCAAAAGCATCCACTCCCGTGCCAGGAATAATTGTCGTTGGCGCGATCAGGTCATTGATCGTGTATCCATTCGCGCCGGCTCCGCCCCGAACCGTAAGCGAGGCGATCGACCCGACAGGCAGGCTGAGCGTGGAACTCCCCCCATAGCTCAACGAGTCCGCTTCGAACGTCCAGGTGCGATCATTCGTATTACCGGCGTCATTTAGAATAATGGCAGGTTGGATGGATCCGGATGGCGGAAGAACCGTGACGTTCGACGTGACCTTGTCCAAAGCCCCGCCAGGATCTTCGGCCCCTCCCCCGATGGCGACCTGGGAGAAATCACTCACCTCGATCTGAACATTGGCCGAGTCAATGGCCAATCGGCTTCCACCTTCTGCCAGACCGGTCATTTCAATGCTGGTGAAGTACGGCGTGAAATTATACGGATCGACCGCCGACCCTCGAACGGTATGTTCGTCGACTTCATCCCAAAACGCGTATTCGTAATCGAGGGTAAGAGGGTTTGCCGAGTCTACAAGCGTATAGGTCCGAGTCGCCGCGTCGTAGCTGATACTAATGTCACTGGCCACGTCGGTAGCCGCGGCCGAAAACCGCAGCGTTTGACCTGAGTAGTCAATGGAAACCGTTGAAAGAACCGTTCGGTCTTCAAGCGGCTCAAGAGCGATTTGTCTGGCGTGGCGTTTCCGTCGGACCGCGGCACTGGTCATTACACAACGGTCTAATCGAGCGGCTAATTTACGCATACCCATGTATCGCATGACTCGATCGTACCCCGCGTTGATGAAAAAAGGTTAGGCCTGATACTTTTCGAAATCGAATTTTGATGAGGTCTCAGGCTTCGAGACTCGCGATTTCGGATCGGCAAATCAGTGGGGTGATTTGAACCCTACTTGTAACGATCCGCCCACTTCTCAAGGGCAAGCCTTCAAGATCCACACAAAGGAATTATCCCGAAATCAGGCTCGCCACGGCACACAAAATCGCCAACACCCCACAGAACCCCTATTTCTCGTATCCCACAAACTTACCACAATCAAGCTCGACGTGTCGGCTGATTTTCAAGATCCTCGAGATCGACCGAACCAACGCGACCCATCGACCTTGGCGCCACCGGATCAGCCCTGAATTTACCCAACCCCAACCTGAGGTTCGGCGTTGGCTCGGTTCCTCGCGGACGGCGAGACCGACCGGTTCAAAGACGAAATAGCAGGAATCCCACGCCCTTTAGGGGTGGGAGGAATGCGTGTAGTCTTGCCTTTTGACCGAATTTATCTACAATACATACATGAAACTCACCGTCCGAATCAGGTTGAT
>Ga0182745_1000359_pt1 | contig 53584 bp, 36 predicted proteins | sample eDN3rd30CKraftBY_FD_128523 | JGI IMG/M metagenome (GOLD analysis project Ga0182745, IMG submission 128523) | Enriched backyard soil microbial communities from Emeryville, California, USA - eDNA 3rd pass 30_C Kraft BY (version 2) (version 2) | ecosystem: Environmental > Terrestrial > Soil >... | reverse complement strand
CTGAACTCCGCGCGTAAACGATGCTCGCAGCGCCTCTGGGGTGATCGTCGGCGAGACGCTGACGACGTACCGCAGAATTGCCTCGAGCATCTGCAGTGCCGAGTCGCGCTCCAGTCCCTGCGCTACAACGCGAAACGCATCTTCGAGCCGCTGCGCTAACTCCTCGCGGCGGCTGTATTTTAACACCGAGAGCAGCACAAAGGAAATCGACTCCTCGCGCAGCTTCTCCTCCGGATAGCGGCTCAGATCCAATAGCGGCAGCGCAAACCGCGGCATGTAGGGCCGCAGCGGCTCGGGCACCGCGATCAGTTCCTCCATCGAGCGGGCCACATTCCACGGCTGCTCACCGTGGTACAACACCAGCGGGATGACGCAGCACAGCGGCAGCCCATCGCGCAGCCGCTGCTCCAGAATCCGCACGATGTACCGCAGGATCTGGAACACGGTCAGCGCGTCGGGATACGACTTGTGCTCGAACAGGATCACGGCCAGAGCCTCTCCGCCCTCGACCAGCGGCACCTCAAAGACCAGATCCGACAGCCCTTCGCGGAGCGTCTGATCGATGAAGGACTGCGGTAGCGGCCGCAGCTCGCTCAGGTTGAGCTGGGCGACCACCTCGGCCGGCAGTTGCTCGCGCAAGTACGCCGCCGCCGTCTCGGGCTTGCCGAGCATGTAGCGCACGAAGCGGTCGTGCGGGTTGTGAAGCGGCTCTTCGTTCATGGCCACGGGCTCGCTGATGGAGGATGAATGCGACCGCAGCGTAACAGGAAATGCAACACGCAAGCGATGTTTTCGCCCCGTGTCTACCTGCTGCCTTGAGACGAGCCTAACGGTTAATCGGCTTAGCTCCGCGGCGGGGCAGTGGGGTCATCGTCACCGCTGTCGTCCGGCCACAGGTCTTCCGGCGATGTTTCCGACTCGTCCTGCTCCGGCAGCTCCTCATCGCTCAGGTGCGTTTCGAACAAGCGAGCGATCTCTTGTTCGGTGATGATGTCGCTGTCGCTGAAATCGTCCTCGTCGTCATCGTCGATGATGCCGGTTTCGAGCAATTCATCCGGCGGTGAGTGGTCATCTTCGGGAATCCAGCGGATCGTCGGCCGCGGCGGGTCGGCGAGCGCATCATCGCATTCCAGCGCCCGCCAACTGATGCCACCGGGACCATCGGCGGTGTCGCCTTCTTCAAAGCCATCGCCGTCGCGGAGCAGGAACAGCGAGGCGTTGCGCAAGAACTCCTCGACCTCCGACGCCTTGTACGCGTCGGCGACAAACACCGCTTCCATGTCCGGCAGATCGAACTGGCCGTTGCCGACGGTATCCATCAGCGACCAGGTTTCGGTGGCTTGATACAGGCGAACGTTGGTCCACATATCCAGCGGCGGGAAATCGTGCAGCCAGGCGTGATTGAGTCCCTGCCGCAGACCGGTGGCATCGCGGAGCACTTCGCCGCCGGGATTGAAGTAACAAATCACCCCGGGCAATTCCATCAGCGGTGAGATCACCTTCATCAGAAACTGCAGCTCGGCTAGCGAATCGTAATCCTCCGGCAGCAGCCGCGTTTCTTCGTCGTCAATTTCGTCGCTATCTTCGCCCTGGCCGATGACGTAGCTGGTCAGCACGCGGATGTGCGCGACGTGTCGCTTGGACGCTTCCCGGCCCTCCTCCCAGCCCCACGACTGCTCGCAGGCGCGGCTGAGACAGCCAGGAAAGGCGAGCGGACCGAACTGGCCGAGCGACCAAGCGACAAACAACTCCGCCGAGTCTTCCGGGTCGCCCATATCGTCCGGCCAAGGCTGTGCCGAAAGCGATACCAGGACGTGGCCAGCGACTTCCGGTCGAAACTGCAGCACCAAAGTGGTGGTCGGATCCGCGGAGCCGAGCGAATCGTGTCGTCCGACGATCTGGAAGCCGCTCAGTGCTGTTTCAATTTCTTTGGGATCAATCGCCTGCTCCAATAGCACACAGATCCCTTGGGTAAACAAACCCTTGGCCATCGCCACCCCTTCAAGTCAGAATCTCGCATCGTAACCCGCTGACTGCCCAGCGGCGAGGGTGCGTCTGACTAAGCGGCGCGGCGCACCGCAGCAGCGGGTGAGGTGTGTGAATGGACGCCCGGTGCGGTGGTCGCTGCCTGACCGATCGGCTCCACTGAGTTCCGCTGCAACGGCTCACTCAGAGACGGACGCCGGCGCAACCACCGCTCACCCAAACGGTAGCTCACCAAACAGCAACCGACGGCCATGCCGGCGACCAGCAGCGATTTGGCCACCGGCGACAAGTGGGGAAACAGGAGCTTGAGGTCGATCTGGATCAGTGCTACCAGCGGATGATGGACGAGGTAAATCCAGAAGCTTGCAGCGGCCAGCGAGGTGATGCCGCGAGTGCAGGCGGAGGAGCGGGCAAGCAGCGGCGCCAGCCGGTTGGCAACGCCGATCAGCCCCAGCGACAAGCCCCAGGCGGCAGCTACGGTGACCGTGGCCAACACCGCGCGGCTGGCAATGTTGATGTCAAACGCCAGCGAACGGGAGTCGCTGCGCTGGATCGCCCATTGGCCCAGCAGCACCGCCGCCCAGCCCAAGACCGCTCCACCAGCAACCAGCTTGGGTGCCAGTCGGTTGATCGCGTGCCACTGCGGGTCCAGCCTGGCGACCAACACACCACCGAAAAAGAACGTCCCGCTGTAAATCCACTTGGTCGGTACCGGCAGAAAAGCGTGCTGAAAACCGAACACCACCTCCGGAGCGAAGAGCAGCGTGATCCAGCCGCCGATCACTAGCGCCGTCAACCCAGCCGCCCATGGTCGGTGCCGCACTCCAAAGCGGAACGTCCGTGTCCCGTCGGCTGCCGCTTCGGGAAGCGGGCGACACCGCGCCGCCATCGCCAGCACGACGCAGTACAAAAACACATAGTGCAGGAACCACAAATGTCCCAAGCCCAACAGGTGTGTGCGCTGGGCTCGGGGAACGTTGAGCTTCCACAACCGGTCGGCCGCAAGCTGGCCATCGATCACCCAGCCAGTGATCCACACGTAATAATCCAGCGGCAACAGCAGGATCGTGGCGGCCAGCAGCGGGAGGAGCAGGCGGCGAGCCCGCGAGGCAAGGAAGCCCGCCCCGCCGCTGCTGACCCAACTGCGGTAGGCGAAGAAGCCGGCGAGCAGCAGAAACAGCGGCATGATGAACAGCTCGATCGTCCAAAATGCCGCGCTGACGATGCGGCTGCTGCCGTCCTCAACCGCCCACACCAAACCCGGCATCGGGTGCTGCAGGTAGGGAACACAGGCGTGCAGGTAGACGACCAGCAGCGCCGCTGCGGCACGGACCAAATCGGGTCCCAGCGCACGGCCGCCAACCGGCTGGAGGGGCGGGCTTGCGGCCTGATCCCCCGGCGGCTCACCGACACCATCGCGACCGATCGTCTCGCGGGCAAGGCTGATGCTCATGGTGACTCACGTGGGTGAAAGGCGGCAGACGAATTGCGTTAACGGCGTAGCGGCGCTGCAGCCCGGTCTCGATCGCCCAGGTGTGCCAACCGCGATCGGGCCTGGGCGGCGTTGGGGCTGTCGCCAAACCGGCTCAGCAGCGCGGTGTAGCAGGTGGCCGCTTCGCGGCTTCTGCCGAGTTTTTCGAAGGCCTTGCCGGCCTGCAGCAGCGCTGCAGCGGCCCACTCGCCTTCGGCATCCAACGCATCGACGCGGCGGTACTGGTCGATCGCTTCGGAATATTTCCCTTGTAGGAAGTAGGTTTCGCCGATCAGCCACTGTGCCCGTGGGCGCAGTTCCGTGGCCGAATCGGTTGCCCGGACGATGGCCGATAGCAGTTCGCGAGCTTCGTCCATCCGCGCTCGGCGAACCGCCAATTCCGCCTCGAGGATTTGCACCAGTGCCAGTCCCAGCGGATCTTCAGCGGCAGCCTGGGAAGCTGCTTGCAGCCGTAGCGCCGCCTGTTCGACCGGGCCGTGGGCTGTCGCCACTTCTGCCCCGCGCAGCAGCGTCGGGAAGTCGGCGGCACCTTGGACATCGATGATGGCGTCCCACCAGGGCAACGCTTCGTGGCTTCGCCGCGTTTGCATCAGCGATTCGGCAAGCAACCGGTCGATCGCCAGCCGGCGGGTGCTGCCGCTGCGATCATCCCGACGTGTGGTCGGTTGCGACTGCTCAGCGACGAGGGCCAGCAGCGACCACCGGCCCATCAAACCCGCCCAGCGACAGGCTGATTCGCAGGCCGCTGGCAGTACGGGCAGCGGCTGCTCGGCAGCGGAGTCGCCGGCCTGCGCGTCGATGATCCGCCCGAGCAGTTCGACCGCCAAATGTTCAGCGATGTGCGGCATCTGCCCAGCGGCCAGCAACTGAAGCACCTGAAAGGTGAGTAGGCCGTCGCCGTCAACACGCACCATGACCTGCACCGTCGCCTGCCAAATTCCATCGTCACCGTTTTCTAAAGCGCGGGCCAGCAACTGGGCAACGACTTCTGCTGACAAAGTGTTTTGGACGCCGGCTGCAGCGCGGGCAGCATGCGAGATGTTGGTTTCCGGTTCAGCAGCGAGCGCTGCGAGGCGATCCAGCCATGCCGTGCGGACAGCGTCAGGCCACGGCTCCGATGAGGACAATAAGTAGTCCTCCAGCGCTGTTTTCGCCGCTTCGCTGCTCGCGTGGTCGGTGAGCACCTGCATGCTGATCCGCTCCGCATCGTCGTCGCGGCCGAGCTGTCGCAGCACCTTCGCCTGCGCCTGGAGGGCATGCGGAACGTCGTGATGATCGGGGTAAGCGGCGATGAAATCGGCTAACTGCTCTGCAGCCTGCTCAGGTGAATCTCCGCCGATCACCGCTGTCCAGGCGAGTCCGAGCATCGCATCGGCGGCCCGCGGACCAGCGGGGGCGGAGCTGAGATAAAACCGGTAAGCATCTGCGGCGACATTGAGTTGGTCGCTGCGGAGGGCGGCTCCGCCGATCGCCAGAGCGTGCTCGGCCGCAAACGTTTTGGCCGCGGTGGACGCTGCGGCCAGTTCGGTCGTCACCTCCAGCGCTCGGCCGTACTGGCCAGCTTGCTGCAGCGAACGGGCCAGGAATTGTCGCGCCGCGGTCCGCTGCGGGCTGTCGTTGCCGCTGCTCGGCAGCAACAACAATTCGCTCGCGTGTTCGATGACCAACTCGTGCTTTCCGAGTTGCCAGGCGGCTGAGGTGATCCCCATCCGCGTGATCAAAATCGCTTCGCGCTCGTCGGCCAACGGACCGGACTGATAATGGTCCAAGGCCCGTGTTAACAGTTCCAGTGCTGTCTCAAAATCGCCTTTGCGGCCCACGGCGCGGGCGGTCTCGACCAACTGTTGCCCGTAGGCCGCGTCATCGCTGGCTGGCGGCGGCTCGCTGAGCAAGCGCCTGGCGACGGTCGTGGGGTCGGATTCAACCGAGGTAGCCTGAGCGGTTTGAATCGGCGCCGCAGCGGTCACCATCGGCGCCTGGGCGACAGCCTCCAGAGGCAGCAGCGCGGCCAGGCTGGCGCAAACCAGCCCCAAGCCTCTCAACGCCGGGTGGCGGCCCAGTGATGTTCGACGTTTGCCGGTGGCGGTGGCTTCCATGACCGTTCTCGCCTCTCGCCAGAAATGGTGCAGATGATTACGAGTTCGCCGGCTGTGCGGCCAACTTCGTCGCACGCACGCTGGCGATCATATTGCGGAACTTGCGGCGCAGGTTCCCTGTCTCGTAGATGAGATAGGCGTTTCCGACCAACGAAATCAACAGCACAAACGTGAAGAACCGCTGAGCCTCGACCGGCCGCGAGCGCGTGGCTGCGGGCGCGCCGAGCGGGGCTGCTAAGTCACGATCGAGCGCAGCGGCATCCGAGCCACCCCGAGTGGGCGGAGTTTCGCGGCGGGAGTCGCTGGGGCTGCCAAAGTCATCCTCGTCGTAACTGCGTCCGGTCCGCGGAAAGTCACGCGCCGCCTGCGAGCGCCAGTCGCCTCGCGCATCGTTCGCTGGCGGCGCGGAGGGGTAATGGTTCGGAGCGGCCGGAGCCGCTTGGGGCGGTGGATAGGTCGGAGCGGCGGGATTGCCCTGCGCGACGTTGTAATGCTGCGCGCTCGGCGGATTTCCCTGGCCGTAGCCCGGCGTCGACGGATAAGGGGTAGAGCTATATGCCGGGTTCGCCGGCCCAGCAGGGTTGGGGGCCGGATAGCTTTGCCCTTGCGTGGGCGGTGTATAGGGCGGTTGGTTGTAGGTAGCGGTCGCTCCAGGGGCGTAGCCGTTGGGCTGAGCGTAATCCGCAGCCGTGGGCCGCTGCGCAGGCGCCTGCTGGGCCGGTACCGATGGAGGCTGTAAATGGGCGGTTCCCGTAGGAGCCGTCGACGCAGCGGGCTCTGCAGGCAATAGACGACCGAATTTGTCGATCCGCCGTCCATATTCGTCGATCAAGTTGCCCACATCATCGACCAATTGGCGCGACTGCGCATCGATCAAGCGGCCATGAGCATCGACGGCTCGCCCAAGTTGGTCCAGGGCGTTGCCCAGGGAGTCGCGTCCGTATCTTTCCATTGCGGCAGCGGGTTGACCGGTGGCAGCGGCCGTGTGCTGCGTCGCCGTCGCTTGTCGTTGCCGCTCTGCGGCCGCTGCGCCGCTGCCCACGTCGGCGTACGACGCGTCGGCGCGAGGGGCGTCGGCTGGTGGACGAGTGATGCCGGCGCCCGCCGCCAACCCCGGTGGCAAGGTGCCAAAATTTGGCGTCGTGCCATAGCCGCTCCAATTCGGATCGTTCGGATCGGTCGGCCGGTTTCCCGCTGCACCGGCTCCCCCAGCCCCGAGATTCGACGTCCCTGGAGAAGCCATCGCTGGCATTTGCAGCGGATCGGCATGGCTGGCTCGGGGTGTGGCAGCCAGCGGTTGTGTTGGCGGAGCAACCGGATCGGTCGACGGCGGCGGGACGCTGGCCGAAGCAGCGCTGCCCGTCCCTGTGGTCGCGCCCGAGCGTACGGTGCTGGCGCGCCCGCTGATGTCGTCCCAGGCATCGTTGCGGGCTGCCGGCTCGGTGGAAACGTCGGGATTGGTGCGCACGGGCGTCTGCGGCCCTCCGGGAAATTGAAAGCCGCTGCCCTGTGGATCGGGCTTCATCAGCGACTCGCTGCCGGACTCGGCGGCCAAGCCTGGTTTGCCAGCCGCCTTGGATGCCAAAGCGGCCTGTGAATCGGCGGCCATTTCCGGAATCGGAATCTCCGCTGCGTCGTCGGCCAGCGCGACCGCCTGGGCGACCGCCGCCGCGGTGGTAGCGCTGTGCGACAGCGCCCGGCCGGTATCTCGGGGCAGCGGCCCGCTGCCGATCTGGACGACGATCTGAGTCACCCGACCTTGGATCGACGGATCGATCGTGCTGGTGATCTCACCGACAGAGCGAATCTGGTCGAGTTGGTGCGGCGGGATCTGGATGATGTACTGGACGTTGTCACCGCGGGATGAAGTGGTTCCATCCGGCTGCCATCCGTAATCGACTCCCACGGCGGCGAGCATGATTAGCACGGGAACTGCGCCCATGGATCCATCCTTCAAGCGTTCGGTGCGTGCACGGGCCTCGCCGTACAAGTAGCGTTGAAAGAGCCACGCGTTGGCGGCCTTTCGCCCTGCGCCCGCGGACTCTTCTTTTCAGAACCCCCGATCGTAACGTCCCGCTGTCCGGCACGTAAAGAGAGGAAATCTCGGCAGCCTGCTCCAGCTCGCTTCGTTAGATGATGCCGTGAGCCACACCCTGCTACAGCGCCCCCGGCACGGTCGCCCGTGGTGGAGAGACGGCCAACACTCTGTTTGCTGCCGTCTTCGGAACGATTTGTGCACTGTCGCCCCGCGAGGCCCGCAGCAGCCCTGCAGACGCCTGGCCAAGTGCCGTTGAATCAAGAGGGGCAACAAACACATGGAGCGCAACGTGGCGCGGACGCAGATCGCAACTGGACCCTGGAACGAACGCTCGGCACCGCAAAGTGATGCCGCCGCTGGAGCACCTGCGACGGCCACCTTCGACGGCCGAGTGCGGGCGATGATCGAAGGCGTCCAACCGGAAATCGACGCCGGTCGCTTTCCGATCAAACGCATCGTCGGCGAAACGGTGCGTGTGAAAGCCGATGTTTTCGGCGATGGACATGATGCGGTGACCGCCGTCCTGCGGTACCGCGCCGCAGGCGATGCCTGGCAGGAAAGGCCGATGCGAGCGCTGGTGAATGACCGCTGGCAAGCTGAGTTCACCGTCGACCGCACCGGGCAGTGGGAGTACACGGTGGTCGCGTGGGTCGATCGCTTTCTGACCTGGCACCACGATCTGAAAAAGCGGGCTGCGGCCAATCAAGTGACCGCGGTGGATCTGGCCATGGGCGCCGAGTTGGTTGAAGCGGCCGCGCAGCGTGCCACGGGTGATGAGGCAGCGCAATTGCAGCGCTGGAGCCGCATCCTCCGCGATGAGCAGTCGCTCGCGCAAGCCGCGGAGATCGCCGCCGATCCGGTGTTAGAGTCGCTGATGCTGCAGCACGCCAACCGTGAGTTCGCTACCGCGTATCCGCGCCGGTTGCAGGTCACGGTCGACCGCGAACGGGCACAGTTCAGTTCGTGGTATGAGTTGTTCCCGCGCTCCGCCGCGGACGAGCGTGGACGCCACGGAACACTGCGCGACGTTCAGGCACGGCTCCCGTATGTTGCTGCCATGCAATTTGATGTGCTCTACCTGCCGCCGATTCATCCGGTTGGAATCGCCTTTCGCAAAGGTAAGAACAACACCACTGAGGCCGGCCCGGATGATGTGGGCAGCCCCTGGGGAATCGGTGCTCGCGAAGGCGGGCACAAAGCGATTCATCCCGACCTGGGGACGATGGATGATTTTCAGAACTTGGTCAATGCGGCCAAAGAACTGGGGATTGAGATCGCTCTGGACATCGCGTTCCAGTGTTCGCCGGACCACCCGTACGTGCAGGAACACCCACAGTGGTTCCGCAAACGCCCCGATGGCACGATCCAGTATGCTGAGAATCCGCCCAAAAAGTATCAGGATATCTATCCCTTCGACTTCGAAACCGGCGACTGGCAGGCGCTGTGGAAGGAATTAAAGAGCATCTTTGATTTTTGGATCGAGCAGGGAGTCAAAATCTTCCGCGTCGATAACCCCCACACCAAGTCGTTTCCATTTTGGGAATGGTGCATTGGCGAAATCAAGCGACACGACCCAGATGTGCTGTTTCTGTCCGAAGCATTCACGCGTCCTAAGGTGATGTACCGCTTGGCTAAGCTTGGCTTTACGCAGTCATACACTTACTTTACCTGGCGCAACACCAAGCAGGAGTTGACGGAATATTTGCAGGACCTGACGGAAACGGAGGTGTGTGAGTACTTTCGCCCGAACTTCTGGCCAAACACGCCGGACATCCTACCCGCAGCTTTACAGATTGGAAAGCGTTCCGCGTTCATGGCTCGCCTCGTGTTGGCCGCAACCCTCAGTTCCAACTATGGCATTTACGGGCCGCCGTTTGAGCACTGCTGGAGCGCCCCTGCCAAGCCGGGAAGTGAGGAGTATTTGAACTCGGAAAAGTATCAGATCCACTATCATGATCTTTCTCGGCCGGACAGCTTGAAGGATTTTATCGCCCGCGTGAATCGCATTCGCCGCGATCACCGTGTCTTGCAGAGCAACGACAACCTGCGGTTTCACAGCGTCGATAACGAGGAAGTGATCTGCTACAGCAAGTCGTCGGCTGACCAGACCCAGACCATTTTGATGGTCGTCAACCTGGACCCGCACCACAAACAGTCCGGCTTTGTTGAGCTGCCCTTAGCGGAGCTTGGGCTCGATCCGCTCCATCCTTATCAGGTCCACGACCTGCTCAGCGATCGTCGTTTCCTTTGGCATGGTCCGAGGAACTATGTCGAACTCGATCCAGGAGTCACGCCGGCTCACATCTTCCGGGTTCGTCGCCACCTGCCGACCGAGCACGATTTCGAGACATTCAGCTAGAACCTCAAGCATCCGGACAAGCCTAGGAAGCGTACACGAATGACTGAAATGCAAGCCTTAGCAGCGGAACCCGCCACAACCGTCAAACCGATCGCCGAAAGCAATCCCTTGTGGTTCAAGGACGCGATCATTTATCAAATCCATGTGCGTGCCTATCATGATGCCAACGGTGACGGCATCGGCGACTTTCAGGGCCTGACTCAAAAGCTGGATTACATTCAAAATTTGGGGGTGACTACCATTTGGTTGTTGCCCTTCTTTAAGTCACCGCTGCGTGATGATGGCTACGACATCGCCGATTACACCAGCATCAACCCGGCCTACGGCACGCTACAGGACTTCGAGACGTTTCTGCGCGAGGCGCATCGGCGCGAGCTTCGTGTCGTCACCGAGCTGGTGATGAACCACACGTCCGATCAACATGAATGGTTCCAAAAGTCGCGGCGTGCTAAGCCGGGTGAGAAATGGCGAGACTTCTACGTCTGGAGCGACACCGATGATCGCTACCGCGAGGCGCGGATCATTTTTCAAGACTTTGAAATGTCCAACTGGAGTTGGGATCCGGTTGCCGAAGCGTACTACTGGCACCGGTTTTATCATCACCAGCCTGACCTCAACTTCGACAACCCTGCGGTTCACGAGGCGATGTTTGGCGCAATCGACTTTTGGATGGACATGGGGGTCGATGGGGTGCGGCTCGACGCCGTTCCTTATCTCTATGAGCGCGAAGGGACGAACTGTGAAAATCTGCCCGAGACGCATGCGTTTCTGAAGAAGCTTCGCCAGCATGTCGACGACAAGTACAGCGATAAGCTACTGCTGGCCGAGGCCAATCAGTGGCCAGAGGATGCAGCAGCGTACTTCGGCGCGGGCGACGAATGCCACATGAACTTTCACTTTCCGCTGATGCCGCGCCTGTTCATGGCGATCGAGCGGGAAGACCGCTTTCCGGTGATCGACATTCTCGAGCAGACTCCGCAGATCCCTGACAATTGCCAGTGGGGGATCTTTTTGAGGAATCATGATGAGCTCACGCTTGAGATGGTCACCGATGAAGAACGCGATTATATGTACCGCGCTTATGCGGATGATCCGCGGGCGCGGGTCAATCTCGGCATCCGCCGCCGCTTGGCGCCGCTGCTGCGCGATGATCGCCGCAAGATGGAACTGATGAATGCATTGCTGTTGTCGTTGCCCGGAACACCGATCATCTACTATGGCGATGAAATTGGCATGGGGGACAACATTTACCTCGGCGACCGCGATGGTGTGCGAACACCGATGCAGTGGAGCGATGATCGCAACGCGGGGTTTTCCCGCGCCAACCCGCAGCGGTTGTATTTGCCGGTGATCACCGATGCCCCGTTCCACTACACATCGCGCAACGTCGAGGTCGAACAGAGTCGGCCGCAGTCGCTGTTATGGTGGATGCGGCGGGTCATCGGTCTGCGGAAACAGTACGCTGCGATGGGGCGCGGGAGCATTGAGTTTCTGACCCCCGATAACGCCAAAGTGCTCGCTTACCTTCGCAAAGATGAAGATGAGACGCTGTTGGTCGTTGCGAACTTATCACGGCACGTCCAGTGTGCTGAACTCGATCTGTCGCGGTTTCGCGGACAGATGCCGGTCGAATTGTTTGGGCAGACACCGTTCCCGCCGATCGGCGAGTTGCCGTACTTTGTAACGCTCGGCCCCTACGCCTTTTATTGGTTCCGCCTAGAGCGCGGCAGCAAAGTAGCGGAACGATTGGAGAGCGATCTGCCGGCCTGCAGGATCTCAGGCCGCTGGGATGCGCTGTTCGAGGGCAAGCCGCGGACACGCTTGGAAGCCGCGCTGCCTGCGTATCTGCAACGTAACCGTTGGTTTGCCAGCAAGGCTCGGCCAATTCAGCAGGCTAAGCTCGTTGACGTGCTTCGAGTCGATGAAGTGCCGGCGCTCGAAGGAAACGTTCAAAAAGCCAGACGCTCTGGCGATGCCCTGGCGGCGACGCGGATGTTGATTGTTCGAATCGAATACCTCGATGGGGAGCCGGATCATTACCTGCTGCCCGTCCTATTCGCCCAGGACGATCAGGAACAAAACATCCTCGGTGATCGTCCCGGTGCTGGGATCATCACGATCACACGATCTGACGACGGTCAGACTGCAACGCTGTGTGATACGACCCATGAAAATGCGTTCTGGCAAGCGTTGTTTGCGGCGATCGCCGGCGGCCATCAGATCACCAGTGTGCACGGACGCGTGGAATCGATTCAGACCTCGGCGCTGGCGCGGCTGGGGACGGAGGTGACGGGCGAAGCCTCCATTCATGGTGGCGAACAGAGCAACACTTCGGCGGTCATCGGCGGCAAATTCATCTTAAAGATGTTCCGCCGAATTGGTGAGGGAGAAAACCCGGATCTCGAAATCGGCAGGTACTTGACTGAGCAGACCGAGCTGGCTTGTGTGCCGCGGCTGGCGGGAGCCTTGGAGTATTTTGATGGCGATGGCGACCGCTACACCCTTGCGGTTCTGCACGAGTACATCGCCAATGAAGGCGATGCTTGGGTCTATGCACTCGATGAGCTCGGTCGATATGTGGAACGCATCCATTCGGAGATCACCGGCGCTCCGCCCGCCGGGGTGTTACCGGCGACGGCTTCCTTATTGGAATTGACCCAAGCGCCGATACCTGATGTCGCTCAGGAAGTGCTCGGCTCGTTCTTGCAGACCTCCGAGCTGCTAGGAAAGCGGACGGCCGACATGCACTTGGCGCTGTCCGCCGCGGCAGGTAAGGGGTTTGCTGCGGAGCCGTTCAGCAGGCTGTATCAGCGCAGTTTGTATCAGTCCATGCGGGCCAATGCGCGGCGCGTCCTCAGTTTGCTGCGCAAACGTCGCTCACAGTTGTCAGAAGCGGCGATGACGCAGGCCGAGCGGTTGCTGAAAAATGAAGAGTTGTTGCTCGATCGCTTCCACCGCGTGTCGGACATTCGGATCTCCGCCCAGCGCACGCGCTGCCACGGTGACTTTCATCTTGGACAGGTGCTGTTCACCGGCAAGGATTTTGTCATCACCGATTTTGAAGGCGAGCCGGAACGTTCGATCGGGGAGCGTCGGATCAAGGTCTCACCGCTGCGCGATGTTGCGGGGATGATCCGATCGTTTCACTACGCTTCGCACGCGGCGCTGAGCGGCGCGCGGCGCGAAGCGTGGCTCTCCTCGACGCAGTCCTCAGAAGTCGCTTCATGGTTAGCCGCTTGGTACCTCTGGAGTGCAACCGTTTATTTGAAGTCCTATCTCATCCATGCTGCCCCCGGTCAGTTCTTGCCCGAGCGCCCTGAAGAACTCGAAGCATTGCTGGAAGGCTACATTCTCGAAAAGGCGGTGTATGAACTGGGGTATGAACTGAACAACCGGCCCGGTTGGGTGCCGATTCCGCTGGAAGGGATCTTGCATTCGCTCCAGTTAAGTGGGGCTGATGAACATGCCCAATAAGAATCAAGACCTGCACGGCAGCGCCCCGGACAAGTCGGGGGTCGCGCTCTTGTTGATCGACGTGATCAACGATTTCGACTTCGCAGATGCCGACAAACTGCTGCGGTACGCGCTGCCGATGGCGCAGCAGCTTGCGGCGTTCAAGGCACGGGCCAAACGCGCAGCGATCCCAGTGATCTATGTCAATGACAACTTTGGCCGCTGGCGATCGGACTTCAACGCGCAGGTCAAACATTGCCTCGGCGAGGCGATGCGAGGTCGGCCGGTGGTCGAACTGCTACGGCCCGAGGAAGATGACTACTTTGTTCTCAAACCGAAACATTCGGGCTTCTTTTCCACCAACCTTGACATCCTGCTGGAATACCTCGGGGCTGAGACGTTGGTGTTGACGGGGCTGGCGACGAACATCTGTGTGCTGTTCACCGCTAACGATGCCTACATGCGCGATTTCCGGCTGGTGGTGCCGAGCGATTGCTCCGCGGCCAACACCAAGCAAGACCATGATCATGCGCTGAATCAAATCAGCACCGTGCTCAAGGCCGACATCCAGCCTTCTCCCGAAATCTCATTTGATGAATTGAAGCGAGCTGCCGGGCCGGGCGGGTAGGCGGCCGGAAATCAGCCGAGCGGCTCCAGCCGGGCGGCCGCTCAGACATTCTTGCCCATCCGCTCAGCGAGCTTGAGCAACGTCTCACTGGCGTCGCCTTCAGCCAAGCGGGCCTGGATCAAGTGGACGCGATTGCGATCCGGCCAGGCCTCGTCGAGCGCCGCCTGGAACTGCGCCTCGGTGGCCACTTGGTGACCGGCACCCCGCTGTGCACCGCCGTAGGCTTCGAGCAGTTTGACATGATCCCAGGTCGCGATCTCGTTGTATTTCCACTGGCCAGCGTGCAGGAATCGCTCGGTGCCGTAGCCGTGGTTGTCCAGTACGATCACGATCGGTGAAAAGCCGCCGCGGATCAGCGTGGACAGTTCCTGCCCGGTCATCTGGAATGCGCCGTCGCCGACGAGCACCACGATGCGGTGATCTGGACGGGCGGTTGCTGCGCCCAAAGCCGCCGGGATGCTAAAGCCCATCGATGTGTAATAGGCGGGACTGAGGAACTCGCCACGGTCATGGATCGTCAGTTCGGTGGCGGCAAACAACGCGTCTCCGACATCGGCGATCACAATCGTTTCATCGTCGAGCCGCTCGTTGAGCAGCGCCATCATCCGGCTCGTCCGCAAGCTGGCTTCGGCATCGATGGTGATGTGCGTCGGCCGCGTCTGGCGGCTGCTGAGCGCTGCCGGAATGGGACGCTGCGAGGGCGGAATCATCGCCGCCCGCAGTCCGACGAGAAACTCCCGCAGCGGCACGTCATGATAGTGGTGATGCGAGATCCGCAACTGCTCACTGGTGACGTAGATGCAGCGATTCGGATCGAGGTTGGCGGTGAAGATGCCGAGGTTGATGTCGGTCAAAAACGCGCCGAGCAGTAGAATCACATCGCTCTGTTCGACGTACTGTGTCACGTCGGGCAGCCCCATTTCGCCTTGGTACAGGCCGATGTACAGCGGGTGCCGTTCGCTGATCACACTCTTGCCCAGCAGCGTGGCGGCGATCGGAATCGCCGCCTGCTCGGCCAGCGCCAGTAGGTCGTCTTGCAACGCAAACCGGTGGATCTCGACGCCCGCGATGATCAGCGGCCGTTTGGCGACAGCCAGCATTTGCACTGCTTCTTCGATCGCTTCACGTGTCGCCTCCGCATCCGGTTTCCGATTGCCGCTGTGAAAGGCGTGAGCGACCGGCGGGACAACGGTGGTCATGTCGCGCGGCAGCTCGATGTACACCGGCCGCTTGAAACGGTCGCAGGCATCGAGCACGCGATCGATTTCCGAAAATGCGACGAGCGGATCGGACAGTTCCGTTGACGCGATCGTGAAGTTCTCGAAGACGTTCAATTGGGTGCGGTAGTCGCGGACCTGATGATGCAACAGCGCGCCGCGTCTGCGCTCCGATAAGCCGGGCGCTCCCGAAATCACCACCACCGGCGATTTCTCGGCAAACGCTCCGGCGATGCTGTTACAGACACTCAGACCGCCGACGCAGTAGGTGACGCACACCGCCCCCATCCCATTGATCCGCGCATAGCCATCGGCTGCGAACCCCGCACAATCTTCGCGTGTGCAGCCGACGACGTTGATCGGGCTGGCCTCCAACTGGCTGTAGAAATTGAGCACGTAGTCGCCGGGGATGCCGAACACGTCGCGGATGCCGTAATCCTGCAGACGCTCAATCAAGTAGCTGCCGATGGTGCGGTCGCTGGTCAATCGCCGAGAAACCTGAGGCTGACGAAGCATCGAAGAACCCTCCAGATAGTTGGCCCATTGCGACTGGGCTCGGCGTTTAGCCCATTTCATTAGTACGCCAGCAGTAGAGCCTCAGCATCAACTGTTTGGGCTAGGTCGGCAGGAGTCAATTGCCGCCAGCAGTCGTGCAGCCGTTTCGCACCTGGGACCCAGGATCTCTTTGCTGCGCATGAGCCCTGAGCGTCGCTGTGGAAGAGTTTGCCGATTTTTTGGTTTCTGCGGATTGGCTAAAGCGAAGCGATCGTGCCGGCCGATCTAGATCACAACGTCGATTGATCTCTTTTGAAAGCGCCGTCATGTCGAACCATCGATATTTCACCCGAAGTTCGCTCCTTTCCGTACTGGCAGTCGGTCTGCTGTGTGCAACCGGTTGCGTGGGGCCGATGGCATGTGGCCCTGCCGGGTGCAACGGACCGATCTCTTTGGGCGGTCCGCCGGCCTGCGGCGATGGTTGCAACGGCTGTGGCGAGCGGTATTACGACGAGTGGATCAACCACCCGCCCCGGAGCAACGATCCCTGCGATGGTTGTGGGAACTTTAATGGACAGACCTGCCATGCCTGCCGCCCGATCTTTCAGGGATTTTTGAGCATTTGGGGGTATCGCTGTGAGCCGCTGCCGACCGGCTGTGACCGTGTCGCCTGTTTGCCGCAGTGCCACACGAGCGGCGGCTGCGACTCGGGCTGCTCCAGTTGCGCCAGCGGTCACAGCGGCGAGCGCTACCTGCCAGTGCCGCTGGAAACCAACGGCGTTGAGTTCGGCGAGCCGGTGCGCTTGCATGCCCACCCGGAACCCAACCATGGCCCATCGATCGTCAGGCCGATGAATGGGGTCAAGCCTTACCAGCCACAGCGCAGCCGCCAGATTTTCCAGCCGCGCGGCTCGGTCGCCGGCCAGCCTCGCGGCCAAGCGTACTGACCCGCCGCTGCAGATCAATTGTGGCTGGCGACCGGGGCGACATCCGCCTCAATGTCTGCATGCAGCATCGGCTCCACCGCTGACGTATCGCTGAGCGATTGAGGCTTTTTCCCGTTAACCACAAACTCGCTCACTTTCCCACCGACTTTACCCTCGCCTCCGCCAAGCGTGGAGGCTGACGTGTAGCGCCGGGCGTGGTAATAGGAGCAGGCTTGGTGATCGACGTACCCCGATCCGGTCGAGCTATCATCGACCCGGTTGACGACGCAGCCAAACAGCGGCTTGCCGATCGCCCGGAGGATCGCGGCGGACTCTTTCGCTTGTGGCCGGCAACCGCGGCGAACGCGGAAGGTCAACACGACGCCATCGACACTGCTGGCGATGATCGCCGGATCCGCCACGACCATCAGCGGTGGGGTATCGACGATTACGTAGTCATAGCGACTGCGCAACCACTGCAAGAACTCCGCGAACTGCGGCATACTGAGCGCTTCAGCGGGGTTGGCTGGAATCGGCCCGCTGGGGACGATGCTCAGGTGCTCAATCGCGGTGGCGTGAACAGCGTCTTCGGGATCACAACTGCCGTTGACCAACTGCGTCAAGCCGGGCAAATCGGCAGCGGTAAAGGACGCGCTGGTTTGCGGTCGTCGCAGGTCGGCGTCGAGCAGCACCACCGATTTACCGGTCTGTGCGATCGAAATGGCGAGGTTTCCGGCCAGCGTGCTCTTGCCATCCTCGGGAATCGGGCTGGAGATCTGAATCACTTTAGCGCCGTGAGCATTGGCCTCGAACAGCACCGAGGTTCGCAGACGCCGCACGGCTTCGGAGGTGAGCGAGTGCGGACGGTGGATGCACGACAGCCCCGGATCGATGTCTTGATAGGGATACGGTTCGCCTTTGACCAATTTCGGCAGCTTGTGGGTGTCGACCGGGATGTGGGCCAACACCCGCATGCCGAGCGCTTGAGCGATTTCTTCGGAGTTGCGGAAGGTGCGCGACTTGCTTTCCAGCAGGTACACCAAACCGATCCCCATCAAGCCTCCAAAGAAGGTGCCGACGGCCAAAAACTTCAGCAGAATCGGTGAGACGACCTCGGGGATGCTCGGGGCATTGAGTTGCGTCACCTGGATGGTGGCATCTTGGTTGGCGAGGTTGATCCGCGTCATTTGCTCTTCGACCTGGTCGAGCAACTTCTGGGCGCGGTCAATGCGGCGGAGGTACATCGCATTGTCGTTTTCCGCCTTGGCCAACTGAGTCGCCTGCTCCCCAAGCGATTCGATTTGTTCATCGATGATCGACAACTGCGCCTTGATCACGGCCTGGCGCGTTTCCAGGGCGGTGACAAAGCCGGCGACCGACAACTCGGCCTGGGCCATCCGCGCCTTCAGTTCCTCACCGGAGGGCGAGGCGAGTTCGCGCCGCAGTTCCATCTTGCGGGTTGTCTCCTGCGCAATCACCTCCGCCAATTTGTCTCGCATCGTGGCGATCCGCTGATCGAGCTGTTTGACCGAGGGGTGTCCGGCACCGAACTGGGCGGCAAACTGGTCGCGTTCGATTTCCAGCGGCAGCAGCGTCCGCTCCATCGTCATCGACGCCAGTGAGTAATCTTCTTCTTGTAAGCTGCGGTCACTGACCGGGCGTTTGTCTTCGACCAACAACTCGCGGACCGATTGGATTTCGTCACCCAATAACTGGCGGGCCACTTCAACGACCAACAAGGGGTTCTCGGTCGTGTCGATCGTGCGGCGGAGCGCCGTCATCTTCGTATCCAGGTCCCGCAGTTGATCTTCCAGCGTCAGTCGGCGGGTCTGCAGCGCCAATTGCTTTTCGCGATAGGGATTGATCATGATCCCCGTTTTGTCCCACGTCAGCTCGGTGCCCTCGCGGAATTCGCGATAATCCGATTCCAGGTCATTCAGTTCGGGAAGCAGCTTATCCTTCGCCGTGGTGATCAACCGCTTCAGTTCCGTCACCGAGGTCTGTGAGCGGCTGGTGAAGTAATTCTGTAAGCCATCGCTCAGCGCCGCGACGGCGCTGACGGCGAACTGTGGGTCGGTGTCATCGAAGTGCAACAAGAACGCGGTCGCGCGGTCTGAACGCGTCATCTGCAACGCGTTCTCGAACACCATCCCCAGCGACAGCGTGTCCAGAAGTTCTTGACGACTCATCTTGGCCGCCGCTTCGGCCATCAACGGATGCCGCGCGGCATGTTCCAGCACCTGTTCCGACTGCAACTGCATCAACAGCAGATCCGCGGGCGGCACACCGCTGATGACGTCACCGGAATCAGCATCCAGGACCGTCGGTCGATCGCTTTCCACGACCAACCGCGCGGTCGAGCGGTAATAGGTCGGCCGCGTCGAGAAAAACGCTGCGGCCAATGCGATTCCGACCAGTGTCGGGAGGATCAGCGCATAGCGGTACCGCCACACCGCCGATGCCCAGTCGATTCCCTCGCCGTCGCGTTCCTCATCGGCATGCATCCCGCGGTAATCGGCACCTCGGTAGTCCAAAGCTCGGTAATCGAGGTCGCGGTAATCCGCACCGGGACGCCCACCAAACCCAGGCCGCTGGAAGGTCGCTGCGTCAGGCTGTGATTCAAGCTGGCCATTAGACATCGCTCCATTGGTCGCTGGGCCCCCTTCGGAGTGAACACCATTAACAGGGCCAGTCGGGCTGGGGTTCGAATTCATACAGCTTTTCGCAATGAAGAGAGTGTCAACTTGCCGAGGGGTCCGAGCGGTCAGCGAGTTTAACTGCGCCTGCCAATGTATACCTCCTGATCTTCCCATTCCAGTCAAAAGTCAGGCGATGCCTATGAGGAAACCCCACGGTAGCCTTACTTTTCGTGAGACCCGGTAGAATCGACACCGCTCCGGCCGTTCTCTGCAGCACGCCCTTCGTTCCTCAGGGACGTGCCACCCAGAGGCTCAGCGTCCAGCACCGAAGTGATGAGCCACGGAATTCCCGGAAGAACCGTTTTTTGGAACCCAGTTCCTTTTCTGCTTACTTTTAGTTTCTGCTTGCCTTTACTTAGGGCGTCTCGGCCGCGGTCGCCGCTGTGGCAGTGGGATCTTCACTCGGTGCCAGGACCACTTCCAATTCGAGTTCCTGATCCTGGCGGAACACTTTGACGCTTTGCCGACTGCCGATCGGCTTGCGCTCGACGATCTCCTGCAGATCGTTGGCACGCCGCACACGCTCACCGGCGAACTCGATGATCACGTCCAGCGGCTGGATGCCGGCTTGGGCTGCGGCGCTTTGGCCGATCACTTGGTAGACCAGCACTCCCAGCTCAATCGGAAGATTGAGCTTCGTCGCGGTCGGTTTGGTCAGGTCCGCCAGTCGCAGCCCCATCGCGGCGCGACGGACGCGACCATGGCGTGACAACTCGTCAGCAATCCACCGCGCGTGGTTCATCGGAATCACAAATCCGATCCCTTGGTAGGAGCCGGTCCGTGTGGCGATCGCCGTATTGATGCCGACGACATCGCCGTCTAAATCGATCAGCGCGCCGCCCGAGTTGCCTGGGTTGATCGCGGCGTCGGTCTGCAGCAGCCGGCCGCGGCGGATGCGGCGGATCGTGCGGTTTTTGGCGCTGATGATGCCGGCACTGACGGTCGCTTCGAGCTTGAACGGACTGCCGATCGCAAGCACCCAGTCGCCGATTTCTAGCGCATCGGAATCGCCCAGCGTGGCGGCCAGCAAGGGCTCGGAACTGTCGACCCGCAAGGTCGCGATGTCGCTGTCGGCGTCGCCATGGACCTGATACGCCTCCAGTTCCGTCTGGTCGAACAACTGCACCACAACGCGCTGCGCTCCGGCGACGACGTGGTTGTTGGTGATGATCAGCCCGTCTTCCGAGAGGATCACGCCGCTGCCCAGTCCCGTGACCGGCAGGTCCTGGCCACTGGGCCCGGTCCGCGGTGGCGGCGTGGGACCGACGGGGTCGTCATCCGGCTGATCCTCAGCGTCCTCGTCCTCCGGCTCGGCAGCGTCGGGATTTTGGAGTTCCTCCAGCGGCTCTTGGCCCGGGCCGCCGGGCGCGGCCGGAGCAGCCCCCAGCGGATCCTGTCCGTAGGCAAACACGGTGACGACCGAGCCGGTGGCTTTGGCCGCAGCGACACGAAACGCCTGAGAAAGCTGCCGCGGCCCAGCCTGGACCGTCTCCTGCGATGGCTGGCCGAAAACCAGCGCTGGCAGCGCCAACGCCGACATCATCACGGCGCCCCAACAAATCACCACTCGCCACATCTGGATTTCGTCCCCGTATCGCTAACCTCGGTCATTCCGGCTCAAACTCGTCGCCGCTGTGGATCACTATAACCGGTCAACCCGGATTTGCCGCCGGGCCGACGACCGCTCAGCGCTGCCCCTTGCCCTGGGGCTTTCCAGCCGCAAGGCTAAACAGAGATCAGGCATGTTGCCTTTCACAGCGTCAGCCCGTGTTCGGCTCGGCACTTCGTATCCTGTTCGTATGCTGTTGGAGGTGCGCATGCTGCCAGCGACGATCCTCGCCAAGAAACGTGATGGCCAGCTCCTAAGCGACCAGGAAATCCGTTTTTTGATCGACGGTTTTGTCGCCGGCTCGGTCGCTGATTATCAGATGGCGGCTTTGGCGATGGCGGTGCTGCTGCGCGGGATGACCGCCGAGGAGACCGCCGCCTTGACGCTGGCGATGCTGGCCAGCGGCGATCGCTTGCCGCGGGCCGACGACGGGCCGCCGCGCGTCGATAAGCACAGCACCGGCGGACTGGGCGACAAAGTGTCGTTGCTGCTCACGCCGCTGTTGGCTTGCCATGACGTGCACGTGCCGATGATCAGTGGCCGAGGACTGGGGCTGACCGGTGGAACACTCGATAAGTTGGAAGCGATTCCGGAGCTGACCACCGACCTTGACGATCGCCAGCGTGAACAGCAATTGCGATCGATCGGCTGCTTCATCATCGGCGCCAGCGACCGGATCGCGCCGGCCGATCGGCGGCTGTACGCGCTGCGTGACGTGACCGCCACGGTTGAATCGGTGCCGCTGATCACCGCCAGCATCCTCGCTAAAAAGCTCGCCGCATCACTCGATGCCTTGGTGATGGATGTGAAAGTCGGTTGCGGGGCGTTCATGAAGACGGTCGATGCGGCCAGCCAACTGGCTCAGGCACTCGTGCAAACCGGAGCCGTGGCAGGGTTGCAGGTGTCGGCGTTACTGACCGACATGGACCAGCCACTGGGTCAGGCCGTCGGCAACGCGATCGAGGTCAATGAAACGCTCCTGCTACTCGGCGGAGAGGGACCACGCGAGGCCCGAGAGCTGACAATCGCGCTCGGGGCACAGGTCCTGGTCGCCGTCGGCCGCTATAATAGTGTCGCTCAAGCGGCTACCGCCTTAGAGCAGACGTTGCAAACCGGCGCAGCGCGTCAACGGTTTGAACAAATGATCGCCGCGCAAGGCGGACGATTGACTGGCCCGTTGCCGCTGGCTCCAGCCCGCGATGTTGTGGCGACGCAGGATGGATTTGTGCAGGCGCTGGACTGTGAAACACTCGGCCGCTGCATCGTGGAACTCGGCGGCGGCCGGCGGCAAGTGGGCGACTGCATCGACCCGAGCGTCGGGATCGGTGTGCAGGTTAGGATTGGGGATCGAGTTGAAAAGGGACAAACATTGATGACATTGCATGCCGCGCGGGATGTTGACCACTTCATGCCGCTGCTCGGCGCAGCGGTGGTGCTGGCGGAGCACCCCGTACCGGCGCGCCCACTGATCATCGGTTCGCTGACAACGGCCAGCTACGTCGCAACCGGCGCGGAGCCAGCGGTGACGCAAACGCTTCGCCAGGATGCTCGATGAACATGGCCCCTCGCCCCGATCCGCCCGATGGCTGCGGTGACCTGTCCGCTGCAGCGCTCGACTCGCTGGTGCAGGCAGCGCTGGCGGTGCGGCTCCATGCGCACGCTCCTTACAGCCGCTTCCAGGTCGGCGCGGCGCTGCTGTCCGCAAACGGCGAGATTTTTCGCGGATGCAATGTGGAAAACGTCAGCTACTCGCTGACGATTTGTGCGGAGCGGGTGGCCGCGGCAGCAGCGATCGCAGCGGAGCAGCAGCGCTGGATCGCCATGGTGGTCGCGTCGCGCGGCGGGGTCGCTCCCTGTGGTGCCTGCCGGCAGTTTCTCGCTGAGTTCGGTACCGATCTGCGGCTCATCACCATCGATGTCGACAGCGACCACCGCTGCGAATCTCGGCTGTCGAGCTTGTTGCCGCTGGCTATGGACCGAGCGGTACTGGCCCCATGGCGATCACAACCGACGGCTGCAGGAGGCGACGAACCATGACGATCCGCAAAATCTTGCATGCCGCCGATGTCCATCTGGACAGTCCGCTGCAAAACTTGGAAGCCTACCCCGACGCGCCCGTCGAAGCGTTTCGCGGGGCCACGCGTCAGGCGCTCCGCAACCTTGTCGATCTAGCCATCGACCAACGCGTCGATTTGGTCGTGATCGCCGGTGACCTCTACGATGGCGACTGGGACGATGCGCACACCGGTCTGTTTTTCGTCAGTCAAGCGACGCGGCTGCGCGAAGCAGCGATCCCGCTGGTGGTGATCCGCGGCAATCACGACGCGGCGCTGCAGATGACTCAGACGCTGCGTTTGCCCGACAATCCCGACGGATCGGCGCTGATGCTCGACCACCAACAAGTCGACCGGCGCGTGTTTCCGGCGCTCGACGTCGCGGTCCACGGGCGCTCGTTCGCTAGCCGAGCGGTTACGGAAGATCTGTCGCGCGATTACCCGCAGGGCATCCCTGGCATGTTCAACCTCGGGTTGCTGCACACCTGTTTGAGCGGCTCCGATGGGCATGAAAATTATGCTCCGACCAGCCCCGAAAAATTGCTCCGCAAAGGCTACGACTACTGGGCGCTTGGGCACATCCATGCTCGTCGTGAATACCTGGGCGACGGACAAGTGCCGATCGTCTTCTCGGGAAACATTCAGGGGCGACATGTCCGCGAGACCGGCGCCAAGGGCTGTCTGATCCTCAGCATCGATCCGGCCAATCGGGTCACCAGCGAGTTTCATCCGCTGGATGTGGTCCGCTGGAGCGTGTTTGAGCACGACATCAGCGCTGATCAGCGGACGAGCGATGCACTCGACGCCTTTGGGCCGTGGCTGGAGTCGCAGTTGCAGCAGGCCGAGCACCGTCCCTTGGCGGTCCGCGTGCGGCTGGTGGGGGCCTCGCCACTGCACGATGCCTATCACCAAGCCTCCCGCACGCTGGAAGGCGACTTGCGTTCGATCGCGCTGCAGACCGGCCGCGGCTGCGTTTGGTTTGAGCAACTGCGGATACGCACGAAGAAGCGCGCCGCTGCGGCGACCGCCAACCGAATCACGCTGGGGCCGGACGCCGACGGGCCCTATGCCTCGCTGCATGATGTGATGGAACAGATGCGGACCGATCCGCAGAGTCGCAGTGAGTTGGCGGCGCTGCTCAAGCCGCTGTGGGATAAGTTGCCCGGTGAATTGGTGGGCGACCGGCTGGAACCGCTGCGGGCCGATTGTCCCGACACACTTGGCCGCTGGGTGGAAGACGCTGAGCCGGAACTCGTTCAGCGGTTACAAAATGAAGACGGTGCCGCTTGATCATCGAACGACTGGACTTGCTCGCCTTTGGCCGCTTCACCGGCGAGACGCTCGACTTATCCGCCGGCCCGGTGCGCTTTCATCTCGTCTATGGTCCCAACGAGTCGGGCAAATCGACGAGCCTGCGGGCGATCCACGCGTTGCTGTTCGGTATTCCCCAGCGCTCCGACGACGACTTCCTGCACGACTACAAGAAGATGCGGGTGGGCGGCCGGCTTCGCGACGCGTCGACCGCTGAGGTGATCGAATGCGTGCGCAAAAAAGGGCAGCGAAAAACGTTGCTCTCAGCGGATGAGCATCACGAGGTCGATCCGGCGAAGATCGCCGCGATGCTCCGCGGTGTCGACGGCAACACCTTCACACGCCAGTTCGGGCTGACGCACGGGGAACTCGTTGCCGGTGGGCGAGCGATCATCGAAGGCGGCGGTGATTTAGGTGAGATCCTATTTGCGGCCGGAGCGGGAGCCGCGGCGCTGCGGAGCGTTAAACAGCAACTCGATAAGGATCGCGGCGAGCTGTTCGTGGTTCGCGGCACGTCACGCTCGCTCAACAAGTTGCTCGCTCGCTATCAGGAACTCGCCGGGGAGTTGCGCTCGCTGCGGTTGTTGCCGTCGGCTTATGATGCCAAGCACCGACAGCGTGAGCAGGCCGCGCGCGATGCGCAGGTTTTAGGCGAGCGTTTTAAGGAGCAAAATGTTCACGTCCAGCGGATGCGGGCGTATGCCAAGGCGCAGCCGCTGGTGTATGAGCGCGACGCGCTGGTGCAACGACTGGCTGAACTCGAGGCGACGACGCCGCTGTTGGACGAAGCCTTTTCGGAGCGCCGCCGCGGCCTGGAAGCTGAGCGGCTCGTGGCCGAACAACAACTCGCCAGCCGCATCACCCAGCTCGCCGAACTCAATCGACGCTGCGCTGAGATCGCGATCGACGACGCCTGGTTGCGCGCCGCGCCGCAGATCAAGGCGCTGATGAACGAGTTGGGACAGATCCAGTCCGATGACCAACAACGCGATGAATCTCAGCGCTGCATCGACGAGGCGAACCGGCGGATCGATGAACTGATCCAACGACTCAGCCGCTCGACCGCTGCCGACGCGATCGACCAGCGGCTCGATCAGCTCACGCTCAGCGATCCGCTGCGCGCGGAAATCGAGAAGTTGGCGTCCGAGTCCGGCGGGTTGATCGAGCGGTTAGAAGCAGCGAACGAGCAGGTCGAATCGCTGCAGCAAACGCTCAACAAGATCACGGCAGAGTTGGCGGGTTTGCCAAAACCACCCGATCCGGCGCCGCTGAGCGATGCGCTCGCGGCGATCGGCGGCAACCCGCATAAGCTGTTGGAAGCGGTTGCCAAAGCTGCGGATGAGGTGAAAAAATCCGATCGCAGCGTGCGGACGGCGTTCGGCAAATTACAGGGGTTTGACGGCGATCTGCAGCAGGCAAACGTCTTGAGTCTGCCGGCCGCCGACCAACTCGAACGCTGCTCCGGCGAGCTGCAACAGGCTCACGAGGCGGTCCAGCGCGCCGCGGCGGAACGGGCTGCGGAAGCCAAAGCGCTCGACGAGGCGCGGGCGCGGTTGTTCGATGAACGAAACGATCTCGATGTGCCGACGGTCGAACAACTCGATCAAGCCCGCTGCGACCGCAATCGCGAAATCGACGAACTGCGGCGGGCTGCGGCGTCAGCTCAGTTGCTGGCACCGGAGCGGATCGAGTCGCTCGCTCAACACGTGCGGCGCGTCGATCAGATCACCGATCGGATGCATCTGGCTCACGATCAAGTGGTGCGGCGTAAGCGGTTGGTGGAGGATCTCGCACTTGCTCAACAGCGGGTCGAACTGGCCGAAAACAAACAGACCGATGCACAACAGGCGCTGGATGCCGTCAACGCCCGGTGGGCGGCGCTCTGGGCGGAGATCGGCGTCACAGCGGGTTCTCCTGCGGTGATGCGGCAATGGTGCAGCGACCACGCGGCGCTGCTGGACCGGGTGGCCGACAGGGAAGAAAAGGCGGCGGCACTATCGCGGTTGCAAGAAGAACTGCGGCGGTACGGCGGCCACCTCCGCGCGGCGCTGCAGGCGACGGCTGAAGCCGGCGAAGACGCACTCGCGGTGGCCGACGGTGATGAACTGCTGCCACTGCATCTGCTGGCCAGCCAACGCCGCGATGACCTCACCTCCCGCAGCTCACGGTATACCGAGCTGAAAAAAGAACAGCAGCGGACGGAAGACGCATCGGCCGCGGCGAAGCTCGAACTGACAAAATACGAGCGGCGGTTGCAGCGATGGCAGTCGCGGTGGGATCAGTTGACACAGCCGCTGAGCGACGCGCAGCAGGTTCCGCCCGAGGCGATCAATTCGATCATCCGCGCGGTCGATGAGTGCCACAACCTCCGCCAGCAACGCGATGCCGCTCACGAAAACATCCTCCGCGCCCACCGCCGCCGCGACGATTACCTCGCCCGTGTCCGCGCAATCGGAGCGCAGCTTTTCATCGAGGTGTCGGACGACCAGTACGATTCCGCTGTTCGGGAACTGGCTCGCGAGGCCGAGCAACAGCAAAAGCGAGTCGCCGAACGCGACCTGCTGAGCGACCAAATGTGCACGCTGCGAGCCGACATAACCGCCGCGGAACAGGCAAAACTGGCCGCCGACGCAAAGCTGCAGCAGCTCTGTAGCGAAGCCCGCTGTGAGCGCGTTGAAGACTTGCCCGCGATCGAACAGGCCGCGCAGCGAAGGCGACAATGGGAAACGGAACTGCAAGGGATCGAACGCCAACTCCGCGGGTTGGCCGAATCGGGATCGGTCGCTGCGTTCATCGAGGAAGCGTCCCAGCACCCGGCCGAGGCGCTGAAGGTTGAGATCGAGCAAGCTGAGCAAACCGCGGAACAACTCCGCGAAGCCTGGGCGGAGCAGCAGCGGCGGCTCGGTCAGTTGGAACAGGAAGTCAAGGCGATGGACGGCAGCGATCGGGCCGCTGGCGTCCAGCAGGAACAGCAAAATCTGTTGGCGGCGATCCGCCGGCAGGCGAACGACTATGCCCGATTGACGATCGCGCAGGAAGCGCTGCGCCGCGCCATCGAACACTACCGCCAGCACCACGAAGGCCCTGTGCTCGCCTTAGCTTCAGGGTTCTTCTCGCGGCTGACCGGCGGCGAGTACACAGGGCTAGAAGTCGATTTTGACGAAGGCGACAAGCCGCGGCTGTACGGCATGCGCCCCAGCGTAGCCGATCGGGCCTCTGAAGAAGAGCAGGTACGACCGAATGTCGCCGATCGCTCCGCCGATCGGAGTTCCGTAAAAGCCCAGGTACGACCGAATGTCGCCGATCGCTCCGCCGATCGGAGTTCCGTAAAAGCCCAGGTACGACCGGCGGAGCGGTCGCCCACGCTGGAGCGGTCGTCCACAAAAGTGCCCGCCGCGGCGATGAGCGACGGTACCGCCGATGCGCTGTACCTGTCGCTGCGGCTGGCGAGTCTGCAGGTGCACCTCGACACCCACGCGCCGATCCCGCTGATCGCCGATGACTGCTTGATCCAGTTTGATGACGTCCGCACCGCAGCGGCGCTGCAACTGCTGTCGGAACTGGGGCGGCGAACACAGGTGATTCTGTTCACGCATCATCAACACCTGCTCGACTTAGCTGGAGCCCATTTGCCAGCGGGCAGTTTTCATCTCCACCGGCTGGACAAGAGCTGACGCTCGCTCCGGCCAACCACCTGTTCCTAAACTGCGGCAGCGCCGCATGTAGATCGCCAACCATGGCCACCGCTTCCGCGCCTTCTTCGATCCGCATCCGCGGCGCACGCGTCCACAACCTGCAGGATGTCGACATCGACATCCCGCATGGCCAACTTACCGTGATCACCGGTGTCTCGGGCAGCGGCAAAAGCTCGCTCGCCTTTGACACCCTGTTCGCCGAAGGCCAGCGGCAGTACATCGAAAGCCTGTCGGCCTACGCGCGGCAGTTTTTGCAGCAGATCCCGCGACCCGACGTCGATCACGTCGAAGGGCTGCAGCCAACGTTGTGCATCGATCAAAAGACTGGCTCGACGCATCCTCGTAGCACCGTGGCGACGGTCACCGAGATCTATGACTACTTGCGACTGCTCTACGCACGGGTGGGCACGCCGCATTGCACCGCCTGCGGGACGGCGATCTCGCAACAGTCGGCCGATCAGATCATCGAAACCCTCCGGCTGATTCCGGCGGAGACCAAGCTGGTGCTGCTGGCTCCGATGATCCGCGGACGGCGTGGCAGTCACCGTGAGGTCTTCGAGAAAATCCGCAGCAACGGTTGGCTGCGAGCCCGCGTGGATGGCGAAATCCATTCGCTGGATGAGTTGCCAGAGCTCGCGCCGCGAAAGTTGCACACGATCGAAGCCGTGGTCGATCGGCTGGTGGTTCGGCCAGGCAACGAGCACCGGCTGACCGAATCGGCTCAGTTGACCTTGCGCACCGGCGGCGGCGTGATGACGCTGCTGTCGCAGGCCGCGGGCGAACCGGAGTGGCGAGAACAGTTGCTGAGCACGTTGTTCGCCTGCCCGAACTGCGGCAAAAGCTTTCAAGAGCTCGAGCCGCGGACGTTCAGCTTCAACAGTCCGTATGGCGCCTGCCCGACCTGCGCTGGCCTGGGGCGTGAGGGCGAAGTGACCTGTCCCGACTGTCAGGGTGGACGGCTGAAACCCGAGGCGCTGGCGGTCACGATCTTGGGCCGCAACATCGCCGAACTGACAGCGACCGCAATCGGCGACTCGCGCTCCTGGTTTGCCGCTCTGGATGATTCCCTCGCGGCGTCGGCGCGACCCATTGCCGAGCGGATCACGACAGAAATCCGGCACCGGCTGGAGTTTCTCGAGGCGGTCGGACTGCACTACCTCACGCTCGATCGGCCGGCGGCAACGCTCAGCGGTGGGGAGTTGCAACGCGTCCGGCTGGCCAATGGGCTCGGCTCAGGATTGGTCGGCGTCTGCTACGTGCTCGACGAACCGTCGATCGGACTGCACCCGAGCGACAACGACCGGCTGATCGAGTCGATTCGCCATCTGCAACGCCAAGGCAACACCGTGGTCGTGGTCGAACACGACGAAGCGATGATGCGGGTTGCCGATCGGCTGGTCGACATGGGACCGGGCGCTGGGCCGGCCGGCGGCCAAATCATCAGCCAAGGTTCACCGGCAAAAGTCGCCCGTGATCGCCGCTCGATCACCGGCCCTTACCTCTCTGGAAAAATGGTTGTCCCCTTTCCAGAGCAGCGGCGGCAACCGGTCGATGGAAATTGGATCGAGCTTGCCGGCGTCACCACGCACAACCTGAAAGCGATCACCGCCAGGTTTCCGCTGGGGCTGTTGGTCGGCGTGACCGGCGTCTCGGGCAGCGGCAAAAGTTCACTCGTCAACGACACGCTCGCGCCCGCCATCCGCGACCTGCTCGCTCGGGCGGGCACGATTAAAATGGGGGCCGAAAGGCCTGCGGTCGGACGCCGCTTAAAGGTCGCCGAGCCGCCGAGCCGGTATCACGAATCGGGCTTATACCGCGAACTAACCGGTGCCGAGCAGATCGACAAGTTGATCCCGATCGATCAGGCGCCGATCGGCCGCGGCCCGCGCAGTTGCCCGGCGACTTACACCGGCGTGCTCGATGAAATCCGTAAGGTTTTCGCGGCGACACGGGAAGCCAAACAGCGCGGGTTCAAGTCCAACCGCTTCAGTTTCAATACTTCCAGCGGAGCGTGCGACGTTTGCAAAGGTCAAGGCCTGCAGAAGATCGAAATGAACTTCCTCAGCGACCTCTACGTCGTCTGTTCACGCTGTGGCGGCAAACGCTACAACCGCCAAACGCTGATGGTCCGGTTCAAAGGCCAGTCGATCGCCGACATCTTGGAAATGACCGTCGACCAGGCGTCGGAGTTCTTCCAAAACTTTGCCAAAATCGATCACATCCTGGCTTCATTGCGCGACATCGGTTTGGGTTATCTGCAACTCGGACAAGCCAGTACCACGCTCAGCGGCGGTGAAGCCCAGCGCGTCAAACTGGCGACGGAACTGGCCCGTGCCCAACGGGGACACACCCTCTACATCCTCGATGAACCGACCACCGGTTTGCACTTTGTCGACATCGCTCGGCTGCTGACGGTGCTTGGCCGACTGGTCGATGCGGGCAATACCGTGATCGTGATCGAGCACAATCTCGACGTGATCAAAGCCTGCGACTGGTTGCTCGAGATCGGTCCGACCGGCGGCCGCGATGGCGGTTATCTGGTCGGCACGGGCAGTCCAGAGACGCTTGCGGCGCTGCCCGATAGCCTCACCGGCCGCTACCTGGCGCCGCTGCTGGCCACAGCTAAGGCCTGACACTCAGCCACATTGTCTCGCGAAAAGAATTTTGTTTGACCGCGCGGCAGCCGATTGTATCATTGTGTTAATACAAAGGTACTCGCATGCTGTTGCACCTCGCCGCCGATGGGACGCCGATCTACAACCAGATCGCCGACCAAATCCGTTACCGCATCGCCGCGGGCCAGTTGCGTCCGGGCGATGATCTGCCGCCGATCCGCGGCTTGGCCGAGTCGTTGCGGGTCAATCCCAACACGGTCGCCCGGGCGTATCGCGGACTGGAGCAGGAAGGGCTGGTGGAAAAGCGCCGCACCACCGGCACGTTTGTCAAGGAATTGCCCCAGCGGCAGAGCGTCGCCCAGCGCCGCCGGCTGTTGGCGCCGCAGATCGACAAGTTGATCGTGCAGTCGCGGCAACTGGGGCTGTCCTGGGAGGACGTGCTCGCACAACTCCACCAACGCAACTCCGAAATCTCTCCTCAGGAGCAACGGTCATGAGCCTCGAGCGCAGCCTCGGTCAGCGTCCCGAATCGGCCGTGGAGGTCGAGCACTTGAGCCGCCGGTTCCGCGGGCAAATCGCGTTGGACGACGTCAATTTGCGGATCCCGGTCGGCTCCATCTTCGGCTTGGTCGGACTCAACGGCGCGGGCAAAACAACGCTGCTGCGGCATTTGGTCGGAGCTTACAAACCGCAGCAAGGCCGCGTCGTCGTGCTGGGTGACGATCCGGTGGCGCATCCTGAGGTGGTGCTTAAGCGGGTCGGCTATTTAACCGAAGCCGATTCGCTGCCGCTGTGGATGCGGGTCGGTGATCTGATCGATTTCACGCGGGCGATCTATCCGACTTGGGATCAGCAATACGCGCGCCGGCTGTGTGACAACTTTGGGCTCAGTCGCCACGCGTCGCTGGCGTCGTTGTCCAAAGGCCAGCGGGCCCGTGCTGGATTGCTCGTGGCGATCGCCCATCGTCCGGAACTGCTGGTGCTCGATGAACCGAGCAGCGGTCTGGACCCGATCGCACGCGGCGACATCCTCGAGGCGGTGATTCGCACGATCAGCCAAGATGGCCGCACGGTGCTGTTTTCCAGCCACTTGTTGGATGAAGTCGATCGGGTGTGCGACTGCGTGGCGCTGCTGCATGAGGGGCGGATCGTCGAATCGCTGACGGCAGAGCAGTTGCCGCTGCGGTACCGCGAGATTTTGGGCCGCGTCTCCGGCGATGAGCGGCCGCCGGAGATCGCAGAGGCCTTTGGTTGGCGGATCAGCGGCGGAGAATGGTCGGCGGTGATCGCTGCTGCAGCATTGCAAGAGCCCGAGTTTGAACAGCGGTATAGAGTGCTTGAACAACGTGAGCTGTCGCTGCAGCGGTGGTTCAGCGCGCATGTCGAACCAGCGAGCAGATCTCATGATGTCCTGCCATCCGATGAGGTGACCGCCGATGCATGAACTTCATGCCCTTTCACGGTTAGCGCTGATCCGGCACCGCTGGGAATTGCAGATGCTGCTGGTCACCTCCGGGATCGGTCTGGCGATCGCTGTGCTGCTGTCGATCGCCGCCACGGATCGGGCCGATGCGGACATGGCCATCATAGCGCTGGTGTTTGCATTGCTGCCGGCCGGTTTGGCTGGCGCCATTCTATTTGATTACGCACAGGGTGGCGACATCGTTAGTCCTGCCAGCGGCTGCAGCCACTGGTTGCTGCGGATGCCGATTGAGGCTTGGAAGATTGCCATCGTTCCGGTCGTGCTGAAGACGGTTTGGATCAGCGCGCTGTGGCTGATCTTCGCCATGAGTGTGCGCAGCAGCATCGGGGTTCCTGTTCCGCTCCTCACGCCCTGCTTCTATCTATCCGCTGCAGCGATTTGGCTGATGGTGGTCGCTTGGTTGCCGCTGCGCAGCGGGTGGCACCGTGTGATGTTGCTGGCCGTTTTGTTCGTAACCATTTATTTGATGTTGTGGCTGGTATTTGGCTCGCTGCAATTGGACGACCTTCGCTGGCGCGCCACTTTGGTCACTGCTGGCACAGCACTATCGCTGGTCATGTACTTAACCGCCGCGCTGGCAGCCATTCGTGTCGTCGGTGTGGCGCGCACCGCAGCGGCAGGCATCATTCCCGAATATGCTGGTCGCCCATTAGCACTGCCAAGTGAGCAAACCGACGCAAGTGTTGAGCGGGTTTTCGCTTCACCGCTGCGAGCGCTGGGATGGAGCGAGTTTAAGAAGACCAAGCACTTTGTAATCCGTACCGTGTTGATCGGCGCCGTTCCGAGCATCTTAATCGGTGGGCTGCTGCTACCTTTCAACCCGGCGACCTTCGTCATTGTGCTGATAGTCTTCTCCTATCTCGCCGGCATTTCCATTTGTGGGCACCGTGAGTCGACGGCTGCGGCCGGATCGACGTTGCCGGTTTATTTATTGACCAGTCCGTTGACAGCAGCGGAAATCGCTTGGACGCGAGCGGCGGTTTGGCTGGGTCTGGCGACGAGCGTTTTCAGTTGCGTCAGCTTTGTATTTCTGCTGTGGGCCTTGTGGCCGAGCAACCGCGAAGCGTGGCTGCAGTGGGCCAGCGAGCAGGCCATGTCGGTCGGCGGCGGGGCCAGCCCGTGGGTGATCGGGCTGCGGCTCTCGGCTGCGATCTTACTGGCTGCGGCGATTTTCTTGATCGGCCGCATCGTGGCCTATTGGTGGATCGGCATGAGTGGACGCAACTGGTTTATCCTGCTGATGACCATCGTTTCGGCCACCATTGTTCTGCTCCCATTCTCGCTGGTGTTGCGTTGGTTTATGGTCCAGACCCAGTGGAGCGAGGTGCAAGCGGCGCTGCACCGCCTGCTGACGTGGACGCCGCAGATCGTCGCAGGCTTACTGCTTCTCAAAACCGTGGCCACCGCAGTTGTAGCGGCCCTCAGTCTACAGCGACGAGTCGTCTCCCTGGGCACCATTGGAAGAGTCACGACCGCCTGGATGATGCTGGTGCTGCTGTTGGGAACCGTGCTGGCGATGTTGATTCCGCACCCCAATGTAACGTTGATGATTTGCTGGGGCGCAGTTGCCGTGACGATTCCGCTGGCGCGAGTGTTGGTGATGCCGCGGATGGTCGCTTGGAATCGATATCGTTAGGCGTCTCTGGCATCATAAGCAGGACGGCACAAGTCTCTCGGTATAATCAGCCGGCAGACGTTAGCCCGCTGCCCACGAAAACTACTTGACCGCCAACATCCGCTCCAACGCCACCAGACTCCAGTGCGTGATCTCGGGGTCGACCTCGATCACGTTCACCGGATGACCGTCGCGGAGGTTCTCCAAACTCCAGCAGAGATGCGGCAGGTCGATCCGGTACATCGTGGCGCACATGCAGACGACCGGGCTGAGGAAGTGAATCTCCTGCTCCGGATGTTCTGCCTTGAGCCGATTGACCAGGTGCAGTTCCGTCCCGATCGCCCACTTCGTCCCCGGCGGGCTGTTGCGCACGGTCTGAATGATCTTGCCGGTGCTGCCCGACACATCGGCGATGTCGTTCACTTCGCGCGGACATTCCGGATGCACCAGGATCTTGATGCCGGGGTACTTCTCGCGGAACTGCGCCACGTGCTCGGGGCGGAACATTTGGTGGACGCTGCAGTGCCCTTTCCACAGGATCACGCGGCTGTTCTGGATCGCCACATCGGTATTGCCGCCCATTTCCAGTTGATAAGGATCCCAAACCGGCATCTGCTCGGTGCCGATCCCCATTGCCAGCGCCGTGTTGCGGCCCAGGTGCTGGTCGGGGAAGAACAGCACGCGGTCGCCGCGTTCAAACGCCCACTTGAGCACCGCGCCAGCATTGCTGCTGGTGCAGACGATCCCGCCGTGGCGGCCGCAAAAGGCCTTCAAACTAGCAGCGCTGTTGATATAGGTAACTGGAATCACCCGCTGCGTATCGATCACTTCGCCCAGATCGGCCCAGGCCGCTTCGACCTGATTGATCGCGGCCATATCGGCCATTGAGCACCCGGCTGCCATATCCGGCAGGATCACGGTGACGCGTTTGCCGTTCCGCTGCTCGAGCTTCTCTGGGCGGTTGGCCAAGATGTCGGCGGTTTCTGCCATGAAGTGCACGCCGCAAAACACAATCGCTTCGCAATTGGCGCTGGCCGAAGCCATTTCGCTGAGCTGATAGCTGTCGCCGCGCAAATCCGCGTGCGCGATAACCTCATCCTGTTGATAATGGTGCCCCAGAATCAGCAGCCGATCGCCGAGCTGCTTGCGGACCGCTTCGATCCGCGCCTGCAGATCGCCGGTGGGAACCGTCTTATAAGGAGCTAAGGGGTAGAGGGTCTCAGGGGTGGCAGTAGCAGACATCGGCTGATCTAAGAGTAGAAGGTTTCCGCGCACCGGTAATTCGTAAGCGACCAACCTACCGGCATCACTTTGAGCTTATCGCAAAGCGGGCACATTGGCGACTCCTTCGTCGCTGATTCGCCGCAGCGACTGGATCGAGACCACCGGCCAGGGCGCATGGGGCAAACGCTCGATCTCTTCGTCGTCGTCGACAAACACAACGATGTCCGATTTCTGCAACAACCGCAGGTCGGCGGTACCGGGTAACCGCCACTCGCACTCGGCGGTCCAATCGAACGTGCGGCCGCGCGACTGCCGCCGCCAGCGCTGCTCCGGCGGTAAACGCGAGTCCTCTTCGTCCCCGTCGCTGTAGATCACCGGCTGCGCGCCGAGCCGCTGCGCAGCGTCCAGATCGATAGCCAGTCCATAGGGTTCCGCGTCCCAGCGGCCCAAATGCGGGCGGAAGCGGCGACGGGCCATCACCTCCAGCAGCGGCAGGGCGGAGAAACAGACCACCGCCCGCCGTCCCGTGATCGTGCGACTGGTGCCGACGAGCTTGCGCTGCATGACAATCCGCTGGAGTGTCGTCAGCGGTGTCGGCTCAGCAACCTGTGGCGGTGAGAGCAACAATCCGTCCTGAAACTGTTGCTCCGATTGCCCCGGCCAAGGACCTTGAGGAGCCCGCGTGCAGTGAATCAGCCACCGCTGCGGGGCGTGGATCAGCGAGGCGAGTATTGCGGGATCGACCGCAGCGGTTGCGCCATGCGGCTCCTCGGTGCGGAAACCGGGCACGTCGCTTGGCTCTGCAGCCGTTCGGCAACAATAGCCGACGGCACCGGCAGCGAGCAGTTCACCGGTCACGCCGCTCAGCGCGGCCGGCGCACCTTCGCCACCGACAGTCGGAACCAGCACGCGGACCGCAGCGGCCGGACCTTCGGCAAGCCGCTCACGCAACAGGTGATGAATCGTTCCACCGGGCCGGACCCAGACCGCGTCGACGCGATCGGCGAGCATCACTGCCAGCACATCGCGCGACAGAGAAGCGACGGGCGAGAGTTCGATCAGCGGGGCAGCGAGCAACTGGCAGCTCCGTTTCAGCCAACGATCGGCGGCGGTCCCGGTCACCGCCAGCACCGCATGGTCATCGCTGATCGCTTGCTCGGTGAAGCGATGGAGCATCGCCAGTTCGACCCGGCGAGCGAGCAAGTTGCGGCCCAACCGGCTCATCACCACCGTCTGCCAAGGCCGCCGGTCTGTCTCCAGTTCCGGCGGCAAGCGAATTCCCAAGCGGGTCGCGACTTGGTGTCTGCGGGGCATCGCATCCCCAGCGCTGCTTGCGGAAAGGACCTATCGATCGCGTTGGCCCCGCTGGCCTTCGATTTGGTTGCGGTAGATCTCGGGCAATACGGTCGAGGCGTCGCGGCCTGACGTTCCGGTGGAAGCTTCCGGCGGGAAGTCGGTGCCGCGGGCCGCCGAGCCGAGCGGCGTGGTCACGGTGTCGCTCATCCCACGCAGGTAATCCATCAGTTTCCAGACCGGGATCGGCGTCACCCCGAGTTCATTCGCCCGTTCTTTTGCTCGCCCGATGGCGGCCGCAGCGCGATTGCGGAGGTCATCGGTGCTGGCATCCAGCCCACCGGCAATGGTTGGCACTTCGCCGATCACCAAGAACCGGACACTGGAATCGAGTGCGCCTTGCAATTCGCCATCGGGTCCGGTTGTCAGCTCGATCACCTCGGCTCCGGCTCGCTGAATCATCGCAGTCAATTCGGGGACATCGCTGCGGCCATCGCCGTCCATGTCGACCTCGCCAGCCAGAGCGATTTTGACCTGTCGGCCAGGGGCCCAAAACGGCGAGTAGATCTTGTCGCCTTGAACCAGTGGGTTGCGGTAGGACGGATTGCCCACGACGCGCGCTTGGGCCGAGTGCTCGCCAAGGATCTTGGTGACCTGGATCTGGGCTTTCAGTTCCGCGTTCTCGACACTCAGTTCGTTCACATCGATGACGCCGAACTGAACGCCGGTGCGCAGCCCATCGGAGCTGCCCAGACTGATGTGGACCAGCCGTCCGGGCGGAACGACGTAGGAGATCTCACCTTGAACGTTTTCGAAGCGATCGTTGCGGATCCGGCTCAGTTCCTGCCGCTGGGTCTCAACCACCGACTGCGTCTGCGTCAACTGACTGGTGAGTTGTTGTTTTTCATCGCTGGCGGATTTGCGGAGCGCAGCCAGTTGGCGTTCGAGTTTCGTCAACTCGTCGCGGGTCTGCTCTCCAACCTGCTTCATCTTTTCGCGATCAGCGACGAACTCGGCAACGGCCTGTTCCAACTTGGCCAGCGCGTTGTCGCGATTCTTTTCGGCCTCGGTTTGGGCCTTGCGAGCGTTGTCGACATTGCTGGCCGCCTGCGTGCGAATCGTAGTCGCCTCGGCGCGTGCCTGGCCGAACTGTTCATTCCGCGAGCGGATCGCATTAACCAGATATTCCGGCAGCGCCGGGTAATTCCGGTTCTGAGGATCGACGTCCGGTCCCAAGTAGGCCATGTCCTGGATAAACTGCCGCTCGATCGCTTCCATTTCCGGATCGCCGCTGGCGCTCTGGCGCAGGACCTCGAATTCGGCGTCGCTGAGCGTTCCCTGACCCATCATCGCCTTCATCAGCGTGATCCGCTCGCTGCTGGTCCGCAATTGATTCTGGGTATTGGTCAACTGTTCGCGGGCGCGCTCCGACTCGAGCGAACTGGTACTGCCCCAGCGGTACAGAAAGAAGTTCAGGGCCAATGACAGCACCAGAACGATCAAAGAGGTAATCAAGCTGCCCCGGATTACCGAGTCATCACGCGCGGCCATATCGAATTTGCCTTGAGGACCAAGAGGAGAGCCAGCGGTAGGTGTTGCGTCACGATCTCCGTCCCCCGGATTCGTACCCGCCCCCGCCGGTTAACACGTTACTTTACTCACTGTTACGCACTATTGTAGCTTCCAGACGACGAAATCCCACGAACACCGACTAATTTTGGCGGCATTTCAGCGCGACGTGGCGCAGCTTGCACCGCTTCTGGACCTGCGCGCCAACTCCCAAGCGACTTTTATGCGACGACAACTTCCAACGCCTGCCTCCAGCCAACAGCCCGCTGCCCGCGCAGCAGCCCGACGTGCCGCCGGCCCAGCGGGTACGCACCAACCCAACCTGCTCGGCTTTGACGCGGATGAGCAGGGGACAGGCCCGGCGCCCCCGGCGACGGATGAACCGCAGGGGACAACCATGCAAGCGCTCAGCAGCGGTGACGCGGGTGACTCCAAGCCGTTGGCCGGGGCCACCGTCGTGCTCGTCGATGCGCACTCGTTGATCTATCAGGTGTTCCACGCGCTGCCGCCGATGACCAGCCCGGGCGGCTTGCCGGTCGCCGCCGTTCACGGGTTCGTCAGCGATTTGATCGAGCTGATCCAGCGAAAGTCGCCAACCTATCTGATCTGTGCGTTTGACAAAGGTGCGGTCACGTTCCGCAATGAGTTGTTTGCCGATTACAAGGCGCAGCGCGAGTCGATGCCCGAGGAACTGCGGCAACAGATCCCGCTGATTCGCCAGGTGGTCGAAGCGATGGGCATCGGAATCATGCAGTGTGTCGGCTTCGAAGCGGACGACATCTTGGCAACGGTGTCCAAACAGGTCGACGCCGCCGGTGGCGAGTGCTTGATTGTCACCAGCGACAAGGATTGCCGGCAACTGATCACCGATCGCGTGCGGCTGTACAACATCCGCAAGAACCAAGAAATGACCGCGACGGAGCTGATGGCCGACTGGGGCATCCGGCCGGAACAAGTCGTCGACTACCAAGCGCTCGTCGGTGATCCGGTCGACAACGTCCCCGGCATCCCGCTGATCGGCCCGAAGATCGCCTGCCAATTGCTCACCCAGTTCGACACGCTCGACGCGATTCTCGATAACGCCGACAGCGTCGCCGGTGCCAAACGCAAAGAAAACCTCAAAGCCGGCCGCGAAAAGGCGCTGCTCAGCCGGCAACTGGTGCAGCTCCGCGACGATGTTCCTTGCGAGCCGCCTTGGGAACAGTCGACGATGCGCGCCGATGTCGCAAAATTGACCGAATTGATGGATCTGTTCGGGTTCCGCCGGCTGCGGACCCGCGTAACCGAAGTCTTCGGCGGCGCCACAACCGCAGTTGCCGAAGCCGCACCGGCCCCTGAAGTCGACTACCAGTTGATCACCGACTTGCCAGCGCTCGACGCCCTGGTGCAGCGACTGGCAACCTGCAGCGAGATCGCGGTCGACACCGAGACCACCGGCACCGACCCGCGGGCCAGTGACCTCGTGGGGATTTCAATCGCTTGGGCGCCAGGCCAGGCCGCGTACATTCCGGTGCTTTCCCCCGCAGGGTCACCGCAACTGGATTGCAGCGAAGTAGCCGACCGCTTGCGACCGATCCTGGAACACGAAGCGATCGGCAAAATCGGCCAAAACATCAAGTTTGATCAGATCGTGCTCCGCGGCGTGGGCGTCGAGCTCCGTGGTCCGCTGACCGACACGATGGTCGCCGACTACCTGCTCAGCCCCGGAGCGCGCAACCACACGCTGGACGACCTCGCCCGCCGCTACCTCAATCACACAATGACACCGATCAAAGCGCTGATCGGCAGCGGCAAACAGCAGATCACGATGGACCAAGTGCCGCTCGAACAGATCACGCACTATGCCTGTGAAGACGTCGACATCCCGCTGCGGCTCGTCCCGCTGGTCCGTGCCCAACTGGCCGACCTGGGGCTGAGCGACCTATACCGCGATCTGGAAATGCCGGTGATCGAAGTGCTCGCCGAAATGGAGTTCAACGGCATCCGCATCGATGTCGAATACCTCGCGGCGATGAGCGGCCTGTTTGAAGCAAAGATTGCTGGATTGAAGGCAGAGATCTTTGCTGCCGCCGGCGGTGAGTTCAATCTCGACAGCCCCAAACAACTCGCCAAGGTGTTGTTCGAAGACCTGGGTTTACCGGTCGTCAAGAAGACCAAGACCGGTTCGAGCACCGATGTCGAAGTTTTGCAAACCTTATCGCTCAGTCACCCTCTGCCGGCGCGGCTAATCGAATACCGTCAAGCGACCAAGCTCAAGAACACCTACATCGACGCCCTGCCACGACTGGTCAACCCCAAGACAGGCAGGGTCCATACCTCGTTTCGCCAGGACGTGGCGGCGACCGGGCGACTGAGCAGCACCGATCCGAATCTGCAAAACATTCCGATCCGGACCGAAGAGGGCCGGGCGATCCGCGGTGCGTTTCGCGCCGGGCCAGAGGGCTGGTTGCTGCTGGCGGCGGATTATTCGCAGATCGAACTGCGAGTGCTGGCGCACTACAGCGGCGATGCAGCGCTGCTGGACGCGTACGTTCAGGACAGCGACATCCACACCCGCGTCGCGGCCGAAGTCAACGGCGTGGAGGAATCGGCGGTCACTCCGGAGATGCGGCGGATGGCCAAAACAATCAACTTCGGGATCGTCTACGGCCAAAGCCCCTTCGGCCTGGCGCGGACGCTGGGGATCAGCAAAGACGAAGCGGCCCAGTACATCGAACTCTACTTTGCGCGGTATCCCGGCGTGCAGGACTTCATGCTGCAGACCCTGCTCGATTGTCGCCGCAATGGCTTTGTGCAGACGATTCTGGGGCGGCGGCGGGCCATTCAGGGCGTCCGCGATCTGTCACAACTGGAACCGAGCAAACGCCGCAACCTGACCGAGGCCGAACGGATCGCAATCAACACCCCGATCCAGGGCTCCGCCGCCGACCTGATCAAGAGTGCGATGATCGCGCTGCACCGGCGGTTGGCGCAGTCCGACCTGCATGCCAAGTTGCTGCTGCAGATTCACGATGAACTGGTGTTTGAAGTCGCCGCTGAACATGCCAGCGAGCTGGAACAACTGGTCCGCCAAGAGATGACCGGCGTGATGCCGCTCCGCGTGCCGCTGAAGGTCGAAGTCGGCACCGGCGCCACTTGGGCCGACCTGAAGTAGGTAGCTACAGCAGAGGGAATCGTTCGGCATCATGACCCGCGGAATCAGCGGAAATCGCCGACTTGAACAGGACTTGGCAGCAAGATACTGTCAGGTGTACTCCTACAAGCCCGAAGCGCAAGCGAGTGGTCCTGATACAAGCCCGAAGCGCAAGCGAGTGGTCCGGCGAACGCTCTCGCTTACGATTGGTCTGGCAATTTGAATCAGGGTTGCTCTCGGTTGTTCTGGTCATGGCCGTCGGGTCGAAATGGGCCCTTTTGATGCAGTGCGCGTCACTCGCCTGCGCATCGAGCTTGTATTGCGCTGAACTGCGGCAAAATTCGATCAGCCGGCACGCGTTAGCGTCCGGTTCCCACGAACCACAACCCGCAGCGCCTGCGTCGCAACATCACTCCAGCACCGCGACCGGTCGGTCAGCATAGCGGGCTTTGGGAAGCGGCAGGCAGCGCCCCAGCGCGTATCTGCCAGGCCCGACGAGCACGATCGGCACCAATAAACCGATCAGGGCCAAGTTGAACTCGTAGCCACCGTTGCTGAGGAAAAAGCCGTTCTTGCCGTGCACCATCGCGATCGCGCCGATCATGATCACGATGTTCGCTACAGCGGAAAACCGCGCTAGAAAACCGACGATCATGCCCAAGCCGCCAAAAAACTCGCCGATCGCGACCGGATAGGCGAGCATCCCGAGGTTGTCGAAGCGGCTGCATGCCGCCGCCACCGAAGGCGCCGAACAGCTTTTGAGCCCCATGCGCCATCATGATCACCCCCACGATCACGCGCAGCACCAACAGCGAGATGTCCAAGGCGGTGCGATCGGTGAGGTCTGGGTTACTGGCGTCCGGTTCGATTGTCGTCTCGCTCATCGTCTCTGCTCGGATTGAGGGCACGGGGTGGAAATTAGCCGTCGCTGCCGATTCTAATCTTTTGCCCCCTCGGCGCCGCTGGGCGGCGGCCGGCTTTCATCGCTGTTGAAATCGTCGGTGCGGACGCTAAAGAACTTGATCCAGCGCAGTACGCAGAAGAGGATGAGCGCCATCGAGATCGCAAACACGTAATGCCCGAAAGCGACCGTCACGGCGATCGCTGAGGTCGCCCAGATCGAGGCCGCGGTGGTCAGCCCGCGGACATGGTCGCGGCGATCGGTGACGAAGATGATGCCACCGCCAAGAAAACCGATCCCGGTCGCGACCGCCGCGACCGCGCGGAGCGGATCGAAGCGGAACTGGTTGGTTTCGCCGGAGACCATGTTGCCGACGCTGGCGAACGTGCACGCCGCGATGCCCACGAGCATATGAGTCCGCACCCCAGCGGCCTTGCCCGCTTTCTCCCGCTCGATCCCGATCACCGCCGCGATCGCCCCGGCCACCACCGTCCGCCCGACCCAAAAAATATCTTCGCGGATCAGCTCCCAAACGTACGGAACCACCCAGTCCAGTGTTTCCATGATGCGGATTGTCCCTGTCCTGTTCGCTTGTGGTGGCCTGCTTAGCTACCCGCCCCGTGGTGCGGATGCGGAAACGGTGCTGAGACACTGAGAAGAATCGTTCGCCGCTCGGCCATCCCGTTCAATACCCGCGGCAGGAATCGAACCTGCGACCTAAGCTTTAGGAAAGCTCCGCTCTATCCCCTGAGCTACGCGGGCGGTGGCGTCGGCTGACCGCGGTTTCTGTGCCCGAAAACCGTCAGTCTGCGTCACACTGTCGCCCATCGGCAGCCGGTCGTCAACGGCCGGCCTTGCTCCCGGCAGAACTGGGCGATGTTCAGTCTCAGCCAAGCACGCATTGGCAGGAGCGGGCAGCATCGCATCAGCACGGCAGCATCAACTTGGCGAGCCACCCATTCCTTGAAGAGGCACCAACTGTCACCCATTGCCCCTCGGCCGCCGGAATAGACAAGGAATACCGGCTCTTCTTGTTCTTTTTTGAAAATCATGTCGTTCCGCGGCGCAAAATTCCATTAAGTCATCAACGGGGCATCGCGCACTTTGGAAAGTACCTGAGCGTGCCACCCCCATCCGAAGGGACAAATCCATGAATAGAACAACAATCCTCACCGTCGCCTTTAGCCTCTTTGCTCTGGGATTTGCAGGTTACGGCTTGACGGTCGACCCCGCTGTCCAAGCACACCATACTGCGGAGGGGGTGATTGACAAGAGCGATCATGGCCGGCTCGACAAGAGCCAAGTTGGCCGGCTCGGTGCTGATGCGTTCTAAGGTCGCGGCTTCGTGAGCAACCTGAAAGTCCATGGCCGCTGGGGTGTCGCCCTCGGCGGCTGTTTTGCTGTGTGGTCACTGCTGGTCGCGTCGGATTGCCACGCCGAGTCCGACCGGCCTGAGGTTGTGATCTATCTTGCCAACGAGACAGCCCCGGATGAAGCCGAGCGACAGAACTACGAAACGATCATTGGCTGGCTGAACTCGGAGCCCTCACTCAAAACAGCACGGATCGTCGCTGATTTGAACATGGACCGAGAGCAGTTTAATGCGGCAGTCGGGCTGGAAGTCAGTGATCTGAGTATCGAAATCCCGACGCAAAAGTCGTCCGGCGGTTTGGTGGTCATCACCAATCAGTTGTTCCGGTCAAGCAAGTGTCTGTTGTGGAAGCCGGGTGACGACCGAGTGCAAGCAGCACAGCTCCCAATCGATTCCGCACATGATAACTTCATCTTGGCAGCCAACCCGCTCTCCCGTGCGGACATGCTGGAAGCCGCCCTATCGTACGTGGCGAAGCAATTCGACCCTCGACAACATCGGTTCGTGCTGATCCTAAAGTCGCATGGAAGCGAAACAAAGATCGCCACACCGAGGTTGGCCGTCCGTGCCGAGGAGACCAACCGGGATGAAATCCTTCGTATCGCCAACAGCGAAACCCCGGATGAGGAATTGCCCTTATGGATCAACCAGCTAGGGATTACCAAACCGGAGTTGTTCAGCGTCCTGCGCGAGGTTGGCAGTCGACAGGGAATGGACTTCTCGCTCGTCTTCGTTGAAGCTTGTCACGCTGCGAGACACCGCTTCTCACGGGACGACCTTCCCCATAACGTGGAACGCCTGCTATTGATCCGAGAGCGAGCCAATTACATCAACGTCCTGTACGCTGATATCGTCCAGCGGCAGGATGAGGCTGGTGCGTTTTCGACTGCGTTGCTGCTGGACCTGCCAGCGAAGTTCACCCTTATCGACTATGACGGACAACCCAATGCGGATTCCCTGAGGCGGTCTTGGCCCAGGATGGCCTACTTCTTTCCGCTGATTCTGTGGCTGGCCTGCGTGGGCTGGCGCTACACTCGTCGTCACCAGCCAGGAGACCCCTCACCTGCTGCGACTGCCGAGCAGGGTTGAAGTGGCATCTCTTTAAAACGAATGGTTCTTCGGGCATTTTTGTGGCTGTTCGAGTCGCCCACGGTTGTTAGGTTTTTTGATGAATTGCTGCGATGTCCGAAGGATTGATCCGTTATTTTGAGAATGCCAGGTGAAGCGGAAGCGACTTTTGCAAAGGTGCAACTCGCCGAGGAATAGCCCGGTCTGCGATGCGCCGAAAGTGCTCGCGGCCCGTCGCCGATCCGATTCGGCGACGGGTTGTTTCCTCGGGCGCCCACATGTCCCGGACGACTTTGGACACCGCCACAATGCCTCCAAACCCTCGTTCTCTGATGGTCAGTCACTAAAATCCCCGAAGAACCGTTCGGGTGCGAATTGACAATGGCCGACTGCAGCATTCGTCTGGCTCCTTCTCGAACGAGTTCATCCAGCAGGCAACGCTGGTCGAACTGGACTCTTTAACCGCGCACTTTGGCATCGAGTTCTGGGCCACTGGCGTTGCGTCAGTGTCTGTCGTATCCTGTTTCACGGCCTGTCCTCGTTCCCAACTCGGGCGGCTAAAAGATTGAAGTTTCAGTAGGATGCGCCGCTCATTTCCGCCTTTTCAAGAACTCAACTTTCGACAGCACCTCCGAATCGGACTTTATCGTGCAGATTCGAATTCCAGCATTTGGCTACTCCCTTACAGAGTTCACAGTTATCCAACTACCAAATTTAGGTCAGCTTTTGGAATCAGGGGAATGCGCGTGTGTGCTGGAAAGCGACAAGGCTATTCACGAAGTTGCTGCGCCCTGCACTGGTATAGTATCCGCGCATCACGCATCTTTGGGGCAAATTCTTCCCGTCGGCTCCTTGCTCGTTAGCATCAATGGAAACGGAGTCACAACACCAAATACAGTTACTGACTCAAAAACCCGCGAAGATAGTTCTGAAGTAGCCGCAATCAACTCAAATCAGTCATGGATAATCGCCCCAATGAAAATCGAAGACTTTGAGGAAGCTTGGAACATCTGGATTGACAATCAAAAGCTGGCATCTCGCGACTGGAATCCTCAAAGCTTTCCAGATCTACGAAATCAATTCATCGAGATGCTCAATAGCGGCCTGAAGCCACCCTTCTCTCTCCACTGTGCCTTCAAAGACGGACAACTAGACGGATGGGCAGGTATTTTCCCAACTAAAAACAATCCATTATCAAAGGCAAAAATCGGAGAAGTATCTCTTTATGTGCGCAAGCCCACTGCAACTCACACCCCAGCGGTTTTGCTGATGAAACACCTCATTTCTGAAGCAACACGTTCCGACATGGCTTTTTTGATGGGAATGACCAACCCAAATAATTCAGCAGTTCAAAAACTACTGAAGGCTACAAACTTCATACTGCTGGGGGCCGCAGGGAAGCTGCAGACTCAAATCTGGATCTACAACATTTAGCCTCAAAGCGAAGAGCCAACGAGCATTTGCGAAATCTCAAAAGCTATATCATCGGGGAATGGCAGGGCGACTCGCTCCCCGATTTCACTTGTAGGCAAATACTGTGATTTACGTGCAATTAGACGAGGTGGCGACTTGAGCCGAGACCAACAGTCCTTGCACGTAACTAACCGGCTTATGAGATCAGAGCCAACCGAAACTTCTCGACTGTCCTCATCCACAACAATCACCCTGCCTGTCTTGATTGCAGACTTGCGGACTGCCTGGAAGTCAACGGGATTTAGATAACAGAGGTCAATAATTTCAACGGATACCTTTGGGATTAGCTTACTTGCATGTTCGGCCAAGACGACACCGTTTCCCCAGGTCACTATAGTAACATCCTCACCCTCGCATCTTGCAGTCGCAGAAAAGCCTCTTGGGGTCGGCCGCAGCTTCGCTTGGCGATCCCAGAGTCGAGCTTTAGGCAAAATCACAAATGTCGGCTTCTCGCTGATCCATGCATTGCCGAAAACTCGACGAACATCATCAGGGCTAGACGGGTAAGCCACAATCAAGTCTTTGTTTTTCGCGAGTAGCGACGCATTCACTTGCGAATGAAACATGCCTTCACCGGGACTATATGCACCGGCAACTGTGTAAATAACAAGAGGGAGCGGCCAACGCTCCATCGTCCGCCATGGATGGCTACAAATATTTGAAACAAGCTGATTCCACGCCGGCGCCAGGAAATCCATAAACTGTATTTCTGCAATCGTCCTCTTTCCAGCAAGTGCTCTCCCGTAGGCTACCCCCAAAATAGAAGCTTCAGCCAGTGGGGAATTAGTTACTCGACCGGCATGCACTGTACTTAAACCCTTGGTGAGCCTGAATACGCCTCCAAGTGGATCTTCCACGTCTTCTCCGATTAAAAGACTTTCACTGTCGGCAGCAAGGATCTGGCCAAGCATAAGCCGTGTCGCATCTACAATTCTCTCTGCTCCAACCTGAGCGGAAAGTTCCTCCCCGGAATTACCTAAAGACCGAAACTTGAGTAGCAAATCGCCAGATCTCTTACGCCAGACCTCGTGGACGCCATCATACACTCCACGAACCCTTGATCGAATCTGCGCATCCAGTTCCTCCAGTTGGATTTCATCGACAACACGGTCCTGGACGATCCAGCTTCGAAAATAATGAAGTGGATCGAGCAATGAAGACAAAGCCATTTCGTCTTCTGAACGATAAAGTGACTCGTTGTCGTGACTTGTGTGGCCGCTCAACCTGGGCACGCATAACCGAATAATTTGCGGATGGCTCGCTTCTCGAATCTCGCGAAGCGATTTATTAAAAGCACGCAAGCAGTCGACTACGCACCTGCCCTGCACCGTCCTGCAATTTTCTCGAATAAGAAGATCGAGCGCCGTACGGCCCTTCGTCGCCGTCGAAATTGCATACTGATTGTCTATTATCAACCAAAGAATCGGCAGACGATTCTCTATGGAGTAGGCAATTGCCTCCAGAAACTCCCCTTGCCTAGTCGAACCATCCCCCAACGAGCAAATCGACACGTGATCTCCACCGGTTAACATCAGAGCAGAAGCAACTCCGCACGCGGGGAGACAATGAGAAGAGGCTGGCGTGGCTATGGGATAAACACAAAGCTCTCGATCGAAGTCATGACTGACCAAATGGCGATCAGTGGAATCCTCCGTTTCAATCCCAAAGAAACAGTTAACTATCGCCTCCAAGTCTAATCCAACTGCAAGTCTCAGGGCGCGATCACGCCAATGCAGATGAAATGTATCTCCCTTGTGTGTGAAAAGAGAAGCGAGTGCCGAAATCTCTGCTCCACGCCCACCAATTTGAAACCGAACTGTCCCCTGACGAATCAATTTATTCTCATAATCATCACATTCTCTCGCCGTCCGCATCGATTCATAGACTGCCAGCAACCTCGATTCCTCAAGTAGAAGCTCTTGAGAGATAGCTGAAAATTTTTCGTATTGATCAGACATGAAATAATCGACTTACCTTCGCGACACCCAGTAGTTGACCATTAAGCTCATGGAAACGTTTTCGACGTAGTGCGCCCAACCTGCTGGCAGGTAAAGCATTTCGCCAGCTTTGACATCCACTACAACCGATTTCGCATTCGAATAAAGCGGATATCGATCCAGCCGCGGATTCTTTGGATCAACCTGACTGGTTGCAAAATCGGTGTACTGCAGCGGTCTCTCCATGTATAGAAATGGAATGTCTCTCACTGGAAACAGTATCCAACGTTTGGTACCGCAAATTTGAAAAGCGAAATTGTCCGTCGAATCTTTGTGAAGCGGGGTGGCGCTGCCCATCCCCCCCAACCAGAACACAGGTTGCTCGAAAACCACTCCTCGAACAGGCGCAGCCATTTTCAGCAGTTGCTCCACCGATGAAGGCAGCTTTTGATTTCCCGCATACTTGACTGTCGACTGCTGATTGCCGATCGCTGACCGGAGGCCCCGCAGATAGTCCGCCATCGGGACCTCCTCTAGCTCTCGCTCGGTGAGGTATTGGCCTGCGGATTCAAAGCTCGCTCGGCGTACTTGGATTCGAAGCCCCGGACAATGACCGTCCAACAAATCGACTAAGTCCAACTCGCTCTTCTTTGGAAACATGTGATTGGAAAATACGACCGGATATCCGTGCAGAAGCTCGTGTGGGATTGTCCCATCGGCCGACTGAAGGTGCATTCGCCCTACGGAATCAATTCGACTTTGCTCGCGACAAGCGTCGTAGAGCAACTTAAACCCAGGGGTGAAAAGGTCGTGCATGCGTATGTGTCCACAAGCTTCGGTGCGAATTATCTTCAATCACTAAATGAGTGGCTGCGACCATTTTTACACACTCTGATGAACTCCGCTCGGATGGATTCCATATCCAACACTGGCTCATCCACAGATATTTGATACGATTCCCATCGGAATCGAATCAAGTCCAACACATCCTCCACTGTCGGCTGAGAACAGGCGCTACGAAACTCAACTCTCCTCGCATTCCGGATCGATACAAAACTAAAGTCTCGACCATCACACTGGGAGCAAAGCTCCTCGTACTCTTTTACGCTGTCCGGTAACCGAGCCGGAATACCGAGCAGCGGGTAAGAACCGTGAAAATTTGCAAGCCAGGATAACAGTCTCACGCATCGTCCACTGACTTGTCGAAACACTCCGCATTGAGCGAACCGCGCCGGAACGTCAATCTCGCGAGCGTACAACCCATGTAGCCGACTCACGACCTCGTTCACATCTAAGTCGAAATTAATGTGTGTAGCGGTGAAACACGCCGGAAATGCCTGGGCGAACAGAGGGCTCCCAAGCTTCATCCTTTGTAGAATTTTTCTTAGCCTCGCTCCATCGGGGTCAGATTCTTTGGGCCGCCAATTTACACTGGCCAAGTCGTCGAGATCGATTACATGGGCATGACGTGCGTCTTTGGCTTCGGTTGATTTTCGAGGCAAACAATCATCAATGGAACTTCCCAGATAGATTTCCAGATCAAGCTCACATAAATTTCCCTCCAGTGTCTCCCAGGTCGTTTGATACAACTCTGCAAACGCATCAAGGCTCGCCATTTTCGGGAAAGAGACTTCGATGATATGAGTACAGGCATCGTTCGAAATGACGATTGGTCCATGCGGACTGGGACGCTGAATCGACAGTCTCATTCCGGTGGAATTTGCGCAGCGTTCGGAGAATCCGCTGTTAGCAATCAGAAGATCCCATAGATGCTCAATCGTGCGATGCGAGGGAGGGCGTTTCCCGGGATGAAAGACAAAATGCTCTTGTTCTACGCCGAAAATGGGAAAGCTTGCCAAACCAGACAAATTGAAAGCCTTACTCGAGTATCGAAGTGCAGATCATCGCGCCCCCATCTGCATTGTCGTCTTGTAGATCCTGAGGGCGAGCAATGTTAGCGCGAATTATCCACCAATACCAACGAAAAAGCAGATGAATCACAAATGTGCATGAACGCAATGAAAACAGGTGAAAATGCATATCTCGGAATATTAAAATCTGGGTCTACCGCCGACCAGCACCTGAGTAAAGGCGATAGAAACAAGTGTTCGGATCAGGGGAGCGAAGGTATTTTGCAATCGCCCCGAGGGCGCTGAAGCAATTCTGCAAGTCCGAGCAGCCTCGCTCAGCGACGACGACTGCCTGACTCGCCTTCTTTCGCACTGCCCTGGCGAGACGATGCGCCGCAAAACAAGCGGCCCCCTTGTCCAAGCGACATAAAGCTACAGTCCCTGTCACGCCCCTTCAGCCCTTACCGCCGAACGTAAACGACTCTTATCTCGCCGATAGTTGACATTACGACTAACTCAAACGTTCGCCCGGCTCTTGCCCAAGCATTTGTAAAATCAGGCAAGGTCTCAATTTTACGGCCATCAACGCTAAGAATCACCTCCCCAACGCGAACATGGTGTGCGTGCGCTAGGCCACCGGGAAAGACACGCTTGACCTGCAGATACCGCGTGCCGGTCAGAGGCTCTATGAATCCTTCCACATAAGCACCAAATCCCGGGTCAGGCAATGGCTCCATTGCAGGACGCCACGTTTCGTAAGGCAAAGCTGGGCCTGGCGCACCAGGGAAAATGTTTATGGTGATCTCGCGATCCTTCTCAGAACCGCCCCTAGGTCCCAGGTGACCGTGCAATGTCCCCAACTGTCCATTGCGGCGAACATGCAAGACCACTTCGCCACCACGTATCTGCAACATTGCTTTTAACGACCGCTGAATAGCTGGCACCGATTGCTGAATGTAAAAAGCCTTGCCGTTGACTAACTCAATAACGTCGCCGCGCCGTAGCCCCATTTGATCCGCTGTCGTGCCAGATGTCACATCAACAACGATCAATTCGACTCCCGAGCGACCTAATGTAGGCTCAAAATTGAACCCAAGTGTTTGAGCCGAAGCCGCGGACATGAACACCAACGATACGGCGACGCTTGCACAAATGCTTCGCATCGACTCAGTACTGAGTCCAGCGCACATATTGAGCAGTTTCATTTTGTATTAACAACCACTAACTGCTGGGCGCTTCGCCCAGGGGTTACCCTGGCATCCACCTGTCCAACCATAGCTCTCACCACGAGTGCCACATCGGATGCAGCTGCTGCATTGGATACTCGCGCCGTTGCGGAAATTGTGATTGCTGTTGCCGATTAGGAAATGACGGCCGCTGCCAGCCAATCGGCGACTGGCGATCGAACGATGGAGCCTGATATCGCAAGTCCCCCGTCAATTCAAGATAAAGAACCCCGCCTCTGGTTCGTCGTTGAACCTCGAGAAAAACTTTTCCTCCGTCGCGGCGTAAAAGCTGAGCGAAGGCGTCACTATTGGCTGGAGCGATCCCATTGACTGTTGTGATGATGTCACCGGGGCGCAGGCCCATCAGAACCCCCACTCCGTTTGGATCTACGTAACTCACAACGAGGTACGTCTGGAAAGCATCAATTTGAAACCGACCATTGATGCCAAGATCATTCGCGCTCGCAGTCTTGTCGAATGCCCCAGCGAAAAATGCTAGACTGCTAATTAGCATGACACAGAAAACTGGTGTTACGTTCATTGCAAAACATCCAATAAAGGCGTTTGAAGCTTCTTGGAGAGAGGGGGCACAAATAGATACTGTTTGCCAACGGCAAGAGGGAGGGAGGTTCGCGCGCAACCGGGTGAGGGTTAACGGGGTGTAATACACGCGCGGCATTGGGCAGCACAATCACCTCGGACTATAGAACAATGGAATATTTGCCTGACCGGCGACAAGAAAAAGAAAAAAATATCGCCGCGTGACGGTCTGTTCACCTGCCGAGAGCGAACATTTGGAATTCCGCTGAAAAAGCCAGCGATTGGCAAGATGTCCAAAGCAACCCTTCGATAGTGATGACGATTTGATCTCGTGGAACAAACCGCGTTGGATGCTTCGATCAGCAGAAATCGGGCTAAATCGCCAGTTCCAGCCCGATGCGCATGGGAGGGATATGGATGCTTACGGGGAGATAGTCGCTGCACGAGTCGCCGGGGAGCAGCTTTCTGCTGGCGACGCGCATTGCGACGTTACGGCTGGTGTTTTCAATCCGCACTTGGTCCAGCGAGAGCCGCGTCCAACGGGCCTGAGTGCGGGAGATGGTGGTCTGGCTCGATGTGGCAATCACCAGCCGCTCAGGGCCAGCCGTGTCTGCGGAATCATCATCAGCGGCAAATCCCGATCGGTCGGCGAACCCCAGCAGTTCGCCTGAAACGCCGCGTCCCAGCGCGACATCTGAGCCGGCTTGGAAACGCCCGACGACTTGGTCGTCATGCCGGAGAGTGACCAACAACGGGGTGACTTCATCGAGCGCCGACAGCAGCAGCGGCTGCAGGTCACCTAGTGCGGTGAATCGCTGCGCGAAGGCAGCGATCAAGGGCGGGTTGTTCCAGCGACTGCGAGCGATGAACTCGGCCTCGGCAAGCAATCGGAGCGCTGCGGCACTCTCGCCAAGTCGAGGAAAAACACTGGGGTACTGCTCAACCAATGGCGGCTGGAAGCCATCAAAAGCGGCCTGGGGGTCGCCCCGTTCCTGTTCAGGGCGAAACGCAAAGCCGGCCGATCGCCAACGCCATTCCAAGTCGGCGGCCAGCAGGTCGGCCTGCTCCTCAGCGGTGATGGTTGGCTCGAGTTGGTGAATGAGTTGACGGATATCGATCGGCTGTTGCTGGCGCCACGCCAGGTCGATTGCATCAAGATGGATCAGCAGCGGGTCGCGGACGAGGGGCTGGGTGTCCATGTGTGTTTACCGAGCGTCGGGGCCAGCGAGGAACTCCGTCGTCCACCAAGCTTGAATCTCCCGCAGTCGACGTTGGACTGAACGCGTTGAAAGTCCCAGTTGCGCGGCAATTTCAACGGACGAACTTCCTTGTAATCGCATCAAGATGATTCGCCGCGCGAGGTCATCGGGTAGCCTCGCAAGCAGGTGCTGGAACAGGTCGTCAACAACGAGCCGATCGTCCGCTGTGTCGGATTTGCGGTCTTGGAGTTGCTCGATTGAAACGCTGCCTGCGCAGCGAGGCGGACGAACTCCGGCTTTTTCCGGGGCTGTGCCCGCCCCGCCCCGTTTGCTCGCTCGCGCGTACTTCAGTTCGTCATTGATCTTGCGGATCGCGATCGTCCGCAACAACCGCCAAATCGCTCCTTGATCGGTTAGTTGCGGGAAACGGCCGGCAACGGCACCCGCCAGAAACTGATGCATCGCTTGCACCGCGATGTCGCTTTCCTTGCTGACCAGTTGAGGTAACTGCGTCAGCTTTCGAGCAACGACCCCGCGCAGCCTGGCATAGTGCTCCGCCCAGACTTCGCGATGTGCCTGCTCATCACCAGCGAGCAAACCTCGAATCGGCGTCAATTCGGATGGAGAGACCATTGGCTACTGGCGCCATTTTATTGGGGGGCGGGCAGTCGTTCACCGCAGGCAGAGGGGCAGGCCTGACAGTTTGGCCAAAATCTCCGCCAGGTCAAGCCACTCCGAATCCAGTGAGCCTAGTGGTCTGTTACAGGTAAAACTTCGGGCTGGCAGGGCCGGGGGCTGGCGCCCAATGGCACTCACTTTGATGTTGGTTCGGTGGATTCCTCGGTTTTTTGTGGCTTTTTGCGTTTCTGAAAGTGGGTCGTTTTCGGCCGTCGCGGGTAGGCTTCTCGCGGGTAGCTGCGCCCGGGACGCTGCGGCAGCTTCTTTTGCGAGGCGTACCGCAGCGCTCGCTCCAGCCGTGCGGGCCACTGGCTCGGGTCGCTCAGTTGGATGCCTTGGAGCATGTGTCG
>Ga0182745_1000358_pt1 | contig 53613 bp, 42 predicted proteins | sample eDN3rd30CKraftBY_FD_128523 | JGI IMG/M metagenome (GOLD analysis project Ga0182745, IMG submission 128523) | Enriched backyard soil microbial communities from Emeryville, California, USA - eDNA 3rd pass 30_C Kraft BY (version 2) (version 2) | ecosystem: Environmental > Terrestrial > Soil >... | reverse complement strand
GCATTTGATCGTGGATTCCCTGGGATTTTTGCTGAGTGTCCTGGTGACGGCAGCCAATCTGGATGAAGGGACGCATGCCCCTCAGGTGTTGGCGAAGTTGACGTCCGATCAAACGAGTCGCCTAGAAGAAATCCGGGGAGATTCCAAATACAACAATCGAACATTGGATCGTTACCTGGAGACATCCCAGGCCGATTACAAAGTGACCGTGGTGGAACGTCCCGCCGACGCGAAGGGGTTGGTTCTGCTCCCCTACCGCTGGGTGGTGGAACGAACGAATGCGTGGATTGGAAAATATCGTCGCAACAGCAAGGACTACGAACGAACCACCCAATCATCAGAAGCGATGTTGCAGGTGAGCCTGATTCACCTGATGCTCAAACGGCACGCGCCAGACCCCAATGTCCACCAGGCAGAATTCCGATATCCTCGAAAATCCATGAAAAAAGCAGCATGACTTTCCGGATAGGCTCTAAGAAACGATCTTTCCGGGCCATCTCCAGTCGCTCCAACCTCCCAGCAATATTCCCGCTGCCAGGCCTGATCAAGACCATCATAGCGACTTCCTACGGAACTCAGGTGAACGCGTATGCCACGATCCCGTCTGATGAGGGGGCTTGTTTTTTCTGGCTCGCACGCCACTGGCGAAGTTCCTGCTTCAGAGATTGCAGAGTCGTCCCCTGCTGTTGCGATTCTGCCAGAAGCAGACGGATCGCATTCACCCGAACATCCCAGCGGCGCCCCCATGCGTCTTTCCGGCTTCCCTCCTCGATATCCAATCCGACCAGTCCGGCATGACCGGCGGACCCGCCCCATTTGAACCAGAGTCGATGAGAGCCCGGCAGATTCTCGTTATAGGCTTCCCTGCGGGAGAGATAGATCCATTGACGTGCCCACTCCGAGAATCCGGAATACGATTCGTCCCCCAGTTCGAGCGGTTTGCCTTCTTTCCCGGTCCCTTTGCGGCTGTGATGTGACAGGCAGATTGTGCATCCCGTTCGTTCACCGATCCGTGAAAGCGGTGAAAGCAATTCTCCCATCCTGAACAGGTTTTTTCCGTCGTCTCCAATGATGAACGTCAGATAGGTCGGGTCGATGTTCAGGAACTGGAGTTCGTTGTCTTCAATAATCCGGCGGAATCGGTCGCATTCTTTAGCCGTGTTGACCAGGGGAGTGGAGAACGCGAACAGGGCATCTGGACAATCCTGAACTCCGCTCAACCCTTTCGACATCGCCACCCGATGGGCCGTCTCTTTGATCGTCGCCGCTCCCGACTCGGCAGACATCAAACCGGCCCGGATCGGTTTTGCAACGTGATACTGCCCAAGAAATGACTCTCCTGTGGCGAGTGAGATTGTGAGATCGATGCTGATGTTTGTTTTCAGCGTCTTCTTTGTGCCCGCCAGCAGCAGCGGCTGACCCTGAACGATGACGTCATCAACCAGATAGGTCAGCGTCGTGTCGAGTTGAGCAAGGGCCGGTCCGGAAAAGAACTTAATCTCTTCCCTTGAATCACTTACAACTGCGAGTAAATTCGCATGCTCCTGTAGTTCAGCAACAGATGCACCTGACCGCAATCGCATCAACCCTTCACTGAAATGCTGCTCCAGGCGAAATCGTTCGGCATTATCTCGTACTTGCTTCACGTACACATCGTACATTTCAGCAACGACATGCTCTTGAGAGATATCATTTAGTGAAGATTCAATTGAAGATAAATCATATCCTACGACCTTCGATAGGATCTGATAAATGTGCCCGTTGGTCGGCGTCAATCCGACGACTTCGAGGTCGTCGCAGGCATCAAAGATCTGGCGATTCGCGGGTACGGAGAACATCGACGAGTCGAGATCGTCGCTGCGACACCCGAAGCGAATCCGGCAAGCCAAGACTTGATGTTCAGCATGTAATGACCAGAGATTTTCCCTCGCGAGCAACCCCTGATCCGGTGGAGAATGCCCGTTGCGGCGCGGGGCCCCGTTTTGAGTGATCATCAGAGATCTCTCCTGTGGCTAATGGAGAGTTCTCAGAGCAAGCCAGCGGCACGCAATTGCTCGTCGCTGGCTTCTGCCTGAGTTGGTTCAGCGGTGTGCAGATTCGCCTCGGTCTGCCTGTTTAGAAAATCCGCCAGTGCTTCTGCGGTGCAATACCACTTTCCTTGTACGGAAACGGCCTCCAGTTTGCCGCCTTTAAGTCCCCGTTTGATCCAGCGCCACACGGTCGCTGGAGAAAGTCGCTTTCCCAAAAGCCGCTCGCAAAGCCGGTTGACGGGCTCGAGACGCAACCCGTCATCAATTTCGTTACCTGTAATCATTTTGTTCAACTCCATGCTTGGGTAAATATCACCGCACGGAGTTGAACAAATGCTGGTAACGCACGCGGATTACAAACGGTAATTTCCGTGCGTTACCAGCAGGAATTTCAGTTGTTCCAAGTTGACTCCTGAGACAACCTCAATTGCAGAAACAGGTTACACCTCGATGATTCTGCGGGCATTCATGGCGGTGTCTGTATTGGGGAGCAAGAGGAGACGCATTTGTGTATTCTGAGGAAAATGGAGGTGTTGTCTGTCTCCGGCCCACCCATCTCGCTGTCTGAGATTGGTGGTTCCCCAATGACCAGCTGTCAGCTGTTTCAATAGTGAAGGTTATATGTCTGGCAAACTTGGAACTACTGACGTTCAGTAAGCCTGACACCCGAACCGGCAGGCAGGGTGAGACCAATCTCTGCCAGTTTCTCCCCGAGACGCCGTTTCGCTTGTGATGGGCCCCGTCCACCTTTATCACCTGGATAGCCATTCATCCATCTCTTCTTTGTCGCACCATCTTTGCCAGCCTTGTAGGCCACAAAGAAAGTGTGCCACTCATTTGGTGCATCGTTCAGTCGAATGATTTTCGCATTACCGTCACGGCGGATTTCACAATTGACTTTATCAACCGTCAGTCCCAGAAAACCGGATCTCGACTCTGTCGGCGCTGACGCTGCACCGATCCCGGTTTGTTCGCCAGCCCGCGCATTGTTGTCCGGGATGGCCTCTGGAGCATCTGCAATGGCGAGAATCAGCCTTGCCTTCTCTTGAAATGATGCCGTAGGAAGAGTGACCGTGAGAGGAATACGCTGTTGGGGGTCAAGTGCTGTCTGAACCCTGATACTGAAATCTCTCCAAAACGTTTCATTCGATCGCAATACCCTGAATAGTTCATCCAGAATGGAATCTAACAGCCCAAGTTGCTGGGGATCGGTTCTCAGGTAACGAATTCTGGCCGATTCAGAATGGTCCTCCAACAGGCTTTTGCGGAGGGAATCCGGAAAAGAACGCCTGGCATGATGGAATGGTCCTGTCGAAATCTCCTGCTCTACATGTCCCATCACTGTGATCAGGTTGCTCAGTCCCCCCGGTGACATCATCTTATCAGCCTGGTTGGTGTCGTGATCTCGAAAGTCTGCCCCCAGATAGAAACGGTCCATTTCCAGGAAAAACCGGATCTCGTCCTTCGAAAATTCTTGCCTCAGGATCCGGCAGCAATCCGGAACAAGATCTTGAGTTGTTTCCGAAGTTAAAGCCTCCTGCAATTTTTCAATAATGGCGCGCCGTGTTTGAAAAAATCGGCCCCGAAGCAATTCCAGCCGCCTCCCCTTATGGGGATCAAGCCTTTTGAGAAAACTGGCCTTTTCATGAGAATCCACCCTCTTAATTTCCGAAGGTGAATAGGTATTCGAGTTGAGATATCTTAACCACAGGTATGACTGCTGCAGATTTGAGATTTTGCGACTATAGGAAAAAACGGTGGACCGCGTGTTGTAGAGACGCCCCAGTTGAAATTCCAGCCACGGGCAAACGCTAAACATGCGCGACGGTAACCCAGTGTTAATCAGGAAATCTTTGAACGAATTTTGAAAGTCAAGAAAGGCCTCGATGTGTGTCCGCAATTCGTTCCGATCAAAGAACGGTGTCGACCGGTCTGTGAGAAGCTCAAAGGTATGAATTCGTTGTGTCAGGAGTCTCAGGTCGACAGTTTCAAGCAAATCCATCCCCTGTTCCACTCCGAGTGCATTTACAGCGTCGATGAGAAGCGAGATGGGAAGCTCCTGGAGGTTGATGATTGCACTGGACTCGCCGGGACGGAAAGCATCCCTCAGGCGTATCAAACAAACCCGCAGGCGGTCGGGTGGGATCCTGTAATCCCCTGCCAGTTGTTCGACAGGATCCTGAGGGGCAAAATTCGTCTCTGGAGAGTCTTCCACCTCCTGATTTTCCATTTTTTCCTGATTTTTCACTTCTTGATTTTCCATTCTTGTCACTCCACCATTTTTCCCTGAGCAGCAACCCAATGCAGCCCATTGTTCCGTCAAAACTCAGAAAATCATCGCGTGAAACGTGTTGAGGGCAACCGAGGCGGTCAATAAAAAATCGAAAGTGACCCTCTGTGATTTTCTTCTGATGCGGCACGTGGCGTCCCATCCTCTGTAATTCCACAGGCATCGCGAGGGGAGTCACACTGTTTCGGTTGCTTTGCTGCTTTTGAGGAAAGAAGAGGAATTTCACCTGGCCCCGCCAGAAAACCTGTTCCTGTCCACTGAAATTCACGTCGTCAATGACCCGAAAAAACGGAACCCAAACCTGTCTGAGGTGATTCCTTTGATCAGAATTGGGGCGACTTTCGCACTTTTTGGCAAAATGTCTCAAATTCACGAACAGCGTTTTTTGTAACCAATTTTACAGGAGGCACTTATGGATTCACGTGGCGATGCGTGAATGTGATTTGTAAGTCTTCGCGGTCTATTGAGTGACGAAAAAACGCGAAAGTCCAATTTAGAGCCGCGAACAAATCCTCTCAAACGATGAAAATCCTCTTTTCGCGAGCAGATCGGCGTCAGTGGTGTCAGGGGGCTTAACGGTTCCGGTGTCGTGGCCATCTAAAGGACGTGCCAGGAACAGATGTCAAAAAATGGGTCTCACGTTCACCGATGGGAACGGCCTGAAATTCCTCGAAGGGGACAGAAATTCTTGAGGTCACGCGAATTTGTTACTTCTTGTAATCCGGTCTCGTTACCTCCCTCTGCCATCCTCCCTCCATCGCACTCATCACTCAGGTGGGGCATGGATCGAGAGGATTTTTTATGGTAACGCAGACTCTTTCACAAAACCTGACCGGCCAGATCGAGGCGGTTTCCGTCATCGCGAAACGCCGCACCGGGAAGCGACCGTCCCCGGCAACCGTCTGGCGTTGGTGCCGTAAAGGTGTTCGTGGCGGGTCGGTCAAGCTCGCCGCCGTTTTTCATGGCGGTTGTTGGCAAACGACTTCAGAGGCATTCGATCAGTTCCTCGCTGATCAGACGGCAGCCGCATTGGGGGAGCGTGACGAACCGGAACAAACCGATTCGGACGCCGCACTGATCGCTGCGGGCCTTTTATAGACAAACGCGACAGGAGGGGGGATTCTCCTGCATGGTCGCGACGTGAAACGCATTGTCTGACGTTTCCGCTGTCTCTCGACTTCTCTGGAGGAATCCATTCCCTAGTTCACAAGGAAATGGACATGCAAAAAGAACGCTGGCATTGTGATGATTGCGGTCGTCTGGTCCGTTCAGATGGGACGTCGCAATTCATCAGGGAATTTCTTCATAGGACCTCTGAGATCATACCGTCTCTGTTCAGGAAGGGGGGCGACATGCCCGCGACTCACTCAGCAGCAACGTTGTGTGAAGAATACAAACGTGATCCAGCCAGCGGCGACCTGATGCTGGTGAATACGGGCATTGCCTGGAGAAAGGGCCAGACATGTCCATATCTATAAACTCCGCATGGAGAAACGTCACTGCATCAGAGCCTTGTCTGATCTGCGGAAAACCCGACTGGTGTACTCGCAAAGATTCGATATCCATCTGCCGCCGGCAGGGATTTTCTAGCACTCATGGAGAGGGGAAGCAGCACACCAGTAAGAATGGACAAACTTATTGGTCGTTCTCGACCCGGGAGGCAACCGGTCGTTTACAGTTGGACATGACGCCAAGCTGTTCTCCTTCGGCAGAGAAAGCGGATGCGGATTCACTGCATCGGGTTTACACATCAGTGATTCAAAATCTGGATTGGCCAACCATCGCCGCACAAGAACTTTCTCGACGAGGGATGAATCCGGTCGAGATTCAGCAACTGCGGCAGGCGGGATATCGCTGGCTATCGAGGACTGGCCGGTCAAGGATCGCCCGATCTGTGATCGGAGATTGCGGGGAGAAAGTCGTTTCCCAAACTCCCGGATTCACGGTTCGCGAACATGAAGGACGAAAATACTGGACGATCCAAGGTCCAGAAGGACTGATCATCCCCGTCCGTGACAATCAGGGGCGAATCGTGGCCCTGATGGTGCGGACACTGTCAGCAGAAAAACGGTATCGGTACTTGACGAGTAGTGATAGGAGAAGCGGCGGAGCCAGTCCTGGGAGCCCGGTGCATGTTCCATCTTTCGGTGGTGATGGGCATTCGGTTCGTGTCACGGAAGGCCCGTTGAAAGCCGACATCACCACCCTGAAAAGCGGTATTCTCACCATTGGTCTGCCTGGCGTGGGGAGTTGGCGAAGAGCTGCAGCAGTCCTGGCGGAACTGGGGGCCCGATCTGTCCAGGTCGCATTGGATGCTGACTGGCGGACAAATCCGAACGTCTTCGAGGCACTGAAAAACCTGGTCGAGCATCTTCACGCACATGGATTTCAGATCTCGCTGGAAGTGTGGAATCCTGCAGATGGCAAAGGCATCGACGATGTTCTTATCGCCGGAAAGCTCATTCAACAAATCCACGGCATGGAAGAAATTCAGAAGTTACTGGCCGACGCCGGTACCCAGTCGCAACAACGAGCGATCGTTGCGAACCGCTCTGATGTCCGGGCGAAAATCATGCTGTCACCAGACGTCCACATCGTCGTCGATGAAACACTACAGGCTCTGGTATCCGATCCCAATCTGTATCGCAGAAGCGGCCAACTCGTGCATGTCATTCGGGATCCTGCTGATTCCGATGATCTGGGAATTGCGAGAACAACCGGCACCCCTCGAATTCTTGCCGTCTCCTCTGGACATTTACAGGAGCGAATGACGGAACGCTGTTATTTCTTCCGAACGAATTCGGAAGGGGAGGAATCGCAGTGTTCTCCTTCAGCGTCCATCATCAACGCGATCCATACACGAGGATTCTGGCCGCAGATTCGAAATCTGTCGGGCGTCACAGAAATCCCTGTGCTTCGTCCGGGCGGCACAATTCTGACCACTCCTGGCTGGGATGAGTCGACGGGATTGCTCTTCACACCGAACGGAGATCTGCCGGAACTCCCTGACGCTCCCACCAAAGCTGACGCTCTCGCTGCAACAAAAATCCTGCTGGATGTCGTCGCCGATTTCCCATTCGCGTCACCGGCTCACCAGTCGGCCTGGCTGGCAGGATTGCTGACGATCCTGGCACGCCGGGCATTCTCCGGACCGGCTCCAATGTTCCTGGTGGACGCCAACATTCGGGGCTCAGGAAAGAGCATGTTGGCCGATGTCATTTCTCTGATCACGACCAGTCGGCTGATGCCGCGACTCAGCAATCCGGAGAGTGACGAGGAAACCCGAAAACGCATCACGGCCCTGGCACTTGCCGGAGATCCACTGGTTTTGATCGACAATATTAGCGGAACGCTCGGTTCTGCCAGTCTGGATGCCGTTCTCACCAGTACACTATGGAAGGACCGTCGTCTCGGTGGAAACGAAATTGTGGAAATGCCAATGCGGGCGGTCTGGTTTGCGACGGGGAATAACGTGATTCTGACCGGCGACATGAGTCGTCGAATCTGCCATGTACGTCTGGATTCGCTCGAAGAGAACCCGGAAGAACGGTCCGACTTCCGGCATCCGAAGTTGCTGGCGTACGTCCGCGAAAACCGGATGCAGTTGCTTGCGGGCGGTCTGACGATATTACGTGCGTTCGTCGTCGCCGGACGTCCGGAAGCAGGGCTCAAGCCATGGGGATCGTTCGAAGGTTGGAGTGATCTGATCCGGAATTGCCTGGTCTGGATCGGAATGGATGATCCGGGCGGAACTCGAAAGGAACTGGCCGAAGCATCAGACCGTGACGCGGGAGCATTGAGGATGCTGTTCGATTGCTGGTCAGATATCGATCCCCAAGGGAAGGGACTTTCTTCGGCGGAACTGCTCAAGACTTTGCATGACAATGAAAAAATGTATGAACCGGTCCGATCGGCCCTCCAAGAGCTTTGTGGTACCACGATATTGACACTGAAGGATTCGAGAAAAGTTGGAAATCAACTGCGCCTGTTCAAGGGGCGAGTTATCGGGGAACGTCGATTGGTCATGAAAACGGGCCGGGCGAGAACGAATGCATGGTGCATCGAGACTCTTCCCAATGGTGAATGTGGTGACTCTGGTGAATCTGCTTCTACTCGTCACTAAAAATGGGGCATGCCAACAATGAGAATGAAAATATGAAGCAAGGGATGACAGAGCCACCACATGCACCAGATACACCATATAGACCGGTGCGGTCGATCATGTGACCACGGCAGTGGGCGTTTCATCAGTAAAAAAACGCTGATGCCCGTGTGTCAGATCGGCGATATGATTCCTGGAGACGCTCGAAAGCCAAAAATGATTGATGAGGTATGTCCCATTGCAGATCCGAATCTGACAGAGACAAACCGGAGAGGCGACTTTCGGCACGCATAAAAAACTGCCAGGGACTGTTTGAGTCCGTCCTTTGAGTGAAGGACAAAACTTGAAAGAGTCGGCCCTGAAAACTTGCCTGGTCACATGAATACTGGGATGGCATGCAAAGCCGTTCACGATTGAGGCTGCTGTTTTATGAGGCCTCTTCCTTTGGTCTGCAGGTTGGGCGGCAGTGCCTGGATTCGTGGCGGCTTGATCGGCGGGTCGTGTTTTTTGTGTGGCCAGCTGCGGGCGTGCTTTGAATGACGTCGAAGATAGGTGTCCTGTAAGGCGTTTCCCAGTTCTTCGCGCCAGTGGGGGAAGCCGGAACACCCTGCACTGAGTCCTGAGCGGATCATGCGGCCGACTGTGTTGCGGGTCTGGGCCGGCAACCACCCTTGGTGAGGTTCCCCCGACAGCTTCCGTAAATCAATCAAAGGCATTGACTCCAAAGTCATTGCTAACAAACATACCATTGACTCATCGCCAACGTCATCATCACCGCTGAAGCGACGGAAGAGTTCAATGACCTTCCGCGAACAATTCGGGTGAGAATACTGGAGTTGTTTGAAAGGCTTGAGAAATGGCCTGAAGTCAGTGGAGCAAAACCGTTCTCTAGGAATCTCGCTGGACATTGGAGATTGCGGACTGGTGACTATCGACTGCAATTCCGGGTGGGCGGAGAAACCGTCTTTGTTGAGAAGATTGGGCATCGCGACCGCTTTTACGAGTAAGGAGAAGAAATGTCGACACAAACCATTCAGTTGAACGGAAAGTCTTACGTGATCGTTCCGAAGGACGAATACGAGACAATGCAGACGCTTTCCAGACTTCCTCCGCTCCCCGATCCTGACAAGCCTGGAAATTTTCCTGCTGCCGAATACGCCAGGGTAAACCTCGCCCGTGACATCATTCTCACACGAACACGTTTGGGAATCTCTCAAGCCGAACTGGCTCGGATGGCGGGGATGCGTCCAGAAACGTTGAATCGAATTGAGACAGGGAAAGTCACGCCAACGGTAGCGAGCATCGACAGGATCGATCGAGCCTTGTCCAAAGCTAAAAAGTAAGGGAGGCCATTCCATCATCAGCGATGGCTTTTCCGCTTATGGTTGTGCTGTAAAACCCAACAGCAAGAAAATAATCTGATCCGGCAACCATGATTTTGCGTTCGAAGTGATCAGAAGGTGATGTTTTCATCCAAGGATGCTCCAGTATCTTTGAAGTGATTTCTGGTCAAACTAAACCGGCTGTCAAATCCTTCAAGTCCTGCGGAACGATGTCATGGCTGATCAGTATGGCACGTTGTTCGTCGTTCAATTCTGGGGCAATTCCCACAAATTGTTTCGTCCAGTTTCTGTATTTTGGTAGCGATTGTAGAAATCGATCAACGTGGAGTTTGAAGTTGTTCACATCGACAATCAACTTTTGAGGTGATCGTTTGCACGAGCCGAAACGAATGGACTCGGCCGTTTCGTTGAAGGCCACGAGATCAATCTCCGTGTTGGCCTTATCCCAGAATCCCTGCACTCGATGAGTGATTGGAAAATCGCCAATTCCCTTACGGCTTCGTTCTTCATAAAGCTGGCCGGCCAGTTTCTCCAATGAGTCACCTTCGACATCTGCAAGTCGCTGGTCTGCTTCGTCAATAAGCTCATGAGCCGGTCGAAATGCAATTGCGGAGACTGGGTTTGCCAGTGCAGCAAGCCAGGAGCGAAGGAAATTGTCGGTGATATAGTAACGGCCTCGCTTTGCCTCTGGTTTAGCGAACACCGGCAGTTTACGTTCAATTAAGCCAAACCGTTCAATGAGTACCTTCAGATAGCCGCCGACTTGTGTATCAGCGGCTCCACTTGCCTCACGAATCGCTTGAACCAGTTCCTTGTGCATTCGTCCCGGATTGCGAGCCACGAATTTTAATACGACGTCGTACCGCCCACGCAGTTCACGCAGAAACCAATTCTCAGCTTCCGATCGAAGCGGCGAGGAACTCTCAAAGAAGATGCGACGGAGTAAAGTTTTTCGATCGACGGCAAGCACATCCTGCTCGTAGCAGTCACGGTAAAACTTCGGAACTCCCTCGAAGAGATTCCAAAGGAACAGGAGGCGCTCTGGGGTCGGTTCAGCATGATCTTGAAGAATGGACAGAATCGAGCCGATGTCGAGATGAGTGAGGTCGATGGTATCGGTCACTCGGTTGTACAGCGGAGCCGTGCGATCTTCGAGCAAGGCCACCATCTCTGTGTGGATCGATCCAAGGACGATCAATCCCCCTTGAACCTGATCTGCCTTCGCTGCCAGCCGATCCACGCTTGCCTGCAAGTACGAGCAGAATTCTTCGTAGCCTTTGCGATTGAAGTATTGGAATTCGTCAAGGATGAGAATGTATCCATCCTCTGCCATCACCTCCAGCATCTTTGCAAGTTGCAGGAGGCCATTGGGACGGGGATGCCGGTCAGCAGGCACCTGGAATGTCTCCAAGGCATCTTTCACCGCAGAGAGGACACCTGCCGATTCGGAGTCTGGTATCTGCACGTAAAACACAGGTTGATTACTGCCGATTTCCTCCATCGCCTGCTGGATGAGTGTCGTCTTGCCGATTCTGCGACGACCGGTGACCTTGGCAAAGAACCAGCGTTTCCGGTCGAGCATTCGCTCCAAATCTGCAAGCTGCTCTTTTCGTCCGTAGAATTTCCAGTCAGCCATGCCATCCCCGTGAGATAAATTCGCCTTACTTAAAAAAGGTAAAGCCACTTTATTTCAACCTGTTCCGGAACACAAGAGCTTGTCTTCCAATGATTTTCAGTGAGGTGAAGTCTTGCCCTCCGACTCTGCGCCCGAGATTCCGGTTTGGTCGCCGAATCAGTTGCGTCACAACTTTGCGACATTGGCAAGAAAATAGTTCGGCATCGAAGCGGCCCGAGTTCTGTTAGGGCATTCGTCGGCTGTTACCAGTGAAATCTATGCCGAACGTGACCTGGATGCAGCGCGGGCTGTGGTTGCCAAAATCGGCTGACGCATATTTCCAGGCTTCATCTCCATTTCCTCTTTGTGATTCCTATCACACTTCTCCCGTTGGGGACACATGCAATGGAAACACTTTCTGGCACTCATATTGAAACATGTATCGAACCCCGTCCGATTGCTTTCCCATTGGAACGCCGTGAGTTCCACTTCGCGACAGACCAGCTTCGCAACGCGGACAACATTGTCGTAACTGTCATCACCAGCATGGTTGCGTCAGGATCCTCAGCCAGCAGACACAATGCCGCCAGTCCCAGACAGGGAGCCGTGTTTCTGGAGGCCGGTTCCTGAAGAATCTGGGATTCTGGAACATCGGGGAGATGTTCTTGCGTGAGTTCTGCCAGATGTTTCCCGGTTACGACCCAGGTTCGTTCCGCCGGAATCCACGGTTGGCAGCGATCAAACGACTGCTGGATCAGCGACCGTTCTCCAGCGAGCGTCAGAAACTGTTTGGGAAGTGATTTCCGGCTGAGAGGCCAGAATCGGGTCCCACTTCCCCCCGCCATAATGACTGAAGGCAGCATCGCTACTCTTCGAAATGAGCGTCCTGCCCGGCTTCTTTCAAATCAGCTTATTTTTGCACAATGAGTCGTGTCAACTTCGGTGAGTCCATGTCCGGCGGAGACGGAAATGGTCATGACGAGTCGCCCGATACTTGAAAGAGGAGAGGGTTGCTCTGTCCGCTGATGTTTATAAAGGCGACATCAAAAAATTGGTTCATCCGGGAAATCGGGGTGTTTGGTTGAAAAAGTTGGGCATGCTGGTCTGATCAGGGGTTGTGGGGAAGCGGGCAAAAACGTCTCATGACAGCAGATGGAGAAAGGGAATGTGGGTGTATGGGCAAGATCAAATTCACCCGATCTTGGCCACCACGGCTCGAGCAGCCTCCAGATCCCGTTCGGCATAGATCTCACTGGTCACGGCTGACGAATGCCCCAAGGTGACGCGGGCGGCTTCGATTCCGAACTCCCGGCGGGCACGGGTGGCGAAGTTGTGACGCAGCCGGTTCGGACTCCAACAATGTTTTGCCCGCCATTTTGCCGCGTCTTTCAGCAACGTTTTTCGCAAAATGGAACGTTGATCCTCCGTGAAATGCTCCAGAGAATCGAGATAGTGATCGACGCGGCGCAGTTTGTCCGGCATTCCGAATGCCAGCTCACAGCCGCGAGTGATTCCCTTGGCATAGCTGTATGCCGAGTAGAGTTTTCTGGCCCGTCCTTTGCGAACGTCCTGAGGGCAAAAGAGATATTCCTGGAGATTCGTCCGGAGAAACTCTTTGAGAATCTGTTGACCAGCAGGCCCGATCGCGACGACACGGCGTTTGTTATGGTGTTCCGTTTTATGGGAGGACGGGGTGTATTCCCAGATCTCCCCCGTTGTGTTGAGATCGCACCCCCGCATGATCCGCACTTCACCAGGACGCATTCCCGTTGCCCGTTGCATTTGAATCATTCCCCAGATGGGACGACTCACAAACGGTTCAATGGCGTTGATCCAGTCCTCTGGAACAGGCAGGACAGGGGCAGCTTCCCGGGCATTGGTGCGTCCAGCTTGAAGGCCGGTCAATGTCCCCAGTCCCAGATAGGTGTTGAGAGGAATCAATTCTTCCGCCACCCCCCACTTGAACATGCGGCGAATTCGCCCAATATGCCGGTTGATCGAGACCCGAACATATCCCGCTTTCATCATCGCTTCTCGAACGGCTTTGAGCATTCGTGGAGTGACGTCCCTCGCCTGAATTCTTCTGGCCAGTTTGTTCAGGTGACGGAGCGGAATCTTCACCACACTGACCTCACTGGTGAGTTCTCCCCCTTTTCGGTAATGCTTTTTGCAGTGCTCCATGTAGAGCATCACAAATTGGCCCACGGTGAGATCGGACGGAATCACTGTTTTCGGAGCCTGTTGCCATTCGTGAATCACGCTGGCATATTTTTCGTAGCTTTCTGGGGAACCGTGCTTTCCCAGCCAGTGATCTTTCCCGCTGATCCGGACGCGAGCTTGCCCGGTGTGTTTGTGAAGAGCGTACTTGGGTACGGTCGATTTCGGCATGGTGGCAACCTTTCGTTTTCACCCAGGGGGTAGTCGGGTGGTAGTAACGATGTCGCGCTGCCGAAGTGCAGGTAGCCGTAAATTACGGCTCAACAAGACTTTAAGAAGTGCCCCCACAAGGACTCGAACCTTGGACCTACTGATTAAGAGTCAGTAGCTCTACCAACTGAGCTATAGGGGCTGAAGGTGCAATAGAGTAATGGCTTGCGGCGAGTGTCGCAAGGGTTCCGTTCAGAAAACTGCGAACCGGGGCCATTGGGTGGCGCATCTGTTTCAGTCTTTTCGAGTTTGATCGTAATGGAGATCAAGAGACCTGAGGTGAATGACATGTTGAAGCATGGAGACTGATTTTTATTACTTTCAACGGATCATCGAAACGGTTTGCTTTATCAATTGTTCAAGGCATTCTTGAGTGGACAGTTCTGTTCAATGGCTTCTCCCCGTCGATATTGAACGAGTAGCTGCTTGGATCGTTCGGCGAGCAGGCGCCGGACTTCGCGTCGTTTCCCTTTGATTCGGGGAATGACCATACCGTCATAGCCTGTGGTCTGGTGTCGCATCCAGGCAATGACGGCTGCTTCGGCCCGTCGTTCGATTGGAATCCGTTTTGTTCTGGCGACTGTGCCGCTTCCTACTGGTGTTGCATGTGTCGTTACTGCCTGAGCAAACTGTTCCGCCAGGTCGGCATGGCTGGGGTGAAATGCCAGAAATGTTATCACAGCAGTATGAAAATCCTCCACATATTCGGATTGAACTTTCTCCCGACGTCGAGAACTGGCGGCCTGTTTTTTTGCATAACTGTCTGTTGAACGTTCGGCATTCAGTTGAATACGAATCTGTTCAATCGTGCTGGCCGGTGCCCAGACGCCCTGTGAAAAGATTTTTCGTCCCTTCTTTTCCTGGATCACCCAATGATCGCCAGCCGCTTTCACTCTCCGGGTGAGTGTCGCGTCGCCGGGAGGGAGCAACTCCCAGCTTTCGGGGACATTCAGAACCTGTCCTTCAGAAGTACGAACAGTTCCGGGAGCGGCGCCGGGCGAGAATGTTTGCGAATGAGATGGCATTGGGTTGGTGAATCAGAGGACGAAAGGCAGGAAGACGTTGTGTGAAAAGTGAGAAGAGGAGACTCACGCAAAGGCGCTAAGACGCAAAGAAATTGGCATAAGGAAATTCTTGTAATCTTTGCGTTTTCGATAATACGAACAATCCAGAAACCACGAATATCGCGAATCACACGAATGAATTGCGAGAATACTTTCTGATAAAAGAGGGTGAATGATGAATAGCCAGACGATTCCCATCTGAAAATCTCTTCTCTTTATCCTGAAAGATAAGTGTTAAATTCACTCAGAACGTTGATATAAAAATTTTAGCGTCTTTGTGTGAGCCTCCTCTTCTCTTTTATATATAGTTCAATGCAAAACTAATCGTCATCTTCCCGGACGCTAAATTCGAGCTTCCATTTTCGGTCGGATTGCGCGCTGACGCACCACAACTCGAAGATTCCCAGTTCGGTAATGGCCGATTGGAAACGGACGGGAACGTCTCCTCCGGTGTTGCCGTCTTCTTTGGGAAGAACGGCTTCGAGGGGATCGGTTTCAGTCAGTTCATCCGGTTCCCAGCGACGCAGCAGGTCTCCAGGTTTGTCATCTTTACGGACAGCCGAACGAAAGAAGCGGAACTGGGCCGGTTCGCCGACGATGAGTCCGAATTCTTCAGACGGAACGTCGACATGCGTTCCTTCTTCCATGCCGCGTGGAACGACACAGAGGGCCTGCAGCGGACGGGGAGCACCGGGAATCGCCAGACCGGAGGTTTCGATTCCCACGTAATAGGATTGAGCCGTGCCTCCTCGGATCCGGACACCGCCATGATCTTTGGCCCAGCCGTAAAATGAGGCTCCCCGGGCGACGGCGTGATCGAGATCACGCTCTCCGGCGAGTGCTCTGGGGGGGGCATTGGGGAACCAGCTGGCCATCACCTCCAGCAGTCGGGTTTGCAGAATTTCTGACTTGAAGACTCCGCCATTGACAAGAATGTCTGTCGGTCGGACTGCGGTTTCGTGTGAGGCGTGGCGTTTGAGGAAGTCCGCGATTTGTCGCGTGATTCCGGTTTCTGTTTCAAACGGAAGACCGATCTGCTGAAACCCGGACGCCCGGCGTTGCTTCACCACCGCCTGGAGATCGCACTCCGGCAGGAAGCCTTCCAGCAGCAGTTGCTGAGTCGGTCCTTTTTCGAGATCGACGGAGACAGCGCCACCGATGAGCTTGCGACCGCGTCCCTGAATTGTGACGGGGAACGTTTCTTTTCCGTCGGGGGCCAGCAATCCTTCTTTCGCGAGCCGGCAACTATGCCACAAGGAAACCGACTGCCAGGGGTCGAGTTGAACTCCCTTTTCGGCAAACTGGGTGGCGGTATGGTGGGCCAGCGCCAGGTCCATGTTGTCGCCGCCCACGAGAAGATGGTCACCCACCGCCACGCGGCGCAGTTGTAGCTCCCCCTGCTCTTCCGCCACGCTGACTAACGTGAGATCGGTTGTTCCTCCCCCGACATCGACGACGAGAATGGTGTCTCCGAGCTTGACGAGTTTTCGCCAGCGTTCGCCGGATTGAGCCAGCCAGGCGTAAACAGCGGCTTGCGGTTCTTCCAGGAGAATGAAGTCGTCCGGTAATCCGGCAGCAAGAGCCGCCTCTCTGGTCAGTTCGCGTGCACTGGCGTCAAACGATGCGGGAACTGTGAGAACAACCCGTTGTTGTGCCAGCGGAGCCGATTGATGTTGATGGTTCCACGCAGCAACAAGGTGTTCCAGATAACGCTGTGTGGCTGTGACGGGGGAGACTTTTTTGACGTCGTCTGCGGTTCCCCAGGGAAGAATGGCCTGATGTCGATCGACGCGACTGTAGCAGAGCCAGGACTTTGCTCCGGAGACCGTTCGGTCTGGCATCTCCGCAGCCTGACGACGTGCCCATTCCCCGACAACGAAGTCGCGATGATCTGCCCAGGGAAGAGCGTAACCGGGATCTTCCTGACCAGCGAGAAACAGGAACGAGGGGAGGCTTCCGCGAGATTCGACTGTTCCCGGGCCGACCAGTTGAGGGATGGGAAGAATCTCGATTTGAGGAAATTCCGCCGCTGCCGCGCAATAGCTGACAACGCTGTTCGTGGTTCCCAGATCGATGCCAACAATGAATTCGGTACTCATAATCTTCTGCAAGCTTCAATCAGTTTTTTGAATATCCGGGGAGGTGGCGCCGTGAAATTACTTTCTCGTATTCGAAACCACTTTTACGAAAGTTCGACTTCCGCCGGGGCGAGGATGGTTTTGAAGTCGAGGTTGCCAGACCAGGTTGGCAGGTCGCAACGCTCCGCTTTCCAGCCGGGATGGACGACGACACCGTTCACTGGCCGGCGGTCAACAACATTTCCGACGAGGCGGATTTGTGCAGCAGGTTCTTCGCCGTTGAGCGTCAGTGAACTTCCTTCCGGAGTGGAGATTGCCGGGCCGAGGTTGAACAGGCGTTTGAGAACCGTCTGGCATCCGCGATGGACATCCCGGACTGCTCCCCCCACCTGTTCGTTGGAGTAGGCAGACATGTCTTCCTGAACAAAGTCGAGAAATCGGGCTTCCCGTTGCAATGTTTCCAACAATGTCAGTGCATCACTTCGGGATGGAGCCGGCTTGGGTTTGGCTGGTTCCACCTTGGGAGTTGGGGCTGTGGGAGCTGGAAGAGAGGCGGGAACCTGTTCCGCAGCGTCCGTCGATGCCCCCTTCATGTGCCGCACCTGTTCCGCAGTCTCGGCATGAAACAGCACGTCAAAGAAAATACGAAAAGCCAGTCCGACACGTCCCATCAGTGTTCCTCGAAATGTCGTATGATCGATCTATAGTACAGCGAATGTTCCAGTTACTCTCGCACAGAGAGGATTTTATATGACTCTGATTGCAACCGGGACAAACCGGCCACGCTGGGGCAAACTGTGAGATGTTAGTTCACATTCATGAAATTTTCACGTACTCAGTCGTAGAAAGTGCTTGTCAGTTCGATTCAATTCCGAATGGAGAGAGAAGTGGGCTGGAACTGGAGAAAAGTCGAAAAACAGCTACGATGTCCTGTCTACCAGCAATGCCATCTCAAAGAACATTCGGCTTCGATCCGTTCATGTCGTCGCGGTCGCGATTCCTATTTTGGTGAACAGGAGAGGACAACTGGCTATGTTGACGCCCCCTTGCGAAATGATCGCGTTCAAAGATCATGTGAACGTGACACTTCGACCTGAAATCACTCAGGCCAGCTGGTCTGACGTGGAAAATTTTGGCGCCAATGTTCGCACCGAACTTGAAAACCGCAACTCTCCGGCGTGTGTTGTCGACCTTTCCCCACTCACTTACATGGGAAGTTCCATTGTCGCACTGATCGTTCGTGTGTGGAAAGTGGTGGAATCACGCGGAGGAAAAATGGTCGTCGTCTGCCCTCATCCCGGGGTGATTGAAGTCATCAAACTGGCCGGTCTGGATAAACTCTGGGTCCTCGTCCCGGAATTGACGACGGCTCAGAAGAAACTGGGGGTCAAGCCTTCTGCGGTTCTGGTTGCACAAGCGGCTCCTCTGAATGTTTCCTCGGCCGCGTCGGCACCAACTTCTTCCACAAAAACAGAACGGGCCTCATCCCCTTCTCTGGGAGTCCTGTATTTCACCCTGGGAGCGATTACGGCGCTGGCCGCACTGATTGTGGTTCTGGTCATCGTCTCCCGGCAATAAGGAACAGTCCCGAAATCAATTAGGGAAAAAGTGGGTAGTGCCTTGTCAGGCTTCAAACTTCGGGTTGTTTCACATGTTCCGCGGCTCGTTGGCCGCTCCCGTTTCGATTCTTCCACCCTAATTTTTAATACTGACGCAACAGTAGTACCTGGCCTTACCCAAAGTCGTGAGTCGAATTGACGGGAAGAGAAATTGAAACACAAAGACATAGCCGCTCTGTGTTTCAAAAAACTGAGCAGACGAGGTCTGATCGGTGATGTCGCAACCCACAATTTGGTCGAGGTCAAGTGGGTAAGAAATTGCTTGCTTGATTGTCGAGATTTTTTGGACTTCCTGACCTGGATTGGATTATGTCCCCTTCATCTGAATCTCATTTGAATGATTCTTCCACAGACGAGAACGCTCATCATGCCGCACTGGGGCATGAATTGAAGATGGCGCAGCAACGGTCGGAATCACTTCCACCGGAGTCGCGTCAACGGGCTCTGCAGGAAGAACTATACAGTCTGATCAGCGTGGTCGGCGCGGCTCCTCTCGTGGAATTGCTGCTCGAACGGGCATTCGAGCTGGGCGCCACTGACATTCATTTCGACCCGCAACGGGATGGAATTCTGATTCGTATGCGACTCGATGGGGTCATGCACAATATTCTCCAGCTCGACCAGCAACATACGCAACAGGTCGTTTCCCGCGTCAAACTGCTGGCGAATATGGATATCACTGAACGGCGGTTTCCTCAGGATGGCCGCATTTCGTCCCAGGTGCTTCGGCATCGGCGAGACGTTCGGGTCGGTTCTGGTCCCACGATCTATGGGGAACGCCTGGTCTTGCGACTCATGCCGGGAGACAATCAGTTCGGTGACCTTCGTCTTCTTGGAATGACTCCGACCCAGATTGAACTGGTTCAGCGCGGAATTCATTCTCCGTTTGGAATGGTGCTCAGCGTCGGACCGGTGGGGAGCGGAAAGAGTACGACGACATACACCTGTCTGGCTGCGTTAAATGCCCCGCAGCGCAGCTTGGTCTCCATTGAAGATCCAGTGGAACGCCGGATGGATGGCGTCAATCAGGTGCAGGTCGACAATAGAATTGATTTCGGCTTTGTTGACGCCTTACGAGGAATTCTGCGCCAGGACCCGGACGTCATCATGGTCGGAGAAATTCGTGATGCGGAAACGGCACATATCGCCGTGCGGGCGGGTTTAACTGGAACCAATGTCCTGAGCACGCTTCACGCCGGGGATACCGGGGCCACGATTGACATGTTCCGCGAGTTTCAGGTTCCTCGCATGTTTCTGGCCGATTCCATTAAATGTATCATTGCCCAGCGACTGCTTCGTAAGGTCTGCATGAGAGATCGGGAATACATTACTCCTGACGGCTCGACAGCCGAATTCCTGAAACTTACTCCGGAACAGGCGTCCAGCGTTCGAATCGCACAAGGGATTCCGTCTGACGCGAACTTCCATACCGGTTATTTTGGACGAACAGGAATCTTTGAGGTGATGTCCGTCGATGAAGCCGTTCGTGACATGCTGCTCGCCGGAAAGCCGGGGCGTGCCATTTCCGACTATTGTCAGCAGGAACTGGGAATGGTGACACTGGAAGCCTCCGCCAGAGAGAAAGTCCTGGACGGGGTGACCAGTGTGGAAGAACTGATTCGGGTATTAATATAGTTTGGATTGGTATAATAAAGAGAAGACTCAAGAAAAGGCGCTAAGTCTCAAGGAGATTCGCAATATTTTATGCTCGTCGTGTCTTAGTTTTTGCGGGGGATTTTTGAACCACGAATCTAACGAATAGTACGAATGAATTGTGATAAGACTCTCTCTTTGAATTGTCCAATTGTTTAATTCAAAATCTCCTGATCATCTGAGGGTTCAGATGATATCAATACGTCTTGTCTGAAATAACGTTCAAAACCTGTTTTATGCCCCGCTTAGCTACCCTGAAATTAAAGGGATCAATTCATGCAGAATATGAAAAATCCCTTTGCGCCTTTGTGTGAGATCTTTCCCTGATTCTTCTGACCGGTCCTCAGGTGAAGAGCGGATGGATGGGGTTTCCCATGTCGGTCACCGGAACGGGGCGGTCTCCGTCGAACAGGTACTTTTCATAGTTGATTCCCATTGACGCCAGGATCGTGGCAAAGAGATCCGGAACGCTGACCGGGTTGGCGAGGATTTTCTTGGAGAGTTCATCTGTTTCTCCCCAGGCTCCGCAGTGATTCAACCCCCCTCCAGCCAGAACGCAAGTGAATGTTCTTCCCTGATGTCCGCGTCCTCCACCACTGTCGAACTCACCAGGGCGGCCGAACTCGGTTGTGATGGCGATCAGGGTTTTGTCAAGCATCCCCTTCTCTTCCAAGTCCAGCATCAGGGCGGACATTGCGGTGTCGAGTTCCTGAATGAGTTTGTGCTGATTCAGAATCGCCGTGAAGTGGGCGTCCCACCCTGCCCCGTTGAGGAAGTTTAAGTTATGTGAAACTTCAACGAATCGGACCCCGCGTTCGACGAGGCGACGGCTTAGCAGGCAGCGCTGACCGAACTCACTTCCGTAGCGATTCCGTAAATCGGCCGGTTCGCGATCCAGTTCAAAGACGCTGTTAAATTCCGGGCCACTGAGTCTCACGCTTTGTTGAATCGTGTCTTCATAATCCTGAATCTGCTGGTCGTCTGTCTTCGGAGCACTCTTCAATAATGTCGCTCGCAGGGCTTCGCGCCGAACTTGTCGAGGCGATGGAATTCGATCGGGACGTGATAACCCGGCGGGGCCTTCACTGGTATTTGTTAAATAGAGATATCCATGACGCGCCCCCAGAAAGCCGGGGCCCCGGGTGACGTTGGGATATCCAATGAGAACATAAGCAGGGGCATCATCACTGGCGGATCCCCGTTCATGGGCCACTAATGATCCAAGTGAAGGATAGGTCACCGTTCCACTGATGGGGCGTCCAGTGTGCATCCGGTTTGTGGCCGCGGCATGTTCGTCGACGACATCATGATGAACCGAACGAACGGCAGTCATGCGGTCCATTAAGGGAGCGATCTGATGCAGATGTTCACAGACCTGAACCCCCTGCACTGCCGTATTAATGGAATCGTAGTAAGAGCCTGCTTTCTTCTTGTCCGGATCGCCACGGTGTTTAGGGTCAAAGGTGTCGATCTGCCCCATTCCCCCTCCCAGCCAGATGGAGATGACATTCTCGACTTTTCCTTTGGGGAGCACGCGAGCGGTGTCGCTGAAAGAGAGTTTCGGCAGAGCGAGTCCACCGGCCAGAGTGAGTCCGGTTGCAAGACACTGGCGACGGTTTAGGGAGTGTGATTGATAAATGTGATTCATGATTTCCTCTTGCGCTGCAGGCATCATTGTGCTGTGAGTTCTGGAGTTGTTCGTTCTGGATGGTTTAGGGGTCTGTCTCAGAATTCTCCCTCTCCCCCGAGGGGAGAAGGCTGGGGTGAGGGGCGGATCGAAGTGAAGTGTTTCCACTGGCAACGTTCGTCCCCTCATCCGGCCTTCGGCCACCTTCTCTCCTCAGGGGAGAAGGATTTGAAATCATCCGTCGAATTTCTGGGACAGACTCTTATGGAATCCAGACGAATTCCCGGTCGTTGATCAGGCTCCAGACGGCATCTTCAAATCGTTCTCTCCACTCTGGTTGCAAGCGTGGATCAGCGGGGTGTCCCTGGCGGACCCGTTGTTCTTTTTCGAGCTGGATGTCATTGGCCTCCGCTTTCACATGGTTGAACCATGTCACCTGCGGCAGGGGCTTATCCCATTGAACGGGTTTCACCTGATCCACTGGAACGCGCCGTTCCTGGAAGCCGGGAGTTAATGTTGTCAGGAGTGCCGTTCGTTCTTCAGGAAGCGGGTGACGGCAGAGAATCTGCAGGTACAACGTCTCCACCAGAGATTCCGCTGACTCGGCGTTCAGCGCCAATTCTGCCAGAGAACTTCCGGCCGAGGCGCTTGTCAGGTTCAATGGAAGGATTCCGTTCGCCAGAACTCCCGGTTGGAGAACGTTCGGGTCGGTTTCTCTCTGGTTGATCGGTTGTTGGCGCGATCCGGTCCACCCGAAAGCTTCAAGAACATCCGCAATTGTACGGGCTTGTGGTAAGGACAAACTGGGACGATCCCGTTCGTTTTTCAGGTCTGCCATCATCCAGGCACGAAGCGGAAGTCCGAGAGTGGGACGCTGGCCCGAGTTGTCTCGTCCTTCAGGGTCGAATGTCAGCGGCTCACTTTCCATACGACACCCTGTGACCGAGTGAAGGGAGTCAACCACCTGTTCTGCCGAGAGGCGACGCCGGTCGGGCGCTTGAAAGAATCGAAGTTCCGGTGATACGGCCAGATTTCGTCCAACGGCCTGTCTCTGATACAGGTCGGATGTGGTGATCAGTCGGATGAGAGCGGGAAGATCATATCCCTGATGGATCCATTCACGAGCCAGCCATTCATGCAGTTCGGGATGACTGGAAGACCGTCCTTCCCAGTCATGAACCGGTTCGACCAATCCGGTGCCAAGCAGTTGTTTCCAAATCCGGTTCACAACGACGAGAGTGAAACGTTTGTTGTCCGGAGCAGTCATCAATGCGGCGAGACGTTCACGTGAATCGTCCGGTTTTCTCATCAATCGGTCGATGGCTTCGTTGTCATCAACTCCGGTGACCCCGGCAAACGGCCAGACGGGAGGGATGACCTCATTTGGTTTGAGTGTCACTTTAATCAGCGATTCCCGGGCCTGCTTCTCGAAGAACTCGGCGGGAACACGACTGCTCTTGGGGACGGTCACCGACTTGCGGTTCAGCATTGCGGCCAGTGAATACAGGTCTTTCTGCAATGTGCTGTGATACGGCGAATCGTGGCATCGGGCACATTGTGTTTCGATTCCGAGAAACGCGGACGCGAGGATGTGTCCTTTCGCGGCGAATGGAGAGTCGTTTTCGGCAGCGATTCCGAAACCGGCACTTCCTCCCTCCTGAACGCTTCCCTTCATCAGGATGAGTTCGGTGACGAGTTGATCAAGCGGTTTGTGGTCTTTCAGAGAATCGTGCAGAAACCACCGGAACGGTCCGGTGCTGTTCAATGTGGCGAGGATAATCGAAGGGTTTTCTGCCAGAACGTCCTGCCAGTAACTGACCCAGTGATCGGCTACCCGATCGTCCGCCAGCAACTGATCAATGAGCCGTGTTCGTTTATCAGGAGCAGAGTCCAGCAGAAACTTCTGAGCCTCATTCACCGTGGGAGGAACACCGACAAGATCGAGATAAATCCGTCTCAGGAACTGTTCGTCCGAAGTGAGTGGAGCGGGTGTCAGCTCTTTCTCGTCAATCCGTGGAGATGGCCAGTTGGCTCCAGATTGCACCCATTTTTCCAGGGTTTTAACTTGTTCTGGAGAGAGACCTTTTCCGGTGGGGGGCATCCGCAGACTTTCATCTGTTTCCCGGATACGTGCGATCAGCTCACTTGATTCCGTATCCCCTGGCACCACGGCGGGAACCTCGGAATCCCCGGCTTTTAACAGGTGCTCGCGCGAGTTGAGTTTGAGTCCCCCCTGATCCTTTTCCCCGTGACAACGAAAGCAGTTCTCCTGCAGAATCGGGAGTACATTTCTGTAGAAGTGATCGGTGACAGCGGGGTCTGCGTTCTGCTCTGCCTGTCGAGCACGTTCGATTTTTGCTGTGATGAATGCATCAATAGGATGGACGTTCTCGGTCTGTCGTGGGATTGGTAAGGCAGGTTGCTGTTTCACCCATTCCAAAGCCAGTGCATGTCGCTGCTCCCAGAACGAATCCTGTGACGACGCGGCGTTACGGCGAACGGTGTCGTCCAGCTTTATTAATGACTGTTCAATTCTGCTCAGTGCGGACTCAACGGCCAGATCTGTCAATGGGAACGTGCTGTTTAGTTGTGGTGTCAGAATCTGATAAGACTGGCCATTCTCTGTTTGAACGGCAACGCAGACTTCTCCGGTCTCAGTACGAACACGCGGTCCACCGACGATGAGTTCCAGAACGACACGGTGCTTGCCATTGTCTGTTTCCTGAAGAGTCGTTTCGGCAGTGACTTCCTGCATGTTTCCTCCGACGCGGCGTAAACCCGGGAGTGGAGGAGTTGCTGGTGGAACAATCGGGTTTCGTCCCCCGTCAAGACGAATGGTGTCGGCCAATGTTCGAGTAATGACTTCCCCGTCAATCCAAAGCCGACTTAATCCGCGTCCTCTGACAAGAAGCTTCTGTGTTCCAGCGGGGAGTTCCACGTCGGCGGCGATTCGAAGAAGAAGGGGCGCGTTCCATTTTGTTCGAATTCCCCAATCATCAAATCGGGCCGGGATCCGGGGCAACAGAAATTCGTCCCCCGTCCAGGTGATCAGCGGTGGCGAGAAGGTTTCTCCTTCGTTCAACCAGCGGTCGTGAGCCGGGAGTCGCTCAGATAAGGAGAACTGGACTTTTCCTGTCGGCAGGTTCTCCAGCGTGGGCATTTCCTCTTTCTGAGGAACGGCAAGTTTTGCTTTTCCTTCGCGGCGAAACTTCCCTGAGATCACGTCGTCATCCAGAAGTTTCCGGTGCACGGAGACTTCATCGATCGCTCCATGAAGGCTGGAGCCGGGAGAGCGATTCATCGACGAACCGATCCACACATCGTCAGTATCGACAACGGGGGGATTGCGTGTCGGCCCAGTCAAATCCCAGTTTCCGGAGGTCGAAACGCCGTCGATCCAGCCTTTGATGGAATCGGGGTCACCGAACCGGTAGGAGATGGCGAGATAATGCCAATCGGACGTGACGGGGAATCCTTTCACTGACCGCCAGCGGTGCCATGTTGGTTTTTCTCCATCCAGTTGTGTGGTGAACAGAAAGTCGAGTCGGGCCGAGCTTCCAATATTGGTGAGACGCAACGACCAGTTCTGATTGCCGTATTGAAACTGAGACCGCCCGGATCGTCCTTTTCCGATGATGTAGACTGGCTGGTTGGGATCAAGCCGGTCGACTTTCACCCAGGATTCAATACTGATGGCGTCACCGTTATCAAACTGAAAATCACTGTTTGCTCCTCCGCCAATCACTTTCAGCGCAGCCCCCTTTCCATCAAGCCAGACTGCTTTATTGCCGGACTGGAATGTCGGGAAAACGGGAGGACGTGGCCCCGATTGAAGAAAAACGACATCTCCTCCCGGCTCCAGTCCGGCTGGGGGGGAGGTGGAGAAATCCCAGTAACCGACCTGCGTCGACACGTCTCCGGCATGGACTGTAAAGGGATACAATGTCAGGCATGTCAGGAGAACGAGAGCATTTCTCCAAAAGACATGACCGTGCAGGAATATTGAGTGTGTCGATTTCATGGCAGGACTACTCACACTCCGCGTGATTAACGGGAGTTCTTCGGAGGGATTCCACTTCAATGCAGAGTCTGGAGGGAAAACAGTGAAGTCTCTGGGACGTCTCAGGGAAGACCGCCAATAAAGACGGGATCGATTCGTCCGTGACCGTCTTCGGCATCCTGAATAAAGATGCCATCTGCTTCTTCGTCTGGCTCATAGCCAAGATCACTCAGGTCGATTGCTACGGCCAGGGCGCGATATTTCAGACGAACAGGCCGTCCTTGTGCCGGATCAGTCATTAATTGATCAAGCGAAGTGATCGGACGATTTAACAGGTTATGTGCATGCATATGCATAACAGGGAGCGCTTCCGGAGAAAGAAGCGATAAATCATAATTGGTAATCGTAAGAGAACGGCGTCCCTTCTGAAAATTTAACGGACTGATATGAAAGGCATCCCCATTCGTGGGACTTGAAATCGGATGAATTTCAAAGAGAACGAGATCAGGCCCCAGCCGATTCTTGACCGGCTTTTGAAACCGGAATGCCATGCCGGGCGTCCCTTGAATTCCGTTAGCAGGATCATGTTTTAAAATCGGTGTTGTTGTTAAAGGCTGTTCACTTCCCCCAGGATTAATAACTCCAGACGCAAGCGAATTGTTGGAAGAGAGTTCCCTGCGATCGACTGGAAGTGTTTCACGACCGAGAAAATGACCGTCTCGAGAAACTTCATTTGCTTGAAACCAGATCAGTTCGACAGGAATCAAGTCATCAACAGAATGTGTGATCTCTTGTCCATTTCTTTGCAACCGAATATTTAATAACTGATCGACCCCTCCATCAGGACCTTGACTTGCTTCATAGGAAATAATGCGATCCGGCAATTGCTTGCGATATTGATCGGCACGAAATTCCATGGGAGCGGACTGGAATTCCTTGCTGGTCTGAACACGGGCAGACTGACGTTCTGTCAGGCGAATTTCCTGCTGAACGGGAGAATTTGATTTAGAGATACTGTCGGGATTGATAATGTCCTTACGGTAGAGATCCGCGGCTCCTTCAATAACATGTACTTCAGTTTCACTGAAATCGGTGACATGGATACTAAAACGGGTTCCCCGGTCGACGATGTTTGCATCAGGTGTTAACACCTGAAATCCTTCAGCACCATCGGGAGCATAAACCGAGCAGAGTCCTGTATCGACTTCCAGACACTCTCCATCTCTTGCTCGAAAGATTGCAGGACCTTCCAGAATCGCAACGGCTCCGCGCGGGAAGAGAAGTTCCACCATTCCGCTGGTCAGACAGTAGGTTTTCTCTGACTGCACTGAGGAGTCGACACCCGGGGAAAGTTCTCCAAAAAACTGGGCTCGAGCCACGCGGGTAAATCGAACCTGATCAGCAGGCGAGACGGCATCATCTACGCTGTTATTTGTGGTCGATTGGTCTGGAGTTACTGGAGTGAGGGCGATACTTTTCCAGACGTAGAATAACACTGCAATCGCAATGGCCGCAGTCATCCAGCCACTGGAAACGACGAATAAAGATCCGATACTTCTTCGTATGGCAGATATTTTTTGCTCAGATATTTTATTGTTCGGAGTTGCTGGTAAGGAGGACGGTGAAGCGAATACCGTCTTCCGGATTCGTTGCATTGTCTGTGTGCTGAATTCGTTTGTTTGTGTTCGCAGCTTTTGTAATGTTTCCTGAACAAATGATTCGGACTGTTCTGGATATTCCTTCATCAGGAATCCCAGCAGTCGATGAATCTCATATTGTTCGACGGCAACGTTCTGGAATGTCTCTTCATTCTCCAGAAGTTCCTGGAGTTGCCGAGATCCTTCCGCATCCAATTCCCCCTCAAGAAAGCTGGCCCAGAGGGTTTCGAATAAGCGGGATTGTTCCTGATGGTTGTTCATAAACTTCTCGACGTTGCGGCCCTGGCTTCAATGCACGCTTTCAACTGCTGACGGAGAATCCATAACTGCTTTTTAACAGCAGAGACTGAACGACCGCTCCGTTTTGCCATCTCTTCAAGAGAAACTTCTTCCTGATATCTCCAGTTCAGGAACTGAGATAATGATCCCCCGAGCGATTCCGTACACAGACGCAGATACTCAAGCCGGGTGGCCATGATGGAGGAAGGTTCTTTCTCCTGTCGGTCGAGTTCTTTTGATAATAAATCAGGCGCGAATCGGACCTGATAATCTGCAATGCGGCGTAAACGGGTGGTTTCGGTCTTTAGCTGATATCGAGCGATAGCAAACAGCCATGCGGAAAAATTTGTTCCCGGCTCATATTCCTGAAGCCGCAGATAAGCGGTAATAAAACTCTGTTGAGCGATTTCTGCAACGTCAATCCCCGGAGAGGCCAGCGATGCGATCCATGCCCGTAATGGCCGTTCTAACTGACGAATCACCACTTCGTATGCATCTGTATCCCCACCCCTTACCCTGCGGAGCGATTCTTCAATGTCATGTTCATTCTGGATGTTTTCGGCCATCATAATACAGGGCAGAAGATCAGTTTTTGTTACCCGGAATTTCGAGGATTTCGATTAGCCTGGTCTATCACGCGTCGTTGCAGTGCGCGTTCTATCAGTATAAACGCTGGTATCTGTGTGCAGATCGGGCATAGGGTTTATAGAAATGTTTTAATACTCACCGATTACTTCTCCATCATTACGGATGGCGAGGTTCTGAAGAGTGGTCATGTTGACGTTTTCGTTGACAAAGCGAACCGAACCATCTCCCAGCAGAAAATGGGCACCACCAGTATGGGCGCTGCTGAATGCACGGCACTGAATGCATTGTTTGGCATCCACGGCTGTCGATCCCGATCGAATTTTTCCACGAACATTTGCTTCCGATTCAATAAACGCGGTGTCATCCATTCCCCCGTCACCTTTCCAGCCGTTAATCGGAACGTCGGTTACTCCAGCCAATGTTCCGGGAATCGTGGTCGGCGAAGTGAGCCCTGTTGCACGGATTGCTGATGCCCATGTAAAGAAATACTGACTTCCCCCTGGGGTCATTAACGGTGCTCTTTGATAAATTGTTTCACCGACCAGGAGCGTATTCGTGGTTCCGTCAGTGACATCTCGCATTCGGACATTTGAGTTTCGATAAAGCATCCCATTCTCCCACATGGCTCGTCCTGGGCTCCCGGTGGAAGAATAGGCCGTCAGCATCACGCCCCCTCCCATTACTCCAAAATAATTGGAGTGCAACCTGTTGTATCCTCCATATGTCGGACACTGATAAGACTGAAGCGGGGTTTTGGCCGGGGGAACATTTTCGGAATAAGCTGAGCCCTCCTCCAGAGAATAGGAAAACATCGCGCGGGAAAAGTTAAATTTCTGGTAGAGAGCAGATTGCTCCAGATAGGGAAGAATTAACACCGACCATGGCCCACGGTAGCTGGCGGTGCCTCCATCGCCGTAGGTCGTTGCGGCGTGTCCACCACCGATTGGAAAGACAGAGTGTGTGTCATGGTAGTTATGAATTGCCAGCCCGATCTGTCGCAATCGGTTCTTGCACAGACTTCGTCGCGCACTCTCGCGGGCTTGCTGAACGGCCGGCAGCAGGAGGGCCACCAGAATTGCAATAATTGCGATCACAACCAACAGCTCAATGAGCGTGAATCCGGAACGCAAAGATGTTCGGAATTTTGGACAATGTGTGTTGGACATAAGGACTCTTGAATGAAAAAAGGTCACGATTGAGGCACAGTTGTCCGACGGTTGGAGTTCTGTCTGCCGTGTCATCAAATTGGGGGAAGATTCATCATAAAATGATATGTTGGCAATTTGTTATGGCACTTTCTGAAGGAGGGTTACCCGAAGATTTCAATTTCTTTTGATGTTTTCTCGGGTTTCTGTATCTGACTGCAAAGAAAGGTTTTATGGATGGGCATCCCCTTGTTCCCTCCGGTAAAATCCCCGATTGTGGATGCCTGATGGCGAGCTTGAGGTAACTTACCGATAGATTCTGCCCTGAATCTGAAGCCAACAAGCCTGAACCTGGAATATGAAAGCGCTCTCGTGAATTCTCAATGCTGTCGGAAGTTCTTCTCCGGACTGATGTTTCTACCGCTGGCCGTAGTGCTGAGCGTTTCGGCGCAGGGGGAAGAGCCGGTGACAAGAATCAACCGGTTCATTGAATTGACCGAAAAGAAAGAACCGGCTTTCGGGATTTTCGCCTGGAACCTGTCGCCGCGGTCGGGAGCGAATATCGCTGACACTGCTCTGGATTTTGTGATCATCGATCTCGAGCACGGGCCGTTTGATATGACCCGACTCGAAGGATACCTGCTGGGGATGGTGAACAAGCAGGAACTGGTGGAGAAGCGATCGCTGCAGCAACGGGTTGTTCCGATCGTTCGTATCCCGGCACCCGGTCGTGAACCGGCTCAGTGGATGATCAAACAGGTGCTCGACTCCGGGGCGATGGGAGTGATTGTTCCCCACATTGAAACTCCCGAAGAAGCCCTCGCTGCCGTGCAGGCGTGTCGATATCCGCAGCGAGTTGGCGTGGCGGATTTTCATCCAGAAGGAAAACGGGGAGCTGCCTATCGCTGGGCCGCACGCTATTGGGGAGTTTCCAGAGAAGACTATGCTCGCAAAGCAGACCTGTGGCCGCTGGATCCAGAGGGAGAACTCACACTCTGGGTGATGGCGGAATCAGTGAAAGCGCTGGAGAATATCGAAGAGATCGTGAACGTTCCGGGAATCGGTGGAGTGTTCATCGGCCCGGGAGATCTGGCGTTCTCCATGGGGGTTCCTCCCGGCGACCCTGCTGTTGAAGAGGCGTCGCTGAAAATTCTGAAAGCGACTCAAAATGCCGGTCTCCCCTGCGGGACACTGACCGGTGTTTCAGGAGTCGAAAAATGCGTCAAACAAGGCTTCCGCATTATCGCCGTCGGGTTTGACGACGGCCTCTCCGCTGACGTGGAGCGGGCCATCTCCACCGGTCGGGAAACAAATGCCCAGATCAAAGCGGGGACGATGGTGAAGTGATGAAGAGGAAGAACTCACGCAAAGGCGCTAAGACGCAAAGAGTTTGATTCATGTGTTGTGTGAATTCATCGCTTGCGTTTCAGGGAAAACCGAAGGAACTTTCAAATCTGAAGTGCCCGTCTTTTTATTACAATTCATTCGTACGATTCGTAATATTCGTGGTTTCTAATCTCTTTGCGTCTTTGCGAGAGTCCCCTCTTCCTTCTCACGGCATTAAGCCGAGGCGATGTCAATTTACTCGACAGCCAAAGTGCCTGGTGGAGGTGGAGGAGTTGCGGAGCGTTTCAGGAAGACAATGTAAATCCCTTCCCAGATCATCATCACGGCCAGGCCGACGAGCATGACGGCAATCCATGGGACCGGATTGGTGGTGATGCCCCCTTTGAAGTGCTTCTGGATGATGTTGATCAATGCCCAGAGACTCATGGTGGACATCAGGACCATCGGAATTCCGGTGACGAACCAGACCCAGATTTCCTGTCGGGTTCTCCAGAGCCAGACGGTCACCCCGAGGAGAGTGATCGCGGCCAGCAACTGATTGCTTGCTCCAAACAGTTCCCAGAACGTTCGCCAGACTGGAATGCGGTTCCCGGACGAATCGACGGCGGATTGAAAGATGAAGAACATTGGAGCACCGGTCGTAATGATGGTCCCGAGCCAGCGTCCGGCAACTCCTTTCATTCCCGTCAGTTCCTGAATGATGAAACGCCCCAGTCGGGTACAGACATCCAGGGTGTCATACACAAATGTCGAGAAGGCCATCAGTGCAAAGGAAACACCGATTGCTGCCGGAATATTAATGGCTTCCAGAAAGCTGCCGATCCCGAGTGCATAGATAAAGTTCGGCTGAGGATTCTTGACCAGTTCATGATCAGACGCGAGGGCCATCACACAGCAGAGTGAGATCATCGCCACCATGGCTTCCAGTAACATACTGCCGTAGCCGACGCTTTTGGCATCGGTTTCGGTTCGTAATTGTTTAGAGGTGGTGCCGGACGCGATGAGGGAATGGAATCCAGAGCAGGCTCCACAGGCGATGGTAATGAACAGCATCGGCGCCAGCGTGTCTCCGTTGAGACTGGTCCATCCTGAGAAGGCAGGGAGTTCGACCGGTTTCCCACCGGCGATCAAACCAATTGCCCCGGCTCCGAGTGCAATCAGCAGGAAGTATCCCCCCAGCTCTCCACGGGGTTGAAGCAGTAACCAGAGGGGGACGACCGAAGCCACGGCACAATAGAGCAGTAATGCGATATCCAGGGTGACATGTGCTCGGCCCATCGCTTGAGCCTGAGTCAAATCCGGGAAGATCGACTGAATGATGGCGACGACATCAAACGGATACAACTGCCCGGCGTAAATCGCGACTCCGACCAACGGCAGGAAGATCAGTGTGGCCCAGCCGTTGGTCAGTTTTGTGTATCTCAGTAACAGTCCCATAATGATGGGGAGGGCAAGATACATCAGGGATGATGAGGCAATTCCTGCCCCGCTGACCACTTCGCCACTTTCCAGCGTTTGCTGACCAATGAACGACGCGGCAGTGATGTCGGTGAAGGCGACAATAATGTAAACGAGAGCCAGCCAGATAAAGACCAGAAAAAGTAAAAACGCTCGATGACTCATGTGCTCCCGAACCACTTCGGCAATCGATTGTCCTCTGTGGCGCACGGAGGCGATTAATGATGTGAAGTCGTGCACCCCCCCAATGAAGATCGAGCCGACGAGGATCCAGATCATCGCCGGAAGCCAGCCGAATGCGGCGCCAGCGAGGATCGGGCCGACGATCGGACCGGCAGCCGCAATGGCCGAAAAGTGCTGATTCAGCAACGGTCCGGGAGCAAGCGGAGCATAATCGACATCATCGCGCAGGGTATTTGCAGGGGTTTCTGCCTTCGGGTCAATCTGCAGCAGTTTGACCAGTAAAGAGCCATACACCCGGTATGCGATCAGCAGAACCACTGCTGAGAAGATCACCACGGAAACCATCATACCCAAACAATCCTTCCACCTGAAAACGGAACCTGATTTCTTCGTACTTTTGATGGAAACGATGGGGGACAAGTTCGAAATTCAAAATCAGAAATTCGAAACAAATTCAAAACCAGAAATTCAAAATCACTCCGTTTCGAATTTTGGATTTCGAATTTGTTTTGAATTTTCGTACTTCGAATTTTGAATTTTATGAAACACCCGAATCCATCTCGTCGATGCGAAGTCATCTGGTTCGTCAGGCGCTCTTGTAAAGTCCAAACGAATCGATCGTCGCCAAAATCGCGATGAGAGTATAGAACATGCCGGCCAAAACCAGCAGGCAGCGTCGTCTCTTACTTGGACGCAGTTCTTTAGGGAGTAGTACGGAGTTGACGACTGTCACGTGCCAGCAACTGAACCCTAATGCAAAATTGTAGAACGTTGTCGTCCAGATCAACAGGGAGTCTCCCGGGACGATGTTCAACAGGATCATTCCGACGACCGCATAGGCACACAGCGCTCCGAAGTAGAGTTTTCCGATCCAGTGCGTGTCCCATGTCCGCAAGGTTTTGCTGGCGGTCCATGAAACATCGACCCAGCGGCGGAGAGCACCGTCAGCAGTCATGATGGCGGACGTAGCCAAAACCAGAAATCCGCAGAACAGTGTCAGGTGCCAGAACAGTGGCCCCATGGCTGGGCCAACCGCATCGGCGACACCGTCGGCAGTCATTCCGGCCGCGAGCCATTTGTCGTCAGGAACAACGCCGCGCGGGAGGAATTGAATCGACAGCATGCTGGGAAGTGCCATTCCGAGGAAACAGGCGGGCATCCAGACCCAGTGTTGTTCCCGCATCACATGTTTCACCCAGCCTTTCCAGCGCACCAGTGATTCCGGTGTCACTCGAAACACTTTTCCGACGTGAGACAGTTTTATCGACCGACCGCCGATGATACTGGGAATCGCGCCGACTTCTTTCCCCATCCCCCATCCCTGATCACGGGTGAAGTTACTGACAGGTGTGTTCGTCAATCCTCCGTTCCCGGCAATTGCGGCCATTGCGGCGATCAGTCCTACCATGGAGTAATCCAGTTCCGGCATGGTGACACCGTTCCACCAGCCGACAATCGGATTGAGAAGCTGCGGCTTTCCCCCCTCCTCTGCCGGCATGTAGGGCAATGTCCCAAAGCGGAAGAAGCCGGAGAAGATTTCCCGCCAGGTGTCCCATGTGGAATAGCCAATGGCGAGGAACCCGAGGAACCCGATCACGATGATCAGCTTGGCACTCATAATATATTTGAGTGACCGGTAAACTTTCCCGCCGAAAATCAGGGGAGTCAGAATCAGGATCAGAATGCCGCAACCGGTGATTCTTAAAAGAAAGGAATCATTAGGATCGGTCGGATTCGGTAATCGTCCCAGAAACATACTTAATAACGGGATTGCGGCGTTCGAACTCAAATACGGCAGGAACGACCCGAAATCCATGAGAAGATAGATGAACAGCCAGAACATCGGCCCCGGGAGTAATCGGAATTTCCCCGTAAAGATCGGCTCGCCGGTATACAGCGTGTAACGGCTGATTTCCACATTGTACAGTACCTGTCCGAGGATACTGATTGTCGCCAGCCAGAGAAGTGCTCCCCCGTATTTGGCGGCGACGAGGGGCCCGGTCAACCATTCTCCGCCACCGACTGCTGCCGCTCCCATGACCAGTCCCGGGCCGAGAAGCATCGGGATTTGGCGCCAGCCGAAAATGGGTGGCTCCGCCAGTTCGCCGGTGGTCCAGCGTGGCATCTGGCGAGACCCAATGTAGGGAGCCTCCCAGGTCGAATCGGCCTGCGGTTCTTTAGTCTGTGGTTGTGTGGTTGCGTTTTCGGCGCTGGAAACGGGGTCTGTCATGCACTTTCCCTGCATCGAGTGGACTAAGTGATTTCGTCAGAACCAGTAGAACAGTTTGCTCTCTGGCAGATTTGTTAGAGCTTCTTCAGTTGAAATATTCAGTGTTCCTCAGACGATCGGGGTAGGCATTCCTCTGAAGGAACGCTCACACGGGGCTGCTTAGAAACCATGAAAATGGTTTCAATTCTGCCGCAGAACGGCCCATCAACTGATGTACTTTCGAGAATGGGACCGCAGGCCGCAAGCAACCCGGCTGATTTTTTTGGCACAGTTTGCTCAGTTGTGTGCAAATCCCCGGCACCTTTGAACATTCAGGTCTGTCTGCTTTGATGCTTGGACGTCAGGCTTGCGGATGTTCTGGAACTGTTTCACAATCGTGAAACTGCTCTCGCGATCTCCCTCAAACTCCAGCTTTCATGGAACTCTGACATGGCGACATATGAGGCATGGGTGGCATCTGGTGCCGGTGAAAAATTGACGCGGCAGTCGCTTGATCCCGGTCCATTGGGAGCAGAAGAGGTTGAAGTTCGGGTTGAGCATTGTGGATTGTGTCATTCCGATCTTTCTGTTTTGAACAACGGATGGGGATCTTCGACTTATCCGGCGGTGCTGGGACACGAGATCATCGGTCAGGTGGTGGCGACCGGTTCTGCGGTGAAAGGCCTGAAGCCCGGTGACCGTGTGGGAATCGGCTGGAATTCTCAAAGTTGCATGCATTGTCGAAGCTGCATGACAGGAACGCACCAACTCTGTCACGAAGCACTTCCGACGATCCTGGGACATTATGGCGGCTTTGCGAGCCATGTCCGCGCGCATTGGGCCTGGACGATTCCACTTCCGGAGAATCTGAATCTGGCTGAATCCGGCCCCTTGCTCTGTGGTGGGATTACGGTTTTCAACCCTCTGACAATGTATGTCAAGCCAACCGATCATGTGGGAATTGTGGGAATCGGCGGGTTGGGGCATCTGGGGGTGAAGTTCGCGGCAGCCTACGGATGCGAAGTGACCGCGTTCACGTCGAGTGAAAGCAAGTTTGAGGAAGCCCGATCCTTTGGAGCCCATCACGTCGTCTCCAGCCGGGACTCTTCAGCCATTGCCGCACTCACCGGAAAACTGGACCTGCTCATCGTGACCGTGAACGTCACTCTGGACTGGAACGCTCTGGTGAATACGTTGTCTCCGAACGGTCGCCTGCACGTTGTCGGTGCGGTATTGGAACCGATGGCGATTGCAGTGTTGCCATTGATTTTCGGACAAAAAAGCGTCTCGGGTTCTCCAACCGGATCACCCGTCGACATTGCCGACATGCTGAGCTTTGCGGCCCGTCATAACATCACTCCACAGACCGAACACTTCCCGATGAGCCGCATCAACGACGCCTTCGACCGCCTCGCCTCTGGAAAAGCCCGCTATCGAATTGTTCTGGACGCCGATTTCTGAGACTTCCGTTATGAATTTATCGTTTCCACTACGCCGTGTTGACAGACCAACTCCTAAGGACCGTCGTGAGAATAAGTGTCGTGTCGTGAGTGTGGCCGGGGTTGGACAGAGCGAAGCGAAGGAAACCCCGGTCGATCGCGAAGAGTTAAGAGAGCGAACAATGAATTCAACTCCTCTCTGAACTCGTTCCGGGGTTTCGCGAGTACGCTCCAACCCCGGCCACCCGGACCGTCGAATACGATATCTCCTCCCGAAATCGAGCGGCACACCCTTTCGATAAAACGACAGTAATATTCAGGACGATCCTAACTCAAGGTTTCGACGCACGCTACGAGATGACGGCGGGTTCAAGCGAGGCGGGTTGCGAGGTGTGATGGGGAGTTTCACTGGACTCCTCCCCGTGTGGATGTTCTTCGTCGGGATCATGCGTCAGGAAGTAATAGACCCGATAGAGCGATGGAACCATTAACAACACCAGCAACGTCGAGACAATCAGTCCGTAGCAGATACTGACCGCCATCGGGATGAGGATCTGTGCCTGGAACGATTTTTCCAGAATCAATGGGAAGAGTCCAACCACGGTCGTAATGGATGTCAACAGAATCGGACGGAGTCGCCGGGCTCCGGCTTCAATTAACGCTTCATCAATATGCACACCGGCGCGAACGCGATAGTTAATGAAGTCGATCAAGACAATGGAATCGTTCACAACCACTCCGGTGAGTGTCACCGCACCGAAGAGACTGAACAAGGTTAATGGAAGCCCCATCAAGGCATGCCCAAAGATGGCGCCAACAATTCCAAATGGAATCGCTGTCATAATCAGGACTGGCTGGATGTAAGAAGTAAACTGGAAGGTCAGAATCGCAAACATCGCCACCAGAGCAATCATCAGACCGACCAGCAGACTCTCGACAGATTCGGTGGTCTGTTCCTGCTGTCCTTCCCAGCGGATGGAAACCGCGGGGTAACGTTCGAACAGTTCAGGGACAAATTTTTTCTGTAACGTCTGCACAATCTCCCGGGCGTTTGCCTTTGCTTCATCGACGTCGGCGGAAACGGTGATCGACCGAAGCTGATTAATGCGGTTGATTTCAGAATAGCTGCGCTGAACCTGAACATCGGCCAGTTCTGTTAACGGACGTTCCGAGCCGTCTCCTGTGCGAACACGAATCTGATCGAACTCCGAGAGTGAACGACGATTTTCACGGGGATAACGAACCATCAGTTTCACTTCATGGCGTCCCCGTTGAAGCCGCATCACTTCCTCACCGTAGTAGGCGGCCCGAACGGTCTGAGCCACCTGTTCAAGAGGAACTCCCATGGAAATGGCGTCCGGCTTCATGCGGAGCTGGAATTCCCATTTCCCCGGTTGTGAATCGTCGTTGACATCAAACACACCAGGGAATTCCCCCAGTTTAGCCACGGTTTCGTCGACGGCCGCTTCCAGAGCCGCCATATGTTCGGAGCGCGCGAGAAGTTTGAATTCAATGGGAGTCCCCCCCGGTCCGTGTGATCCGGATCCGAATGTGAGGCTTTCGGCACCGGGGAACTCACCTGCTTCGCGACGCCAGTCATTGAGAATCTGATGACAATCCACCGTTCGCTGGGAGACGTCCTGAAGTTCGGCGGTCACTCCCCCCAGATGTCCTCCATTGGACTGCTCCTGAAATGCCGGACCAGATTGACTGACCACGTAGCCGACCGAACGTCGAGTCAACTTGAGAATCGGTTCTCCCCCGTCGGAATATTTCTGATTGACACGTTGAATGGCTTCTTCAAGTTGACGGGTTGCGGTATCGGTGACGGAAGCGGGAGTACCGTCAGGAAAAACAATACTTGCTTCGATCGTATTGCTGTCTGTTTTCGGGAAAACGATGAAGGGAACAATCCCCCCGGTGACCAGTGCCATGGCGACCAGTAACAGAGAGATCGCTGAACTCATCACCACGACCGGATGATAGATGCAGTACCGCAAAATTGGTTCATAGATCCATCGCTGCGAGAACAGCATTACATGCTCGGTCCAGACGTTGAGCCATCCGGTGAGAGCACCTAATCGATTGAGAGGATAAGAGAACAAATCGAGAACGAATCCGATCATCAGCAGAAACGGTCCTAATGTCCAACGGAGCGCGACCGGCATCCGGGCATAAAATTTCTTTGCGATCCCGAGTGGTCCAGGAGGAGGTCCTTCATGCTCCTTATGCGCCAGATGGCACGGCAGGATGAAAATACTTTCGAAAAGGGAGATCAGGAGAATGGAGATCATCGCCACCGGCATGACCGCGATGAATTTTCCCATCACTCCGGAGACAAACAGAAGTGGAACGAATGCGACGATGGTTGTCAGAATGGCCGTGATGACCGATGGGGCGACTTCCAGCGTGCCGTCGATCGCCGCCTGCAATGGAGACTTCCCCATGAGTCGGTGAGCATGCACGTTTTCGCCAACGATGATGGCGTCATCGACCACGATTCCCAGTGCCATCACAAAGGTGAAACTTGTCAGCATGTTGAGCGTTTCACCGCCGAAATACAGCAGCGCACACGCTCCGAGAATCGAAATGGGAATCCCCATCGAGACCCAGAAGGCCAGTCGCATATTCAGGAACAACGCAAGAGTGATAACGACCAGAACCAACCCTTGAAAACCGTTCTTGGTCAGCAGGTTCAACCGGTCCCGGACTTCAACCGACTGGTCCCCCCAGATTTCCAGTGAATACCCCGGCGGCAGATTCCGATCACGCACGTAAGCATGAATGGCGTCTGTCATGGCCAGCAGGTCTTCGGTTGAGGTCCGTTCGACCCCGATCACCATGCCAGGTTTTCCGTTGATGCGGGTCTGGGAGTCGACGTCTGCAAACTCATCCCGTACCGTTGCCAGATCCTGAACGGTGAGAACGACCCCATTCGATTTCGTCACCAGTGGGATCCGTTCGATTTCGGTGCCGATGGTCCCTTTGTGCTTCCCTTTGACGAGAATATCCTGAGCCTGAGTCCGGATTGTTCCACCAGGCAATTCGAGATTTTCACGACGAATAATGGCCGCTACTTCATGCAGAGTGAGACCATAGCGACGTAACGTTTCTTCAGAGATTTCAACGTCGATCTGGTATTCTTTCGCTCCGACGATATTCGCCTGCGAGACTTGTGGAAGCCGGATCAAATCATCACGAATCGACTCCGTGACAGAACGAAGTTGCCATTCCGCATCCGGATCATCAGACTCCGGACCAACGACTCCCACCGTAATGGCCGGTTGACGAAGCGTGATCTGTTTGACTTCGGGATCTTCCGCCAGTAACGGGAAGCTGGGAATACGATCGACTTCAGATCGAACTTCATTCAGCACTCGCTGAGGATCGACCCCGACCTGTAACTCCAGAACGATTGCCCCGTATCCTTCTTTCGCAATGGAGGTCTGTTTCTTGATGCCGTCGACGGAACGGACCGCCTCTTCAATTTTCTGACAAATCCCCTCTTCGACCTCATCAGGACTCGCGCCGGGGTACGGGACGTTGACCAGAATGATCTCAAGCTGGAATTCCGGAAAGACCTCGCGTCGCATGTTGAAAATGCTGAACAGGCCAATCGCCAGAATTCCCACCATGAGCGTGTTCATGGCGGGGGCGTTGAAAATGGCGCGTCGGATCAGTTCCTTCATCGACGGCCATCCTCAGTTGCGGCGACTTCTTTCACGGCATCTGCCGCACGATTCTGAAGCTGGACGGCCATGCCGTGAGTGGCGATCGGCAACGGTGTCGTGACGACGAAGTCACCTTGATGCAATCCGTCAGACAATTCCGGAACGAGAACCTTGTCTCCCTGAATGGTCACATTTCGCAACGGAATAATGTTGAGCAAGCCATCTCGAACACACCAGACGACATTGCCGGGTTGAACGGCCCGTTCTGGTAATCGCAATAAATGGGTTTCCGGATGGGCATGTACTGTGAGTTTGACGAACATCCCTCGAATCAGGGCTCGCGGGGCTCCTTCCTGCCGTTTGCTGCTCATTCCGGAAGCCACTTTTCGAGGATGCGGCACCAGAACCCGGCAAGGGACAGTTCGTGTCGCTTCGTCTAAACCGATTCCCTCGTATCGCCAGAGCGTTCCTTCCCAGTGATGTTCGCAGTCTCCCAGTCGATATGAGACGGTCACGGGGGTTCGGGGAAGGTGATAGTCTTCACTCAGGTCGTCTGTTGAAACATTCGGGGAGGATTCACGTTCCTGCTGCCAGATCCAGGCGAGTTCTTCCATTCGCAGGTTGCAGCGCACTTCCGCGGCACAGGTATCTTCAATGGAAAGGAGTGATGTTCCGGTCTGCACGAAATGATTTTCTTCGACCGATTCACTGACGATGACACCGTCGATGGGGGCTCGAATGCTCGATTTTTCCAGATCAAGCTGCGCCTGTTCCAACCGGGTCCCGGCAAGATCACGGGCACTTTCCAGACGCACCCGGGTTGCTTCCTGTGTTCGCAATTGATTCTGTAACGACGCGATGTTATTGCGGGCAGCCAGTTCCTGTCGTCGGGCATCGTCGACAATGTTCTCACTGGTGGCGTTCTGGCTCAATAGTGTCACGAATCTCTGAAGTTCCCGTTTTCGCAATGCTCCTTCTTCCTCTGCAAGAGTGAGGAGCGTCTGCGAATTCGCCATACCCACATCGAGTTCATGGAGACCTGCCTCCGCCTGTTTCACTTCTTCTCGCAACCGGTTCACTTCCAGTTGGTAAGTTCGTGGATCGATCTCCACCAGCAGTGTCCCGGCTGTCACATAATGACCGGCACGACAGACAGGGGACTTGTGAGTGATGCGGCCGACGACTTCGGCGGAAAGCTGAATTTCCCGGTGTGGAACAACAACGCCATCGACTCGGATGTCGAGGTTTCCGTTATGTGTTTCAACAGTCACGCCGCCAACCAGCGGAACAGTCACACGGCGTTCCACTTGTGGGGGAGCTTCCCGTTGTCCGGTGATGGCAGCAAATGCCATCACTCCACCGGCGAGGATCCCCACCGGCAGCACCACCCGGACCGCATCCATCAGAAAGTTTTTTGAACCTGGATTCTTCATGTTTGCGCTTCCTCGGACGCTGCGATCAGGTCTTGTCGACCGAGTGCCGCCAGCATGACATCTGCAATATGATCTGCCAGCTTAGGAGGGGTATAATGCTCTTTAAGTTCACCCGGAGGAACAAGAATTTCCACCACGGGACAACTCACCTTGTAAAACAGACATTGGCCGATCACGCTGAACGCCAGTTGATACAGTCGCTGAGGAGGGGTATCAGGCGGAAGCATTTCACTCAGAATTTCCTGTAAAACCTGAAAATGGGGACGGATGTATTCTTCCGCCATCTCCCGGCAGGCTTCGGTCGGCACTGTTGTTTCCCGCATCATCGTTTCCCGCATCATTAACCGGGAATGCCAGGGGAGTCTCTGGATCACCATCATGCGTTGCATGGTGATATGAATGAACTCCCGCAACCGGATTTCCGGGGGAGTGCTTTCCGGGTGCCATTCCGGAAATGGAACCTCTCCCGACGCCAGTTCATGAGCATAACGAATCGTGGCGCGATACAGTCGTTCTTTATCACCGAAGTGATAGTTGACGGCCGCCAGATTGACTTCGGCCCGGGTGACGATTTCCCGAATGGTCGCCTTTTCGAAGCCATGGTCCGCAAACACGGCTCCGGCCGCATTGAGAATGCGATCTCGGGTTCCATCATCTCTCGGTTGACTCATGACTTATTGCCCTCATACATCGGTTTCAAACGATTGTATGAAACGGGCGTTTCACGAGCAATAGGGAATCTGAGAACCATGTGGCGGCTGAAAAGGCCCTTATTGTAGGGGGGCAGGATGGCTTGCGTTCCCGATGAGCCGCATCAACGACGCCTTCGACCGCCTCGCCTCTGGAAAAGCCCGCTATCGAATTGTTCTGGACGCCGATTTCTGAGACTTCAGTTATGACATCACCGACGAAACCTGAATGAACGGTCGGTGTTTGGGACTTTGTTTCAAATTCAGTATTGCTCCTGTTGATGTCTCGTGGTATAACATATCTTGATTGGTTGATTCAATGAGGTTTCATTCAACGGACTGGCCTGTTTAATGAAGCTTCGAACGGGGGATATCCTCTCTGTCGCAGCAGGAGCCTGCGAGTTCAGACGGAAAGCCTGTTCTGTTCGCTGCTCATGTGATGTGAGCAGCCCACTCGGCCAGTGATCATCTCTCGTTTCACTTCGATCTCTATTTTTTATCAGTTTGGGAACAACTTTTCCTGAGTCCTGAAAGGAGGAGTGACCAATTTGGTAACTCTTCCGCCTCTGCTTAAAAAATTCGCACTGCAATTCGTTTCTGCCTTCATTTCAATCTCAAGTCAAGGAGAGAAGGATGTCGAGGAGTGCACGTTCTGATTTTCGATCCTTTGTTACCCATCGACGAGGATTTACGCTCATTGAGCTGCTGGTGGTGATTGCGATTATCGCCATCCTTGTGGCCCTGTTATTACCCGCTGTGCAACAGGCTCGTGAAGCGGCTCGGCGTAGCAGTTGTCAGAATAATCTGAAACAAATCGGGTTGGCCCTTCATAACTACAACGATGTTCACATGGTCTTCACACCCGGCTGGATCGTGCCCCAATTGCTGATGGAGAACGAAGGTCTTGTTGCACCAGTAGGACACCGTTACGTCGGTCATAATCCTGCCTGGGGGATTTATCTGCTCCCATTTCTGGAACAGACAGCTCTTTACAACCTACAGGAATTTAATCGGAGCGATTATCAAACCTTTCGCCACGGGGGAGGGGCTGGGGATGTCATCTACAACCATGGCATTCTTCGTTCGCCAACCACAACGAACCGCCTTGGCACCACTCCTGGTGTGTTTAAATGTCCTTCCGACACGCAGCATACCAAAACCCCAGCCATTGATGGATATGGACGTTCGAGTTATGTCAGTTGCCGTGGTTCGATTAATAATTTTGGCCAGTCTGGGGGAACGAGTGCCGCAATGGTCCCATCTCCCGGGGTCTTCTTTGCGAATTCCAGGATGACCTTTCGTGATCTCACCGATGGCAGCAGTAACACATTTGCTTTTGGTGAAGTGAGTGACAACCAGTACACCGAAGTCGATAGCAACACGGTTTATGCATCCGGCGGTGCCTGGGGAGGTATGGGAATTCAGAAACGATTCACGCTCGTTTCCAGAAATGTCAACTCCACGCGTCCACTCAATCGCAGTACGCCCGTTAAAACCAGTGACTCCGATGGTTTCGGAAGTCTGCACACGGGAGGAGCCTATTTTGTGTTCTGCGATGGACGTGTCCGTTTCATCAGTGAGAATATCAATTTGACAGTTTATGCCAATCTGGGAGATCGGGCTGACGGAAACGTGATCGGAGAATTCTGATTCCTGCTGACAGGCCCGATTGTGATATTGAAATTGCTCGCTGTTTAGTGGAGGCGGTGCAGGCATCTTACAGGTGGCTCTGGATATGATAAAAGCCTTTGTTCTTTCTGCTGTCTTTCTGGTTGCCGGACTGGGTTTACTCGCAGGTTGCGGGAAAGCTCCTGATGGTCCAAAGCGATATGAACTGGCAGGAACTGTTCATTATGACGGCAAGCCTCTCGAAAGTGGCCGAATTACCTTTGTCCCCGACAGCAGTGCCGGAAACGAAGGTCCCGCTGGTTATGGCTTGGTTAGCCATGGGACGTTCGACACCAGAATGCTGGGAGGAAAAGGGGCAGTTTCAGGTCCCATTCAAGTGCTGATCACCGGGTACCCTCCACAACCGCCGGAGGGACAGGAAGTCAGGCCTCCCTTGTTTGAAGACCATGTCATCAAGTTCGAAATTTCTCCGGACCAGGATCACAAGAACCTTCACTTTGATATCGAACTCAAGCCACGCAAGCGAGGACCGTAAAAGCTCCTGCGACCTTATCACGTTCCCAGCCAGGCGGCTTTCATCTTATGCAGACCGGTGGTGAGGACCTGTTTGGGGTCTTGTTTCCAATACGTACGATTAAACAGTTCCAGTGAGATCACTCCGTTAAAGCCGATGGAGTTCAGGATCTCCCGGATGCGGGGCCAGGGAGCGATGCCGTTGCCGGGATAGACGCGGTCCGCATCGGTGATGGTGTTGCGCGGGATGTCAGGGAAGTCATTGAAGTGGAAGCACTCTATCCCCACGCCGGAGAGCATATGTAAGCCTTCGAATGAACTGCCCCCCTTATAGATATGATAAATGTCCGGCAGCAGGCAGGCTTCTTTTTCACCACTCTCGATGGCAACGAAAACAGATTCTCCTAAGCGTGACAGGTTCTTGGAGAATCCCCACAGTTCCACTTGAGGGACAACACCGATATCACGCCCGATGCGGATGATCTCTGCATAACGTTCGGCGGCGGCGAACAGGTCAATTTTCGGAGCGTCTGGAGTCTGGGCTCCGACCGGCGGTGCGGCAATGCGAGTTCCGCCAATCTGAGCGAGAAGATCCATGTCACGCTTCATCTGTTCGAATCCGGCTTTACGTTTCTCTTCGTCATCCACAATCCATTGTGCGAACCCGATGGCGCTTTCCACTTTCAGCCCGAGATCGGCGATTTTCTTTTTCAGATCCGGAAGAGATTTCCCGGCGTCGCGGTAGGCTTCAATCTCGCGAATCCAGGGTTCGATGCTGTCGTACCCAACAGCAGCGGCGAGAGTCACTTCTTCATCAAGTGGTAACGCCTGCTCGCGGATAGTGCTGGTGTTGATGCAGAAACGGATCCCCTGCTCTGTCTCTTTCATCGCGGTCATCTTCTTTTCACCAGAATTTGCGGTCTTGGAAGCGGACAATGAAGTCGATAATGCGACGCCTGCGGTTGTGGAGGCGATCAGCATTTGTCGGCGGTTCAGTGGAGTGGTCACGATCGTCCCGTCTTGTCACGTTTGAAGCACAGATAAAGTGATACCGAATACAGAAAGTAAACGGGGACATCAGAAACTTCAAACCTGACCGCTGAAATGGTCGCAAGGAACTGGGAATGATTTGTTTCCCGGAATTTGGAAGAGGGAGGAGCTAGGAATTAGGAGGTAGGATCTAGGAAGAGGCGAATATCAGTTCCTAACGCCTAATTCCTACCTCCTAACTCCTCTCGGGGAAACTATTGTTTCCCAGTTCCCAAGTAGATTACTGAACGATATTCGCCGTTATGATGATGATTTCGAGTGATGCCCCGCTTTCTTTTTCGGAGGAGCGTACTGGTTCATCATGTCTTGAACACGGTTGGAGATCAGTGTTCTTAACGACTCCGGTTTCAGGACGAGTGCCTGGTTTCCGTAAGAGAGGATCCACCAGGAGATTTCATGAATGCCGTCGACGGTGACGGTGAAGTCGAGCGTTCCGTCGTCGTTCCATTTCAGTTTTTGAGTCGGGTGCCAGCGGACTTCCGCGACGTTACCGGCCACCATCGGTTGAAACCGGACACAGACCTGTTCCCGGGCGTTCTGTTCCCGAATCAGATTCCAGGCGTTTCCGAAATAGCGTTGCAGTGAGAATCGGGGAGGGATTTCATAGGTGTCGTTCGTCAGTTGCGTCTCCATGAATCGACCGATGTGAAATGTTCGAACCGATCGATGCAACGACGATCGCCCAATCACATACCAGGCATGTCGGCGAAACAGGATCCGGTACGGACTGATCAATGTCTGGATTTCGCCTCCTTCGAAGAAACTGAGGTAGCGAGCTCGAACTTTGCGACGACCGGTGACGGCTTCGATCATGCGGTCGTAATGGGGCCGCCCCCCTTTCAGTTCCGCGAGTGGTTCGGTCTGAATGGAAATGGATGTCGTCAGGTCATTGGCGTATTGCGTGAGATGTGTCGGCAGGGAGCTTTGCAGCTTTAACGCGGCATCTCGCGTCGCGTCCTGAAACGGGACGGATCGTTCTGTTTCCCCCGATTCCCGTGCCAGCAGGAGTAATGCCAGGGTTTCGGCCAGTGTCAACTGCGTTGGCGGTAACGCAGTATGGACCGGCAGCCAGTAGCCTTGAGTGGCGGTGTCATAAAGGATTTCGACCCCGGCATCCTGGAGATCTTTCAGGTCACGGAAGATCGTCCGTCGACTCACCTGACAGATGGAGGTCAGTTCCGCTGTCGTAAAAGTTCGACCGGATTGAAGTCGTTCCAGCAGGCTCAGCAGGCGACGAATCTTGCGAATCGAACTCATAACGTGTTTTCAGCGATCCTGTACCAGAGTCGTATCAAGTGGAGCCAGTCTCGATTTCAACGGATCACCAGATAATGTTCACGTTCCGGCTGGCGGGGCCGGGGGAGTACCACGGGCGACGGTAACTGTAATAAGGATATCGGTCATGCATTCCGACGGATGGAGAGAAAGACATCGGAGCAACGGGATATCCTGTTGTCGAAAACGTGTTGTACTGCGATTGTGAGTAAGGAATGGTTCCCGGGGCGGGTTCAAACAGGTACGGAGAATATGCGGGAGTGGCATATTGGGATTCTTCTGCCGGAAAAATCTGAACAGATGGGACTTGAACAGATGGAACGGGAACCGCTTGAGGATGTCCATGAGGAATGGTGGTCGACTCTGCCGGCATTGACTGGACGGGAACGTGAGGAACGATTGCCGGATTCGCGATTCGTTCCGGGGCGTTCAACGGAAGGGATACTCCGGGGACGGGGGGAGCCGGGACTGGTGGAGGAGGCACAAAGTTCTGATCTGCCGACAGTTCGACAGTCATCGCAAGAGAGAGGAATCCAGTGAGAAGGGTTTTGGTCAACATGTTCGGTTCCTTGAAGTTTGCTTTTCTCTGTCTCGCCGATCTGTGTCGCGCCGATCCGTCCCGCGTCTCAGGCACGTCAATCAGGAGATATAAATAAAATTGTTCTGGTCAGATTGCTCTTGTCAGGGAAAATAGAGAGCTTTCCTTGACACTAGTGGTCGTACCGGACAGTTGGGGAGAGAAAGATGAGAGAGTTGCCAGAATTGCAACGAACTCAGGTTGAACCTGCGCGGAGTTGACGATTGTTCCAGTATGTTTCGTGGAAGCATCATCCGATTCCGCGGGAGTCGTCTGATTCGGCAGAGTCTTCTTTCTGTTGCGGTCGATGTAACAGAGAAGAGAATTTGGGGAAGCGTGGCAGTACCAAGGATGAGTCAATGAATCACAAGAGTCTGAAACATGGAGAGGCCGGTCTGATGCGGGACCTCTTCTCTGGTTCGGTTGCTGCCGCTTTGGTGCTGGCCCCGGCTTTCTCCGTATTTGCACAGTATCCAGCGCAGCCGTATCCGACGCCGCAATCGGCACCCTATGCAGAATCGGCCCCGCACCCCAGTTATATTCCACAAGCCACTCAGGATGTTGGATATGCTGAAGGGTTCCAGGGAGCGGCGTCCGTCGGCAACAACGAGCAACTGTATCGTTTCGACGATCAGGAACGCTGGAAGCACGGCTACATGCAGAAAATCCCCTATTATGAAGGGTACAAAGCCTTCCGGCCGTACAACTACCACCATGTCTTCAGCCAGTCTCAGACTGCCGCCGGTTGGGGAATGCCTGCCACGATGCCGTATTCACAACAGTTCTGGCATCGTTATGAAAACATGACCGACCTGTCTCGTGGGGATCATACCCCTGTTGCTCCTTATGTTCCGCCTCCAAAGCAGTTTGAACATTATCCTAAACCGCTGGGACCCGGTGCGTTCATAACGCCACCGTCACCGGAACAGCTTCAGAGCCCTGGAGCCCCGGAACGTCTGCCGATCGAATTGCCTCCCGCTCATCGGAGTCAACCGGTAGAGGTTCAAGCGGCGCGACCGGCCATTCAGCCCACGTCCAACTGGTCTGGTTATCAACTTCAGGCAGCCCCAAGACTTGTGGCACCATACTGACGTTTTCTCTCGAGGGTGTTCACCCGAAATTGTGTGAAAACACTCGACATTGAATCAATTTGCGTTAGCCTAAAGTCGATAGCGAGAATGAGGAGGGTATTCTTAGTGCCGCGAACAAAACCTCTCAAACGATGAGAATTTCCTTTCCGCGAGCGGATTGGGGGTAGTTTTGTTAGAGGTTCTTAGTGCCGCGAACAAAACCTCTCGAACGATGAATATTTCCTTTCCGCGAGCGGATCGGGGTCAGTTTTGTTTAGAGGTTCTTATCCCCTCTGTGACGAATCGATAGAAATCGCTGTAGCGGATGATTGACCCAGATTGATTCTGGCAAAAGGAAGAGATCCAGGCGGAGAATCTTGTAAGCGATGGCAGATCTCGAACGACGTCGGTATGGGAAACTTGATGCCCATGTCATCACGTCGAATCAGGCGTGTCAGGCAGTGGTGATCCTGTGCCATGGATATGGGGCACCGGCGGATGATCTTGTTCCCGTCGGGGCGCAGCTATTGCAATTTTTTCCCCGTCTTTTAGATCAGGTGGAAATCATCTTCCCGGGTGGACCGTTGTCTCTGGCGGATCAGGGAATGCCGAAAAGTCGGGCGTGGTGGCCGCTGGATATCGAACGTCTCACGAGTGTCACGAATCCACGTGATTTCGAAGAAATGCGAAAAGATATTCCGGAGCAATTACCACGTTCCCGCACGTTGCTGATGGAACTGATCGAAGACGCGCTGAGTCGTCATCAGCTGACGCCGGATCGGCTGGTTCTCGGGGGCTTTTCCCAGGGATCGATGCTGGCAACCGATGTCGCGTTGCATCTTCCACAACCGCCGGGAGGACTGGCGATCTGGTCTGGAGCGTTGCTGAACGAAGCCGACTGGACGGCTCTGGCTCCGACATTGAAAGATGTCCCGGTCATTCAAAGTCACGGCAAGTCCGACCCGATTCTTCCGTTTATCGCCGGAACATGGTTACGCTACCTGATTGCCGGAGGGGGGGCTCAAGTCAACTTTATTCCGTTTGACGGTCCCCATACCATCCCGATGTCTGCGATCACCGCAACGGGAGAACTGCTGGAGAATCTGCTGTTTGGTCAGGAAGAAGTTTGAACTGCCTGAGAAATCGCTGGCGGAACGAGGCGAGAGAGAACTGCTCGTCTCCTGCTTGTCTCGCATATAGAGACCGTTCCCACCAGACCGCTGGGACTCGTAATGGGTTGATGGCTGTCACGAACTCATCTGGTGTTCGACACAGGTCTCCGATCAGCGGACGACTCTTCGACGTGGGGAGCAGTTGTTCGCGGAATCCACCTCGATCATCCACAACCGGGATGCAGCCGCAACGTAATGATTCGGCCACAGTGCGACCGAACGACTCAGTGAGTGTCGGGTGATGGTACAGCAGAACATGCCAGCGCCACAGATGGCTTCGAGCGTTCCATCCAGCCGGAAGAAAGGTGACCCGTTCCTGGCAGGCCGCACGCCATGCCGGTTGTAACTCACCCGGGCACCCGACAAATTCCCAGCGAATTTCCGGAAATGCTTCTGAAACCTGGCGATAAACCGGAAGTGCAGAGACGGGCCACTTTCGGGGGTGAGGTGTACACAACCGCCCGATTGTCAATTCATGTGACAGATGTCTTGCCGGGGAATCCGCTGGTTGAGGAGGTCTGGGAACCGGCTGGTGCAGCACCGGAATGACATCAGTCCCCTGCCCCGTGGTCATGGTCTCCGCCAGCCATTTCGAACAGGCGACGTCCCAGTCTCCCCGTGCATGGGTCCCCTGAGAATGACGATATTGAATCGTCATGGCAGAGTGAATCGAAGTGACATGTCTTGCGGCAGTGTTATGTAGAATCACCAGATCCGGTGAGAACGGTTTTAGCACGTCATCATTAACATAATGGACATGTGCAATCTGACAATGTGAAAACGCCTGTCGTGTTTCTTTGGTCGGTGCAGAAAGAAACAGAACAGAGTGTTTCCAGTCCGGAAATGCCTTGGTGATCGTCCACGCGCACGCAGCGGTTCCACCACAGATTTGACCGACATGACAGACCTGAAGGAGATGCATGGGAGAAAATTCTAAATTCTAAATAATAAATTCTAAGAATCAAATAGTCTTAAGTAGGGCCAACAATCCAACCTCCTCTTATTTGGTTCTTAGAATTTCGGATTTAGAATTTTCTTCTCCCCATTCAGCATGAAACCGTTGTCGATCAGTGAGCCACTCGGTTCGGCGCTGGTGCCAGTGGCGGGTCGTTTTCCCCTTCAGATGACGGATCGGAGCCCCCTCCAGAATGGCCAGGCTGTTCGGCCATTTTTTCAGGCATCGCAGTTGCATGTCGGTGTCTGAGAAGTAGAGTCGGAATCGTTCGTCGAAACCGTTGAGAGCGTGAAAGGTGTCTCGTGTCATTGCCAGGCACCATCCTTGAAGAAGTGATGACGTTTGACGGAATTCCATCCCTCCCGGCTTTCGTCTTCGCCACCGCAACCCACCGATCCGGTTTTCAGGACACTGCAGGAGTGCCAGCAACTCCTCGATCCACGGTCCTGTGGTGAGGGTGTCGTTATTCAGAAAAATCAGATTCTGACCGGTCGCTTCCTTTGCTCCCGTGTTCCATGCAGCAGTGACACCTCGTCGTCGGGGATGGCGAATGATGGTCGTTTGGGAGTGGCCGAGGTTCTGCAGATTTCGGGTCGCTTCTTCTTCACTTCCGTCATCCACAATGAGAATTTCATAGGAGTTCTCATGATGTGACTGGAGTGAGGAGACGGCATTCCATGTCAGTTCGGATCGGCCGTACTGGGGGATGATGATCGAACAGGGGCATTGAGAACGGGCGCGTTTCAGGGGGGCGAGGTGAGTCATCGAACTCATCCGTTCAGGTTGCGCGGATCTTTACACCCCATCTGGAATTACGTGCTATTCACGGTCGGCGATGCGATATAACCCGCAAAGTTCCTGCAGTTTGATACAGGTTGGGCAATTTCCCGTCACTCTTCTTGACGCTTGACTCCCCCTCGGTTTAGGATCGAATCGATGGCGCAGAGTCTCGAATCCGTTATATTCGAACGCTTTGAGGTCATTCTGTTGTTCACGTTCAGTCTGGACGATGAAGAAATTGTTGTTTGTTGACCAATCGTCATTGCCTGTTCCCGGTTTACGGCTCCAGATTCAAAGGTGAAATACGGAGCGGTTGTTATCGCCCCGTTGGGAGTTTGATTCATGCACATTCTGGGCAAAGTACTGGTCTGGTTGACGGTTGTTCTGGTTCTCGCAGCGGCATGGATGACGTCGACGGCACTGGGAGTCCGGCATCGCTGGCTGACTTCAGTGGAAACCCGCCAGCAGAAAATTGAAGGTCAACTCAAAGACATTACCGCCACTCGACATCGGGTGCGGGAACTGGAAGAGCGACGTCAGCAACTCGTCCATTCCTGGGGAGATGTCTGGACTGCTCCGAATTCTCGCGTTCAACCCGGGGGAACGGGGGCGATTGAACTGGGCGTTGGAGCCAGTTCCAATCTTCCACAAAAGAGTGCTGATGGAGCGATTCCAACGGTATTCGTTTTTGGAGAAGAGGGGGGACAGTCAAAATACCTCGGTGAATTTGCTGTGACCGATATTCGCCCGACTCAGGCCATTGCTCAGTTAACCCGTCGGCCCTATGCCCAGGAAACATCCGAATGGCCGCAGGGGCTTTATCATGTTCGTAACGTCCTTCCCGGCCATCGATTGACTGCCGCTGCCCAATTGCAGGCGCAGCAGACAATCGCAGACGCCCACATTGTTGAACAGCGTCAGCAACTGGAAGTTCTCAACGGAATGGTTCAGGCGTCACAGGCCGCACTGGATCAGCGACTGGCTGAACTGAACGGAAACCCGGACGCACCTGCCAATGCGTCAGAGGATGTGAAAGATGGGCTTGTTCTGAGCGTAAAAAAATCGGAGCAGACTCGTGACTCGACCCTGACTCAGGTCGATCAGTTACGACGGCAGGTGGCCCAGACTTATGATGAAATCGTCAAAACTCTGCAAAGTAATCTGGACCAATCCAAGTTACTGGAGAAACGATACGAACAACCGGATTCATCTTCAGCAGCAAGCCGCGCTACTCCAAAATCGGAACCGCTGCAAACCTCGGTTCGTTAAATTACCGGGTGCTAAAAGAGTTTTTTGACGTCGGATGTGATTGGTAGGCATATTCTTAATGCCATAAGATATCGAAACACAGAGGTACGGAGGATCACAGAGAGTTTGCAGCAATTCTTTCTCTGTGCTTCTCCGTACCTCTGTGTTTCTAAGTCTTCTATTGATATTAAGAGAGCAGACCACATCTTATCTTAATTTAGAATCAGGTCTCGGGAATTATGAAGTTATCACGTTCTCTGGTCCTGTTGTCTGTCTTCGGTGTCACTCTCTTCGGGGCGCTCCCGGCCTATGCCGAGCACGAAGGGAAAATTCAGGTTCTCCTTTTGGGAGACAGCACCACTGAAGGCAGCATTCCCCGTGCTCTGAAGCCGGCTGGTCCGCATCTGGAACAGGTTGTCGAGCAGTTGCTGGCGGCGGAAGAAGATCTCCCTCCTGTGCATGTGATTAACACTGGTCTGAGTGGAGAATATATTCAAAGACTGGTCGAGTCCGGTCGCTATGACAAAGTTGCTTCGAAATTGCCGGGGATCGATTATGTTTTCATCCGTTATGGTCTGAATGATCGTGGGCGCCGTGAAAACTTTCAGGAAAATTTTCCTAAGGACTTTCATGACTTAATCGCCCGCTTGCGCAAGGATCATCCTCATGCACGGATTATTCCGATGACGGTGATTCCGTATTTCAACGAAGAGGCCAGTAAAGAGGTGAACGATCTCGTGCGTCAGGTTGCGGAGAAAGAACAACTCCCTCTCTTCGATGTCTATCCTCCCTATGCAGAAGAATTAAAAAAACAGGGACAGAATTCTTTAAATTACCGCCGCTATCCGGTTACAAATGTACCAGAAAAATATCGTCCGTTTGTGACTCCTTATGTTAAGGGAGACCGTGTCGTTGTCATGGATAACGAACTGGACGGCATTCTCGGGCATCTTCCGGGGTGGTATGCCGATCGTCATCCGAATCTCTCTGGATATAATGTGATTGCCGCCGAAACCGCCCGGTATCTGGCAGAGCAGATTCGCGCCTCCAAGCCTTCCGTCCCTTGATGATGGCAGGGAGTGGTGGATGCCTGGTCCTTCGCGTGGTGTTGATCGAACGTCGACCGAATCCTGTTGGCGATCCTTTCTGATTTCGCTCGGATTCTGGGGAGGACTGGGAGGGGCCGCGTTTCTGACGGCGATGCTGGTTCTCGCTCCCCGACTCGTTCAGAACGCCTCGCTTCAACAGCGATTATTGAAGAATGCCGACGCGCTGGCTCAACTGCAACAGGAGACGGGGCACCTGTCGGTGGTCGCACAGGCTTTGCGAAACGATCCCGATTACGTCGCCCGCGTGGCCGCATCGGAATTGAATCTGCTTCCCCCCGGAGCCGTGCG
>Ga0182745_1000357_pt1 | contig 53648 bp, 42 predicted proteins | sample eDN3rd30CKraftBY_FD_128523 | JGI IMG/M metagenome (GOLD analysis project Ga0182745, IMG submission 128523) | Enriched backyard soil microbial communities from Emeryville, California, USA - eDNA 3rd pass 30_C Kraft BY (version 2) (version 2) | ecosystem: Environmental > Terrestrial > Soil >... | reverse complement strand
TTCGGGTTCTTTCCTGCATCCCCCGAAGGGGAGTGAGTTGGTAGCTGGGGTTCGATGAGCGCAGCGAATCGAAAACCAGCTACCAACTCGCGCGCGGCCTACGCTTGCGAAACCGGCGAGACACTCCCCAGACTCGCCTCCAGGTCACGCAGCCGGTAACTCCGCCCCTGGATGTTCAGCACCGTCGCGCTGTGCAGCAGTCGGTCCAGGATCGCTCCGGCAAGCACCTCGTCGCCCGCCAACACCTCCGGCCAACTCGTGATCCCTTTGTTCGTTGTCAGCGCGATCGAGCCCCGCTGGTAACGATAATTCACTAGCCGGAAAAACCAGTTCGCCTGATCCCGGTCCAGCGGTTCGTAACCGAACTCGTCCAGGATCAACAGATTCGCTGCCATGTACTTCTTGTGCTTGAACCGTGCCGGTGTCACAGAACCCGCACGAGATCGAGTTAGTGAACCCGAAGATTTACGATTCTGACTTGAGGGATTAGGCAGTCTGGGAGGTTGATTCTCCCTGGCTGCCGCTGCGAATCTGACTCAGGCTTTGCCACCAGCCTGGAGCGGATCGCGGTGAAACTGACCAAGGAGGAAGTCGTGACCATCGAAGTGCTCAGGCTCAAGGGCGAAACCAATCAGGCCCAAGCGGCGGCTGGCAAGCCCACCCGCCTCTGACACTTCGGGGGGTATCCCCGAGTGGGCCGGCAGCTTACGCTATGAATCGATTGCGGTTGCCTAGCGACCGCTAGCTGCCTATCCAGGTTCCAGCTAGGTTCATTGCGTTCTTATCTAGGGCTGATTCAGATGCATCGAAACAGCGTGGTTAGGCGTGGTTTCACGCTCGTCGAATTGCTGGTCGTGATCGCGATCATCGGCGTGATGGTCGGCTTGCTGTTGCCCGCTGTGCAAGCGGCTCGCGAGGCGGCGCGGCGAATGAGCTGCTCGAATAATATGAAAAACGTGTCGCTGGCGTTGCATAACTATCACGACACCTATAACAAGCTGCCGTATCTCGGCTTCAGCGGCTGGGAATGTGACACCATCTCCTGGGTCGGGCGAATCTTGCCGTATGTTGAACAGCAGGCGATGTATGAGACGCTTGACTGGAATCACCGCGTCAACGAGGGCCGCAATGTGCTGTACCGAACCACGTCGATGCCGATCTTCTCTTGCCCCTCGGAGAACATGACGCTGGGTGAATCCAACGCCAACCCGGCCTGGTGCCATCAGCGGGCCAGCTACGCGGTGTGCGTCGGCAACACCAACTACAACCAAGAAAACACCAACAACTGGGACGGGTTGTGGACTTATAACAACGGCGGCTCTGCCTTCCGTGTCGATCGCAACTACGGCTTGTCGGTCGTTACCGATGGCACCAGCAACACCGTGATGCTTGGCGAGGTGCCGATCAACCAGAACACCAACGGCTGGCTGGGGATGTATGCCGTCACCATCTACACCTCGGGTGCGGGCTTCACCGGTTACCTCACACCCAACACGCGCTCCTCGGTGGACGGTGGCAGGCGCTGCTGGTCGCCCAACGACTACCTCCGACGCATCCCCTGCCACAGCGCCGGTAACTGGCGGAGCGCGACCTTCGCGGCGATGAGCATGCACCCCGGCGGAGTTCAAGCGGCTAACTTCGACGGCTCGGTGAACTTCGTCAGCGAAACGATCGATATTTGGCTCTGGCGTGCCCGCACGTCGACCAACGGTGGCGAAACGTTAAATCAGCAATAGTCTCGCAATCCCCTCACGCCCCACACCGCGGAGTCAGGTAGTTCATGGTTCAGTCTCGGACATATCTCACGTTGTGCTTGTTTGGATTGGTCAGTGCCGCACTAACCGGTTGCGGTCGTAGCGATGGCTTGCTGACGATCAGCGGGACCGTGAGCCTGGATGGAAATCCGGTTCAGGACGGATCGGTGTCGCTGATGCCCGTGGACGGCAAAGGAATCGCCGGTGGGGGCACGATCGCTGGCGGCAAGTACACCGCGGAATCCTCACCCGGTGAAATGGCGGTCCAGATATACGCGCACGAACAGGTCGAAAAACCGAATCCGACGCCAGAAGAGGTCGAACGTGGCTTACACATTGATACCAAGCAATTGCTGCCGGCAGTTTATAACCAGCAGTCCAAGCTGCGGATCACCGTGAGTGCCGACAACCTGACCCATCACTTTGAGCTCACCAGCGACGGAGCGATTCCGGCTGGAATGGGGACCGCGGCTCCCTGAGTCAAGATCTGCAGGTTGGTTTTGGCGACTCTCGCAAATCGCGCGTTCTTCAATACGCCTGGGTTTCACTGCAGGACCATTGTCCTAATGGTTCCCGTCTTCGCAGGGATGGTTTTGCAGGCTGAACAATTGGGGACAATTGTTCTACATTAGTGGCTCGCAGGTTTACATCTGCGAGCCGACGATAAAGCCGATCACGGCGCCGATGAACAGGCTGATCGGGATCGCGATCGCCAGCACCACGGCGATTAGCAGCGCTGGCGACGGGCGTTCGCTGCCGAGCGATTCCGTGCCAAAGGGGCCAGCGGACGGATCGAGCACGCTGATCCCCGCGCTGCCGCCGGAACGCGAGCTGTCGGCCGAGAGTTGAGAGAGCGAGTCCTTACCGTTCGACTCAGGGACGGCGGCGGGTTCGGCGGGCGGCGGGGCCGGCATCCAGGGGCTGAGGCCCGACGGTGTCGGCACGGTCTGCGTATCGCCATCGCACCAGGGCAGCAGTCGCTCGGCGACCACCGCTGCGGAATTGATCCGCCGCTGCGGATCCTTTTCCATCATGTCGGCGATCAGTTCGACAAACTCATCGGCTAATTCCGGTGCAAACCGCCGCGGGTGCCACGGCGTCTCTTCCAAGTGCCGCCGACACTTGCTCCGCGAATCGCCGCCGGGATAAGGAACCTTGCCGGTCACGGCGTAATACAACGTGCAGCCGAGCGAGTAAATGTCGCTGGCCGGCAAGACCGTCAACGGGCTGCGAATTTGTTCGGGCGACAGGTAATCGGCCGTGCCGACGATTTTGCCGGCGCGGGGGTCGTCGTCTTGGCCCATCGACCAAGTCGCCAAGCCGACATCCGAAACCTTGGCTTGCCCCTCAGGTGTGACCAGAATATTGCCTGGTTTGACGTCGCGGTGGATCAGCCCCAGGCCGTGCGCGTAGTGCAGCCCCAGCGCCGCTTGACGGATGATCCCAGCCGCCCGGTTCATCGGTAGCGGGCCATGTTGCCGCACCATCCGCCGCAGATCGGTTCCCGGCACAAACTCGGTGACCAGGTAATGGACGTTGCCATCGTGGCCGGCGTCGAACGCGCGGACCAGGTAGGGGCAATCGAGCCCGGCTTGCAGGCGGATTTCGCGCAGAAAACTCGTGCGTGACTCCGGCGTCGACTTCTCCAGCGGCAGCACCTTGACCGCCGACGGCCGCCCCATCACGGTATGGACCGCTTTGAAAACCTGTCCCATGCCGCCTTGAGCGATCCAGTCGGTGATCTGATAGGGGCCGAGCGTCAACTTCCCGCGGCCGGCCTGAAGCTGTTGGGCCTGATAGGCGGTCACGGTCTGGTGACGGACGAAATACTCTCCCAGCGCCGCCGCGTCCTCGCCAACAGCCGAAACCGCCTGTTGCCACTGCGCCGCCGTGATCAGACCACTGCGGAGCGCCGCGTCGCGAAACAGAACGAGGGGCGAGGGTCCGCTCACAATGATCTCGCTCAGCCTTGCAGGGTCACTCGGAGCCGGACCGCCTCATGTCCGGTCAGGCTCACTTGCACCACGTCGCCTTCGTGGGTCAGCGGTTGGTACGGAGCTTCCGGCTTGCCGGTTTCCCGCTCCGCCGCCACCACATCGCGGCAGAACCGTACCTTCACTTTGCGCGAATCGCCGCGCGTGGTGATTACCAACAGCGACAGCCTTAGCGGCTCGACCGAATCGATTTGAAAGTCGCTCAACAGCACATCGGGTGTCGAACAGGCGACCAGCCAACCGACCGGATTGGACGGCACCGACTCCAGTGTCAACTTGGGCGGCGGGCAAGCGGCGGCCCGCAGCGCCGACAGCGGCTCGCGGATGTCAAAGCCGACCCGCATCTTGAACTGCGTCTGCGTCTCGCCGCGGACGATTAGCAACGAGTCGACAAACCGATCGCCGACCCGCTGGTGCGCTGGCCGGCCGTCGCTGTAGAGCAGCGTCTGGTGGTCGACTTCATCGATCACCAAGCCGGCAGGCGAATCGATCTGCTTGTCGCTGCTGGCCCGGTGCAGCATGTCGCGCAGCGGCACCAGCAACGACGAAGTATCCGAAGCCACCGCGCTGCGGACCGCAAAGTACGAGCGCCACGGATCGGGACCGAGTTCCGCTGCCTCGCGCCGCTGGAGCGTCACGTTGACCTCCAGCCAGCGTGAGCCGCGGGTCAAACGATACAGGATCTCAAAGTCGGAGACAGCCTGGCCGCTGGCGCTGAGCAACTTCCCGCGGGTGCGAACTTCACCGACCGCCTCATCACCGCGAAGGACTTCCAGCGACTCGGCAACCATCTGGCCACCGGCCTCGAGGTCGGCCGCTGAGCCAGACGCATAGGCCAACCGCAGCGAGTAACGGTTGCTGCGGCCGCTGCCGCTGTAGACCCCCGAGATCCCGCCGTTGATCGTCGAGAGCTCAATCTCCATGAACTCATTGGACATCCGTGTGCCGGCGGCGAGGCGACGCCGCTTTCTGAACCACGATCGCCGCGGCGGTCGCCCGCTGCCATCGAGGAACAGAAATCCGCCGCCGGGAACATCGACCGTCGCATCGCACTGGCCAGCCGACCGCGGTGACCAACCAAACACCTGCGACTTCACGGCGTCGCCACGCGCCGCCAACCCGCCCTGAAGAGGCACCTGAGTCCGCAGGCTGATCGCGTGCGGATTGACCAACAGCAATTTGTCGGCCGCGGCATCGCCCGAAGACTGGGGCACTGACTTAGCAGGGAGACCGCCGAGCGCTTGACAGAGGCGTCGCACAGCATCATCGAGCGCCGCGGCCGAGTCGGCGGCCGGGCTCGCCGTGGTTGCGGTGACCGGCGCCGGGGCGACCAGTCCGGCCATGGCGTCGATCACAACGGCCGCTTCGGCACGCGCTGCCGTGCGATATGCCGTCGCCGCGGAGGAGAGCGGGTCGCTGAGGCCGGCATCGACGCACCGCCGCAGCCAGTTGGCGGACCCTTGATCGGCGCGGCCGCGATAGTGATGAAACGGACGTTCGCCGTCGCGGAAGTAGTCGTCGATTTTCCAGAACCGCCCCAGCGCCAATCCCCACGATGCCGCCCGTTTCAGGTCGCGGTACGCGTCGCTCTGCGAATCGGGCCAGTGCACCAGCAGCGCGGTGGCGATTTCGCCGCTGTCGATCGATTGCCCCAAATCGGGCCCGAGCGAGAGAAATCCGTGTGCTTGTGAGGCATCGATCGGCCGAGCGACCAACACGTCCAGCGCCGGCGGCCCGGATTGCCAGATCAATTTTGACTCTTCCCGCCAACCGGTTCCAGCCGCCAGATCGATCGGAATGGCTCCGATGTATCCGTTACGAGCCAGCACGGGGCCAATGTCACCAGGTGTCTCGCCGGCCGATCGCGCGTAGACATCGCAGCGGGCCCCGAGGTGCTGAGTCATCTCTTGGCGGGCTGCGGCGATCGCCCGCGCCGCCCCCGCGGCCGACTGATGATGCAGATTGACTTCCGTCCGCGGTCCGCCGCCGGCCAGCCCGACCCGTTGTTCGTCGATCAACTGTTTTAGCCGAGCGCAGGCAGGCGAGTCACTGGCGGCGACTTCAGCGGCCAGTGCCGGATCGATCAAGAAGTTCAGCGGCGGTTCACCGGGCTGCTCAACCGCCTCGAGCGTCCGCTGCAGCGAAGCACCGAGCGTGGTCGGAGCCAACAACGTCAGGTCGACCAGGTTCGGGTCGCTGGAAAAATAATGGTCGCGTTCTTCGGCCAGACAATCAAAGGCGTCGTGCAGCGCTGCCGTTGCGGCTTCGCCATCACCTTGGATGAAGGCCTTCGCGGCGGCGACTACACGTCCGCCAAAGTAAATTTCGTCGAGATTGCTGGTGTACCGCAACCGCCGTGTCATCAGTTGAACTTGCAGCCAGGCGTAGCCGAGGGCGAAAAAGTCGCCTGGGAAGAGCGTTCGCTCGGGCCCCGCACACTCGGTGTCCATCGCCGCTGCGTCCAAGGCGAAGCGGTTTTGCATTTGGACGAGGAAGTCGGGGCGCGAGCTGCCGTAGAACACTTCGCAGCCTTCGGCCGCCTGCGTATCGCTGGCAAACCGGCCGGGAAGGCGTTTTTGCGAGACTTCAGGGACCAGCAGCGCGCTCCGCGTGAGCACCGGCGGCAGCGTGTCGGCCCGCGCCCACTGCGGCAATTTGCCTGTGCTGGCCAGCCACTGGGGATGCCAAGCCGCGGTCCAGCCGCCGAGCAGCCCGCAGGCATGCTCTTCGCCAAGTTTTTTGGGGAAGTCCTCGAGGGTGTTACAAGGGATCAAAACGATACATTCGTCAAACATGTCGAAGCGGGCCGCAATGAAGAGAGATCAGGAGTTGAAAATTTGACGGATCGTCTTGCTCGGCGATAAACTATACTGTTGGTCCGAGGAGGGGAATGTCGTCAGACATCCTAATCCATCCGCTGACCGGCGTTACTTGTCACACAGTTTGATCACCCATTGATTCGTGCGATCGGCCCTGGCGTGGCTGGTCGGTTGGGGAATCGTCCTGGCGGGGTGAACCGGAATGCGGTTCTGGTCGATCGCGACTTTGGTTGACCGGGGCTGCGGTTGATTGGGGCTGCGGGGCAGACGGCCCGGCACCAGCGGATCGGCGTTACTTTTCTCGGTCACATCGCCACAACCACTCATTTTCGGCAGTTTTATGGCAAGCAGTAACGGTGTCTGGGGCATCGAAATCGGACAGGCTGCACTCAAAGCGCTGCGCTGTCACTTGGACGGCGATACCATCGTGGCCGATGCGTTTGATTACATCGAATATCCCAAGATGCTCAGCCAGCCCGAGGCCGAACCGGCTGAACTGATCGCCGAGGCGCTGGAGAAGTTCAAAGAGCGAAACGACTCGCGGAACTTCAAGATCTGCATGAGCGTGCCGGGGCAGAGCGGCTTGGCGAAGTTCTTCAAGCCACCGCCGGTCGAAGTCAAGAAGCTCGCCGACCTGGTGCGGTACGAAGCGCGGCAGCAAATTCCGTTCGACCTGGATGACGTTGTCTGGGATTACCAGATGATGCCCGGCAGCACCGTGGAAGACGGTTACGCGCTGGAAAGCGAAGTCGGTCTGTTCGCGATGAAACGCGAGATGGTCGCGCGGCAACTGCAACCGCTGGACCGCAGCGGCGTCGAGGTCGATCTGATCCAGATGGCCCCGCTGGCGATCTACAACATGCTGGCGTATGACCGCATGCATGAACGGATCGACAACGAGCCATTCAATGTCGACAGCCCGCCGACCTCCACCGTGTTGCTGTCGATCGGCACCGACTCTTCGGACCTGATCATCACCAACGGTTTCCGGATTTGGCAGCGGAGCATGCCGCTGGGCGGCAACCACTTCACGCGGCAGTTGACCAAGGACTTGAAGCTGACGTTCGCTAAAGCGGAGCATTTGAAGCGAAATGCTCGCGAGGCGGTCGATCCGAAGCTCGTCTTCCAGACGATGCGACCGGTGTTCAACGACATGGTCACCGAGGTCCAGCGCTCGATCGGGTTCTTCCGCAGTCTCAACAAAAAGGCGGAGATCACCGAACTGCTAATCGCCGGCAATACGGTGAAGATGCCAGGCCTGGCCGGCTACATCGGCAAGAACTTAGGGTTGGAAGTTCACGTGCTGGACCGCTTCAACCGGCTCAGCGGCGATGATGTGCTGAGCGTTCCGGCGTTCCGCGACAACGCCCCAACGTTTGCGGTCTGTTACGGCCTGTGCTTGCAGGGGCTCGGCGTCAGCCAACTGCGCAACTCGTTGGTACCGCGGGAAATCGTCGTCGAGCGGATCATCCGGGCTAAAAAGCCGTGGGCGGTCGCCGCCGTCGCGACGCTGATGGCCGGCATGGCGGCGCACTATGCGTTCACGCAGCGGAGTTGGGCCAAGACCCACCCGAGCCTGTGGGACCGGGCGAGCGCCGCAGTTGCGTCGATGAGCAGCTACAGCAGCAACCACGTCGGCCAAGACGGGACGCTCAACAGCAAGCTGGAGTACCTCGACGTGCTCGGGGAAGAAGTTTCCAGCAATGCTGAGCGGCGGCTGATGTGGCTCGAGATCTTGCGCGCCCTCAACGCTGCGATCCCTCGCACCGAATACCCGGACGGCAAAGTGCCGAGTCCCAAAGTGGTTCCGTTTGAAGACCGGCAAGATATCCACATCACCGGCATCGAATCCAAACGTTATGAAGACTTAGCGACGTGGTTCACCGAGCCGGTGGCGCTGCGCTACCGCGAAGAACTCCGCAACCTCGCCCGGGTCAATGGGACGCCGATCACCGAAGAGGCATTGGCCGATACCGGACCGACCGGAGCGGGCTGGGTGTTCGAGTTGACCGGTTACCATTACTACAACAAGCGGATCGGCAGCGAAGGGAGCAACCACGTTCGCAAGACGCTGATCACGAACCTGATGAAGAACCCGATCCCGTTGCCCGACACCAGCGGGCAGGTCATCGATTTCACACCCGATGAGTTGGGCTTGAAATACCCGCTGTTGCTCAATGACGAGAAGCCGCGATCGGTCAAGTTACCTAATCCCGACTACGATCCCGAAGCGATCCGCGCGGCGATCATGGAAGCGGAAGCCGCCATGTCGGGTCTGCCGCCCGGCGGGGTCGCGGGCGGGCGAACACCGGCCAGAACGCCAGCACGCGGCGGCGCGGCAACCGGTGGGGCCCGGGCAGGCGGTGCAGCAGCCGGCGGTGCCGCCGCCACAACCGGCGCACCGGGTGAACTGCAGATCGAGCCGGCAACGCTCGATGTCCTGCGCCACGATTTCATCGTCCAAGTCGTGTGGCAACCCACCTCGATCAGCGAACGGCTGAAAATCCGCGAAGAGAAACGCGCGGCTGAAGCCGAAGCCGAGGAAGCTGAACCGACGCTGGACAATGCCGACGCCGTCGCCGCCAACTAGCCGCAACTCACTTGTCGACGATTTCGCGACTTCCCCCTGACGCGTTTTGAAACCCACTGGCCGCTCGCCGCGATAGTATCAATATGGATCAACTTAAAGAAAAACTCGGTCCTGTGGCCAAGCACTGGTTTTGGATCGCTACCGGTCTGGTCACCCTGTTGTCGGTCGGCATTTGGTGGGTGAGCAGCGGCAAGTTGCTCGAAGAATTCGAAGCGGCACGGTCGCAACTCGATTCCGACGCACAAAAAATCACGAGCGTTCGCAGTTCGCTGCCGACCCATCCGAACGACTTCTCCCATCGCGAGATGGAAAAGCTGATCGAGAGCCGGACCGATTCGGTGATGACCGCCTGGACAAGCGTCTACGAGCGTCAGCAAGACATCCTGCGGTGGCCGGTGGAGGAACTCAAGGAGGACTTTGTTCGCGAGTTCCGCGATCTGATTCCGATCGAACTGGAAGTCGAGTTTCCGACCGCTGAAACGGACGAGGTCGAGACGAGCCTCCGCAACCGCTACCGCGACTACATCGGCGGCGTGCTGCCCAACATCGCGGAAATCGCCAAAACCAAGTGGACCGCGGACTTTGACAAACCGGCAGCCGGCGGTATGGGGATGTATGGAGGCGGATATGGCAGCGGCTCCGGCGGCGGTTATGACACCGGGCTCAGCGGCGATAGCGGGATGTACGGCACCGGCGGCTACGATCCCGCTGGCGGCATGTATGGCGGCAGCGGTGCCGGAGTCCGGCGCGACGAAGGTCCGCTGGTGACCTGGGAAACCTCCAGCCAAGAGAAATTGCTGACCGACCTGTTTCCGTGGCGCGGTGGCCAGCCGACGACGCTCGATGTGCTCTATAGCCAAGAAAACCTGTGGATTCTGCGGCAACTGATGCAGATCGTCGCTGAGGTCAACGGCGATGCGGCACAGCGATTCCAAGCCAAAATCCGTGGGATCAACAGCATCGCGATCGGACGCTCGGTCCCCAAAACCGCTGGTCGCATTTCGCGTCCCGGAACGCCCGGCAGCCGTGGCATGGACTCCATGGGTATGGGCATGGGCATGGGCGGAGAGAGTGGTGATCCGATGATGGACATGTACGGTCCCGGCAGTGACCCATACGGGGGCATGGGTGGGGAGAGCAGCATGGGCGGTATGGGCGGCACGGAGGTCGTCGCCACCGATCCCGGCGATAATCGTTATGTCGACACCCAAGGCGTTCCCTTGACCGCTTCGCAACTGCGGACGGCACTCTCGAGCAACTCGCCGACCGATGCGTTTATGGCGGTGGCCAAACGCGTTCCGGTGATGATGAGCTTTAAGATGGATCAACGGAGCGTGCCGGAATTGCTGGCCGCCTGCGGCAGCGCACCGCTGATGGTTGAAGTGCGCCAAGTCCGGATTCTGACAGCGGCAGCCGCTGCCGCTTCGGCTTCAAGCATGACCGGCGCGATGGGCGGCGGCTACGACAGCATGGCGAGCTACGGCGGTGATTCGACGATGAGCGGCGGACTCGATTCGGGTTACGGTGGCAGTGGGTATGGCACCAGCGGCGCCGGCAATGCTGCGGGTGAGCAGTTTCCCTTTGATTTGACGGTCGAAGTCTACGGGATCATCTACATCTATAACCCGCCTCAAGCCGACGCGCTGGGGATTGAACAGGTGACCGAAGATACCGTCGTCGACGGAACGATCAACGAGCCGCGCCGCGGCGAACTCGAACCGGAAGCGGTTGTACCGGATGACGTGGCAACCGCTCCAGCGGGCACTCCAGAAACCGCTCCGGCAACGGAGCCTGGGTCCGAGCCAGCGGCCACACCTGAGCCAGCGCCAGCAACTGGGCCAGCTCCAGCAACAGCACCGGCGCCCGCTGCCACGCCGCAACCAGCGGCTGCGCCGGAGGGTTCGGGCGCAGCGGAACCGGCACCTGCACCAGCGGTCGACGCTGAGGCCGGTAACGCGTCGGCGACGTCTCGTCCCACACAACCTCCTAGTTAATCACGTTTTGTTTGCACCGCCTCGCTCAACGACTTGCCAACCCACTGACCGACCCCCGATAGTGACGCCATGAACGATTTTCTTTTCCGCCACTTCGAAAAGTTCATTTTCACGGTGCTGGTGCTGTTGGCGGTTTTTCTGGTTTACCGCGGCTTCCAGATGCCTGACTACCTGACCGTGCAACAACCCGACCGGATGCAGCAGGGGGCCGACGATGTCCGCAAGCTAATCGATGAGGATCACTGGGCCGAGATCGCTGAGCCGCGACTGGAGACGATCGATGTCGTCGCGCGGACCAACGAATCGATTCGCCCAGTCAACCCGCAGGTGTATCGGCTGATTCCCTGGGAAGGCAAGTCGCTCGACATGAGCGTCAAGCGGGCAGACCCCGTGATTGCTGCGCCCATCGATTTGCGCGTCACCCCGGTGCTCGCCAACATCGCCTACAAATCAGCCAACCCCGAGTATCCGCTCACCCTACTGGAAAATGCGGAGCCGATTGAGAAGGCACCGGAGACCCCAGAACCGCGTCGCCGCGGCCGACGGCAAAACCTCGAGATGTCCAGCGATCCTTATGGCATGGGTATGGGCATGGGCGGGGAAGGGATGATGGATCCGTATGGGATGGAGTCCTCGGCGATGGCCGGCCCTGGCGGCATGATGTCCGGCCCGGGTGGCATGGCCGCCTCGCGGCGGATCGATCCGAAGCTCTACGATCAAGGCTTCCGCCCACAAGGAAATACCCAGAACCTCATCCCCGCGATGGGACAATTCATTGCCGGTGTGGCGCTGATGCCCCACAAGCAACTGCACCAGGCGTTTGAAGAAGCGTTAAAGTCGGCGGAGGGTTACAACCCGCGCCGCGACCAACCGGTGTACCTGCTGTTTGAAGTCTATCGAGCCGATGTCACGGATAAGGCGGTCGATCAGCTCACCGATCAAGACTGGACGCTGGTCGCTAATTCCGAGTTCTACAAGCGGCTGGTCATCCGCTTGTGGGCCGGGATGGCCAAAGAAATCGTGACCGGCAAATACCGCGATCCAGCATTGACCACGCCGATTCCGCCGATCCTGCTGGATCATTATGGTCGCTTCGCCAGCCACCCTGAGATTCCATTGGGTGACGAGGATCCGCGCGCGACGATGCAGCAGATGGCGCAACAGCAACAGAACTTGCCCAGCGGGCCAATCACCTTCGATGCCGAAGAAGATCCCTTTGCCAATCGCGGCCGCATCGACCCGCTCCGCAACCTGCGTCCCGGGATGTCCGGCAGCGGCCCGATGGGCGGAGCTGGGATGGGCTATGGCGCGGCGGGCATGGGCTATGGAGCAGCGGGAATGGGTCAGTCTGGCGCGATGTCCGTAGCCGATCAGCCCGACTATAAATTGATTCGGTTCTACGATTTCTACAGCCCCGGCAGCAAGGCCTCGCCTCAGCCGGGACGCAAGTATGTCTACCGGATTCGCACAGCAATTGAGGACCCGAACTTCCCCGAGGACCCGGCGGCTCAGCCGCGCAACAGCAGCTTGTCGGCCGAAGTGTTCCGCCGCGTGGCCCAGGCAACCGCTCGCGCTAGCGAAACCAAACGCCGCGAGTCGCGGCGCTGGAGCGACTTCAGCACTCCGAGTCCGATCGTGTCGTTGCCGACCTTGAGCTCCGTTTATGCGGGTCCGGTGACCCCGGCGTCGACTCGCAAAATGCAGGTCGAGGGCCGCGAAATCGACTACGTCCAAAAGCCGGCTTCTGGGAAATTGGCCGCCGCCCAGTGGGATCGGACCTACCAGGTTCCCGTGCCGATCTTCACGGAGGTGCTGCGCGGCAGCGTGATCGCCAAGCAAGGTGATTTCGACGTGCCCGATCCGCTGACCTTCGTGGTCAAGAAACTACCGGAGGCGAACTACAACACGCAGACGGTGGTGGTCGATATCACCGGCGGCAACCCGTTGGAGATTTCGCCAGCGGAAAACCAGACCGCTCCGGGAGTGATGTTGCTGTTTGATGCCAACGGCAATTTGCGGGTGAGTGACGAAGTCGAAACGCAGCGTGATTATCGGCTGTACTCGTTTGCCGAGGACCGCGGCGAGTAGCGATTGCGGCAATCGCTCATGATCCCCATCAATCCCCCGAAGACATCGGTGTTCAGGCGACTTGCAGGACGAGTTTGCCGCGCACGCCGCCGGCTTCGCTTCGCCGGTGGGCTGCGGCAGCCTGATCAAGCGGGAAGACCTCGTCGAGGTGCATCGCCAACTTGCCGCTGGCGACCAGGCGGACCAGCTCGCGCAGGTCTTTCGAGCGCGGCCGGGCCAGCATCACCCGGCCTTTCTTGCTCAGCAGACTCGTCGCTAGGCTCATACCAATGCCGGCCAGTGACGGTTCGGTCGATATAAAACGGCCGCCGCGAGCGAGCACATGACGTGCGGCTTGATAGGACGATTTTCCCGCAGCGTCAAACACAATGTTCCATTGCCGGTTCAGCTTGGAATAATCCGTGTCTGCATAATCGAGTACCTCATCCGCGCCGAGTTCGCGCACAAAGTCATGGTGCTTGGCGCTGCAGACCGCCGTGACAGTCGCGCCGTACGCCTTGGCGATCTGAATGGCAAAGGAACCGACGCCACCGCTGGCGCCGTTGATCAGCACGAAATCGCCCTGCCGGATGCCGCCGATGTCGCGCAGCGACTGCAGCGCTGTCGATCCGGCCAGCGGCAGCCCTGCGGCGTGCAGGATGTCCACGGAGTCGGGCAGCGGTGTCACGGCATCGGCGGCGCAGACCGCGAACTCCGCATATCCACCGCCGTACAGGCCATCGAGAAACGCGATCACGCGCTCGCCGACAGCCAGCCCGGTACGCGGCTCGGCTTGTTCCACCGTGCCGGCGACATCGAAGCCTGGCACGCGCGGGAACCCGCCTGGCAGCAGCCAGCGCAGTTCGCCTTGCCGGGTGCGGCAATCGATCGGATTGATACCGGCGGCAGCCACCCGAATCAGCACTTGGTTACTGGCAACCTGTGGAACCGGACGCTGATGAAGCTGCAGGACATCAGGGCCGCCGTAGTCTCGGTAGGCGATTGCTCGCATGGGATCGATGACTCCGGCCAAACCTAGGCCATTGCGGCAGCGTTGATCGACTCGGCCAACTTGCTGAGCAACTGATCGGTCTTTTCTTCTTCGCTCATCGTTTCCTTCAGCAGCCGCAGGGCATCTTGATTGCCGAGCGTCTTGGCCCAGGTGCAGAGCGTTCCGTAAGTCGCGATCTCGTAATGCTCAACCTTTTGTGCGCAAGCGATCAAGATCGCGTCCATCACTTCCGGTTCGGCCTTCTCTTCCATCATCGAACTGGCTTCTTCGACCAAGCCTTTCATCGCTTCGCAGGTCTTGGCGCGGGCGGTTTTGCCGATCGACTCGAATACTTTCTCGAGCCGCTCAACCTGCTTTTCGGTTTCTTCCAAGTGCGTCGTGAACGCTTGAGCGAGCTGCTCATTGGACGCTTTCTTGGCCATTTTCGGCAGCGCTGCGACGAGTTGCCGTTCGGCGCTCAGGGCGTCACGAAGTTCGTCATGGAAGAGGTCGGCAAGATTCTTGAGTGCCATTGGTTCAATCCAAAAGGAGGTGAAGTTGACGTTCCCTTGCTGAGCACATCGGACATGCCCAGGCCGCTCGCCCGTCGATCGGCAATCTCGGTTGCAGTGACTCAAGATGAAGTGATTGCAGATCAAACGGGCGAGCGGGCTTCGCCGCTATCAACAAGCAAAAACGGGGCCAGTGATTCACCGGTCCGCTCGCGACTTTGGCTTTAGGTGCTAGCAAAGTGCGAGAAGCTGGCTGCAGCCAGCGAGAATCGTGCAACCGCGGCAGGATGGCTACAGATCTGGTAAGGGCGGTGGTCCGTAGCCGGAGCGCGATCAAGGCACAACCGCTGCACGAAAGCGAGTCACTCGTGAGCCAAGATGACCTTACTGCGCTGCGAGCACGAGCAAGGGGAAGGTCGCGGTGGAACGTCGGGTGCCAACAAAAAAACCGCTGCTGGGAAAAGCTCCCAGCAGCGGTTTTGATGGATTGGCATTGAGGTCGCCCGGCAAGTTCCTAACACCAGCGGCTTGGACGACCGCTGCGGAACTTGCAAACGCCAGCCCTGCAGAGGCTGGCAGCCGACACTACTTCTTCTTCTTGCCCTTCTTGTCGTCGGTCTCTTCCTTCTTGACCTTCTTTTTCTTCTTCAGCGAGACCTTAACGACTCGCACTTTGGGCATCCCGACCGCGTCGGTTTCATCCGTCCAGCGGCCCAACTCCTGGAGCCGTGAAATCCGCTCGGCGCGCGTCAGTACGTTTCGCGTTTTGATTGCCCCGGCTTGCACCTTGAGGCTACGATCCATGGTCATGTTAGAGGTCGCTCCGAGAGGGCCGCTCAATACGAGATACTTCGGTCAAACAAACGATCGCCACGCCCGCGGCGGCTGCGGTTAGGTCCGCAGCTTCCTTCGACGCGTCGGTGCGCAATGTCGCTGCCGCAATGATCTTTCCGCCGGCCCGTGAGTGGCGTGGTTTTTTCACGCCGCAAAGGATAGGCCTTTTCGCTGGCGATGGCAACGCCTCCTTGCCGGCAAGCGGTCTGTTTTTTAGCACTTCGGCTTTTCCCGCACGCCCGATTGGCCCAACTATGGATCTCGCCGCAGCCCATCTCCCGGCGACGTCTCTGCTCCGCCTAGTCGACACAATCGACCGAGCCGCCGCCCGGCCGCTCTCGCCGACAGCCGTTCAAACGCTCCGCCGCCACTACCCGCCACACGTCGCCGCGCTGATCGTGGCGGTCGCTGCGGAGCAGCGGCGGGCGCGGGATAAGTTCGGCCCCGGCGTGTGGTTGGTTTCAGCCAAAGCGATCCGCCAAGCAACTGACCAAGTCGTCGCGACCTACAAAGCGGGCCTGCTGGGCAGCGGTCCCGTGTTGGATCTGTGCGGCGGCATCGGCGGCGATGCGATCGCCCTGGCGCGCCGCGGCATGGTCGTCACAATCGATTGCGACCCACAGATCACCGCGATGGCGGCAGCAAACCTGCATCTGGATCGCGAGCGACAAGCGGCCGAAAAAGCATCGCTCGAGAGTTCCGCGGGAGCCACGCCGGATCAGGCGATCGCGATTTGCGCCGACGTGACGCGGTATCCGATCCCCGGGCATGTGGCGGTTCACATCGATCCTGATCGCCGGCCCGACCAGCGCCGGACCGTCCGGCCAGCGGACTATCTGCCGCCGCTGGGGTTTGTCGAGCGCCTGGTGAGCGCACGTGTGGCGAGCATCGTGAAACTCGCTCCGGCGGCGGAACTAGCCCAAGAAGCCGACGGCCTCAAACTGACACGGCGCCATCACCGCCAGTGGATCAGTCTCGACCTGAGCGTTCGCGAACAGGCGTTGCTCTGCGGCGAAGCGATCGAGGCAGCGGGCGTCACCGCTGGTGGGCGTTCGGCAGTCCGCTTGCTCCGCAACGGGGCGATCCAGCGGTTTGCAATCGGCCCTGGTGAGTCCGCTCGGCTGGAACACGACGACATCCGCTGCGACACGACCGATACGCCGCCCGAGTTCATCTTTGACTTCGACCCGGCGGTCCGCGGTAGCGGGTTGTCGACCGCGCTGGCCGAGGCCCGTGGGTTCGCCGCGATCGGTGCTCCCACCGGCTTTTTCGGCGGTTCAGCGCTGCCCGATGACCGGTCGCTGCTGCAGTGTTTCCAGACGCTCTGGAGTGGGCCGGCGGATCGCAAGCAGATCAAACAAGAACTGCGAAAAAATGACTGGAATCTGCAGAGCGTGAAAGTCCGCGGCAGCGACCATGATCCGGCCCAGTTGCAGCGAGCGTTGCAGCCCGATCAACGCAGCATTTCCAAGGGCCACGTCTCGACCGGGCCGACCGGGGTGACGTTGTTGATTGGCCGCCACGCGCGCGGCGTGTATGCGGTGTTGGCACGAGCGGTTTCAGCAGTGTAAGCCCCGCTGCGCACCTGGTTTACCGACGGGTCGCGATTCCGCAGATCCCGTGATATTTTTTGGGCGGGACGCACATCGGCTCGTTGGAGTTCAGGCTTCAGCCTGTGTCCGTCGTTGGCTTCTGCAAAAATTCATAGCCTCGCCAGCAGCCGCGATCAGCGCAGCGGCGTTTCCTCGACCAAGCGAATCGGCAGCCGAACGGTGTCTTGGCCGCGGAGGAGCGTAACCAGCACACTATCGCCGGCCTTGCGGCTTTCGACGGTCGAAAGCAGATCATCGGCCGAGCGGATCGGCTGCCCGTCGATCTCGCTCAGAATATCGGCGGTCGAATAGTCGCGGCGGATCAGTTCGCCGAGTACGGTTCGGCGGCGAACGATCTTGGCCCCTTTCACTCCCGCCAACTCGGCCGGCCCATCGGGCTCGAGGGTCACGATCAGCAAGCCTTTAGAGGTTTCTGCGATCGATTCGATGCCGATGCTCGGCCGCCGCACTTTGCCGAACTGAATCAACTGCGGCACGATGCGAGTGATGGTCGCGGAAGGGATCGCAAAGCCAATCCCGCTATTTTCACCGACTTGACTGGCGATCGCGGTGTTCATGCCGATCAGTTCACCCCGGCTGTTCATCAGCGGACCGCCGGAGTTGCCGCGATTGAGCGCTGCGTCGATCTGGATGATCGACTTCATCATCCGCTTCGACAGGCTCGGAATCGTGCGGTTGACGCTGCTGACGATCCCCGAGGTCATCGTCTGCTCCAGGCCCAGCGGGCTCCCCAGGGCGAACACGCGCTGGCCGACGCGGAGCCGATCGCTGCGACCGGGCGTGACCGGCGAAAGCTCATCACCGCCGGGTTCGATTTTCAACACCGCGATGTCGTTGGCGATGTCGTTGCCGATCAGGACGGCGTCGTACTGCTCGCCATCGTGCATCGTCACCAACAACTGCTTGGCGCCTTTGATCACGTGGTAGTTGGTCAGGATGTGTCCCTGAGCGTCCCAGACCGAACCGCTGCCGCTGCCTTCGCTGGAGATGACCCGGCCGAGAAACGAGTCGGAGTCGCCGCGGGTTTCGATATGCACCACGCTGCGGTGACATTTTTCATACACCGAAACATTGACGCGTTCTTCCGGCGTCAGCCCGGCCAGTTCATCTTCGTTATCGACAAAGCCGGTCACGACCGGAGTGAACGGCGACGAAAGGTCCTGCGCCCCAGCGGTGGAAGGCGCCAGCGCAAACGGCTGCGGCGGCAGCCCCAACAGGCCGCCGACGCCGCAAGTGATGATGGCCCATCCGAACAGAAAACGTCGCCAAGAACTGCTCACGAACCTGCCTCAATCATGTTCTGGGAACCAGCGGAAGCACCGGCTCCGCTGACGGCCTGCGGCACCCCATCTTGCCAGTATCATGTCGGACGATTACATATCCCGATCCGATTTCGCCGAACCATACAGTAGGCTAAGCCGAGCCGGCAACATCCATGTGCCGTAATTCATGAACACCACTCCGGCCAATTCCGCCGCCTGGACTCTCGGGCTGATGCGTCACGCCAAGAGCGACTGGGCGGATGAAAACTTGAGCGACCATGATCGACCGCTCAACGGTCGCGGCCGCCGCGACGCACCGACCATGGCCCGCTGGCTGGCGGCTCAGCGGTTCCTGCCCGAGGTGATCCTCGCCTCAACCGCGACGCGGGTGCGACAGACGGTCGAGGGGCTGCTGTCGGTCTGGACCCATGAGCCGTTGGTGTTGTTCAGTCAGTCGCTGTACTTGCCCAGTCCGCGAACGATCATCGAACAGGTCTGCTGTGAGGCGTTGCGTGCCGATGGCAGGCGGCCGGCGGCGGCACTGGTGATCGCTCACAATCCGGCGATGGAGCAGTTGGTCAGTCAACTGGCGGGCGCGGCGACGCGGATGCCGACCGCCGCGGTGGCGCTGTTTGAGTGCGAAGGGCTCGACGGCGCAACGCTGCACAGGCTGCAAGCCCGGCGGTGCATCGCGGTCGGACGACCGAAAGAGATCTGAGTGAGCGGCGACGAATCATGGGTCAGAAGTGACGAGCTGAGGTAATCACCGCTGATGGAGTTCCCGCCCTGGGCGGCTTACGGAATCGTCGCGGCGGCAGTCGTCGGTCATTTCGGTCTGCATATCGCCGCTTACAACCGCATCAATGCCACGGGCTTGAGTCGCCCGCTGGTCAAAGGGATCGTCAAACTGCTGCTGCTCAGTTGCTTGCTGTTGCCGCTGCTGGTGATCGATCAGCACGTTGACAGGTGGGTAGCCGGGCTCCGTGGCGAGTTGACGATGTCTCAACTGGCGACGCTGGGCAGTGGCTGGCGGGTTTATGGCATCCTCTGCTTGCTGTCGCTGCCGCTGCTGGGGATCCCGTGGCTCTGCTGGCGGCCGATCTGGAAACTCGAAGCGCTCCCAGCGCCGCGAGAGCTCGCAGTGGATGACCTGCAGAGTCAGCTCGCCCAGCCGATCGCGCTGACCCGCAAGTGCCGCATCGCGCTGCGGATTCCCGGCAACCAGATCGGGGAGTTGGCGGTCGAGCGGATTGAATTGCCGGTGGCCGGTTTGCCGCCGCAACTCGATGGCTACCGAATTGCGCAGTTAAGCGACCTGCACCTGACCGGCCACCTGTCGCCCGCGATGACCGCCTGGACGGTCGCGCGGGCCAACGATTTTGCGCCGCATCTGTTCGCCTTGACCGGCGACATCGTCGACAAGGCGGAGTGCATCGACTGGCTCGGCGAAGCGCTCGGGCATGCGCAAGCACCTGACGGATGCTATTTCATCCTCGGCAATCACGATCGTCGGGTGTCCGATCCGTCGCTGGTCCGCGCTGCGATGGTCGCTGCGGGTTGGCAGGATGTCGGCAGCCGGTGCGTCGCTGTACGTTTATCAAATCCAGCCGCCGCAGCGGCCAGCCGGAGTGCAGGAGTTGCAGCGCAAATCCTCGGCAATGAACGGCCGTGGTTCGAAGCCCCCTCAGACCCGCAACTCGAGCGCTCGCCGGCCGAGTTTCGTTTGCTGCTCGCTCACAGTCCCGATCAGTTCGGCTGGGCACGTCGCCACGGCGTTCAATTGATGCTGGCCGGTCACACCCACGGTGGGCAAGGACGGTTGCCGCTGATCGGCCCGGTGCTCAGCCCGAGTTGGCATGGCAGCCGGTTTGCCTCGGGCGATTTCTTCAAGCCACCGACCACGATGCACGTGTCGCGTGGGCTCAGCGGCGTGCATCTGCTGCGGATCCGTTGCCGCCCCGAGCTGTCGCTGCTGACGCTACGGAGCGTTTGAAGGTTTGTTATAAACCCGCTGCGGCTTCAAGCGCGGCGCAACAGCGGCTCGCGGTGGAAACGGTAAGCCTTGTAAAATGCGAGTCGCACACCGAACAGATGCCCAACTCTCTGGGCTTGCAGACGCCGGTGCACTCGCTGGGAACGGACGTCCATTGCATCGATGGCCAACAGCAGATGACGAACGCCGCGGCGTCTCAGCTCGATCCCGGCCTGCTGCAGCAAATGCCGGTACAGCCCTCGACCGCGGTGTCGGCGCTGAATCCATGCGCCATACACCCACGCCTCATCAAATGACAACGTCACGCGCGTGCCGGTATCGATGTCGTAATAGCCGCGCGTGGCAAACCAGACGCTCCCAATCAATTTGGCATCTTTGACTAAAATGGCGGCGCGGTGCCCATAGGAAAGCCGTGTTGCCGTCAGCCGCTCCCCGAGCTGTGCTTCGATCAATGGAAGATCCGCAGCCGCTGCCCAGCGGAACTCCACGCCGTCGCGATCGGTTGGATTTTTGGGTACCGGCATCTCGTAGACGCGGCGCCAGCGAGGCTGCAGCAACCAGAAAGGGAACAGCCGATGCATCAGCATCTCCAACTGATAGAGCGGGACCAGGAGCAGCAAATCAGGCTGCCATCGTCGAAACATGACCGGTCAGAAAGGTACACAGATGTCGAAGGTCTGCGGGGGTCAACCCACTATACTTCGCCGGCGGGAGGTGGTTGGTCAAACCAGCCGTACAATTGCCAGCTTTCCGCCGCTCCTGCGTCATCCTGGCGGAATAACCCGAACCAGATGCTGTCATCGACACAGACCTATTTGCAAGCCAGGCGATCAAGTGTCTGCTGATATCGTCGCCTGCGGTTGGGTCGCTTACACTGCCGCCCAAACGAATGACCCCGCATCTTGGTCATTGGTTCACATCACAAGGAATTAGCGGCCATGTTGCAGAATCTCCGGTGGGCAATTTTGATTTTGGGCGTTCTCGTCCTGATCGCGGTCATGGTTCAAAACAGCCATCCAGTGATCCTCAAGCTGTTTTTCTTCGAGACCGAACTGCCGACCTCGACGCTGCTGTTAGCGACCTCCGTGTTGAGTTTTTTGATCGGCGCCCTGACGACCGGGCGCATGCTGTGGCAGCGGAGCGGCGCACGCCGGCTGCCAGAAGATCCACTTAAGAAACCATAACCGGCGGGCTGAGCACCCGGATCGACTTGCGCGGCTGTTCGCGGCGCCGGCGGTCGCGTTCGCGGCGGCGACTGGCCAGCAGGTCGTAACGGGCCAGAACCAGCCGCGCCAATTCACCCATCGGCTGCAATTCATCGACCCGGCGCTCGTAAGCGGCAGCGGCTCGCTGGCCGACCGCGGGGCGTTCCAGCGATTCGCACCGCGCCGGTTCACGGCGAGCCGGATGCGGAGCCGGGGTTTGCCGCACGACCATGGCCTCGGTCGCGGCGGCCGCTGCATAACGCGCCGCTGGGGCCGCCGCCCGCGCAGCGGCAGGACGTTTGGCAGCGGAAACGCGGACAAAGCTGGCAGTGCAGGGATGCGTGTCGACCGACCCAGCCGAATCGAACAGAGACAATTGCGTAAACATGTCGGTGCCTTGAGCGTCAGAGATGGATCGTCTCTGGGACGCGAGGCAGCTCAGCGGCCTTCGCATTCCCAACACAAACCATCATCCGGGGCACCCAGGACACGTCTGGTCACTGGCGATAACGAAAAGTCAAAAAATCCTTCGCCGCACTTTCGCTGCCGCGGATGGCACGCCCAGACCCCAGGATGGAGTCCAGCCTTCAGGCTGCCACCCTCTGCCTTGGGGTGGCACGCTCAGAGCCCCAGCGATGGGCGTGAGCAGCGGAAACACCGCTGCTTTGAGCGTCTAAGCGTGCTCGACCGGATCGCGAAAGCTGTTCAGATACGCCAGCGAGTGATCGAGCACGGTGTCGTAGTCCAGCGGCTCGACGTCTTGGCCGAGCACTTCAATTTCGATCCAGCGGTCGTAGCCGCCAACCTGCAACGCTTCGAGAATCGCCGGGATCGGCACTCGGCCTTTGCCGAGCAAGCAGCGATTCATTTCTCCTAACGGGCTATGCCGGCTGTCGCCCAGTTGCACCAACTGCAGGTGCTCGATCACCTCGGGCAACCACTCCAAGACGTGCTGATCCATTCCCAGGTGATAGGTGTCCAGTACCAGGCCGATGTTGTCGCTGCCGACGGCGGCGACCAGGTCGAGCGTGGTCCGGATATCGTGCAGGAACGACCATTCCTCACCGCAGCCGGGATGGAATGGCTCGATCGCCAAACGAACGTCGTGGGCGACGGCGACAGCATTCACTTCGACCAGCGCCTGACAAATCGTTTTATGCAAGTGTCGGCGGATGTGATTGTTACGGCCGCCGACGAGCACGACCAGCGTTTCGGCGCCGACCAAGCTGGCTTGCTCGATCGCATCGATCGCATCATCGACGGCATCGGCAAATCGTCGCCCATCGCTGCCGGTGAAGCCGCCGGCCCAAGACAAGGAGGACGCCCGCAGGCCGCTGTTGAGCAACTGTTCGCTCGCCGCTTCCGCCCCCAGATCATCGACCTTTGGGCGCCACAAGCCGAGACCGCTAATCCCTCGTTGCACTGCGGCGTCGACGTCTTGTTCGAGACTCCACCGCAGGGTAGTCAACTGGCTGATCGCGATCTTTTTCATCCGTGCTTCCGGCAAGTGAACGAGGAGACTCAAGCCTAACCTTCGGCAGTATCGCAGATCGGTCGGTGCCGGTGAATATCAAGCCGACGAATCGTGATTCACGCCGCAAAAACCGCTCGTTACTCGATCGGTTCGATCGTCGCCGACATGCTCCCCTGGCAGCGTTCGATGTACTGATCCTTGCCAAACGCGTGGATTTGATCCCGCTTCAGTTCGGCGTGTTCGAGCGTCGTCGTCAGCAGGATCGCGCGGCCCGTGGTATCGACCTCTTTGGCGATCTGATAACCCGATTCAACCGGTTTGCGAAACAGCTCGCGCAACATCACGATCACGTATTCGTAGCTGTGATCCGGGTCGTCCCAGAGGATCACATTGTACCGCGGTTGCGGTTTGGAGCGGCGTTGGCGTTGTTGATCACGCTTCGTTTCTTGCTGCGGCTGAGCAACGGCGACCATCTCGTCCAAGGTGGCTTGTTGTTCTGACATCGTTTCTGGCTCACAAAATCCAAACCAACCGATGCCTTGCGAGTTGCCCCATGCAACCGGCGTGGCGGCGTATATTGTAGCGCGTTCGTATTTTGCCGGTAATCCATTTTGCTCCGACCGAACCGATTTTGTCGGTCGCGATCGCCCGTTCATCAGAAACTTTAACGGTTGTCCCAGAGGTAACGCCCGCTCATGTCCAGCTCCGCCGAGTCCAGCCTGCCCGCCGACCTGATCCAGCGTTTCACCGACCAACAAGAACCGCATCTGCACGACCTGTGCCAATGGCTGCGCATTCCGAGCGTCAGCAGCGACCCGGCGGCGGCCGAGGCGATGCAGCAGGCCGCCGTGTGGCTCGAAGACAAGTTTCGCTCCGCGGGGCTGGCGACCCGCCGGATCGCGACGCCGGGCTTCGACTTGGTGTATGCCGAAACGCCGCCCGTCCCCGGCGCACCGGTGGTCCTGGTCTATGGGCACTACGATGTTCAGCCACCGGAGCCGCTAAACAAGTGGATCAGCGGTCCGTTTGAACCAACCGTCCGCGATGGCAACCTCTACGCCCGCGGAGCGACCGACGACAAAGGCCAAGTGCTGACCCATGTCCAGAGCGTCACCGAGTGGCTCAGCAGCGGCCAGCCGTTACCGCTGCAGGTCAAGTTCTTGATCGAAGGCGAAGAAGAAGTCGGCAGCGAAGGGCTCGCCGCCATCCTGCCATCGATCACCGACCTGATCGCCTGTGACTGTGTCGTGGTCAGCGACAGCAGCCAGTACGGCGATGGTCAGCCGGCGATCACTTATGGGCTGCGCGGCATCCTGGCAATGGAGATCCGCGTCGATGGTCCAAAGCAAGATTTGCACAGCGGCAGTTTCGGCGGCGCGGTGATGAACCCCGCGATTGCCCTGTGCCAACTGATGGCGTCGATGATCGGGGCCGACGGCCGGATTGCCGTGGAAGGCTTTTACGACGAGGTCCGCGAACTGGACGCCGCCGAACAAGGCTTACTGGACGAACTGCAAGGAGACGACCAGCAACTCGCTGCTCAACTCGGCGTCGCTGCGTTGGTTGGTGAGGCCGGCTACTCGACCAACGCTCGCCGCTGGGCCCGCCCGACCTTTGACATCAACGGGCTGACGTCCGGGCATCAGGGCGAAGGCGGCAAAACGATCATCCCTGCGGCCGCGACAGCAAAGTTCACCTTCCGGCTGGTCCCCGATCAGGATCCACAACGGATCGCCGCCGCGGTGCAGCGGCACCTGGAGTCACACCTGCCAGCGGGCGTGCGGCTCTCGATCGAGCTCGGTCACGGCGCCCCGGGAATGATCGCGTCGATCGACAGCCCGTTTGTCGATGCGGCCAAGCTGGCGATCGAGGAAGCATTTGGGACGCCGCCGGTGATGATCCGGGAAGGTGGCTCAATCCCAATCGTCGCCCAGTTTCAAGCGGCGCTCGGAGCCGACTGCCTGTTGCTCGGCTGGGGGCTCAATGATGACGGCGCGCATAGCCCCAACGAAAAGTTCCGCGTGGCCGACTATTACCGCGGGATTCAAGCCAGCGCACGGCTCTGGCACTACTTGGGACGTGTCCGCCGATAACCTCCCCTCCGCTCTGGCGGATGCTCAGACGCCAACCCGCTGCAGCTCACCCACAGGTTCGGCCGTCAATTTCGTGGCTCATCACGTTGGACGTGGACGCTGATCCGTCGGATAGCATGTCCCTGTTCGGGTGGCATGTCCCTGTTTGGGTGGCCCGGCCCCGAGGATCGAAGGGCGTGCAAATCCATTCGCCAGCAAGTTTGGCTGCCTCGGATGCCGATAATCGCCTAGTCGAGGCCCCGAAGCCGGAGCTAGCACGACACCACCTGGGTGTGCCCTAAAGATGCGCAGCCTGGGCCTTGAGGGTGCGCAAACCGAGGCAGTTTAAGGAGCCAAGCAACCGGGCGGCGATAAAATTGAACTGATTTTTTTGCCGCCCAGCGGAAACGCATCAGGCATTAATCGCGAATAAATGGCAGTTAACGGACATTACATAGACCGTAGCCCCTGGGAGGGCGTTGCGGGACCGAATCGCCGGTGCGTACTTTGCCTATGCGACTACAAGTCCCCAAGGTCGCCTACAACAGGTGCAGTGGCATGCGTGCCTTGCGGCTTCCATCACCGGTGTGATGGTCGATGTGGGGACAGTATCCGCGTGCGCAGGTGGGATCCCTGCGCGCTCCTTTACTGGAACATAGGGAAATGCTCACCCTCTTTTTGCTTGCTGTCCTCGGCGGCGCAAGCACTGGCCCCCATCACTATCAAACATTCGATCCGGTCAGCGGAGTTTCTGCTTACGGCCCCACGATCGTCCTGCTCTCGGTCAAAAATGAACTGAGCTGTGACTTGTGGTGGGTAGCAAACGAAGTGCCGCTGAAGTCACGCGGTTGGCAGGTGCACGAAGTCACGCACGTCAAAGCCCGCGTCTACCCATCGTTTCGCATCTACTGCAACGGCAAGTGGCAGACCCACGAAGGCCCGCTGTACAAATCGACACTGCAACAAATCGTCGGCATCCCGGTGCTGTAGGCTGCTCAGCATACGGACAATCGTGCCGCTACGCCCAATGTGGAAGCTGAGCGTCCACTCGCGTGATGCGCTCAGCATGCTCTGCGGTCCGCAGAAACACCGATGCGATCAGGGGTTTGCTGCCGCAACTGGCGCGCTGAATGCTTTGACAGCGACCGGCATTGAGGCAGCGAGTGGCAGCCGTGCCGCAGACTGACAGGGCAGTGAGGGGACTGGCAAAGTTGAGCAATACGGGAAGCCTATCTGACACCCGGCGACGGCTGACGGGCTGGCTCGGTGGCCAGGAGCCGATGGTGCTGCTCGGATTGTTGGTCGTGGTGGGAACGACCTGGGGCTTCATCGAGTTGGCGGCGGAAGTGGTCGCTGGCGATACACAAGCCTTCGACAAATGGGCCGTGCGAGCCGTTCGCCAAGCCGACGATCCCGCGGTGCCGATCGGGCCGCACTGGATGCCCGAAGCGGGCCGCGACGCCACGGCACTGGGCAGCATCGCGGTGCTGACGTTCTTTACCCTGGTTGTCGCGGGCTATCTGTGGTTGGATCGCAAATTCTGGATGATGCTGTACCTGCTCGCCGCAACGGCCAGCGGGTTGGTGCTCAGTCTGGGGCTGAAGCAACTCTACGACAGACCGCGACAAGACATTGTGCCCCGATTATCGGAGGCGCTGACGACGAGTTTCCCCAGCGGGCACTCATTCTTGTCAACTGTCGTTTATCTCACGCTCGGCTCGCTGCTGGCGGCGGTGATTCCGCGGACAGCGGTGAAGGTCTACGTGCTCGCCGTGGCGGTGTTCCTCTCGGTAGTCGTCGGGCTCAGCCGTCTGTACCTCGGCATGCACTATCCGACCGACATCTTGGCTGGCTGGATGGCCGGACTCGGCTGGGCCTTGCTGTGCTGGACGCTTGCGCACTGGCTACAGCGGCATCGCCAACTGGAATCGGCGGATCCCAATGCCGCTGAGTCAGAAGCGTCCGACGACACGTCCAGCGAATAACCCGCCCGAGGCCAGGCACGTTGGAGTCCAGGCTTCAGCCTGCTGTATTGAATCGAAGCACGAACGATTCGTTTTGCTTATAAGCGCGGGGAGGCAGCCTAAAGGCTGAACTCCAACCTGGCGACGTTAATCCACTGACAGGCGATCGACGCTATCCAGATCGGGTTCCACCAACAGCGACCATTCGTGCAAGACACCGGCACGATCGCTGCGGCTGGAGCGGATCATCAGTTGCCACAGCCCCTTGAGGTTCTGCCCTTTGAACGTGGCCAGACCGGGTTGCCGCTTGGAGAGCGCACCGGGCTGAAAACTGCCGGCAAACGGTGCCCGTCCATGGACGATGTTGGTTCCGGCTTGATCGTCAAAGAGGGTGTTCTCAAAGTGGTCGTCGCTGCCACCGACTCCTGAGAACAGTTCAATTCGCTGTCCGTCGGGTCCAATCAAATAACCATCCAGTTGCGAATTGAATGTATGGGTGATCGAAAGCTGGACATTCAAGTCGCCGATCAGGATGTCTTCGTCAACTTGAATCTCAGACACCACCACGCTCCGCGGCAACAAAATCTTAGCTTCATGATTGGCGAACGCGCCACCGACCACACGCTTGGACGATAAGATCTCATCCGGTGTGATGATCCCGTCACCGTTGACATCATAAGCTGCAAACTCATCAGCAGCCGCTGGCGTCCACTCATCGGTGAATTCAGACATTTCGATCTGTTGATCGTCATTCCGGTCGCGTTCAAAGAACCAGGTTGGCAGCAGTTCAGACAGGTCGTTACCCTGATTTTCCATTTCCAGGAACAAGAACTCAGACAGTTCGTTCGGATCGACAGCGCCATCGCGGTTGTAATCGGCTTTAGCGATTTCAAGCCCAGCAGAAGTCATCTCACGCGCATCGAGCAAGCCGTTTCGGTTTTGGTCATAGCGCTCGATGATGCTCTGGGCCAGCGCCCGACTGCCGCGGTCGGCGCCGCGTGGACGGCGGCGGATGGTGTTCGTCATCGAACCGGCCGATGCGGTCGCGCTGGCCGCGGTGACCGGCGAGGGTGCCGGCAGGCTCAGCGCGAGCGCCCCTTGTTGCTCGACGATTCGCTCGCGGGCAAAACGCTGCGCGAGTTCCTGACGGCTGAGACGTCCATCGCCATTGAGATCGCTGTCCTCGGCAGGCTGGCCGCGCAACCGTGCTCGCTCGATTTCGGCTGAATCCAGATAGCCATTGCGGTCGCGATCATGTCGCTCCAGCGTCTCGTCAGCCTGAGTTAAATCGAATTGAGTGTAAGGGTACTTGATGACGGGCGTTCCAAACTCCGGTACGATCGTCTGGTCGGGGTCAGGACCAAAACCTTTAATATTCAGGCTTAGAGTATCTGATGATTGATTGTTACGGTTTTCAAAGTAGCGACGAGCGGCATCTTCTAATCGACGCACCGGAACGGGACGCGAAAGATTGATCCCATAATCACGCGCGAAGCGCTCGAGAAAACGACGCCCGCGAACGTCGATTTCGCTCGGCTCGATGTAACCATTCCGATTGGTGTCCATCCGTGAGATCCATTCGGACTGTGCCGACGCAGTAGCCGTCATCCACAGGCCACAGCCGATGAAGAACAGCACACGGATGGAAGAACGCAATTGGCTCACAATCGTTTTCGATGTCAGGAGGGTCAGGGGCGGAGCGGCGAGGCGTCGGCTAGGGATGCGGGCAACAAGCGCGCGGCGTTCCAAAGCTGCCGCGCGTCAGTTCCCTCTTCGCGTGCGTCTACCGCGAGCGCGAATAGCCGCGGTAGCCACGGCTATCACCACCACGACGGTCGCCGCGTGAACTGCTGGAGTTGCTGGACGTCTCGCCGTTGAGCGTCCGCAGGATCGTTTCCAAGTCGACGCCGGCTGCTGCGGGGATCACTTCGGTCACCTGTTCGCTGCGAATGTCGACCGACTGAATCAGCGCTTCGACTTCGGCGAACAGCGCATCGGGAGCCGTGATCACCAGCGAATTGCTCGACTCATGCACCGCAACCGTCATTTCGGCTTGGCGGCCGCGAGTCGGCCGATCTGCTCCATCGCGGCGGCCTTGGTTGTCACCGCGACGATCGTTGCTGTTCGGTGTAGGCGCTGCGGCGGGTTGTCCAGCAGCATTCGGCTGCGCACTGACGATGCGGCCGGCGTAGGCCTGCTTCACCATCTCCGCCACGTCGGCCGCTTTGGTGTGCATCAGTTCGATGACATGCGAGCGGCCAAAGGTTTCGATGTTGGTGATGCTGTTTCCTTTGTCGATGATCCGCAGGTAGCCCTCGATCACGCTGACGTCTTCCGCGGTGCCTTGAACGATCAGCCGATTGAGCCGCGCGTCGGAGACGATTGTCGCCGTTCCTGCGGTCACCGTCGTCATGCCTTCGCGCTTGGTGGTGAAGCTGCCGAAGTAACCGCTGGCGCCGGCGACACTGCCGTTGATCAGCGTTCCCGGCGGTGTGTCGGCAAGCGACTGCCCGCCATCGAGCAGGTCGGCGAGCATCTTCACCGCGTCGTCCGCACTGACGTACTTCAAGTAGTACACGATCGGCGGCGAGGGTGTGTTCTTGCTCGAGGCGGCAATTTCCAACAGATGGTCTTGGAACCGATCGAGCGCCACCAAATCGTCTGATTGCAACAAAATGCCTTGCGGGACCAATTGACCGCGGATCGGCGCCACCGGCTTGTGCCCAACCTGCGTCACCGCAGCTTGGTTATTTGGTGACACGACCGCCGGCTCGGTGTCATGGAGGGGCAGTGAGACCAGCGCCTCTTGAGCCTCGCCCAACGGTTGCCGCGGCACGCCCGCTTCGTAGGGATCATCGGTTGCTGGCTGCGCATGCCCTGGGGTTGAAACTGGACGATCTGACGATTGATCGGGATGCACGGCGCGCTCGATGACCTGATCGTGATGATCAAAACCATCGATCGACGGCAGGATCTGGACTTGGTTGTCACCGCGCCAAAATCGCTCAGCCGCCTTGAGTACCTGCTGGCGATGTTGGCCACGCAGCGGCACGACGCGCACCTCATCACGGCCGGCCCGCCGCGAGTCAAGATTTTCAACCATCTGGCGGATCTGCGCGACCTGGTCCATCGTTCCGCGGACGAACAACCGACGATTGCCGGGGTCGGCATCAACCTTGGGCGCAGTCATCGCCGCCGACTCGTCGCTTCGTGAGCGGTCTCGCCAGGAACGCGTGTCGGTCGTCGACTGAGTGCCGAACATCTCGCCGATCAGCGAAACGACGAAGTAGGGATCGAGCGTGTGCAGGTCGATCACGGCAAAATCGATCGCCGGCGCCTGCAATTCCTGAATCGTGCTTTCGATCTGTTGATGAACGCTGTCATCGGCAAGCGCCACGATGCTGCTGGTATTCGCTTGCATCGAAAGCCGCAGCGATTTACCCGCCAATACCGTCTGCAACACGTTGTATACCGCTTGCAGGTTGTCGCCGGTCACGCGGTGGGAACGCAGTTGCATCGCCGCCGTCGATTCCTCCTGCTCGCCGGGGACGTCGAGCGTCTTGAGCAGCGTTTGCAACCGCTCGATCTTGTCCTGCGTGCCGGTGACAAACAGGCTTTTGCCGGTGGCGTCGGTCGAGATACTGATATCGGCCCCTGCTGTCGCACCGGCGGTCAAACCGAGATGCGAGCCGGCGATCATCAGCACCGTATCGACATCGACATGCTGCAGATCGAACCGCTGCACGATCGATTCGGGCTCGGTCGACTCCATCGCGCGGATCACTTCGAGCACGCTCCTGATCTTGCCAGCGGTCTCGGTGACGATCAGTTGATTCGACTTGGGCAGGACCACCGGGGCGATCATCAGCATCAGCGGCTGCAGTTCAGTGGTCACATCGTGGGCGTTGATCGTTCCCAGCGGGACGATGCATTTGACGACTTCGTGATCGCTGCGGCCATCCAGCTCGGCAAGCGGTGTCAACGTCGCCAGGGCATCGAGTTGCTGCAGGCTGCGTGGGTCACCGAGGCTGATGACCGACAACAATTGGCCGCGGCGAACGACTGCGAAACCCTGAGGGATCAGAAATAGATTGACCCGCGCGATCGCTTCGTCAGTCGAAAAGGTGGCGGGATCGGAGTAAGTGAAGCTGCCTCCGGGAACATCGCCGACATGCAGCGCGAGTTCGGATTCTTCAGCGAGCCAGTTGAGCACTTCTCGCCACGGCGCGCCGCTGAACGAGAACCGCAGTCCCGTCGCTTGATCGCTCGCAGGCGGTTTGGCGATCACAGGCGATTCGGTCGCAGGCAAGGCCGCTGCGGTCGCATCGCTCAACAGCGCCGACTCGGTTGCAGCAATCGCGCCGTCGGCAGTGACCGCGTCGGCTGCCGGCGCCGCTTCCGCATCGCCAGACGCAGTGGCTGGCTCAGTGGCCAGCACCGAAGTGCCGCCGGCCAGGCACAGGAGCCCGAGGCTCAGGACCAGCCAGCGAGGCAATCCATTGGCGTTCGAGAGGGTCATTTCAGCAACCTCCGTGATTGCGGGGTAAGGAATACCGGTTCATGGGCATGCTTTGAATGAGCGTCGGAAGCCCGGATAGGTGGGTCGAAAATATCAGCTCAGGACGTCGATGGTGTTGCCAATCACGGCTAGCAAATCGCTGTGGAGGGATGGTGATGCGAACTTGTCGCAGCTCAGTCCGCGAACGAGCGCAGGACTCTGGGTAGGATGCCCCGGGCATTCCCGAAGCGAGGCAGGCGGGGGGTGGCAGACGCCAGCCGAACCAATCCGGCTCACGCGCCACCTGTAGGTAGGCTTTCTAGGTTATCTGCCACACAACGCAATGTCAACGTTCGCCCGGCAGCCGAAGACGCACCTGCCGCCGCAGCGCGGGGCACGTTGCTAGGCAGTGCGGACCGCGTTACTAGGCAGCGCGGAGGTCGCGGTGCTGTTTGGCAAAGCGGATCCAGCGACTGATCTCCGCCAGATCCGGTAGCTGTCCGCCACGCAAAATGCCCTGACCTTCGCGGCTGCGGCTGATCGGGTCGATTTGCGTCAACAGCCACTGCGGATCGCACTGCGCCAGACGTTCCGGTTCGGTAATCCCGGCCGCGACCAGCAACTGAGCGTCGTGCCCGCGTAGCATCGGCACGCGGCACACCAACTTGGCTTGCTGCTGCCAACTGCGGACGAGTGACTCATCAACGCGGCGAAGTTTGAGCCCACTGGCAATTGCCGCAGGTTTTGCCGCCAGCAGATCTTCGACACTTACGATTTGCAGCCGTGCCAACCGCTCGGCCATTCGCGGGCCGATCGACGGTGCATCGACGATCGGGCTGTGGCGATGCAGGTAAAACTTGAGCGTTGTCCCCGGGTCATCAGCCGGCTGGCTAAAGTCCGTGGCAGCGGGGGTCGCGTCCGTCGCCACTGCAGCGGTCGACCGCTCGGCCGCTGCGGTTGAACCACGCTCATCCGCTTGGTTCGATTCGGCCGGGCGGCGGGTCCGTGTGCGCGATGTCCCCTTGCGACCACCGCGCCGATCCTCCCCCGCGGCTTCGCTGGGCCAGCCCGCCGAGCGTCGGGCACCGGCAGCCAGAGGGCGCTGAGCCGACTTCCGCGAGCCTGGTTCGCCGCCGAGCGAATCATCGCCGGAGGCTTCACCGCTGCGCGCCAAGTGCCTCGCTTCGGCCATCCAGCCGGTCAGTCTGGCGATTTCGTGGCTGGTACCGGTTCGCAAAATTTGGACGCCGCGCGGGGTCGCCAAAAAGGTTTCGACCTTCTCAACCAATTCAGCCGGGCTGATCTCTTCGATTTCCCGCGGATGAATCATCCCGCAGCCGACGAGGACGCGGGCATCAAAACCGCGCAGTCCCGGCACGCCGCACACCAGTCGGCATTCATTTTGCCAGCGGCGGACGGTCGCAGCGTTGATGTCCACCAGTTGCAGCTTCGCAGCCAGCTCGGGCGGGCTGGCCATCAGCAATTGTGAAACGACCGTAATCCCCAGCCGCCGGAGCTTGGCAGCCGCGAGCACATCGACCGACGGCGACTGCTCAACCGGACTATCCGCGGTCAAAAAAAAAGGGCTGTTTTCCGCTCCGTCGCGGCCGTGTACCTGGGCCTGTTCACGCGTCGGAAACATCACCACGTCGCGATCGTACATCGCCGTCGCTTCGCCCTCCGCAGTCCTGTCCCCATCGCGAGCCGCGGCGGAGCGTTGTCCAAACCGGAATCGCGGAGCTTTTGCTGACGCTGGATCGCCGCTGCGCGAGGTGACGGGGATGGCGTACGCCCGGGCCGCCGCATCGCTGGTCGCTGCCGGTTCAATCGAGGGCCGATCAAATGGCGAGCGCTCGGCCGAATCGGAAGACTCGTCTACGCCGCTGGCAACGGCGTCTGAGGCGGCCAATTCGTCCAGTTCCTGGGTCTGCTGCCACGAGAGATCGAAGCTGCGGTTGATGTCCTGAAGCGGCAGACGGGAGACGCTGCTTGATCCGTCCAACGCATAGCTGCGGGCACCGGCGCCGCTGATGGCGCTGGCCAGCCGCTGATCTTCGGTCAACACGATGACCTGTCGACCCCGCTGGGCTGCCTCGGCGAGCGTCGCCACGAGATCTTCGATTCGAGCTTGCGGAGCCTGGAAACCACTTGCTGCGGGCAGCGGCTGAGCGCTGTGCCGCGATGGGAAATCGGCAAATAACTCGATCCGCGATGGCGTTTCGATAATCAGTGGCAGTGGTCGCCCGCGGCGAGTCAGTTCGTCGGCCGCAGCCAGCCGCACCGCCAGGCCGCCCAGAAAACGATCGACTTCGCTGCAATGCGTTTCGGGTTGCGAGGCGAGCATCACGGCAAGTTGGTTTCGCCCCGAGGGCCGATCGAGAACGCCGTGCCATGCGACACTCTGCAGCCGACCGCCGCTGAGCCGCTGCAGGTAGGAACTCGCCTGTTCGGCCAGCGGCGAACAGGTTCGCTGATTCGCTTCGAGCGTCTGAAGTTGGCGAACACACTGGCGGTAGCGTTGCAGCAGCGGTGTTTCCCGCACTGCCAGCAGACGATGCAAGCGTTGGATCTCAGCTTCAATCCGGTCACGCTGCGTCTGCTCCTGATCGCTCACCGGCTGGGCACGCAGCGGGCTGAGCCGCGTGCGCAGCGTCTCGGCTGCGGCCAACCGTTGGTTCATCCGCTCGATCGTGCGTTCTAACTCCGCGGCCGACGCGTGCCGCTGGCTTTCCAGTTGTTGCCGTGCCGCTTCGCGATCGTGCCCCGTGCCACTCTCGCTGGCCGACGACGGATTCGGTGCTGTCGAGAGGCTGGCGATCAGCCACTCATCGACCGTGGCCGGCAGGATCGACGCGTCGGCCACCAGTGCCTGCAGCAGGCTCGCAGGCAACTGCTGGGCCTCGGCGACGCGGCGCAGCAGGGTCACGCGGTGCTGCGCCAGTCGCTGCAGCGCGGTCACCAGTTCGCCCTCGCAGCGGCGCAGCGCCTCGGCGCGCTCGGCGGTCGGCAACGGAGCGACAGCGCTGGGTTGTCCCTCCAGCCAAGCGTCGGCAGACCAACTCGCTGGCTCGGCGCCGCCGAGATGACGCTGGGCGCGGAGCACGCGCAGCCGCCGCGACACCGACTGCAGCGCCGTCCCGATCGTCTGCAGCGTCAGTTCGAAGGCGTTTTGGGGACGCCCATGAATTTGTTCGCAGTCCGTCGTTTCATCCAATCGACGGCGCTGCTCGGCGCGGCGCAGCGCGTCGATCCGGCGGCGGCGAAGCGAGTCTTCGACCCAGCCGGGATCTTCGTTCATCCGCGGCCCGCTCGCTGCGGATGGCTCCGCCGCGTCCTGCCGCAGTCGCTGCAGAGCGCGTTCGGATTCGCTGATTGCTTCGCCACAGATCTCCGCCGCCGGATGTTCGGCGCCAACCCAGCGTTCTTGTTCCGCTTCGAGTCGGCCGCTGAGGTGATCCACCAACCGGCAGATCGCGTCCAGCCGTGCCTCGATCTCACCGCTGGCCAGCGTTTCAGCCGATGCAGCAGCGCGCGGCGAGCTCAGCCAACCGCGGTCGCTGACGGCCAGTTCATCGCGTCCCAGCGGCGCGACGGTGTGATCTTGTGCGGCCGGCGCGAACAACCGATCGTCCGCGGCCCGTTGGCCGCGATCAGCCGTGGGGATCGCGCCGCCGAACCAGTCGTCGCCGAGGCTGCGGACTTCGCCCAGTACCCCCCGCAGGCGGTCGATTTGTTGGTTCAGCCAGTGCACGCGGGTGCGCGTCAATTGGGTCAGCGCGACCCGCTGTTCATCTTGCCGAGCTTGCTGTTCCAGTTGGATAAGCGCTTGATCGAGCGTTTGGAGGCGTTTGCGGAGCTCGGTTTCTTGGACGCGCAGCCGGTCGACTTCTTCGACCGCTTGCGAGATCGCCGCGCGGTCGCGGCGTCCTTGCTCAGCCGCCGCTTCGGTCTGACGAGCGTACTGGCGGCGCGAATCGATCGCGCTGAGTTCCAGGGTCAGCGCGGCGAGCCGATCGCGGATCTGAGCCTCCGTCGGTGCCTGGCCAGCGGCGTAGTCATCGTGGTGCAGCAGCGTCCGCAGATGTTCGATCTCGGCGCGCAGCGCGGTGATTTGTGCATCAGCGGAAGCCGGCTGCTGGCCAGCCGCCGGTTGATCGAGACCGGAACGCAGCACCGACTGGACGATCCGCCGCAGCGAAGTCACGGTCGTATCGGTGACGATGCCGTCGACGATCATCGCCGGCAGATCGACTACGACCGCCGGTCGGTTCCAGCCAGGGGCGTTTCCACCGAGCCGGCTTTCAAACTCGACGAACCGCCGCCCCTGCGTCGTTCCATTGGGTTCGCGGCGGCAGTGGTACAGCCCGTCGGCGGCGGCCCAAACCACGCGGCCGCTGGACCGCGCCAGCCCTTCGTAAGCCGGCGTCGTACCGGTTAAGGAGTCCCGCAGAAAGCGGACCAGCGCCGTTTTGCCCGACCCCGCCGGAGCCGTGATCACGTTGAGCTGCTGGGAGAACGGCCCCAGTCCGATCCGAGCCAGCGGTCCGTGAGAATCGATATCGATGCGGTCGAGCAACATGTTGGGGCCCCTCCCTGGCCAGTACACATAAAGTGCCGCACGGTCGCGGCACATCTGGGTCGTGCGTGACTTTAATCGAAATCGTAAAATGGACGAAAGGCGGATTTTGAAAACATTACAATGGCCGCCGCGTAGCACGTGGTCGCAGCCAAAATGCCCAGAACATTCGTGTAAAAGTCCTCGATGTCGACCTGCCGGTTGGGGACAAAACGCTGCGACCATTCATCAAACGCTGCGTAGGGAATCGCGATCGCCAGCACCCAGACGATCTTTCGCCACGGGCGTTGGCGGGCCGGGATGGCCCAGTAGAGGAGCACCGTCAGACCAAAAAACGCGATGAAATGCTGCAATTTATCGCTGCGCGGCAGCCCGGTTTTGGGCGGCGAAGGCAGGTGCGTGCCGCTGAACAACAGGATCCAGTAGGCGATCAGCACCACGGTTGCCAGTCGAATTCCCAGGATCGTCAGCGGTGCGAGTCGGCGCATGGTTAAGATATCAGCAGAACCGGTGTGGCTTACGAATCAGGTGGCCCATTCAGGTTTGGCGGCCTGACCTGCCTGACGCAAGGGGTCGGCCCGACGATTCTCATATCGCTCGTTTTTAAGGAGTTCCAACGATGTCGCGAGTCTCGCAACGGTGCGTGATCTGCTTGTTCTCATTTTCCCTTCTGATAGCCTGGTCACTGACCGCCAAGGCTGGTGACGAACCGCAGGCAGCCGCTGCCGCGGCAGAAAATCGAACGCACAAGTCGCCTGCCGCCGTGTGGAAACCGCTGGAGATCCGCCCTGGTGGCTCATGGGTCGAATGCCGCTTCGGCGGCGACGGGCCGGTGGCGATCAAAGACGGCGTGATTTCGCTCGGCTTCGGCGATCCACTCACCGGAGTCCGCTGGGAAGGCGAGTTTCCCAAGATGGACTACGAAATCGAGTTGGAAGCTCGCCGCACCAATGGTTTCGACTTTTTCTGTGGACTGACGCTGCCGGTCGGCGACCAACGCTGCAGCTTGATCCTGGGCGGCTGGGGTGGATCGCTGATCGGGATTTCGAGCATTGACGGGCTCGATGCGTCGAGCAACGAAACGATGCTGATCCGCGAGTTTGAGCAGAATCGCTGGTATAAGGTGCGGATGGAGGTGAGCCAGGCGCGGCTGCGCGCTTGGCTGGACGACAAGAAAATCGTCGACTGGGAGCGCGATGGTAGGGTGCTGGACATCCGCGGCGAAATGGAACAAACCGTTCCGGTCGGGATCGCCGCGTTCCAATGCGAATCCGAAATCCGCAACGTGCGGATCCGCCGCTTGACCGCCGCGCCGGCCGATGCCAAGGGCAAGGGTGAAACAACTGACGGCCAGACTAGCGGGCCGAACGAGGATTGATCCGTGATCGAATACGATTTCGAACGAACCGGCGACGATGCAGCGATCGACCTGGACCAGGTTTGGATGCGGCGGGCGCTGCGCCAGGCGCAGTCCGCTGCGGAGGCCGACGAGGTGCCGGTCGGGGCGGTGATTGTCCGCGATGGCCAGCTATTGGCGCAAGCCTACAACGGCCGCGAGCAGCTCCGCGACCCGACGGCGCATGCCGAGATGCTGGCGATCACTCAGGCCGCTGCGGCGATCGAAGATTGGCGGTTGGAACGCTGCACGCTGTATGTGACGCTCGAGCCCTGCCCGATGTGCGCCGGGGCGATTCTGCTGGCCCGGATCCCGCGCGTCGTCTTTGGAGCCAGTGATGCGAAAGCCGGCGCGGTGGTGAGTTTGTATGAATTGCTCAACGATCGGCGGCTGAATCATCGCTGCGAGGTCGTCGGCGGAGTGCTTGGACAGGAGTGCGGCCACTTGCTCACCCATTTTTTCGCGAGCAAGCGGGCGCTGGGGAAGAAGTAAGGTGGTTCAAGGTGGACGACCGCTCCGTCGGTCGTACCAGATTACCGGCAAGCTCCGATCGGCGGCCAAGGTGGACGACCGCTCCGTCGGTCGTACCAGATTACCGGCAAGCTCCGATCGGCGACCAGGGTGGACGACCGCTCCGTCGGTCGTACCAGATTACCGGCAAGCTCCGATCGGCGGAGCGATCGGCGACACTGGAGATCGGCGACACTGGAGATCGGCGACACTGGCGATTGGCGACACTGGCGATTGGCGACACTGGCGATTGACCGCGCTGCTCGGGGGGCAGATTGTGCCGGTTTTAGCGGCAAGAGTGCTAAACAAAGTTCAACCCGAGCGATCCGATTGACCGATACTACCGGCACAACCCTTTCTCAGACGGTTTGATCGCGGTGCCGCTCGGACAACGAGCGAGTTGCGCGTCGAGCCGCAGGGATGAGACGTTGGACGATCGACAGCGAGGCGCGAAACCTTCGCCGCAACCGATCGGATCGTGGAGGTTTTCGGGCGGGGAATTGCTTCGCCAACGAACGAACGCACAACGGTGGAATCAACCATGTCGGTACGGAAGCTGGCAGTCGCGGCCCTTCGGCGGGTCAAAATGTTGCGAAAATCGCTAGCCGAGAATCGGGCTCCGATTGTCCGGGGTATCGCGATGACCGCAGGCATTTTCTTGGTATCTCAAGATCACGCTTTGCGAGCCGGTGACGGAGAACATCTTCCGTTTCGGGATCCGTTTGCGTTCGATCCGGATTTTCGCTGGTTTGAACCGGTGTATGACGCGGACCTGGCGGACATGAAGCCAAAGAAGCGGGCCAACACCGGTTGGTACGGCAGCTACGACCGGATGGAGATGTGGCTCAGTCGACCTGAGGCGGAAGGTTCGGACTGGCTGCTCGATAACGGCAGCGGCAACCGTTATGACCTCGGCTACATGCTCGACGAGGATCACGGCTGGGCGATCACCTATATGAACCTCGGGGTTGATGCCTACCATGGTGTCAACCGCGAGCGGCTCAATCGCTATAATCTTGGTCAGCTCGCAACCGGCGACGACGATCCAGATGGCGGAGCCCAGCCCGGACCTCCTTGGGGGCTGCCAGTGCCGCAAACGGACGGCAACAATATCGGCTTCAATAACCGATTTGTGGAACTCCGCAACAGCGAGAACGTCGCTGACTTCCACAGCTTCGAACTCAACAAGACGTGGCGACTGGAGCCGTATCACTACGGTGGCATGCTCGAGCCCTTAGTCGGGTTCCGCTACATGCGATTCAGCGACACCAACCAACGGATGGTTTACGACGAAGGTGTCTTCGTTGATCCCTATCTCCCAGCCTACCCTGATATCGCGGTGTTGTCCGGTGAGCAGGTGTCGATAGACCGCTCGGAAGCGACCAATGACATGGTCGGCGGACAAATCGGGTTCCGGTACTTTAAGTTTGTCGATCGGTTCCGCTACTCAACCGAACTGCGCGTGTTCACGCTGGGTAACTTCCAGTCCAACCGCCGCCAGACTCATACCGAGCTAACCTTATATGATGATGACGTAGCCTCAGCAAACATCGCGCATTACATCCGTGAAGCTGGCGAACCGGTGTATGCCAGGAACGACGAGTTCGCGTTCGGCTATGACATTCGCGCTGAAGTCGGCTACACGCTGACGCGAATGATCGAACTGCGGGGCGGGTTCCAGATGATCGACATTGCCCAAGGGCTGTGGCGTGGAGAACTGGAGCAAAACCAAGCCCTTAACCGCACCGACCAGCGTAGCATCATGGCCGGTTTTACTTTCGGGGTTGCCCTGAATCGGTAACTCGAACGGACGAGCACTGGTCGGCCGCTTAGGCCTTAGTGACCAGTGCTCGCAGTTCGTCCAGTTCCACGCTCAAACGGTGGCGCAGCGGGCTCTCGGGGCGAAGTTCATCGAGCAACTCCTCCGCCCGATCGAGATCCTCTTCACTGCGGTTGGGTGTGCTCAAGATTTTACGAAAGCTTTTCTCGACACTGGACTCGGTTAACACGACTTTATATCTCCCTGGAAGCGAACATTGGACATCACCCCGCTCCTTACGACCCATGGGCAGCGGTTCGGCTTAGAAGCCAGGTCCATTTGCGATTCTATGCCATGTCAGAATCGTCGCAAGCGTTAACTTGGCGATCGAAACCAAGTGGGGAAAAAAAATGGCGTACAGGAGACGGGCGGGCGAGACGATCCCCCCAGCCAGGTCAGGTGAGTGTGTGGAACACCATGCCGCTGAGCAGTTTCGGATAGAAGTAGGTGCTCTTGGCCGGCATCCGCTCCTTATGCAAGCTGATCGCCTCGACGTCGGCTAGCCGGGCCGGCATCACCAACGCAGCCAACGAGAACGGCTCGTCCGATTCGTTCTCGCTGAGCGTCGCTTCGCCGCGGAGCGCATCGATCACTTCCTGCACCTGATGGACGTACGTCGGCTTGGGATGACCGGCGGCACCGAGCAGCTTGTCGATCACCAGGCGGTGCAGCAGGCTGACGCCCAACTCACGCCACTGCTCGCTGTGTTCGGCCGCGATCCGCTGCATCTCCTCGCTCGCTCCGTCGCCAGCATCGCAAATCACCCACTGCGAATCGCCGGTGGCAAACAGCGCCATCAAACCCTGGCGATTCTCGCTCTCCATCCGCTGCCAGCAGGCTGACGCCGCTTCGATGCCGCTGCCGAGCTTTTGGCAGTTGAAGTGCGAACTCAGGCGGTTGATCAGTTCATCGCTCGTGAACCGCTCGGTGCCGCGGAGCAGGCGGTGAGTCGGCAGCACGATCATCCCGGGGTCATTCATGCTGACCAGTTGAGTCATCACGAAGTTGGCCGGATGGTCCTCGGCCAGCGAACCGTGCTGCTCGATCAAGTAATCGCGGTAATTGCAAGCGGTTTCATAGCGGTGGTGGCCATCGGCGACGAACATCGGCTTGTCGCTGAGGATCTCGCTCACCTGGCGAACGACCGCCGGATCGGTGATCGCCCACATCGTGTGCTCGACGCCCAGATGATCGGTCGCGCGGACCGGCTCGACGCTCTGGGCAGCCTGCTCCAGCAGCTCCTGCGCTTGATTACTGGGGTCGGGGTAGAGCCCAAAGATCTGGCTGCAGTTGGTTTGGCAGGCTTTGGTCAGCTTCAATCGATCGACTTTTGCCTTGGGCAGCGTCTCTTCGTGCGGGTAGATGTTGCCTTCACCGAACTTCTGCAGCCGCACGCGAGCCATGAAGCCACGGCGCAGGATCGTTTGGCCATCGTGTTCGAATTGTTGGTTGTAGACATAGTAGGCGGGCTGAGGGTCACGTTTGAGAATCCCCTCTTCCTGCCAGTTGCGGAAGAATTCCGCCGCGCGGCCATACTTCGCGTCTTCGTCGTCGCCCGCTTCGGGACGGTTGAGGATCACGCGGACCACGTTGGCCGGGTGCTTGCGGTACAGTTCGTCCTGCAACGACGGATCGATGACGTCGTAGGGCGGAGCGATCACGTCGGACAGCGAGCCGACGGCATGGAGATCGTAACGGAGACCAGCAAACGGAGCGATGATGGGCATGGGATCACGAACAGGGTCAAGGGTCGAGGGTCAGCGAAAGCTTGCCGCCGAAGTGTAAACCGAGTCGGGCTGGGTGTTAACCGGTTGGTAGCCAGGGTGGACGACCGCTCCGTCGGTCGTTCTGATTGCTCGCCAGCAGAACTCCGATCGGCGACCATAGTGGACGACCGCTCCGTCGGTCGTTCTGATTGCTCGCCAGCAGAACTCCGATCGGCGGAGCGATCGGCGACACTAGCGATCGGCGACACTAGCGATCGGGACGACCAACCCCCTCACCTCACCGCCCTGACATGACCGAGCACACCCTGGCAGAACGAAAAGCCGCGATCCGCACGGCGGCCCACGCCCAACGCAAAGCCCAAGCCGACAAAGACGCCCTGAGCGAGCAGATCACCGAGCGGGTGATGCAGATGGCTCAGTACGGCTCTGCCGCTTGCGTGATGTGGTACGTCGATGTGCGCGATGAAGTGCGGACCCGGCACGCCCTGCCGGCGGCTCTGGCGCAGGGAAAAAAGGTCGTCGTGCCGTACTGCCGCGATGGCGAACTGGAGCTGTTTTGGCTCGAGTCGATGGATGAACTTGAACTCGGGATGTACCGAATTCTGGAACCGCAGGCGTCGCTGCGGGAAGTGGCCAGCAAACGCGTCACCCCCGAGCAGCTCGATTTTGTGATGGTTCCCGGCGTCGGCTTCGACCGTCGCGGCGGGCGAACCGGCCACGGCAAAGGCTACTACGACAAGCTGCTGCAGCATGCTCGTCCCGACGCGCCGCTGGTGGCGTTAGCGTTCGAGTGCCAGATGTTTGACGAGATCCCGATGCAATCACACGACATTTACATGGATGCTGTGGTGACCGAGCAGGCGGTCTATCCGGGCCTCGGCCGCAAGTAAGCAACCGAGGTGGACGACTAAGGTGGACGACCGCTCCGCCGGTCGTACCGGGCTCAGGCTGACAGACTCCGAGCGGCCAAGGTGGACGACCGCTCCGCCGGTCGTTCTGAGTACTAGCTGGCCGGCACCGATCGACGGAGCGATCGGCCACACTAGCAATCGGCGACACTCGCCACACTGCAAAGCTTACCGGGTGGGAATGACGCTCGCCGTGCCAGTCCCCATCGGGATCAGCGGAGCCGTTTGCGGCTGGCCGGTGACGGCGGCTTGGCGATTGAACGGCACGGCAAAGGCCGCAAAGTTCCCGGTCGCCGTGTTGAGCACGTACACCAAGGTCGGGGCGATGTGCGCTCCACGTCCGCCGCGGGTCATGTCGGCGTTGCCGGTGACCATCATGTAGCCGCCGCCTTTGCCGCCGGCTCCGACCAGTTCACTCGCGTTGCCGGTGAAGGTGCCGAGAAACTTGCCCACGCGCGGGTAGAACACGGAGCACTGGATCAAACCCGAATTGTGGTCCAAGACAAAGAATCCCTCCGCCTCTTCGCTCACAACGCCAGTCGCGATTGAATATTTCTCGCTGGTCACCGCTCCGGTGGCATCGATGGTCGTCGGGAACTGCAGGGTGGTGCTCGCACCGTCTGCCGATGCGTTGCGCAGCCCGGAAGCGACACCGGCGAAGTAACCGGCCGCTACCAGGGCGACCAGCGTCACGGTGAGCATCGCCGCCAGCGCCAGGTTGCTGGCCGTCAGCCGCCGACTGAGACCGGCCAGCGAGCAACAGTCGGCCTCGGGAGCAGCGGAGAAGCGGTCGGCAGCCAGCGGCAACGAATCTTGGGTTTCGGCAAACGGTGTATTCATTGGAAGTCTTGGCGAAGGAAATCAGCGGTAAGGATCGTGTACTCAACGAAATCACGGCAGCCTCAGCCGATGCTGCAAGCCCGAGGGCATCGTGTTGGCCGCTAGGCGCATTGTAGGGGATTGTCGATCAATTTACGATTGCGACTGCCAACTCAGGCCCCCGCATTCCTCCTTCCTGGGACTCCATCTCGATGAGCATCAATGCACCCCTGAACCGCAAGTTACGCATGGGCTTGGTCGGAGGCGGCCAAGGGTCGTTCATCGGACGCGTGCATTCGATCGCCGCCTGCCTGGACAATCGCGCGGCGCTCGTCGCCGGAGCGTTGTCGAGCAATGCCGAGCGCAGCAAAGCGTCGGCGCCGAGCTATGACATTGACCCGTCGCGAGCTTATGGCAGCTACCAGGAGATGTTCGACGCCGAGCGGCAGTTGCCGGCCGACCAGCGGATCGACTTCGTCAGCATCACCACTCCGAACCACACGCACTTCGAAATCGCTAAAGCCGCCGTTGTGGCAGGCTTTCACGTCATCTGCGATAAGCCGATGACGTTCGACTTGGCTCAGGCCGAAGAGCTGCTGCAGACTGTGGAATCGTCCGACGTCATCTTCGCACTGTCGCACAACTACACCGGTTACCCGCTGGTGCGGATGGCCCGCGAGATGATCCGCGGCGGTGAACTGGGTGAGATCCAGGCGATTCGGGCGCAGTACATCCAAGGCTGGCTGCGAACGAAGCTGGAGAACGAGGATCAGAAACAGGCCGCTTGGCGGACCGATCCGGCCAAGAGCGGTGCCGCCGGCGCGTTCGGCGATATCGCTACGCACGCCTACAACCTCGGCCGCTACATGACCGGATTGAAGCCCGACTCGGTCTCCTGCCACCTGCGGACGTTTGTCGAAGGCCGGCAGCTCGACGATTACGGTACCGCGGTCATCCGTTACGAAAACGGCGGGCTGGGCACGGTCACCGCCAGCCAAATCAGTCATGGGCGTGAGAACGACGTGCTGATCGAGATCGATGGCACCAAGGGCTCATTGCAATGGCGGCAAGAGAATCCCAATGAAATGATCATCCGCCAAAACGGCAAGCCGCATCAGATTTATACCCGCGACCCGAACGCCGCGTTCATGACCGCCAGCGGTGCCGCAGCGTGCCGGCTGCCCAGCGGCCATCCGGAAGGATTCTTTGAAGGGTTTGCCAACGTCTACACCGCAGCGTTTGACGCCATCGCGGCCCGTGCCGCAGGCCAGTCGCCGGAGCGGCGCGATACGATCTATCCAAACGTCTATGATGGTGTCGAAGGGATGTTCTTCATTCAGCAGTGTGTCGCCAGCAGCCAAGAGAATGGCGCGTGGCTGCCGCTGCTGCACCCGGCAGCGCGGAGCTGAGCCTCAGGGTGGCACGTCCCTGAGGTACGAAGGGCGTGCAGGGGTATCCTGGAAGACGCTAAACTTCAATCAGCCGGAACGCGTTACGGCTTGTTGATTTAATCTTCAGTCCGCAATTTAAAATGTTACAAATCGCCTCAGCAGCGCATTCAAGGTGGACAACCGGACGCTAACGCGTTGCGGCTGATTAAATCAACAAGCCGGTTAGCATCCGGTTTTCACGAACTGATCATTAAGGGCTGGGCATCATGCTGCGTCTTTGGACTTGGAAAGTTGCGTTCCAACATCATGTGCTTGCGGCGTGCCTGGTATCGGTCCCTGCGGTTGCCGTCGGGCAGGAACGCGGCGGAGTGCAGCCGGTGGACGCCGTGCCGGCCGAGGCGCAGATCGAGGATCTGGATGAGGGTTTTGTGGCCTTGTTCGACGGCCGATTGCTGACCGGCTGGGAAGGCGACGGAACTTGGTTCCGTGTCGACCAGAGAGCAATCGTCGCCGGAGACCTGGAAAAACGCATCCCGCACAATTACTTCTTAGCGACCACGCGGACCTACGACGACTTTGAACTGCGGCTAGAGGTCAAGGCGGTCGGCGAGGGAGCCAACGGCGGCATCCAGTTCCGCTCCCAGCGCGTGCCCGGCAGCAGCGAAGTGGCGGGTTACCAAGCTGACGTCGGCGGCGTTACCGATCGTCTGGTATGGGGCGGGCTGTACGATGAATCGCGGCGGAATCGGTTTCTGCAAGAAGCGGATGCGGAACAGCTCGCTGCGGCGGTGAAACCGGACGGCTGGAACGACTACCGGATTCGTTGCCTCGGGCCCAAGATCGAACTGTTCATCAACGGCGTGAAAACGGTCGACTACACCGAAACCGACGATTCGATTCCCCGCACCGGAGTGATCGCGGTGCAAGTTCACTCTGGGCCACCGGTAGAAATCTGGTATCGCAAGTTGCGAATTAAGCCGCTGTAGTATGTGCCGCGTGGAGTTCGTCTACTTTGACCTCGGCAATGTGTTGGCGCGGTTTGATGTCCAGCGTGCGTGCCGAAACCTGCAACAGCGATGGGCCCTGCAGCCGGAGGAGGTGTTTCAGGCAGTCTGGACATCGGGGCTGCAGGACCGGTTGGAACACGGGCATCTAACCGCCGACGAGTTCGCCGATGCGGCCCGGCAGACGCTGGCGCTTGACCGCGACGCGGCGCCGACGGAGGAACTGCTCGATCTGCTATGTGACATGTTCGATCCGATCGAGGAGATGGTCGCAGTGGTCGACGCAGTCCGCCATGCCGGGGTGCCCCTTGGCATTTTGTCCAATACTTGTCACGCTCATTGGCAGTGGTTGGCGAGGCAGCGTTACGCGGCGCTGATTGGACCGTTTGACAGCGTGATCCTCAGCTATGAACATGGGGCGATGAAGCCTCATCCGTCGCTGTACCGCATCGCGGGTGAGCTGGCGGGAGTGCCGCCCGAGGCGATTCTCTTTTTTGACGATCGGACGGAAAACGTCGCTGCGGCCGTTGCCAGCGGGTGGCAAGCTCACCTGTTCACCGACGCGGCGGGCGCTCGGGAAGTGTTACGATGGAGCGGTGTGCTGAGGTAGCGACCCGCTGGCTTTTCTGGCTGTTGAGCGATCATGAAAAATCTGCCCCGAGAAGGATCTCATCAGCTTGCCGCATCGGTCGCCGAACAGCGCACCAGCGATGGCCGAACGGATGAAGCGGTGGCTGTCGAGAGCAGTGCGCCGCGCCCGGCCGGCATCCAGCCGCCGGTGCGTCTGGTGGCGGTGATCGACATCGGGGCAACCAGCATCCGGATGTCGGTCGCGGAAATCAGCGCGGAAGGTTCCTTTCGCACGCTCGACACGTTGGTGCAAGCGGTCGACCTGGGCCGTGAAGCGTTCGACACCCGACGGATCTCGCGGCCGACGATCGAACGTTCGGCCAGTATCCTGCGACGTTACCAGCGGGTGCTGCGCGAATACGGCATCAAGAACACGTCGCAGATCCGCGTCGTGGCGACCTCCGCCGTGCGTGAAGCGACCAACCGTCTGGCATTCACCGACCGGATCTACATCGCCACCGGCTTAGTCGTCGATGTGATCGACGAAGCCGAAGTCAATCGCGTAACCTTCATGGGAATCACGCCGCATCTAGAACGAGATGAAGCACTACACAAAGCCAGGTCGGTGGTCGTCGAAGTGGGCGGCGGCAGCACCGAGCTGCTGATGATGCGCGACGGCAATATGCTGCTGAGCGATACGTTTCGCCTCGGCTCGCTGCGTCTGACCCAGTCGCTTGAACGGATCTCATCCTCCGCCAATCGCCGCCGTCAGTTGATGGAATACCAGATCGCGCGGGTCATCGACCGGATCAGCGAGAATGTGTCGGAGGAACCCGATACGCGGATGATCGCGATCGGCGGTGACATTCGCTTCGCCGCCCACCGGATCTTGGAGCACTGGGAACCGGAGACGCTGGCGGAAATCCCGACGAAGAAACTCGAAGCGCTGACCGACGATGTGCTGCGTCATAACGAAGACGCGGTCGTCAAAAAGTATGGGATCAGCTACATCGAAGCGGCGACCGTCGGGCCGGCGCTGCTGGTCTACCTCATGCTGGCGAAGCAATTCAGCGTTGAGACAGTGCTGGTTGCTGACACCAACTTACGTGGCGGCCTGATCTACGAGATGGCGTCGCGGGGGAGTTGGACCGAGGCGTTCCGCAAGCAGATTGTCCGTTCGGCGATTTCGCTCGGCCGCAAGTTCGATGTCGATGAAGACCACGCGCTGCAAGTCGCGGATCTGGCCAGCGAACTGTTTGCGCAGCTTCGCCGTGAACACCGTTTGGCCGATCGGTTTGAAGTGCTGCTGCACATCGCCGCGATCCTGTACCAGGTCGGCAACTTCATCAACACGCGGAGCAGCCATAAGCACGCGATGTACATCATCCGCAACAGCGAACTGTTTGGCCTCGGACGCTCGGATCTGTTGCTGGTCGGGTTAGTCACCCGTTATCACCGCCGCGCTTCACCGCAGCCGACACACGAAGGTTACGCCACGCTGCAGCGCGAAGACCGCGTCGTGGTCGCGAAGTTGGCGGCGCTGCTGCGAGTCGCGATTGCGTTGGATGAGACGCGCAGCGGCCGAGTCCGCCAAATTCGCTGTGTCCATGAAGGCAAACGCCTGGTCATTGAAATCCCCGGTGTCGAGGACGTCTCGATGGAACAGATTGCGCTGCGGCAAAACGGCAGTCTGTTCCAAGAAGTGTTTGGCATCCCGGTCATGCTCCGCGCCGGCCGCTGACGGGCGCGGCACAGCGCGTAGCGACACGCGGACTGGTATGGCCTCAGTTAGGCCGGGGGCTGGCGCCCGTCCGTTAGTATTGGTAACGCAACGGCGCGAGCCGTGCGGCCGCAGTCCCTGTGCTGTCTGCTCCCTCCTGCCTCCGGCAGCAAGCATTCCAGAGGGCTACGGCACTCAGAGAGTGCCTACTCCTTGGTTGTCCTAAGACTCCTGCCGAGCGGGGCTGGCGAGTTCCGCAGCCAGTTCGCGAGCGCCTTTGAGATCGAGTTTCCCGGTCCCTAACAGCGGCACGGCGGCGACTTCAAAGAAGCTGTCCGGCGAGGGGATGAACAGGTTGGGCAGCCCCGCGGCGGACAACTCGGCCCGCATTTCGTCGACTGTCTTGCCTGTGAGCAGGTGCAAGACGATCAAGCGTTCGCCGCGTTTTTCATCGGGCACCGCGGTGACGCAAACCCGCACCTGGTCGTCTTGGTCACCTTCGCACAGCAGCTTGCCAAGCACTTCCTCAACGCGGATGTGCGGCACCATCTCGCCACCGATCTTGGAAAACCGACTCAACCGACCGGTGATGTGCAAGAACCCGTCACCATCGACATGCGCGATGTCGCCGGTCACGTACCAGCCACCGCGAATCACCTTTGCGGTCGCTTCCCCTTGACCGAGGTAACCGCGCATCACGTTGGGGCCGGTCACCAGCAACATGCCATCTTCATCCGCCCCCAGTTCCACGGAGTCATCATCGGGCGAGACGATTTTGGAGGCGACGCCCGGTAGGGGACGCCCAACAGACGACTCGCAGCGGTCGGCTTGGAACTTGGTCACCGACCGCGATTGCGGGATGTTGACGCTCACCAGCGGACTCAGTTCAGTCGTGCCATAGCCCTCTACCGGGCGAACGCCGAACCGTTTTTCAAACGCTTCGAACAAGTCGGCCGGCATCTTTTCGGCGCCGACGACCACGACATCGAGTTTGCTGAACTGCTCCGGCTCGATCTTGCGCAAGTACCCACGCAAAAACGTGGGTGTCCCCAAGAGCACGGTCGCGCCGTACTTCTCGGCCAACTTGCCGATCTGCCGCGCTTCCAGCGGGTTGTAATGATAAACGCCGGTGGGGCCGAGCGTCATCACGCCCCAGAATGTGACCGCGTAGCCGAAGGAGTGGAAGAAGGGCAGCACGCCGATCACGACGTCGTCGCGGGTCAGCCGAATCGCCCGCCGGATCGCTTCGACGTTGTGACTGATGTTGGCATGGGTGAGCATCACGCCTTTGGGTTGCCCCGTTGAGCCGCTGGTGAAGATCAGCGTCAGCAGATCGTCGGAACGCACCCGATGCAGCCCCAACACGCGGTCCAGCAGAAACGCCGGCAGCAACACCGCTTGAATGAATGCGATCGCCTTGTCGCCGGTGCTGACTTTGTCCTTCAAGTCCTCCAGCGCGATCACGTTGGCGTCGAGCTCGAAGTTCACTTTTTCAAGGAACTTGGCGCTCGAGAGCACCGTCTTGATGTTCGCCTGGGCGATGCACTGATTGAGCACACCCGAGGTAACCGTGTAGTTCAGGTTCGCTGTCACCCTCCGGTCCAGCGCCAGCGCGACGTTGGTAACGACGCTGGCCACGGCAGGCGGCAGCAGGATGCCGACCGGCGAGTCATCGCGGCCGAGTACTTCGCGGCGGAGCATTCGCCGCAGCGCCAGCGAGCGGAGCAGCATCGAGCGGCCGGTCAGTTCGGCACCGCTGGAATCGGCGGCCTTCAGCCGGCTGGCGTCCTGACGCCAGATGCGGATGATCTGCCGCGACAGGATCGGATACTGCTCGCGGCGTTCCATCGCAGCGACGGCGCTGAGGTGCAGCACACGGCTGCGAACGCGATCGAGCGGCGTCCCCGCTGGCAATGGCTGGTCGATGTACAGCGTCAACTGCCGCCTCAGCGGCCAAGGGAACTTGCGAAAAAAACGTCCGCCCGAAAAGCTGAAGATGCTGCCCCACATGCCGTCGAGATAAATCGGAACCATCACGGCGTCGGTCCCTTTGATGATCTTGCCAACCCCCGGTTTGAACCCGAGCACATGACCGGTGCGGCTGAGCGTCCCTTCGGGGAAGATCCCGACGACTTCACCGGCGTGGAGCGCTTCGCGAGCGGTCTTCAGCGCCCGGCCGATCGATTTCGGATTGGCGAGCATCAAGATCGTGTCAAATGCGCCGGCAATCCACTGCAGCGCCCCACCGCCGAAGTTCGCGCCGTCGACGACGAACCGCACATTGCGCGGCAGCATCCAGAGGATCAAAATCCCGTCGATCCAAGACACGTGATTGCTGAGCACCACCACGCCGCCGGAGCGTGGGAAGTTTTCCAAGCCGACGACGCGTTTGCGATACAGCACCGTCAACAGCGGCCGAAAAATCATCCGCACAAACAGTCGCCGGTTCAGCGCCGCCAGCAGGACCGCCGCCACAATTACGACCACGAGCACCGCGGCGACGCTCAGAATCACTTGAGAAGTTGTCATGGGCTTGGCGAAGTCAGTTGTGAAATCAATTGATCGAGTTCCAGCCGCAACCGGGGGATGATCTCGTCGTAGGTGAACGCGCCGATAACCTCCGTGCCACGCTTCAGGTTGACGCGTGTCGGGCCGCACCACAGCCCGAGATCGGCGTCGTCGGTTTCACCGGGACCATTGACCCGGCATCCCATTACGGCGATCGTCAGATCATAACGCCTGGCGTACTCCGTCATCTCCTTGACCTGCTGGGCCAGTTCGACGAACGCCTCGTTCTCGACTCGCGAGCAGCTCGGGCAACTGATGATGTTCAGCCCGCTCGCTTGCAGCCGCACCACCGACCGCACGCGTCCGGCGGCAATGTCGTCCAGGATTTGCTGACCTGCGGCGATCTCTTCGGGTTTGCGCGGATTGGGGACGGTGAGCGACACCCGCACGGTGTCGCCGATCCCCGCGGCGATCAGTTGCTCAAACGCGATCCGCGTTTTGATGATCCCATCGGGCGGCAAACCTGCTTCGGTGACCCCTAAGTGCAAGGGGATGTCCGGCCGCAGCGCGGCGAACCGCCGATTCACCTCGATCACCTTGTCCGGGTCGCTGTCCTTGAGCGACACGCAGAACCGCGTGAACCCGAGCGACTCGACAAACTCGCAGTGCTCCAGGGCGCTTTGCAGCATCGGGGTGATCGAGTCAGCCGGATCGTATTGCGCCTTCTTGGCCGGATCGACACTGCCGCAGTTGACGCCGATCCGCAGCGCGCAGTCGTGCGCAACGGCCTGCTCGACGATGAACCGCACCTTGTCTTGCCAGGGACGATCCTTCTGGTGATGGTAAAGATGCCCGGGGTTGTAGCGAATCTTGTCGACGTACGGCGCGACCTTTTCCGCCAGGCGGAAGTTCTCTTGCAAATCGACGGCGAGGTTGGCGGTGGTGCCGCGGCGGATTTCAGCCAACGCTTCGGCGTCTTTGTCGCTGTCGACCGCGATCCTGACAACACCCGCCCCGGCCTGGCGGAGCGCTTCGGCCTGAGCGATCGTGGCGGCGGTATCCTGGGTCTTGGTCGCGGTCATGCTCTGCACCGCGATCGGGTGACCGGCCCCGATGGTGATATTGCCGATCGTCACCGGACGGGTCGGGTTGCGTTTAGCGGTCATGCGAAGTCGATGGATCCGATGGAAAGTGCGAGGAGGGGTGACGCCTTAACCTGAACATTCATGTGAACTGTGATCGTTTCCGCTCAGTTAACCAGCATCGCAGCAGCCTGCGTCACCAGCGGCTGCAGCTCGCGGTAACTGCCCAGGATCAATTCGGCCCGCGGCGACGACAGCCCGCGAGCGGGCAACTGATTGATCAGCGGTGTCAAGTCGTTCCACCGCTGGACGAGCCGCCTGGCGGTGACGGCTGTCGCGGGCTCGTCAGCGAGTTGTCCAACTTGGCGATGCAGCTCGCGGGCAGCCTGGTGGAACTCATCGGCGACTGTACCGAGCGAATTGCCAAATGTAACCGGTTCCATCAGGCGTTTCATCCGCTGAACGTCACCGTTGAACAATTCGGCCGAAGATTCCAGCGCCACGGCAAGCTTCAATAGCTCCGCATGGTTCCGCCACGAGCCGGTCCCCAGCAGGTCGCGAATGGCGCTGAAGTGGGTGTTGACCTGCGCCAACGACGTTTGCACGCCGCTGCGGGAATCGACCGAGGCCATCAGCCGCCGCCCATCACTCCAACTCCGGTCCATCTCGACGAACATGCTTTGGGCCGCCGCGGATGGGCCACTGCGCTGGATTTCGGTCGACAGACGCCGGGCCCGCTCCGCCAGCGCCCGGCAGGTTTCGACAAACCGAAATTGATCCCGAGTGAGCTGCGTTGCCCCCCAGCGGTTGACCTGATCGGCCAACGCCGTCAGTTCGTTGGGCAGCCGCTCCGTCAGGAATGCCAGTTCGGTGCGGTCGGGCGCCGGCTGAATCCGCAACGTCGCGTAGACCTCTTCACCCTGACGGCGGATCGATTCGAGCCGGCGGTGAATGTGGGGGTCGTTGAGTTGATGCAGCGACTGGGCGTAACCGCGCCAGACTTGCACGAACTCGGTGAACCGCGACACAATTTCGTCGAACTCCGCGCCTTCCATCCGATACGATTCCTGCCGCAACCGTTCCCGCAACAGCCGCCCTTGGCTGAGCAGCGATTCGGACTGGGCGGAATAGCCTTCGACCAATCGGATGTCGTCGAACAGGGCGTCCATAAACGTCAGCGTGACGATCATCAAATCGCGCAGCCGCACGCGGTCGATCGGCGGCGAGATTCCGAGCTGGCGATCAATGTGGCGGAAGATCGCGTCGATCTGGCCCAGTTCGGCCATGGCCGAGGGTGGGACGCCGCCGCCGGCGCGGAGCCGAAACGAGGTGTCACGCCAACGGGTATCGAGCTCCTGATAGGCCGCGGCGACCGATTCATAGGACTCACCGCTGCGGGTGCGGCGTACCAGATCAGCGCACTGATCCTCGATCTGATACAGCCGTCCGATCACCTCGCGAACCGCCGGGACCGAGGCGTTTTGCTGCAGTTGCGGGGTCAACACGCGGAGTTTGGAGTTCACTTGTCCGAGCGAGTCGACAAACCAGTTCGCCGATTGAGCATGACTGGACGGAGCGCCGGCGCAAGCCGCCGCAAGCAAGAGCAACAGCCCCCAGGGGCGCAGCAGAACGGATTTTTCAGTGGTGACAACTGGCAGCAGCATGACAAGCAATCCCCGGAGCAGTACCCAGCGAGTCGGACGGGTGGCAATTGTGCTGCAACGGCCAAAAATTAGCGAGTCCGATTTTGCCGACGCCACTGCGTCGGGCTACAATCCACACTATGGTTACACTGAGTGAGATTTTATCCGCCGCGCAATCGTTACCGTCATCGGACCGCGCACGCCTCATCGTTTCGCTGTGGGACACAACCCCCCCCCCCCCCCCCCCCCCCCCCCCCCCGCACGCTACCCCCCCCCCCTGCCTATCCCCCAACAGTCCAACGGAGCGGACACATCACTGCAGTTGGCTGCGCAGGGGGT
>Ga0182745_1000356_pt1 | contig 53697 bp, 38 predicted proteins | sample eDN3rd30CKraftBY_FD_128523 | JGI IMG/M metagenome (GOLD analysis project Ga0182745, IMG submission 128523) | Enriched backyard soil microbial communities from Emeryville, California, USA - eDNA 3rd pass 30_C Kraft BY (version 2) (version 2) | ecosystem: Environmental > Terrestrial > Soil >... | reverse complement strand
GACCGCGTTGGGCCTGAAGGTGCCGACGATCGGCAGGAATTGCGAGGTCGAGCCGGTGTCGTCCTCCTGATAGAGACCGGTCAGCACGACGTCGGTGTCGGGGGTCGGCTGCCAGCGGATCGAGGGCGCGAACATCACGCGGTCGTCGGGCACATGATCGACAAAGGTGTCGGCGTCGCGCGCGCGGCCGACGAAGCGGACCGCGAGATTGTCGGCGAGCGCGAGGTTGACGTCGGCCAGCACTTCCTTGCGGTCGTCGCTGCCATAGACGAGATTGATTTCGCCGCGCGTGTCGAAATCGGGCGTCTTGCTGACGAGGTTGACGATGCCGCCGATCGAGCCCTGACCGAACAGCACCGAGGCGGGGCCGCGCACGATCTCGACGCGCGAGAAATTATAGGGGTCGGAAGTGATGCTGGCATAATAGGAGAAGATGTCGCGCATCCCGTCGCGGAACTGCAGCGCGTCGAGCCCGCGCACGTTGAAGCCGTCGACGCGGGTGTCGCGGCCATAGGGATTGGCGAGGACGCCCGCGGCATATTTCACCGTGTCGCTGATGTTGATCGCGCCCTGCGCCTCATATTGCTCGGCGGTGATGACCTTGATCGGCTGCGGCAATTCCGTCAACGCGGTATCGGTCTTGGTTCCCGCATAGCCGGTGACCACGATCTGGTCCTGCGACTCCTCTGCCGTCGATGCAGCCTCCTCGGCGAGCACTTGCCCGCTGGCAAGTGCGGTGCAGACCAGCAGGGTGAAACGCGCGGCTGTCATGAAAGGCCCCCTTCGAGCTCGATTGCTACTCGAGAGCGCACCTAATGCGAGTCAATATCATTAGCAATATCTATCCTCAATTTATGCATCGAGCGCGGCCAAGGGCATATGCGTCTGGCACTGGCTGGAAGGCGGGCCGGCGGCAGGATGACCGCCGCGAAGCGATCACCGTTCACCGCGGCGTATTGCCCGCAGGCGGATGCCGCGGAACCGCGCGTTGTCGCCGTTGAAGATCATGCATCCGATTGGGCAACCCGGCGCCATCGATCGGGCATCTCGCGCCTATCGGCGCATCGGGATTGCCATGTTTCGCGATCACTGGGCGCGGGAAAACAGAAAATATCTTGGATTGAACGCTTGATCATTCCCACTCCATTGTTCGCGCCTCCAAGCGGCCTGACCGCAACCGGCCATTGGCCCATTGCCGATTATCATCGACAAGCTCCTGAGCGATGATGTTGAAAACCACCTCGGCAGGTGTTTTCGGCATGAATTTACCCGGATGTGTGCCGCTTGCCCGATCAGCTTCTTCGGGTCCTTTGGACAGGTTGGCGATTACACCGGCGCACCCACGAGCATTGCCATGATTTCGTCGCCATGTTCTCCCAAGGTTGGTGCCGGGCGTGATATAGGCAGGCGGGGACCATCGATCCGGATGACCGGCGCAGAGGTCCAGTGGCTGCCGACATAGCGGCGCTCGATCCGGGTCCAGGCGCCTGTTTGGTCCAGATGCCTCTCAACCGGCAGATCTTCCGCCCGGTTGATTGGTGCTGCCGGAACTCCCAAATCTTGGAGTGCGTCGGCCGCCATCGCTGCCGTCATCGATGCCACGGCCGCATGGAGGGCGGACTCAATCGCATAACCGTGCAGATTCCGGTCCGCGACGCTGGTCCAAGCCGTCGCCCATTCCGGTTTGCCCAGCCACCGGGTGAGAGCGGTCCGCGCCTTGTGTCCGTCGCTCATCGCGACGGCCATCGCTCGTAAAAGCTGCCCTTCGTTCAGGAAAGTGGAGCCCTTGCGCTGCTCTTGCCTGCGCGGGTGAGCCCGGTCCTGTATCCACGCTCAGCTCTCGTAATAGATCGGCCCCAGCGCGTCGATTACAGCGACGGCGTCGAGTGCGTCGGCTTCGCCTTCGCCCAGCAGACGGATGGTCAGTTCGGTCTTATAGCCGGTCAGCGTACGGTTCATCGGCACGCCGCTCATCGTCTGTGTGAGATAACGCTGGTAATCGTTTCGCCCGACAACGAGAAAATGCGACTTGCCCGCCTCGCGTGCGAGTTCGGCCGCCCGTAGCAGGGTCATTTCCTGGACCACCGGTCCAGAGGTGGTATTACCGGTATATTCGACCTTGATCGAACCGTCTTCGTTCGGGGTCGAGCGGAATCCCGCCGTGCGCTCGATCCCGCCGAGCAAGGTTGTGCCCATCGAAAACGCCGCGCCGACCAGCGCGCCGAGAATATTCGGACGCGATTTTTCGTAGTCGATCAGCTTGCGCTGAGATTCAGGGCGTATCAGCAGATTGTCCGCCATTCCGGATAGGCGCGTCGGACCGCGTTTGGCAGCGGGGGCCAGCGCAGGCAGATCGGGTGCGCCTGCGGCGCTCGCAGCACGCGCGGCGGCGTAGGCAGCGTGGAATTCCTCGGTTACCGGGGTTGCGCGCAATTGCTTGCCTTGAAGAGCGGCGGCGGCATCTGCGAGCCGGCCCCCGGCGATGGCAATGCGGGCGTCGACCAGATCGGCTAACGGTTTGAAATGTTCGGTACGCGCCATTTCGACTAACAAGGTAACGATATCCTTGGGAGCCTGCTTGCCCTCCTCGCCCTGTGAACTCGCTGCCGGATCGGCTGCATCGAGCGCGGCGCGGGTCGCATCTACCCATGCGCGGGCGGCTTCGGGCTGGCCATGAGCGGCAAGCGCGTAGGCCTTGGTCATCGCCCCGTTGACGGGAGCCGACCACTCGGACAGTAGCCGCGCGATATTGCCGCCATCGGCCATAATCGCACTGAGCGAAGGCGCTTGGGGCAAGCTCACCGAGGGCATTCCGGCCGAGGCCGCCAGCCCGGCGAGGTCGCCGGGCTGGGACGTGATCTGCGAGAAAAGGCCCCGAGTAGCTGGATCAATGCGGGCAAGGCTTTGCCAGATGGTCGGATCGGCCGGCTTGTCACCATTGGCGGCGCGGAGCATGGCTGCGACACGCTGGACCTCGATCGCATAGGTGCGTTTGGCCGCCGCCGCTTCAGCCAGCGCCAGGGCCGCCTGGCGCTCGCCCGTCTCGTTCAAGGCAAGGGCGCGCAGCAGATCGAGCGAGACGCCCATGCTGCGATCGTAAAAGAAATCGCCGGCATAGGCCTTGCCCGCCGCTTGAGCAGCATCGAGATCGGCGAGCGCACCGGCGGCATCCCCAAGCTCCAGCTTTGCCGCAGCGCGGGCGCGCATCACATGGGCGCGGCGCAGCGTCTGCTCGGGCAGCAGTTTCCCGCTCTCCAGTACGCGGTTGCACGCGGCTAGCGTCTGGCTGGGCGCATCGCGACCGTCGAAGCGGTAGGAGGGGAAAGTCGCCTCACCCCGCATCCCGTCGTCGCTGCTCTTGGGTTTCTTGAGTCCGTCGCATTCGGAGAAATCCTCCGATACGCCGGCATGGGCGGGCACGGCGCTTCCGAGCGCGAGTGCAGCAAGCCCCGCTCGAGCGAAGTTCGCGTTCATTTGGTGCACCCCCCCTTGCAACCCCCGTTCCGCGAGTGCTGAGCGCCCAGCGGTGAAGAGATGTCTAATCCGCATTGTGGAGGGCGGCAATCGGGAAAGCGCTGAATGCGGGGCATTTAAATGAGCCGAAACGACAACGGCACGGGGAGTGAGTCGCTGCCCGATCAGTATCAATGAAACTGCCGGGAAGAGAGCCGATGCCATCGCATGATCTAGCTGCCCTTGCTCCAGCTCGGTTGGGCATCGCGTAACATATCGTCGAGCGCGTACAAAAGGTCGCTTCGCGCGATCCAGTCGGCGATAGGGGCGGTGTCTGCTTTCCGCGATCTGCGTTTGAAAGCTGCCAGTCGCCGGCCTTCGCGTAAATCTGGCTGAGTTGCGACCGGACGGTTCCGGCGGCGACTTCGCGCAGTCGCGCGATCTCCGCGATTTCGAGACCCTTGAGCGCGAAGAGCGCCACCCCGAAGGGCACTCAGATCCCAAACCGGATTCGAACTTTTGAGGGCCTTATAATAGGGTATGAAATCAGTATTTTAGGGATAATGCGAGGATTTGTGAGTTAACCGATTTGGTACTATAAAACAAAAAAATCGCTAAATCCTTAAGGATTCTGCACTTCGGATGAGTATGGCTCCAAAATCTGGACACACGCAAAACTATTATGATGTTGGTTTCTGAGGAAGCCAGAAAAACCATATCGAAATTCCGCGCAATGTCGAGAAATTCTTTGTTCGGGGAACCGAATTTGTTGCCCGAATTTATTGTCGATGCGCCATTAGCTCTTCCTCGGGATCCAACTAATGGAATTCGGAAGCGTGACCGCGACCGCGCCAAGCGCATCAAAGCAGTCGGTCTGAAGCCATCATTGAGAGAACGCGCTGTCGCCTTCGCTCGCGAGCGAGGGGAAGTGCGAACCAAGGACCTAACGGACATCGGTATTCCTCGATGCTACCTTTCACGCATGTGCGAAGAGGGTTTGCTCGAGAAAATCCGCCATGGGCGCTATCGGGCTGTAACCAGATAGCGCGCTGTATACCGCAACGATCGAGAAGGCGGTGCAGGCCGTCGCCTTCTGCGAATCTCACCCATGTCATTCACAGTTCAAAGAGCCGCTGTGGCGCTTGCGCGCCGCAACGAGGCCGATACCCAGCAGTTCATTCTCCGATTGGAGTCTGTGGCACATTCCGGGCTTCGTTCGGTCTGCTGCGAGAATGCACAGACAGCCTGGCAATGCCAATTCTGAGGGCACTGCAGTGCCGATTGTGTTCAAAAGCGACCTTGCGGCACCAAATTCTTCCTCTCGGAAGCGTTTGGTGCCGCTAGGCGCGACAAAAAGTGACCGGGGGATTCTTGGATCAGGGGCCGTATGGGCCGGCGTTTGCAGCCGCGCCGCCTGGTGTGCTGCGTGCGGTGCTCACGCAGACGGTATTGGCGAATCTAGCAAGCGAAGAGCGGAGCTGCCGCATCGAATACCGCTTTGGGCAGCATACGAACCTCGGATGGATCAAAAGGCAGGTGTGGAAAATAGTCTGCAGTGAGTTTCGCAACGGCTTCAGCCTGAGCTCGATCGCGTCGCCGCTTGACCGGGTCACGGTCGTCGCGTTCTGAAACCCAGAGTTTATGGGCTGCAAAGACGCGGGGGTCTGGCGTGACGATGCGCACGGGCGTGCCTTTTTCGTCGATCGCGAATGCTTCGAAGGTTGGGGCGTTCTCGAGCCACGCAAGACCCTCGATCCCGGCGGCGACCAGCTCGTCTTCGCTTGCACCGACGCGTTCGCGATCGTGCTTCCATACGGGATTGGGAAGCGGCTTGATCAGGTCAACGAGATAGCCATCTCGATTGATTGCCCGGAATGTGGACTGGGTCCGTTCAAAGGACCTGTCGACCTTCCTTAGAAGATTGATGAGCGCGCCATCTTTGACCCCGTCATCCGCGACGATCTTGAGAGATTGCCGGGAGTCCATCAGGAGATCGATGTCGCCGGTAGCCGTAATATCCGGATCGACGAAGATGCCGGCAGCGGCTTCATAGGCATAGAGGGCATTCGTGCCGGCAACGCGAATGCCGGCACCAAGAAGACCTGCGTCGTCGATGGCGCGAATGATCCTTGCTGTGATGTAGGGCATCCGGCCGAGCCGGAGTGCCCGGTTAATGGCAGCTTGGCGTTCCATTTGCGTTTTGCGCTCGTCGAGCATCTGCCGGGCGGCCTCGCGCGCCTTGTCCCACTCGTCCTTTATCGCCTCTGTTTCCGGCGAGCGACGGCCTTCGGATTTTTGACGCCGGACTCCGGACGAGTCGTAATAGCTACGCATGAGATGGTCGGTGTCGCCGACAGAGTGCCAAACGAGCGAACCACGGAAGCTTCTAGCCTTGGCCGATGCTTGGCGCAAAGCCTCGAAGCGCTGGTCGGAGTTCACCTTCTCGCGCCGTTGGTCGTTATTTAGTTCTATAAAATCAACCATATCAACAATCGTTCTTGATTCCGATCCGGACTGTTGCAGTGGAGTTTATACGTCGCCGAGCTGATCTGCAACAGATTGAACGATGCTGGATTAAATGTGTTGATGTATATGATAAATATATAAATATTCTCATATTTAAAGAGGCTTCGGAGAGGAGTTTGCTATCTAGATCGGCGAGCGGCACGACCTTCGGGCTTGCCCAGCTGATGCTCAGCACTCTCATATTCGTCGGCGATGGCTTTAGTCGGTTCCCGCATCCGGGGCGGATACTCTTGAATATAGGGTAGCAAAATGCTACCTCATATTCCTGGAGGTGACCCATGGCCCAGTCCATCAAGCTTGGCGATGATATCATGAAGATTGTGCGTCGCGAATCCGAGTTGCAGAGCCGGTCCATCGCCGGCCAAATCGCCCATTGGGTGCGCATCGGCCGCGCTATCGAGAAATCCGGCAATTTCGATCACGCCCGCATCACCGCTGCGCTCGCCGGCGATATCGAGACAACGGCCCTTACCGAGGAGGAGAAGGATGTCTGGCTCGACAGCTTTGTCGAGAAGATGGGGCAGACGGGGTCTGACGAAAATGCATTCTTTGCTCGGCGGAGGCAGCTTGGGCTCGGGGTCGGCCTTGATGCGGCCGGCAACCTCGTGCGTGAGAAAGCCTCCCGCGGCGCATGAGGCCGACGATGATCGTGCTTGCCGGGCCGAACGGCGCAGGCAAGTCCACGCTCTACGAAACTCGGGTCGCGCCGAGCTTTGCAGGACCGTTCATCAACGCCGATATCATCCAGCGCGACGAACTGCGCGATCCATCACCGACGGCATCTTACGAAGCGGCCAACATCGCCACTTCGCGACGCGCCGACCATCTCGTCCAAGGGCGGGATTTCGTCACCGAAACGGTCTTCTCGCATCCCTCCAAACTCGAACTTATCGACGAGGCACGCACCAGAGGTTTCACCGTCATCGTGATGCATGTCGGCGTCGATACGCCTGATCTCTCTGTCGCGCGCGTCGGCGAACGGGTCGCGGAAGGCGGACATATCGTCCCCGAGGACAAGATCCGTACCCGTTATACGCGCGGCGCCCCTTTCATCCGCGCGGCGATCATCAAGGCGGATCGCGGCCTGGTTTTTGACAATTCGACCCTAAACCGGCCGCCGAGGCATTGTCTGACATTCGCGAACGGGCGATTGGCCTTTGCGGTGCCCCGCCTCCCTGCCTGGATCAGATCGGTTTATGTGACGGACCTTCAGATCTAGGACAGGGACGGACGCGCTATCGTCGCCACGCGCCGGGAGCCAATGCTCGTTGAGGCAGGGCCGGGAGAGGCAGGCTAGCACCGGGTTGCAACCTGCTTTCAATTGGCAAGCGAAGCGGTCTGAATATAGCGGCCCTGTTGGTCGCGGGTGAGCCGCAATCGTTCTCATGTAGCATCGAACATGGGCCTCTGCTCTAGCGCCTGCCCCCATTTCGGGGAGGAAACTCAGCAGGAGCAATGCGTTGGCAAGACCGAGAAGTGCAGTTAGCCGTTACAAACATCGCAAGAATATTGATCGCCTTCGGGTCCGTGAAGCGGTCCTCTACGCCCGGGTTTCAACGCCAGATCAACAGCGCGAGGGCTATTCGATCCCTGCACAGATCAAGCTCCTCGAAGACTATGCGGCGTTGAATGGCATCGTCGTCGTGTCGAGCCATGTGGACGTGGAAACCGCAAGAAAGAGCGGCCGAACCGCCTTTGGCAATATGCTCCGATATCTGAAAAGGAATCCGGAGGTCAGGATCATCCTCGTTGAGAAAACCGACCGGCTTTATCGAAACCTGAAGGATTGGGCGATCATCGACGATCTTGGCGTCGAGGTGCATTTCGTCAAAGAGAATGTGGTGATGTCCGATGACTGCCGGTCATCCGAGAAGTTCGTCCACGGCATCAAAGTGTTGATGGCTAAGGCCTATATCGACAATCTTTCCGAAGAAACGCGGAAAGGGATGCTGGAGAAGGCGCAGCAGGGCCATTGGCCGAGCTTCGCGCCGATCGGCTATCTCAACGTCAGGGACGGGCAGGGGAAGAGTGTTATTGCCGTCGACCCGGCAAGGGGACCGATGGTGGCGCGCCTGTTCGACTGGTATGCGACGGGACTCTATTCCTTAAAGGAGGTGACGGCGAAGGCGCGAGAGGCGGGGATCTGCTACCGTAGAAGCGGTCGGCCGATCGGCGCCAGCACGATCCATAATATTCTGCGAAACCGGCTCTATGCCGGCTCGTTTGAATGGCTTGGTGAGACCTATCAGGGTGTGCATGAGCCGCTTGTGTCCGCCGGGATATGGGATGCCGTCCAGCAGGTCATGGACGGTTGCAGCGCAACGAATGTTCGGGCCAAACCACAGCGCTTCCCCTTCACCGGTCTTGTAAAATGCGGCCATTGCGGCTGCGCGCTCGTTGCCCAGATGCAGAGGGAGAAGTACATCTATTACCATTGCTCGGGCTTTCGCGGAAAATGCCCTGAGCCTTATCTCCGGCAGGAAGCGCTCGAGGAGCATTTTGTCGATCTGCTGAAGAAGCTTCGTTGCAGCAGACAGGAATTCGAGGCGATCCGAGATGGCCTCGCCCACATGGACTCAGGGGGAGAACTGCCCGCTGGACAAGTGGCACTGTCGCGACACCGAAATCCCCTGCCTGGCACGCCTGGCGCGCTGCTGCACGATGGCCTCGCATTGCTGGATATGGGCCGGACTGCGCACCTGCATCTTGCCAATCTTCCTGACGAGATGAAGCAGCAGGTTCTCAGTCTCATTTTCCTGCGATCCTCTTGGGCGAATGGAGAGCTGACGGGATGGTTTAATTCGCCGTTTGATATCCTTGCGGATCATTTATCGGAAAGCGGCGTACGACCACGGGCTATGCCGATAGCGCGATTGTCCGATGCCCTTTGTCATGCAGCCCCGGAAATTCGATTGCTTATCGCCCGATATAACGCGATGAGCCGGACGCGCGCAGGACAGGGCGATGACAATCCGCTTGGACCCAAAAAAATCGGGCCTGGCGCGGGCTGCCCGAAGCTCTGCAATTCGCTGCCTGATGCCGACGTTCGGACATCGGGTGGTTGTCACGCATATGTCCGATGGAGGTCATATTCCCATTTTTCAGCCGTGAAGATTTCGAAGGCGTTCCGAGTAGTCGAGCGTATCGGCTTCGCAAGCAATTTGAAGCTGCTGTTGATCGCGCTGTCGGTGAACAGGTCAGATCGAATGGTGCTTGCGGGGTCGATCTATGGTGCGCGCTTGCCAATGTCGAATGGCATGGCCCAGATGGCGATGTCGTCTCATATTCCTTCCGCGCGGCAAGGGATTTGGTTGCCTGGGTCCATGAGGAGGGCGACTATATCACCTGGTACTGCAGCGGCGAGCCTGGCATTGTCGCTAACTGGATCAGCGATGCTCTCTCGGAAGAGGGCTGGCAGTCCATCCGTAAGTCCGGCCGATAATTCACGTCCACTTCGCGCCCGATCTCGGTCATGTGGACGGACCATTGCAAATTTTGAAAGCCGCCGTTGTTCCAAGTTCGGCGACCGGATGATACGAACCGCGAGATCGCGGTGCTTCCGCCGGAGCGGGACGCGACGCAAGGTTCGCCATCTATATTGGAGATGGCGAGCAAGCTAACTCGCGTGGGCGGATAAAAATCTCATTTAGTAAGAGCAACAATTGCTCCATTGGTTGCCCTGCCGGCCAACCATGGTTCAATGCGCCGGATCGCCTCCTCGATCAGGTCGGTGGAAACAGCGAAGCTGAGGCGTATGAAGCCGTTGCCATCGACCGGATCGAAATCCAGTCCGGGAGCTATGGCCACACCGGTATCGCGCAACAATGCTTCGCAGAAGGCGAGGCTGTCATCCGTCAGGTGGCTGACATCCGCATAGATATAAAAGGCTCCGTCGGGAGGTGCGATCCGCCGGAGACCCATTTCCGGAAGGGCTTTGAGCAGGAGTTCGCGATTGCGCGTATAGGTTTCGATATGACCTTCGAGTTCCTCGCGGCAGTCGAAGGCGATCAGGCCGGCGTGCTGGGCGAGCGAGGGCGGGGTCAGGAAGAGGTTCCCCATTCGGGCGCGGGCGGCATCGATCAGCCTCTCCGGAACGACAAGCCAGCCAAGGCGCCAACCCGCCATGCTGAAGTATTTGGAGAAGCTGTTGACGACCAGCGCGTCCGGCGCGTGCTTCAGCATGGTTTCGGCGGGCAGCGTATAGCTCAATCCGTGATAGATTTCGTCAGAGACGAGCGCGATGCCGCGGCGCCTGCAAACCTCGGCGAGGGCCCGGAGCTCCTCGGGCGGGATGATCGTGCCCGTGGGATTGGCCGGACTCGCGACGATCAGCCCGTCCGGGGCGGGCTCCATGCGCTCGACAGCCTCGGCGGTGATCTGGAACCGTTCGGCTTCGCCGCAGGCGAGTTCTACCGGCTCGAGATGAAGCGCTTTCAGCGTGTTTCTGTAGGCAACATAGCCGGGTCTCGCCAGCGCGACGCGCGCGCCGGGGGAAAACAGGCAGGAAAGAGCGAGGACCAGCGCTGGCGAAGCGCCGCAGGTGAGGATGACCTGTTCCGGATTGATCGCTACTCCATAGGCTTCGTCGTAATGCGCTGCGATTCGCGCTTTCAGCCCCGGGCTTTCCCAATAGCCCATGCCATCGGTATCGAGGATGTCGTGCGCCGCCCTGATCGCCGCCGCCGGGGCGCCGGTCGAGGGTTGGCCGAACTCCATGTGGATCACCGACCGTCCTTCGGCCCGCAACCGATGTGCGAGCCGGCTGACGGAAATGGCATGAAAGGGATCGATCTCGATCGGCATGGGAAACTTGCTCCATCTTTATATCCACCGAATGCCTGGTGTCGGTGTCTGTCTGCTTGTCCGGATTTCAGGTCAGAGGCCTGCTTTCCGATTGCGGTCGGATCGAAAGCAACTTCGATACAGGCTCGACTTAACTTGAGAATAGCTCGTCATCGCGCAGCGATGACGATGATCTCGACCTTGTGGGCGGGCGTCGCGAGCCTGGCTTCGCCGGTCGCGCGGGCGGGGGCATCCTTTCCGTCGACCCATTTGTCCCAGACGGCGTTCATTTCGGCGAAGTCCGCCATGTCCGCGAGCCAGATCGTCGCCGACAGGATCTTTGCCTTTTCCGAGCCGGCTTCGGCCAGCAGCGCCTCGATCTGGCCGAGGATCGTCTGCGTCTGGCTCGTGACGCTTTCGCCGGGGGCGCCGACCTGGCCTGCGAGATAGACGGTGTCGCCGTGGACGACGGCCTGGCTCATGCGCGCGCCGACGCGGATGCGCAGCATCGCGAACAGCCAGCCGAGCATCTCGCGATCGATCGCCGGCTGGAGGATCAGCGGCGTATGGCGCATCATCAGCCACCGGATCGCCTTTTGAGGAATGCCGGGTGCGGCCCATGGCGACGCGTAGCCCGGAGAGATTTCGCCGGCGTTGGCAAAGCTCGTCTCGAGTGCGGGTCCGGGCTGGCGGTCGATCACGACGACATCATGCCCGGCCTCGGCGAGATACCAGGCGGACGTGACGCCGATGACGCCGCTGCCAAGGACAGCGACCTTCATGCTTTTTCTCTCCGTCTCATCGGGCGGTAACCATCGGGTTGTCGGGTGGTCAGCTCAGCTGCGGCGTGGCGGTACCGGGCAGATGTCCGTCAGCCGATCGCCGCATCCACATTCCGCGCCACCAGCGGCAATGGCAACCCGCCCGGCTTCAACACCAGGTCGTGGAAGTCGCGGATGTCGAAGCGGTTGCCAAGCGCCGCTTTCATCCGCTCACGCTGATTGAGGAGGAAGCTGTCACCAAGCTTGTAGGCGAGCGACTGCCCCGGGATGCCGCAGGAGTAGCGGAGCGTTTCGGATTCGATCTCGCGCTCCGACATGAAGCTATGTTCCCGCATATATTCGCGCGCCTGCTCAAGGGACCAGCCCAGCGCATTCATCCCGGTGTCGACCACGAGCCGGCATGTCAGAAACGCATCCATCATCAGCCGCCCGAATTTCTCCGCGGGCTCCTCATACATCCCGAGTTCGCCGGCGAGCGTGGCCGCATATTCGGCCCAGCCCTCGTTGAACGACGAGAAGCTCGACTTCTTGCGCAGTTCGTGAAGCTCGTCATTCTCGTTTTGCGAGGCGATGTGGAAATGATGCCCGGGGACGAGTTCATGATAGGTGAGCGCGCCGATGTTGAGCAGCGGTGCCTGCGACAGGTTGACGGCATTGAACAGGTAGCGCCCGTCAGGCTGGTGCGGCGACGGCATCGAATAATAGCCGAAAGTCATCGAGCCGGTCAGCTCGGGTGCGAGAGGCCGAACGCCATAAGCCGCCCTGGGTTTGAACCGGAAAACCTCTTCGATCTTCGGCGCCATCCGATCGATGTAGCGCCGGAAGACGTCCGCAATGCCCTCGGGTGTTTCCGCCCGCCACCTCGGATTGGCCGTCAACGCTTCGAGATAGGCTTGGGGATCGCCCTCGAACGCCATCTCGTCCAGCAGCGCCTGCATCCGGCTCCTGACCTCGCGCATGCGTTCATGCCCGCGCGCGTGGACGTCCTCGGGCGTAAGCTCGAGCGTGGTGTGCAGGTGAACCAGCTCGGCATAGACTTCGGCGCCGCCCGGATATTGGCTTAGCCCGACGGTATCGGGCGCATTGGCCGCATAGGCGGAATCCTCAAGATAGGCGATGAGCGAGTCGAATGCGGGCAGCACCGCCGTATCGATCGCGGCCTGCAGGTGCGCAGCGAAATCTTCCGAGCCGGGGCCGCTCACACGGTCGGGGGACATCGTCAGATCGTCGATTGCAGCCGCCCGCGAATTCCGCATCAGCGGACCGCACTGCTCTAGCTGCGCCTTGGGGATGAAAATGCCCCGCTCGGCCTGGCCGCGCGTACGCTCCTCCATTTGCGACACCAGCCGCGCATAATCATGGACCAGCGCGAGATAGCGATGCTGGTCGCCGCGCGATTTCACCTCGAGTGCGGAGAAGACGGATTTCAGGGTGTTGAGAAGATATCCGCCGCCATAGACCGTCGGCAGGAAGGCGACCGGGAAGGAGGCGTCGATTATAAGCCAATACCAGTCGCTGCAGCGCGACCAGATTTTCGCCTGCCCGCGCGCGATCTCGAATGTCAGGCCGATGTCGCCGGGCAGGGCCGCTGCATCGACCGCGTCCGCGCGTTTGAGCAGGTCGCTTCCGAGTGTCGCGACGCGAACGGCCTCGTCATATCCCAGATCGGGCAAGCGCGTCGGCATAATGCCTTGTGCGAGCACCGCGAAGGGTGATCTGCCGCGCTCGGTGGTGACCTCGTCGATCACCTTGAGAGCGAGGTTCATGTTGCGCGTATCGAATTGCATAGCTGATCCGTTCATTTTGCAAGGCGTCATGCTTCACGACGACCCGCGGCGTTCATGGTGGCTTGGCAAGGAGGCTCCGATGGACGGTGGCCCGAGCCTCAGGGCATATCCTCACCCAGATATCGCGCTCGCAGATGGCGCTCGAGCGCAGATGCCGACAAGGGCGCGCCGGTCGCCTCGGTAACCAGTTCGTTGAACGGCATCTGGCTCGCTTTGGCATGAATGCGCGGGCCGACCCACGCGCGATACGGCGCGAAGTCGCCTTCGGCCAGATTTGCGAGGACGGCCGGATCGTCCTTCACCGCCTGCTCGAAAAGCTGGGCCGCGAGGCTCACGCCGAGCGCATAATTCGGGAAATAGCCGAATAGTCCGACAGCCCAATGCATGTCCTGGAGGCAGCCTGTCGCATGATCGGGAGGCCGGCGGCCGAACATCGCTTCGGACATCTCGGACCAGGCGGCGGGCAGGTCCGCGACCTTGAGATCGTCGTGAAGCAGGGCCTGCTCGATGCGATACCGGAGGATGATGTGAAGCGGGTACGAAATCTCGTCGGCCTCGACCCGGATAAACCCGCTTCCTACGCGCCGATAGGTGTTGAGAAGATTGGAAGCAGTCCAGCACTCGGGGCCGCCGCCGAAGGCCGCCTCGCACTGCGGAGCGAGCCACGACAGGAATTCGCGGCTCCGGCCCGCCTGCATCTCGACCATCGTCGACTGGCTCTCATGGGCGGTCGCCCCGCGCGCCTGCCCGACCGGCGTGAAGGCATGTTCCCGCGGGAGTCCCGCTTCATACAGCGAATGGCCCGCCTCGTGCAGCGTCGCGAGAATCGCGTAGCGCACATTGTCTGCGTCGAACCGCGTGGTGATGCGATTGTCGCCCGGCGATCCCGCCAGCGCAAAGGGGTGCGGAGCCGCGTCGATGCGGACATGCGCAAGATCGTGCCCGACGGCCTCGACCAGCTTGTAGGAAAGTTCGCGCTGCCGGTCGGCCGAGAAATCGCCTTCGAAAGGGACCGGGTCCGGCCAGCTCTTCTGACGCTCGATGACGTCGGCGAGAAGCGTCGGGAGAAAGCGCTCCAGATCCGTGAAGATGGGATCGACGATCTGTGTGCTCAGGCCCGGATCGAACTCGTCCATCAGCGCGTCGAAGAGGCTGAGGCCCAAAGCTTCTCCCTTCGCCTGCGCCACCTCGCGGTAGATCGGCATGAGCTCGGCGAAGGCAGCACCGAACGGTTCGAAATCATTGGACTGCTTGGCTGCGAGCCAGATCGGCTGGATGGCGGATACACGCCGCGACTTTTCGAGCATCAGCTCCTTGGGAACCGCGGTGCCGTGACGCCAGATGCGCCGCATCTCGCCGAGATTGGTGCGCTCGACCGGCTCCAGCGCGCCTGCCGCCGCGGCCGCGGTCTCGAGCAGCTCTTCTGTTTCGGGCGAGGCGATGAGGTCGGCGCAAGTTGCGTCGATCGCCGCCATTTGCTCGCTTCGGCTCCATGCTGCTCCGGGCGGCATATGTGTCTGGCTGTCCCAGAACAGGGTCGCGCGGGCGGCGCCCAGCCGGCCGACTGTTCCAAATCGCTCTCCGAGCGCCGTATAGGCCCGGTTGTCATTCGGAATGTCCATAACCTCTCCACGCACTCCCATCGACTCTGACGCGCATCGTCCATGCATATCTGTATGCTATTGGGCGCTAATGCAAGATTTTTAACCAAAGAATTTGGTTGATATTTGTGCAATACCAGAGATTTTCTGGATATTAAAATGCAATAATGCATGTTGACATGGCGAGTGCCGTTTGAAATTCTTGTCCCAGCGCGACGACCGCCGACGTGATGCGGTCGCCGCCCGAACAGGAGGCCTTTACGTGACGCTGCTGCTGACAAATGCCCGCATCTTCGACGGAGTGAACGAGGAATGCGCCGAAGGCATGTCTGTCCTGATCGACGGCAGTCATATTCGCGAAGTTTCCGAAAAGGAAATCCGTGCGCCGGATGCCCAGCTTATCGACGTCGGCGGAAAGACGCTGATGCCGGGACTCATCGATCTTCACACCCATGCCTACACCGCCGATGTCGATCTGACGCAGCTAGAAAAGGTCGGGACGCCTTATAACGCCCTTCACGCCGGGCGCATGCTGCGCCACGGCCTTCATTGCGGCTTCACGACGATGCGCGATATCGGCGGCGGCGACTGGAGTTTGGCCAAGGCCCTGAAAGACAAGATCATCGAGGGGCCGCGCTTCTTCTACGCCGGTAAAATCCTCTCGATGACGGGAGGGCACGGCGATTTTCGGGACATGCACGATAGCGAGCATGAATTCGGAGCCTGCTCGTGCAGCGTGGTCGGCACGATGAGCGTGATCGCCGACGGCATCGATGGGTGCATCAAGGCGGCGCGCGAAGAGCTTCGGCGCGGCGCCCATTGCATCAAGATCATGGGGTCGGGCGGCGTGACCTCGCCCCTCGATCCCATCTGGATGAACCAGTACCGCGACGACGAGATACGGGCCATCGTTCGCGAATGCGAGGAGCGACGGACCTATGTCTCGTCGCATTGTCACCCGGCTAGCGGGGTCCGCCGCTCGGTGGAGGCGGGCGTCAGGGTGATCGAGCATGGCACGCTGATGGATGCCGAAACGGCCGCATTCGTCGCCGAGAAGGGCGCCTATGTCGTACCCACTCTGGCGATCATCTTCGGTCTCATGGAGGCCGGACCTGCCATGGGAATTTCGCCCGTCGTGATGGACAAGCTCAAGGTCGCCCATAAGTCGGCTATCGAGGGACTCGATCATATGCGGTCGGCCAATGTGAAGCTTGGCCTTGGCACCGATTTGCTCGGCGAACTCTTTGATCAGCAATGCCGCGAATTCACCCTGCGGCGCGAAGTGTTCGAGCCAATCGAAATCCTTCGACAAGCGACGTCGATGGGCGCGGAAATCCTGATGCACGAAGGGCGACTGGGCTGCGTCAAGCCCGACGCATTCGCCGATCTCATCGTCGTCGATGGCGATCCGCTCAAGGACATCGGCCTGCTGTCGCAAAATGGCGAGCGCCTCGACCTCATCATTCGCGACGGCGAGATCATCAAGAACCGGCTGTAGGGCCGCCCGGCGCACGGTGAGCGCTGAATTTGCAGGATCGGCTCAGTCGATGACGGGCTTGAGCCCGGGATCGCCGACCGCGAGCGCGCGCTGGAAGGCCGGGCGCCCGGCTATCTTCGCCAGATAGGCCTTCAGCTTCGGATAGGCGGCGATTTCGCGGGGCACGAACAGCCGCATCGTGGTCAACGGGAACGCCATGATGATGTCGGCTGCGGTAAATTCATCCCCCGCAAAATAGGGCGCTTCCGACAAGCGCTGCTCGACGAGGCCGAAGGCGCGATTCCCGCGTCCGCGCAAGGCCTCGGCGATATCGGGGTTCGCAGGCTCGATGGCCGGGATGAGCATTTCGACCATAAGCGCCGACAGCAGCGAGGAATTGGCGAAATGCAGCCAGAACAGATAGTCCGGATAGGCCGCGTTCGTCGGTGTCAGGGCAAGCCGGCCGCCACCCAGGCGGTGGATGATATATTCGATGATCGCCCCGGACTCGCCGAGAACCAGGGCGTCATGCGTGATGACGGGCGCCGTACCGAAGGGCGTCAGCGCCTTGTAGGCGGCCGGCGCCGCGCCGGTTGCCGGATCGCGATCATATTTCTGAAGGACATAGTCGATCCCCAATTCCTCGCAGAGCCAGATGATACGGTCCGACTGGGAAATGCCCAGATGATGGATCGTCAGCATCGTCAGACCCTGCTCCCCTGAACCGCCTCCGACAACAGGGCCTCGACATAAGGCGCGAAGGAGCGCCAGACCTCCAGATGGAAACTCTCGGGGCCGGTCCGCCACACGATGATTTCGGCCTTGTGGAACAGGGTCCGCGCACAGGCCCCGGCGGGAAAGGCGCCAGTCGCCAAATCCAGCGGGCAACCGCTCGCCAGCCATAGTTCCGCCTCCGGGCCGCCCAGCGTGATCGCGACCTGTCGGTGACTGACGTCGACAAAGGCTCCGCCGAGAGCGGACAGCTGCTTGCCGGCCTCAGACATGGTCGATGCCGCTGTTCCAGTCGCCAGAACCAGCCATTCGTCGGGTCCCAGCCATAGCGCATCAAGCCCGTCGCCTGAAGCCGAGCGGCAGGCTGTGCGCGGGAGCGAGAGCTCGAGGACCGCGGAGGCCTTCTCGATCGCCCCCTCGCGGCAGCGCAAGATGTGGCGCGACCGGGTATCTGAATGCACGACCGGGCCGCGCTGGTCGTTTCGGTCAGTCATTGAGACGGTGCCCTTCGGGATCGACGAAAACGGTCCCCGTCACCTTCACCGCGATGTTGCCATGCGGCATCGGTACTACAAGCGGCTGATCCTCGATGGCCCGCCCGTCCTTGATCATCGCGAGCGCGATCGAGCGGCCGAGCGACGCGCTATAGTAGGACGATGTCACATGGCCCAGCGACGGCCCCCCGGCCGGCGCCATGAGCTGTGCGCCCTCTTCAAGCACGATCGACGGATCGGTCGTGAAGAGGCCGACAAGTTGCTTGCGGCCCTTTGCCAGGAGCGCAGGTCTGCCCAGCGAACGCTTCCCGACGAAATCGGGCTTCGCCTTGCCGATGGCCCAGCCAAGTCCGACGTCTTGCGGAGTGACTGTGCCGTCGGTTTCCTGCCCGACGATGATATAGCCCTTTTCGGCACGCAATATGTGCATCGCCTCGGTGCCATAAGCGGTGAGGCCGAACGTCTGACCACGAGCCCAGATCGCCTCCCAGACCTGTCGCGCCCGACCCGAGGGGATGTTGACCTCGAAGCCGAGTTCGCCGGTGAAGCTGACCCGCATCAGCCGGGCCGGTACGCCGCAGATTTCGGCATCGCCAACGCTCATATGGGGAAAGGCGGCGGCCGAGATGTCGAGCTGCTCGACCAATGGTGCCAGCAGCTCGCGGGCGAGCGGACCCTGGATGGCGATCACCGACCATTGCTCGGTTGTCGACGTCAGCCAGACGTCGAGATCCGGCCATTCGGTCTGGAGATAATCCTCCATGAGGCCGAGGACCCGTGCCGCCCCACCGGTCGTGGTGGTGACGTGGAAGCGATCGCTCGCAAGCCGGGCGATGACGCCGTCGTCGAGGATGAAGCCGTCTTCGCGCAACAGCACGCCGTAGCGGCATCGTCCGACGCCGAGTTTTTTCCAGGCGTTGACGTAAAAACGCTCGAGGAACTCGGCCGCATCGGTCCCGCCGACCTCGATCTTGCCGAGCGTCGAGGCGTCGAAAATGCCGACCGCGCTCCGGACCGCCAGGCACTCGCGGTCGACCGCTTGGCGCATGGTCTCTCCAGCACGCGGAAAGTAGCGGGCGCGCTTCCATTGCCCGACATCTTCGAAGACCGCGCCTTTCGCTTCGGCCCAGCCATGGATCGGGGTACGCCGCACGGGATCGAAAAGTTCGCCGCGCGCGCTCCCCGCCAGCGTACCGAAAGTGACCGGGGTATAGGGCGGCCGGAAGGTGGTGAAGCCGACGGCTTCGACCGCTCGTCCGGTCTCGGCGGCGACGATCCCGAGCGAATTGATGTTCGACAGCTTGCCCTGATCGGTCGCCATGCCGGTCGTGGTGTAGCGCTTGACGTGCTCGATCGAGCGGAACCCCTCGCGGGTCGCAAGGGCGAGGTCCCGCGCCGTCACGTCGTTCTGCCAATCCACGAAAGCCGTGACGCGCAAAGGGTTCCTGCCGTGCGGGAGCGCACCGATAACGCCGCCCTTGCCGATGGACCGGCGCACGTCGGCTCGCGGCGGCAGCGGGGCCGCCACGATTTTGCCGCCGCTTGTCTTGGCGGCGTCTATTCCCGCCCACCAGCCGTCTTTCAACGCGTCTGCCAGTTCGAGGCGTCCGCTTGCGGCGCCGACCGTTCGTTCGTCCTCGACCGAGCCCGAGGGCACATAGGCCTGGACGTCCGCGCTCCACGCCATTTGGCCGCGCGACTGCGAGGCGAGATGAATCGCCGGGGTGAAGCCGCCGCACATCAGGACGGCATCGCAGGCAAGGCGTTCGCGGCGACCGCCGGCGACGATATCTATCGCATTCACGCGCAATTTGCCCCGCGTCCCCTCGATGCGGGCGTCGCGGATGATGCGGAAGGGGGCGCCCGAAACGGCTGCGCCAGGCCGGACGTCGACCAGCACCGTAGCCAGCCCGGCGCTCGTCAGCTCCCGGGCGACGCGGTATCCGGCGTCATGCGCGGTCACCACTACCGGGCGGGCGCCGACGGCGACACCGTAGAGCTGGAGATAGGTACGCGCCGCGTCGGCGAGCATGATTCCGGGGCGATCATTGTCGGGAAAGACGAGGGGGCGTTCGATCGCGCCGGTCGCCAGTATGACGCGGGCCGCCCGGACCTGCCAGAGCCGTTCGCGGACAGGAGCAGCGCCATTCTCGGCATGGTCGCCGAGGCGCTCGGCGAGGCCGATCATATTGTGCGGATAATAGCCGAACGCCGTCGTGCGCGGGAGCAACCGGACATTGGGAAGCGCGGCGAGCCGCTCGAGAGTGCGGGCGGTCCATTCGGTGGCGTCCTCGCCATCGATGCTCGCCTCGCGCGCCGCGAGAAGCGATCCCCCCATGCGCGGACGATCGTCGCAGAGGATCACGCGCCCGCCTCCGGCCGCCGCCGCCGATACGGCCGCGAGCCCGGCCGGACCCGCGCCGACGACAAGCACCTCGCAGTGCGCGTAACGCTGCGCGTAGCGGTCGGGGTCGGGTGCGTCGGGCGCCACGCCGAGCCCGGCCACGGCGCGAATGCGCGGTTCATAGACCGCGTCCCAGGCGCGGCGCGGCCACATGAAGGTCTTGTAGTAGAAGCCGGCGGGCAGGAAACGGCTGAGGCGATCGTTGATGCTCCAGCGATCATGTTCGAGGCTGGGATTGCGGTTCTGGCTGTACGCGACGAGCCCGTCGACCAGTTCGACCTGCGTCGCCGGGAGATTGGGCGTGACGCGGGCCCGGTCGCGGACGATCGTGACCAGCGCATTCGGCTCGTCCGCCCATACTCCCAGGATTCCGCGCGGCCGGTGGTATTTGAACGAACGCCCCACGAGGTGAACATCATTGGCGAGCAGCGCGGAGGCGAGCGTATCGCCCGCAAAGCCTTCGTACATACGGTCGTCGAAACGGAAGCGCAGCGGACGGCTGCGATCGACGAGGCCGTGCCCGGCCAGACGGCATTTCTGGGTCATGACGCACCGGTCTCCGGCAGAGGGTCGCCCACGCGGTAACTTGCCAGAATCAGATCGGTGCGCGTGTCGCGGAGGATGTTGAAGAAGCGCGCGCAACCATGCGAATGGCGCCAGCGCTCGCGATGTGGGCCGCGTACATTGTCGCGGCCATAGAGGAACGAACCCCATTGCTCGTCGTCGAGCGCCGCAGGCACCGGCGGCCGGGCGATATGCGCTTGCCCTCCGTAGCTGAATTCGATTTCGGGGCGGTCGCCGCAATAGGGGCAGGGGATGAGAAGCATGGCCGGTCTCAGTGCGCCACCGCGGCCGCGGCCGCCTCGTCGATCATATAGCCGTCACGGAAGCGTTCGATCGTGAACGGCGCATTGAGCGCGTGAGGCGCATCGGTCGCCATCGTATGCGCCAGCAGGTGCGCGGCGCCCGGCGTCGCCTTGAACCCTCCTGTTCCCCAGCCGCAATTGACATAGAGGCCGGGAACGGATGTCTTCGCGATGATCGGCGATCGGTCGGGCGTGACGTCGACGATCCCGCCCCAGTTGCGCAACATCCGCATTCTGCGGAATTGCGGGAATATCTCGCAAATCGCCTCCAGCGTATGCTGTGCGATGTGAAGCCCCCCGCGCTGGGTGTAGCTCGTGTACACGTCGGTGCCCGCGCCGATCACCAGTTCGCCCTTGTCGGACTGGCTGATATAGGCGTGGATCGTGTTCGACATGACCACGCAGGGCAGGACCGGCTTCACGGGTTCCGACACCAGCGCCTGCAACGGGAAGCTCTCGAGCGGCAACCGCAGGCCTGCCATGCCCATCACGACGCTGCTGTTGCCAGCCGCGGACACGCCGACCTTCGCCGCCTGGATCGGGCCGCGGGACGTCTGGACCCCGATCACCCGCCCCGAACGGTGGCGGTCGATCCCTGTCACTTCGCAATTCTCGATGATGTCGACGCCCATCGCGTCGGCAGCCCGGGCGTACCCCCAGGCCACGGCATCATGGCGAGCCGTGCCGCCGCGGCGTTGCAGCGCGGCGCCGATTATCGGGTAGCGCATGCCAGGATCGATGTTGAGCGGCGGGCAATAGGCCTTGGCCTGCTCCGCCGTCAGCCACTCGTTGTCGACACCGTTCAAGCGATTGGCGTGGATGTGACGCCGAAACACCTGCTCGTCATGGACCGTGTGGGCCAGCATCATCACGCCGCGCCGCGAATACATGACATTGTAGTTCAGTTCCCCGCTCAGCGCTTCCCACTTCTTGACCGCATGATCATAGAGCGAGGAGCTCTCGTCGAAGAGGTAGTTCGAGCGGATGATCGTCGTGTTGCGGCCGGTGTTGCCGCCGCCGATCCAGCCCTTTTCCAGCACGGCAATGTTGGTGAGCCCATAGTCGCGAGCGAGATAGAAAGCGGCGCCGAGGCCATGGCCGCCGCCGCCGATGATGATCGCATCATATTGCGATTTGGGCGCCGCGGCGCGCCACTGCTCGCGCCATCCCGAGTGATTGCGCAATCCATGGCGAATAAGCGAAAAGAGCGAGTAGCGCTGCATGTCAGTCACGCACCGGAACGGTGTGGTTGAGGACGAGGCGGCCGCCATCGGCGTAGAGGATCTGGCCGGTCATATAGGAGGAATCCTTGCTGGCCAGGAACGCGGCGATGCCGGCAATCTCTTCGACGTCGCCGACGCGTCCGAGCGGCGTTCGGGAGAGCACGGCACGCAGCGCGTGGGCATCGCGCAGTAGCGTGTTCTGAGCCAGATCGGTGGCGATGGTCCCGGGACCGATCCCGTTCACGCGAATGCCGGACGCGGCGAGCGCCAACGCCATCGCGCGGGTCATCTGGTTTATCCCGCCTTTCGACACGGCGTAGGCAAGTTGATCGCCGATCGCGACCACCGCGTTGATCGAACTCATATTGATGATCGAACCCCGGATGCCATAAGCGACCATCTCGCGGGCGACCGGCTGACTCATGAGAAAGACGGACTTGAGATTGACGTCCAGCACGCGGTCGAAATCGGCCTCCGTCAATTCGAGGAACGGGGCCTTGTGGACGATGCCGGCGACGTTGACGAGCACATGGGCAGGTCCGCCCCATTCGAAGATGTCCGCGAGGCATCTTTCGACGTCTTGCGCGCTTGATACGTCGAGCCCGTAGCCCCGTACATCCGTACCGCTTGCATCGAGCCGGGAGGCTTCGGCTTCGACCTTCGCGACGTCGATATCGCACATCGCGACCTGATATCCATCAGCGAGGAAGCGCGATGCGCAGGCGAGACCGATTCCCCGGGCGGCGCCGGTGACTATGACCAGCGGTTTGACATGCTCGCTCATACCGCCTCCGCCGCTCCGGAACGACGCGGGTCCGCGCAGGCGCTGGCGAGCCCGCCGGGCGAAATATGGATGCCCTCGTAGCTGCCGGCATGAAAGCTCCACGGGCTCGTCAATTCGAATTGCAGGCCCCGCGCCGCGGCCGCTGCGTGTATCGCGGGCGTCCCGCAATCGAGCTCGACCGCGACGCTGTTCGCCGTGCTCCCGCCATAGATCGGCCCGCCGATCCGTGGCCGGTGCACCGATGTCTCGATATCCATACCGAAATCGAGGATGTTCAGCGCGTTGGTCACACAATTCTGGATCAACGCCACGCTCGGCGATCCGGCCGCAAGCACGGGCTTGCCGTTCGAACCGAAGATGATGTGCGGTGCGACATAGCAGGTCGCGCGGTCGCCGGGTTTCGGCATGTTGCGGGCGAAGTGAGCGGCGCCGGACCACAGGCTCATGCCGTCGACCATCAGCCCGTTCATCCACGGCAGCGACATGACCGAGTGGAGGACCGTCGCGACATTGCCGTCGCGATCGACCACTGTCAGATGGTTCGAGCCGGGGTAAGGAGAGCGCGCCGGATCGACCGGCACGGGGTCGCGCATCTTCATGAGCTCGAAACGCATGGCCGCATAATCCTTCGACAGGATCGTATCGAGCGGCGTCGGCCAGCTGTCGGGGTCGCCTTGCGCCGCGCCATCGAGCGGAACCTCGAGGCAGAAGCGCGACAGCCAGTACAGGCTGTCCGCGCTGTCGGTCGGCATGCCCCATTCCGCGAGCGGGATCTGCTCGATCAGGTTGAGGATTTCGATGATGTGGGTGCCGCCATTGTCGGGCGGCGGCGAACCGGCGATCCTGTGCCCGCGATAGCTTCCCCAGGCGGGCTCCATCCAGCGCGGGGCGAAGCGGTCGAAATCCTCCATCGTTAGCACGCCGCCGGCGGCGCGAACGGTTTCGACGACCTTTTCGGTAAAGCGCGACCGGTAGAAATAATCGACCCCGCCAATTGCCATCTTCTCGAGCGTATCGGCGAGGCGGTGGTTGACGATGATCTCGCCGGGGCCGCGCAGCGCATTGTCGCGAAAATAAATCTCGCGGCCGTCCTCGCTGAGGCCGATCTTGCCCGCCTGCTCGAACATCATGCCATAGAGAAAGGGATAGATCGGAATGCCCGTCCGCGCGAGTTCGATAGCCGGAGCGGCAAGTTCCTCGCGCGATTTCGTCGCATGGCGCTCGCGCGCGGCTTCCCATGCCGCCCAGAAGCCCGGGACTGCAACCCCGCGTCCCGTCGCGAGGTCCGTCCCGGTTATTCCGCCAAGTCCGGCGAGCGGCGCGTTCATCGAACCGTTGAGATAGTGGGTAGCCCCCGTCGCGGCGTCATAGTGCATCATGCTGAGCATGCCGAAGGCGGTGGTCATGTGCGGCTCGACCACCGTTTGCGCCAGCGAGGCCGCAAGGATTGCGTCCACTGCATTGCCGCCAGCGCGCAAGATTTCGGTGGCGACGCGCGTCACGATGGGGTGCGAGGAAACCGCAACCCCCTCCTTGCCCGAAGCCACGCGTTTCCGGCCGAAAATCGCACGGTCGGAAAGCTGGCGGATATCGTCGACGTCGAACATCATCAAACTCCCGGGGTCTTGGTCTTGAGGCCGCGAACGGTCACGCGAATGCACTCATGCCGCCTTTTCCGATGCTGTAATCGCGCGGCGGGGTTTGGTGCATCAGATGCTCGACGAAATAGTCCCATTGCCGCCGCAGAAAGTAGGGCTCTGCGAGATAGAAGTGCGTGCCATTGGGTATGTAGAGCAAATCATAGGACCGGTTGGCCTGGTTGAGCGCCGCGCAAAGCTGCAAGGTGACGGCGGGAAACGCATTTTCATCCATGTCGCCATAGGCGAGAAGGAGCTTGCCTTTCAGGTTGGCCGCGAGGACGCCATTGTCCAGCTTCCGGTAATTCTCGGGGACGGCCCCGGCGTCGGGCTTGAGGCGCACGCCGTTGCCATAATCGGGCGGGGGGCCGCCGCCTGCATAATAGAGGCCGTGGAAATTGTGACTCCCGGCCGACGAGAAGGCGACCTTGAAGACGTCCGGATGACGCAGGATGGCACGCGCCGAGGTATATCCGCCCGCGCTATGCCCGTAGACGCCGATACGGTTGCCATCGAGCGTTGGATCGCGTTCGCAAAGCTGCCTCAGAACCTCGACATGATCGTCGAGGCAGACGTCGCCCGAGGCCTCGTACCCTGCATCCTGGAACGCCTTCGATCGCAGCGGCGTGCCGCGTCCGTCGACGACAACGACGGCGAACCCGAGTGCCGCGAAGGCTGCACGACCATGATAGCCGACACCGAAACGCCCGGCCGCGAAATTATGCGGCGCGATCACGATCTGCGGCCCGCCGTATATCGCCGTGACAACCGGCGCCGCGCCGCCAGTTGCACCGTAAGGACGGTAAATCGCGCCGTAGAGATCGGTGACCCCGTCGGCGGCCTTCGCGACGAAAGGCTCGGGCGGGCGCCAGCCGGTTTCGTAGAGCGCGCTCGCATCCGCTTCCTCGAGCGGCGCAATAATCCTGCCGTCGTCGGTGGAACGCAGGACCGTGGTGCCGGGCGTCGAGACCGTCGACCAGCTGTCGATGAAGACGCTGCCGTCGGGTGAAATCGCAGATGCCGGGCGCGCCATGCCGAAGATGCGCGCCAGCAGGGACTCCGGAGGCCCGTCGACCATATGATCGGCCGCCTCGGGACTGAGGAGCGTCAGATTTTGACCGTCGATGTCCACGCGGTACACGCGGCGCTGGTAAGGGTCGCCTGGTTCGCGGCCCGAGGCCGTGAAATAGATACGCCGCCTCGCTTCATCGACCCCAAGTACATCGCGCACCGGCCAATCGCCCGCAGTGATCGGGTTGATCGGTTCGCCGGTCGCAAGATCGTACAGGTAGAGATGGCCGAAGCCGCTGCGTTCGGAATACCAGATCGCCTGGCTCCCGCCGGCGATGATCCGGCTGTTGGGCTGCTTGTACAGCTCGGCGCCGAGCTTGAGAAATCCCGTCGTCGGTTCGGCGATGGGGATGCGAAGCACCCCGGAGGTGACATCGATATCGAGGAGCATTGTCGCCCCGGTCCTGTCGGGCGCGGTGGCGACGAACACCCGGCGGCTGTCGTCAGACCAGTCGAGCGGTTCGAGATGGACGATCCCTTCGCCGAGATCACGCCCAAGCTTGTCGTGGAGCGCGATCGGCACCCGCCGGCCCGTGGCGATTTCGATCGCGCAGGCGCTGAACAGGGGGCCTCGCTCCCCGACGAGGGCCTGCTGCACATGATAGGCCCGCGGCCGGACGCTCCCGTCCTGCGGCACCGATTCCAGAAAGGGATAGGGTTCGATATGCCGCTCATCGACCCGTCCGCCGATGACATATTTTCCGTCGGGCGACCATGACCAGCCGAAAGGCATCAGCGGGATGTTGGCCTGGCGCCGCGCGATCGCGAGCAAGGCCGCATCGGGATATTTGCCCCAGGCGTAATTCTCCTCGCCATCGTCGGTGAGGCGGCGTTCGGCTCCGCTCGCGACGTCGAGCACGGCAAGATCGTGGCCGCGCACGACCAGCGCCTGGTCCCCCGCGGGCGATCGCAGCAGCCCGGGCTTTGCACCCTCGATCGGCCCAAGGTCCTCCGCGACGCCGGAAACCACGCGCCAGCGTCGCCCGCCATGGTGCAGTACGCATTCCCCGTCCGCGGTAATGGACTCTACCATCAGCAGATCCGCATTCGCCGCTTGTCCCGCTGCGGTTTCGAGCGCGCTTGCAGCGGCCGCATGGTCGAACGCCGGGCGGAGCGTTCCGCCTTCCACCCAAATATACCGGCCGCCTCCGGCCAGCTCGCGCCGATACCAGAAGGCATTGGCGCCCGCCCAGTTCGGCCGCACGCTCTCGTTCAATACCAGGCGCATCACGCTGGCATCCAGCACGGCTTCCGCGGCCCGATATCGTGCCAGCATGTCCGCGGCGCCGGAGGCGGGTCGGTCCATTGCCTCGTTATCGGCGGCTACCGGGGATTGGTTCATCGAGCGAACTCCGATTGATCGGAAGGGGAGGGGCCGACGCGGGGTCCAGGCTGGTCGCGAGCGGCGGTGGAAGACGGCAAGCTAGGGTCCCTCGCGCGGCCCTATCAAGGCCGTCGGGACGCTTTCAGCGGCTTTCAAAAGAGATTTGGCCGAGGGCGAAAATCCGGTGTCCTGTCGTACGCGGCGCGGCGAAGACGGCGCCGCGCGCGGCCTTCATGCCCGGCCGATCGGCGATGTCTGGATCTCCAGCCAGGACCGGACATCCGGGGGCACCAGGGGGCCGATCGACCCGAGGACGGTCGCATGATAATCGTTGAGCCAATCGAGTTCGGCGTCGGTGAGCAACGCGGTATCGATCAGCATTCGGTCGATCGGGGCCATCGTGATCGTCTCGAATCCGAGCATCGGCTTCGTTGCGCCGGGGATGTCGCGCGGGACGGCGACGACCAGATTCTCGATCCGGATGCCATAGTCGCCCTCTTTGTAGTAGCCGGGCTCGTTCGACAGGATCATTCCAGCCTCGATGCCTGCGTCACCCGGCCGGGGTGCGGCCAGCATGTGGGCGGGCCCTTCATGGACATTAAGAAAATGCCCGACGCCATGGCCGGTGCCGAGGGCGTAATCGAGACCGACCTCCCACAGCGCCCGCCGCGCGAAGGGATCGAGGCGAAAGCCCATCGTGCCGGCCGGGAAGGTCAGCCGGGCCATGGCGATATGACCCTTGAGCACGCGGGTGAACCGGTCGCGGATCTCTTTACGCGCGTCGCCGATGGCGACAGTCCGCGTGACATCGGTGGTTCCGTCGGAATATTGCCCGCCAGAATCCACGAGATAGATGCTGTTCGGATTTATCGGCCGGTCGGTCTTCGCCGTCGCATCATAGTGGGGAAGCGCGGCATTGGCGTCGGCCGCCGAAATTGTCGGGAACGACAGGCCATGAAACCCTGCCTCCGCGCGGCGGAACCCGGCGAGGCGTTCTGCCGCCGACATTTCGGTCTGCCGTCCCTTCGGCGCTTCGCTGGACAGCCAGTGCAGGAATTGCGTGAGAGCGGCGCCGTCGCGGAGATGCGCTTGCTTCATTCCCTCGATTTCGACCGGGTTCTTGATGGCCTTGGGCATCCGCGTCGGGTCGGCCATGTCGCGAACCTGTGCGCCACCCTTGGCCAATGCTTGATAGACGGCGATGGGCGAAAGGTCGGGGTCGACCGCGATACGCCATCCGGCCATGTTTTCGAGCGCCGGATAAAATGCGTCATAACCGAAGATCCGCACCCCAGGGCCCAGATGGCCGAGGACGGTGTAGCTCAACTTGCTTTCCTCGACGAACAGGTCGATGCCGCCGTCCCGCCAGCAGATGCCGAAGGCATAGGCGAGCGGCGCGAATTCCACGTCGCTGGCGCGAACGTTCAGGAGCCAGGCGATGGAGTCGAGCGCGACCAATATGGAGGCGTCGAGATTGCCGGCCTTCAGCACGTCAGCGACCGCGCAGCGCTTGTCGTCCGAACTCGTCCCCGCCTTATCGATCGGTTGGACAAATATCGGCGTGAGCGGACGGTCCGGTTGATCGAGCCATAGCCGGTCGAGCGGATTTGTCGCGACCGGAACCAACTGGACGCCCGATGTGGCGAGCGTCGACGTGATCTGATTTATGAAGGTGCGGGTATGCAGGCGCGGGTCATATCCGATCCGGTCCCCGTCGCGGCTATGCTCGGCCAGCCAGGCGCCCGGGCTCGTTTGCGGCGCAGGTTCGATCTGATAACAGTCGCCGTCGACCTGGTCGCGCGCTGCGACCGTGTAGCGGCCATCGACGAATAGCGCCGCTCGGTCCATCAATACCGCGGCGGAACCAGTCGATCCCTTGAAGCCCGTCAACCATTCGAGCCGTTTGGCATAGGCTGCCGGATATTCGGTGATGTGCTCATCGCCCGTTGCAAGCAAAAAGCCGTTCAGACCTACACCTGCCAGTTCCGCCCGCAAGGCTATCAGATGCTCAAAGTATCTGCTCATGACGATCGGAACGGTTCTTCTGCCTACGCTTCCTTTCGGGCAGCGCTCGGCGGCCAGCGATCATCGCCGGCAAGCTCGCCCGAAGGAGGGGGAGGGGATGTGTCAGGGGCGCGGACCTTTGCGATCGTGCGGGCGATATGCCTGTCAGCGAGCCAGTAGATCGTTGCGCCGATCACGACCGCAGGGAACGCTACCGACAGCGAGGCCATCTGCAGTCCGCTTTCAGGACCGAACACATGATCGGACAATAGCCCGACCATGACCGGACTGATCACGCCGAACAACGTCGACGAGACCGTCGAGATCGCAAAGAATCGTCCGAGGAGCTGCGGGGGCGCGAGGTCCTGGACGACGGTCGGCAGCAAGGAGTTCCCCCCGATACCGAGGCCCATTTGAATCGTTGCGATCACGAAGATTTCGGTGGGAGTCCGGGCGAAAAGGTAGAGCGGAATGATGAGGGCATAGAGCGAATATCCGATCTGCGACACGCGCACCGGAGTCATGACGCCCCACCTCGACTTCATGGTCTTGGCCGCGGCGCCGGCAAGAACCAGCCCGCCCACGCTGCCGAGCACCATCGCCGTGCCCAGTCCGGCGCCGACTGCACCGGGGGTCATCCCGAACTTGCGCATGAGTATGATCGGCAGCCATGTGAAAACCGCTGATGCCCCGAGTATGACCATACCGAAAGGCACGAACACGGCCGAAGCCGCTTTCCAGTTCTCGGCGAGGTAAGCGCGGAAATTCAGCGACGGCAACTCGATTGCGCTTGCGGTCGACAGGGGCGCGGCAGCAGGAGCCGAATTAAGGCGCAGGAAGACGATTGCGATGGCCAGAACCGGGCCGGGCAGGGCTACGGTGAAGAAGACCAGGCGCCAGGTCTCGCGGGTGAACTCTCCGGTCGGGACCAGATGGCTGATCAGGCCGATATGATCGATGATCAGGCCCGCGAGCGCGATGCCGATGCCGCCACCGATGACAGACGCCGCATAGTAGATGAAGTTGGCCGTCATCCGCTGCTTCTCGGCGAATAGCTGGGGTATCAGCGCAAAAACGATGATGGACAGACCTGCCTCACCGGCCCCGAGCAAGGCGACGCTGACCAGCAGCGAGGGGTAGCTGGTTGCCAGGCCGCAGGTCGCGATCCCGATCGACCAGACAATGACGCACAGCGACAGGAGGACGCGACGATCCATCCGATCCGCGAGCCAACCGAGCGGAAAGGCGGCGATACTGGCGAACAATACGGCACCGAAGCCCTGCAGGCTTCCGATTTGCGTATCGCTGAGATGCAAATCCGCCTTCAGCTGCTGCGAGAGCAGGATGATGACCTGCCGGTCGATGACCGCGTAGAGCGTAGCCACCGAGAGGACGAGAAGCGCATACCAGGATGCGAGTGATGCCCGCGATTGCATTATCTTGATTTCCCCTCCTGCAGCGATGCTGCCATCGCTGTCCGGACTTCAGGCAAGTCGGTGTGGTCGGCCGGCGCGCGGCGTACCCGCCTGCGGTCCCGATTGTTCGCGATGACTAGAGACGCAGCGCGAAGCGCAAGCCGCGGCTGATGGCCGCCGGGAAGACGCTCAGATGCGTTTCGTTTTCGAAGACGATGGCCTCGACTTCGCATGGAGCCGGGGCTTCGAGCGCGCGCAGGCGGTCGGCCAATGCCAGCGCATTGGTGACCATCGCGAACGATGTGAGCATCTCCTGCATCTGTTCGCGCGTCACGCCAGGATGCACCGGCACATGCTCGGCCAGCTTTTCCTCGAGCTCCCCCAGGGTGAACAGGACACGCGGTGCGACGTCGCCCGCCGCAACCGGAGTCGTGAGCTTGATCTCGTCGTCGAGGATCGCGCCGCCGCTCCAGTTGATCGACGGACTGCCGACGAGATAAGTCTGATAGGCGGCAGGATGATTGAACAGGACGTGCAGGGCAAAGAGTCCGCCGAACGAATCGCCCCACAGGATGTTGTTGCGGCTATCGGTCGCGTAGGTGGCGTCGATAAGCGGCCGCAGTTCCTCGATCATGAACCGGTGAAAATTCTCCGCATCGCCATAAATCGCGCCCTGGGTGATCGGCGACGCTTCAAGCCCCGCGAGCGTAGCCGGGTCGGGCGGGGTCGGCAGCAGGTCGGCGCAACGCGCACGCGACGCATGGGCCCAATCCTTGCCATACCCGATTCCCACCAGATAGGCGGGCTTCAGTTCCAGGCCGACCGTCTGCATCAGAAGCGTGTCGGCAAATGTGTGGAAGATGAAATCGGCGTCGTTCAGATATATAACGGGAAAGCCTTCCGGCGGCGGATCGCCCGCCCACTCGGGCTTGGCCACATAAATCCGGTATGTACGCCCCGTGGACTCCGACGTCATATCCCATTGTTCGCAATTGGCCCGCTCAACGGGCCGTCGGACGGGTGTGGCGGAAGCCGGTGACGGCGCTATCTCGGCGATCGGGTCAGTCATGAAACACCTTTTGATGAAATGGCGGTCAGACTAGCCGTCGATTTCCGGCCCGTCTTTCGCCCCTCGCCAAAAAGATTTCGCATGCCGCCAAATGGATGAGCGCCGAGCCGTGCCGTCGCCTCCATTTCGGCGAAAATGCTCGAGGAAATGGGGGCTGCCGTTCAGCTTCGCGGCAATGCGCTGCGCCGGCGAAGCTCGCTCGGGGTGGCGCCGAAGTGCCTCTGAACGGCGACCGTGAAGCTCGATGCGCGATTGTAGCCGACGGCATAGGCAATCTGCGTGATCGAGGCGTCCCGCTCGTTGAGGAGTTCCAGCGCCTGCTGCATCCGCAGGCCATGGACATAGTCGAACACGGACTGGCCGAGTATTTGCCGGAATCCGCTGCACAGGGCGCTGCGGCTAAGCCCGACGCGGCGTGCCAGTACCTCGAGCGAAGGCGGGGAGGCCAGATTATCGGCCAGCACCTGCTGTGCCTTCAGCACGCCCCGCGCCGTCAACCGCGTCGTTTCGGGAGAGGTGAAGCCTTCGCTATGGTCGAAAGCCTCGAACATCTGGCAGATGATCTCGATGGCCTTCGACTGCAGGAACAATCGCCGCCTGTGCCCCTCGAGCGGGCAGCCATGCACGTCGTCGAGGCATCGGAACATCGCGGCCGACAATGGCAGCGCGCGGCCGGCTGTCTGCCGCAGGTTGCCGTTGAGGAAATCCTGGACATCGACCGGCAGTTCATGCTCGCCGCCCGCGAAGAGTGCCTTCAGGGCATTCCGATGGATGACGATGTAGATATATCGTGCCATGCCCGCGAGCGTCACATCGGCCGGTGGCTGATATTCGGGTTCGATGATGAATGCCGTACCCGGCCCTTCGAAGCTTACAGGCTCTCCGTCATGCGCGACATATTCTCCATCGCCGCTGCTGGCGACGTAGAGCTGTAACGTGTCGGGCGACAGGACATGGCTCGATTGCGGCGAGTAATATTCGGTCTCGCTGAAAATCATGTAGAAGCCGTCGGTAAACCCGCAAAATTCATGTTGGCCGGTCCCGAATGAGCCCCTTGCGCCGAAGCGATAGTGACGGTTATCGCTCAAGCGGACGAAGGCATCGGGGAGCTGCCCTTCGGCTACGACAGGGTCGATCGCATAGTCGTCGATGGCGTAATGGATGGTAAGCTGTTCGGCATCCCGGTCGGGGGAAGGAAAGCGGCGCGCAGGGGGCAGTCGGGACGGTGTCCGCGCCTGTCGCCGCGGTGCAATCCAGCCCGCGCCGAGCCGATGTCCGTGTTCCTCCCCGGCGGAGAATTCGTCTGACGCTTGCATCCTTCACAGTCCTCCCGGGTGTCGATGCAGTTCAGCGCGGTTCGCGGGGCTGGTCAAGTAAAAATACAGAATCGTCAAAAATTGGAATTTTGGCCGCGAGCGAAACCCATTTGGCGGTGTTCGAAAGGCGGATGGCTTGCTCTCTCGCGGAAAAGGCTTTCAGATGCTGGTCGGGCCACGCGAGAATCCTCCGTCGGCGACAATATAACAAACATACATTTATGTATTATGACGAGGGAGTGTTTTGATGACCGGGACGATCGGAAAAAGCTATCTTTTGTCGGCTAGCGTGGTTGCGCTATGCTTGACGGCGAACCACGCAAAGGCCCAGGTGGCGCCTGATGGCGTCGCCCCGGTGGCTGTTGCCGACGAGGTTCCGGGCGATGGTGAAATCGTCGTGACGGCCAGCAAGCGCGAAGAGAAGCTGCGCGACGTCCCCTCGGCCATCACCGTGCTCGGGGGCGACGCAATCGAGCGGCTCGGTGTCCAGTCGGTTCGCGACTATGCCACGCTCACACCCGGTCTGACCGTCCAGGACGATGGCACTCCCGGATCGGGCAAGGTCTATATTCGCGGGCTGCAGACCGGGGCCCTCCAGCAATCGGCCACCACGGTAATCTATCTGGATGACGTGCCGTTCACTTCGAGTTCGTCGAACGGCGGCGGCGCCTTCGTCGCACCCGATCCGGAACTCGCTGACCTCGATCGCATCGAAGTGCTCAAGGGCCCGCAGGGCACATTGTATGGCGCCTCGAGCCTTGGCGGCGTCATCAGGATGATCTCGAAGAAGCCCGACGCGACGGCTTTCTCAGCTAGCGCCCGCGCGGAAGCCACGGTCGTCGATGGCGGTGGCTTCGGTTATCTTGCCAACGCGACTGTCAATGTGCCGCTGGTGGCGGATCGTCTGGCGATCCGCGCGACAGGATTCTATCGGCAATCGCCCGGGTTCGTCGATAACATCGGCACTGGCACGAAGAACGTCAACGAAAGCGATTCGAAGGGCGCACGCATCGCCATCGGATGGACACCCAGCGACCGGCTGACGATCGATCTCGTCGGCCAGATCCAGGACACCGACACGAAGGGCCTCGCACTTCAGGACAATGTTACGGGCACCTTCACGCCCCTTTACGGCAAACGGAAGCACAGCCAGTTCTTCGACGCGCCGTCGAGCACTCGCTACCGGCTGGTGTCGGCGACCGGCACCTATGATGTCGGGATCGGGCGGGTGATCGCTGTTGCCGCCTATTCCGAGAGCAAGCTCCATACCGAGAATGACTTTTCGGCGAGCTATGTACCCTTTCTTCCGCTCCTCGGACTGCTCGGCTACAACTATCCGGCGAACACGGGCTTTGCCTATCAAAGTACGATCCCCCAGAAGAAGAAGACTGCCGAGCTTCGGTTCGTCTCCGACAGGCTCGGTCCGGTCGAATTCCTCGTGGGCGGTTTCTATACCCATGAGCGGGTCGATCCGCTCACCACCGATATTGACGCACGCGACACCACGACCAACACGAAACTTCCGGGATCCCTCGGCTCCTTCATGGCTTCGCCCATCAGAGACAGGTATGAGGAACTGTCGGCGTTCGGCAACCTGACATTCTATCTATCGGATAATTTCGATATCACCGGGGGCGCGCGGCTGGCGCACTACAAGGAAAATTTCACCCTGAACTACAGCGGCGTCTATTATGATGCGTTCCTGGGTGGGGCGCAGCAGACGCCCGGGCTCGACGCAAGCGAGAATCATACATCCTACCTTGCGACGGTGCGCTGGCGGCCGACAAGCAACCTCAGCCTGTTCCTCCGCGCCGCGAGCGGCTTCAGGCCGGGCGGTCCGCAGCCAGCCGTAGCGCCCCCGACGGGCGCTCAAACCACGATCAATCCCGACACGGTCTGGAACTATGAAGCGGGGATCAAGGGCGACTTCCTGGACAGAAGGCTGAGTCTTGAAGCCTCGGTTTATCGGATCGACTGGAAAGATATCCAGCTTTACACATTCTTCCAGAATCAGGTCGTACTTGCCAACGCAGGCAAGGCAAAGGTCGAAGGTTTCGAAATCTCGGCTATGGCGCGGCCTTCGGACCGCCTCAGCATCGGCGCCAATGTCGGCTACACCAATCCGCGGCTCACGCAGATCGATCCCGGCGTGAGCGCTGTCATCGGCGCAGCGGCCGGCGACCCGATCCCGTACACGCCGCAATGGACTGTCGCGGCAACCGTCGACCAAAGCTTCCCGCTCGGAAACGATGTCGAGGGGCAGCTGGGGGCAACGATGCGCTTCCAGTCGGAAATGTTCACCTCCTATCCGAGCAGCGTGACCGCTCCGAACGTGAAGCTCCCCTCGATCGGGACCGTCGATCTGCGGGCGGGCGTGAGCTTCGACAAGTATCTGGTCCAGTTCCGCGTCGACAATGTTTTGAACGAGTTTGGCATCATCAACTACGCGCCCGGCACGCCCGGGGTCCCGGCGACGGCAAACATCAACCGTCCGCGCAGCTTCACTTTGTCGCTGAGTGCAAAATTCTAGGGGCGGCGCGTTCCGGTATCACCAGCCGCGAACGCGTGCTCGATCGGAGCCTGTTGCTGAGGGGGATCGGCGGCAGGCTCCCTTTTTAATGGGTGCCGCATATTCCATGCGTGCAGGCTAGGCGAAGCCCCGGGTCCGGAGGTGCGTCGCGATTCGGACGGTGGCACCGGATCGCTTTTTACGCACCCGACCTGACATGCGGAAGAGCAACAATTTCCGGAGAAATCGAGTTGGTGGCAAAAATCATCGATGGCCGTAAGTTGGCAGCGAAACTGCGCGAGGCTTTTGCTTTTCGCGTGCAGGCGCTCGAGGCATCCGGGGCATGTCCGCCGGGATTGGCCGTCATCCTCGTCGGAGAGGATGCAGCCTCGGCCGTCTATGTCCGCAACAAGATCAGGGCCTGCGAGGCGACAGGGATCAAATCCGTCAGCTATCGACTGCCGTCGACAGTATCTAATGCCGAACTGCTCGGCATGATCGTCGAACTGAATGCAGACCCCGACGTGCACGGAATCTTGGTTCAACTGCCGCTCCCTCCGCATATCGATGTCGCGCGGGTGCTCGAAACGATCGCGATCGAAAAGGATGTCGACGGGTTTCATCTGTATAATGTGGGGGCGCTGGTAGCCGGGAATACCGTTTTCCCGCCATGTACGCCCTATGGCGTTGTGAAGCTGCTCGAAAGCGAGGGCGTGTCGGTGGAAGGCCAGAATGTCGTCATCGTCGGGGCCAGCAACATTGTCGGAAAGCCGATGGCGCTCATGCTGATGGCCCGCGATGCTACGGTTGCTATCTGCCATGCGAAGACCCGAGACTTGGCCCAGTTCACCATTCTTGCGGACATTCTTGTCGTCGCGGCGGGCGTGCCGAACCTGATTTTACCCCAGATGGTGAAGACCGGCGCGATTGTGATCGATGTCGGCATCAACCGGCTGCCGGACGGGACAATCACTGGCGACGTCGATTTCGCCGGCGTCGCGCAGAAGGCGGCAGGCATAACGCCGGTACCGGGCGGGGTCGGTCCGATGACGGTCACCATGCTTCTGGAAAACACGATTGCATCGGCGGAGCGCGCGAGTGCACGGCAGAGGCTGGGGCTCGCCGAAGCGCGCCATGATTGATGTCCGCGCGATCTGAACAGGCGCCCGATGGGCAAGCCGTCCCCGATGTTGTTTGGCATTATTGAGCTGCGGGGCGCATATGGCTTTGCGGCGATCAGCGCTACTCATGCGCGTTTGCCGCAGACGGCTTCACCGGATTGCCCGAGCCGACCTGGTCCGTGATTAGCCGCGGCGGCCTTTGCCACAGAATCAGGATAGCGCTTCCGGTGAGGGTCGCGAGTGCCGACCAAAGCAGGTCGGAGGGCGCGATGATCGCGCACGATGCCGTGAAAATCACGGTATCGATGCCAAGCTGAATTTTTCCCGGGTTCACGCCGTGGCGGCGCTCGATCCACAGAAACAATGCTCCGAAACCGCCAACGCCGGCGCCATGCCTCGCCAGCGAAAGGGTGCCCATCCCGAGCATTGCGCCTGCCGCGAGAGCCGCGATCGGCTTGCTGAGCACGTCGATGTGGAATGCCAATGGGGTGAGGCCGGACAGGATGGACAGGCACAGGCTTGCCGTAGCGGTTTTGACCAGGAAGCCCCGGCCCATCGCGCCGCCCGCGAGCAGGAAGAATGGCACGCTGAGGATCATCAGCAAAATCCCCGCCTCGACCGGAACGAAGTAGGAGATCAGCAACGCGATCCCCGAAAGCCCTCCTGTAATAAGGCGAGCGGAAGAAAGCAGGGCGAGTCCGGCGACTATCAACAGCGAACCGACGAAGATCGCGTAGGCATCTTCGAGCGTGGCGCGCGTCGACCAGGCGCGATCGAGTGTCGGCGGTTCGGTATTTCTTATGTGCTGCGTCATCGAAGTCATTGCGCCCCTGGCTTTGTCGCGACTGGCGGATCGCAACGCGACATGTCGTTTGTGCTGCTTCGGCGCGAGCCCGAGCGGGTGGTGAGCACTCTCGGTGATCCGGTGAGTCGCAGCCTCCTCGGCCCCGGGCGGCCTATCGATGAAATGAATAAATAAGGCAATACTGCATTGTTTTGCGGGCGCGGTTGCTGCTTCGCCCTCGCAGGTCCGCAGATATCAAAGGGAACATTGAAAAAATGGGCGCTTCCTGAGGCAAGAGCGCTGGATTGTCGAGGGGAAAAATATCACGGAAACTCTGCTGTATTTCTCTTGCGAAATGACATACAGATGTGCATTAAAATATATAGAAAGAAAGGGGAGGCTGTGACGAGACGCTATTCCGCACTGTCGCTGATACGCGAGGGGTTGAACGGCCAGCGAGGCTGGGAGCCCGCGTGGAGGGAGGCGGCGCCCAAGGCGGGGTATGACGCAGTCATCATCGGCGGGGGCGGGCACGGTCTTGCCACGGCCTATTATCTCGCCAAGAATCACGGCATGACCAATATCGCCGTGATCGAACGGGGATGGATCGGCGGCGGAAACACCGGCCGCAACACCACCGTGATCCGGTCGAATTACTTCTTTCCGGAAACGGCGCAATTCTTCGATTTCGCGCTGAAGCTCTACGAGGGCCTGTCGCGCGAGCTCAACTACAACATCATGTTCTCGCAGCGCGGAATCTGGATTCTCGGCCACGACCGGCATGGCATGGAGATGCTCAATCGGTCGGCCAATGCGATGCTCCTCAATGGCGTCGATGCGGAACTCCATGACGCTACATCGGTGCGAAGGCATATTCCGGGGCTCAACGACAACCCGCGTTTCCCGATCCACGGGGCGCTCAACCAGCCTCGCGCAGGCACGGCGCGTCACGATGCCGTCGCCTGGGGATATGCCCGCGCCGCCTCGCGGCTCGGGGTCGATATTATCCAGAATTGCGAGGTGACCGGCTTTCTCATTGCGAACGGCAAGGTGCGCGGGATCGAAACGACGCTCGGCACGATCGGCACCGGTAACGTCGGGATGGCCGTGGCCGGGCACTCAACGGCGCTCGCAGCGAAGGCGGGCGTCCGGTTACCGATCAGCTCATATGGTTTGCAGGCTTTCGTGTCCGAACCCGTCAAGCCCTGCCTCGACACCGTTTTGCTCTCACCGGCGACCGGGACCTATCTCAGCCAATCGGACAAGGGCGAGCTCGTGATCGGCGCGGGGCTGGACATATTCCTGTCCTATGCCCAGCGAGGCAGCCTGCCGTGGATGGAGCGCGCGGCCGCCGGAGTGGTCGAACTCTTCCCGGGTTTCTCCCGCATGCGGTTTCTGCGGCAATGGGCCGGACTTGTCGATGTCACCCATGATTCGACGCCGATCCTCGGGAGGACCCCGGTCGATGGCCTCTATGTCAACGGGGGCTGGGGGACGGGCGGCTTCAAGGCGATCCCGGCCGGTGGCTGGTGTTTGGCCCACCTCATGGCGACCGGACAGTCGCATCCGCTCGCGGTAGGCTTCGGCCTCGAACGCTTTCAGACCGGCGCCCTGATCGACGAAGCGTCGGCCGCCGGCATCGCGCACTAAGGACCCAATATGCTGCTGATCAACTGTCCCTATTGCGGGCCGCGCGCCGAACTCGAATTCCGCTGCGGCGGCGAGAGCCACATCCAGCGGCCTGGCCCCCATGGTGATGTCGATGACGAAGCCTGGGCGGATTATCTCTTCTATCGGCAGAATCCGAAGGGCGAGCATCGCGAGAGATGGGTTCACGCCGCCGGCTGTCGGCGCTGGTTCAATGTGGCGCGTGATACCGTCACGCACCGGATCAATGCGGTCTACCTGATGGGTGAAAGCATGCCCGTGACGGGAGATGTCCGGTGACCGGATGGCGAAACAATGCGGGGACGACGATCGATCGTGCTCGCCGGGTAAATTTTACCTGGGCGGGTCGTTCCTATGAGGGGTTCGCGGGCGACACGCTCGCCTCGGCCCTCCTCGCCAACGGTGTCTCGATCGTCGGGCGCAGTTTCAAATATCATCGGCCTCGCGGCCTGATCGCCGCGGGCCTCGAGGAGCCGAACGCTATCGTCCAGCTTGAAGCCGGTGCGGCAACGATACCGAACATGAAGGCGACGCAGGTCGAACTATATGAAGGGTTGGTGGCCAGTCCCGTCAATAGCTGGCCGAGCGCGACATTCGATATCTTGGCGGTGAATTCGCTGGTGAAGCGCTTCATTCCCGCTGCCTTCTATTACAAGACATTTCTGTGGCCGGACTGGCACCTGTTCGAGCGATGGATCCGCAAGGCTGCGGGCCTTGGCGTCGCGCCGCAACACCCCGACCCCGACCCGTACGAGCATCGCTTCGAACATATCGACACGCTCGTGGTGGGATCGGGAGCGGCCGGCCTTGCCGCTGCGGAGGCCGCCGCGGCGAGCGGAGCGCAGGTGTTGCTCGTCGAGGCCGATGCGGTCCTCGGCGGAGGGTTGCTGGCATCGACCGAGCTGGTTGAAGGCCAGTCGCCGGCCGCGTGGCGCGACGCCGCGCTCTCGCGGCTGCGGGCGCTTCCCAATGTGCAGATTCTCGCGCGCACGATGGCGTTCGGCTTCTATGATCATGGGCTGGTCGCCCTGTGCGAACGCCTGACCGACCATCTGCCGCTGTCGCAGCGCAGCGGGCCGCGCCAGCGGCTCTGGAAGGTCCGTTGCCGCCGCGCGATCCTGGCGACGGGGGCTTTCGAGCGACCCATTGCCTTTTCGGGAAATGATATTCCCGGCGTCATGCTGGCCTCCGCAGCCCAAACCTACGTGCTTCGCTATGGCGTCGTTCCGGGAAAGCGGATCGTCGTCGCCGCGAACAATGACAGCGGGTATGAGGCCGCCTTCGCGCTCCAGGATGCCGGGGCGGCGATTGTCGCCATCGTCGACACGCGGGCCGAAACGCCCATGGCTGCCAAGGCTGCTTCCCGCTCGATCCGCGTCATTCTCTCGTCTGCGCCGGTCGCGGCGCGCAGCGGGCGCCGGGTGAAATCGCTTTCCATCGGCGATCCGGCCGGCGGGTCGGCGCGCGAGACCTTGCGATGCGATACGATCCTCACCGCCGGCGGCTGGAATCCGGCGGTCCACCTGCATTCCCAGTCGGGCGGCTCGCTCGCATTCGACGAGGCGCTGCAGGCGTTCCTTCCCTCCCAGTCCGTCCAGGAGGCTCCATGCGTGGGCGCGGCAGCCGGAGTGTTCGACATGGGGGCCGCGATTTCCGGCGCGCGCGCCGTTGCGCGCGGCGACGAGCCAATCCGCTCCGTCCCCGTTGCGGTCGGCCCGACACGTCATTATGCCGACGGCGACGTCGCCGCGCAGACTGCGTGGCTCGATCTGCAGAACGACGTCACCGTGGCAGATGTCCAGCTGGCCTCGCGCGAGAGTTTCCGCTCGGTAGAGCATCTCAAGCGCTACACCACGCTGGGCATGGCCTCGGACCAGGGCAAGACCTCCAATGTCGCCGGTATCGGCGTCCTCTCGCACCTGTTGGGCAAGCCGCCGCAAGCAATCGGCACCACGAAATTTCGGCCCCCGTTCGATCCCGTAACGATCGGCGGCTTTGCCGGTCGGGCTGTCGGACAGGATCTCATGCCGGTCGCGCGCCTGGCGGCGCATGACGAACAGATGGCCGCCGGTGCACAAATGGAGCAATATGGAGGGTGGCTGCGCGCAGCCTGGTACCGGAAAGGCGAGGAAGCCGAGGAAGCCGCGGTCCGCCGCGAGGTGCTCGCGGTCCGTAATTCGGTCGGTCTGTTCGACGCATCGCCGCTCGGCAAGATCGAGGTCAAGGGCCCTGATGCCGCCGAGTTCCTGCAGAGGATGTATGTCAACGGCGTGCGCAACCTGAAGGTCGGCCGGTGCCGCTATGGTCTTATGCTCAGCGAGCATGGCGTGGTTTATGACGACGGCGTGTTCGCGCGGATCGGAGAGAATCACTTCCTCGTCGGCACCACCAGTGGCCATGCCGCTGCCATCACCGACATCTTCAACGAGTGGCTGCAGTGCGAATGGACCGATCTGAATGTCCTGGTCGAGAATGTCACCACCGGATGGGCAGTGATGAATGTGGCGGGGCCGAAGGCGCGCGACGTTCTCGAGGCTGTCGGGACCGATATCGATCTGTCGTCCGCGGCCTTCCCGCCCATGACCTACCGCGAAGGACGCGTCGCCGGCGTGGAGGCGCGAGTCGAGCGTGTCAGCTTCTCGGGGGAACTCTCCTACGAGGTGGCCGTGCCGTGGAGCTACGGGGCGGCACTTTGGGAGCGTTTCATGCGCGCCGGGCGCAAGTTCGGCATCGCACCGTTCGGCATCGAGGCGCTGATGGTCATGCGTGTCGAGAAGGGGTTCCTGCACATCGGCTCCGATACCGATGGGACGACCTACCCTCAGGATGTGGGGTTCGGCCCGGCGATCGCAAAAAAGCCGGATGACTTCGTCGGCCGCCGATCGACGACGCGTCCCGACGGGCTGCGCAGTGATCGCCGCCAGCTCGTTGGCCTTGAAGTCATCGATGGGGGCGGGATGATCCCGATCGGTGCCCACCTGCTTCCGAGGGGATCGACCGAACCGCGCGGCACCGAGGGCTGGGTGACGTCGAGCGTGATGTCCCCGACCTTGCAGAAGCCGCTTGCCATGGCGCTGGTTGCTGCGGGCTCCGCCCGCATGGGTGAGGACGTCCGCACCTGGCATCTTGGACAGACGCGCCGGGCCCGGATCGTGGATCCGCGCGCCTATGACCCGGAAGGAGCACGGCTCGATGTTTGATCAGGATGGTTCGGCGCCGCTGGTTCGCCGCGGGCCCTCTGGGCTGGCTGGCTTCAACGAGGCCGGCGCCGCGCTCACGCTGGAGGAAGGACTCGGAGTAGGGAAGGTGCAGTTCCTGAGGGGAACCACCGCCGCATATTTTTCCGATCTGTTTGGCCAGCACGCCCCGGCCGACCGCCGGTCGCTCGCGTTGGATATGGTCGAGGTTTCCTGGCTCGCACCCGACGAGTGGCTTCTGACCGGCCGCGAGGCCGAGGTGCTCGCGATGATCGGACGCGCGGCCATGTTCGGCGATTCCTGCCTCGCGACGAACCTGTCGCACGCGCGTGCGGTCTTGCGGCTTTCGGGTGCCGGCGCGCGCGACAGGCTTGCCGCAGTCACGCCGCTCGATGTGACCGATGCTGCGATGACGGTGGGCGACGTCGCGCGGGCACCGCTGAGCGACACAGGAATGTTCGTAGCACGCTTGCCCGATAGCGAAGGGCAACCGGTTTTCAGGATCGTCGTCGATCAAACCATGGCCGCCTATGCCGTCAGAATGTTGCGCGGGCCGGCCCTGTCTCCAGGAGCTTAACCTTGACTACAGAATTTGTGCTGCGCTTTCGCGCGCCGGACCGCCCCGGCATCATGGCCGCCCTCGCGACGCTTCTTGCGGCAAATGGATGCGACATGCGGGGTGCCGAGGTCTACGGCGACGACGATACCCGCGGGTTCTTCTGCCGCATGGCGTTGACGGGCTCTTCGACACGCGAGAAACTCGCGGCGATCATCGAGCCCGCCGCGCGCGATCTCTCACTGGACTGGGAATTGCGCGATCTCGGAGCCAGGCTGAAGGTCCTCATTGCCGTTTCCAGGTTCGGGCATTGCCTCGTCGACCTCATTCACAAACGCGAGATCGGGCAGCTGCCGATCGACATCGTCGGTGTCGTCTCCAATCACGAAGCGATGCGCAAGACCGTCGAGTGGCACGGGCTGCCCTATCACCATCTGCCCATGGATCAGGGGAAGCCTGCGCAGGAAGAGGCGTTTCTGTCTATCATCGAGCAGAGCGGCGCCGAACTGACCGTCCTCGCGCGCTACATGCAGATTCTTTCGGATGACTTTTCCGCGAAGCTCTCCGGGCGTTGCATCAATATTCACCATAGTTTCCTGCCGAGCTTCAAGGGCGCGAAGCCCTATCACCAGGCCCATGCCCGCGGCGTGAAGCTGATCGGCGCGACGGCGCATTTCGTGACGCCCGAACTCGATGAAGGGCCGATCATCGAGCAGGACGTGCGCCGCGTATCCCATTCGGTGACGGCCGATGAAATGGTCGCCATCGGCCGCGAGATCGAAGCGTCGGTGCTGAGCCGCGCCGTCCGCTGGCAAGCCGAGCACCGGATTTTCCAGAACGGCAACAAGACCGTTGTCCTGTCGTCGATCTAGGGCGTCGCTTGCGGCGAACCTGGTGATCTGTTTCGACGATTGGGGCAGGTCTGCATGTTTTGACCGCGCTGGCGGAAATATATGATCTCGCCGTTTCGCCATTATCGAAAACGCGGGTTGCGCGACGGAAAAGGCTTCGCGGTGAGTGGGACGGTAATATGAGCCGCCGGCCAGGCCGGAGATTTCCGTGCCTCTGCGCTTTGTAACCGGGTGCATATATGGCATGGGCGTCCCTGACGCCTTGTAAGGCCCTGCTGGAAGCATTGATCATGGTTGGCCGCACGCCGAAGAACACAATTCAGGACTGGATTGAAGCAGCCAAGCGAATGCTGGTTGAAGAGGGCATTTCCGGGCTCAAGGTCGACCGCCTCGCCAATCGCCTCGGCGTGACCCGCGGGGGCTTCTACCACCACTTCAAGGATCGCGACGAGTTCTTCGATCAGGTCATCCAATATTGGGAAGAGACCTGCCGGTTCTTGCCGGACGATGCACCGCCGTCGAAACCCGCGGACGCCGCCGACTGGCTCGACCGTACGGTGGCTCGGCTCATCGATGCCGACGGGTATGACTATCAGTTCGATCTCGCGGTGCGCGAATGGGCGCGAGGGGACAAGCGCGCGGGCTGGGCCGTGGAGCGTACCGATCGCGAACGGTTGGAGCGCCTCCGTGCTTTCTTCGAGGCGCTCGGGTACGACCGCCAGCACGCAGCGATCCGGGCGCGTGTCTTCTACTATCACCAGATCGGTTACTACGCCATCGGGGTGCTGCAGAGCATCGCTGAGCGCCGCAAGAACGCCCATCTCTATATCGACATCATCTGCGGCGAGGAAAAGCTGGCGGCGGCCCGGGCGAGCGCCGGGAAGAGCCGGAAAGCCCGTGCCGCCTGACTTCGCGGATGACGCGCCCGGCGTCCGGCAGAGGATCAAAGGCTGTCGTCGTTCTGGCTGGCGCGGACGGATAGGCCGCGTGCCGAGTCGGGTTTCGCGCCACGCTTATGTCGGGAAGGCGCCCGATGTCGGTCATTCAATCGCGGCACAAGCGTTCCCGAAGGCCGTCGTCGAGGTTTCCTCGATGAGAATGCGGACAGACCGCAATCGCGCCATATGTGAGCGTTGTCTGGACGGCTATGGCCGGTCTTTCCTCCTTCAGGTGGCGAGTTTACTACGGTTTGTCGCTACGCGAAATTGGCGCGATGACGGGGGAGGGAAGCCGTTCAGCGGCTCATGGTGCGAGGTCGGCTAAAACTCTCCCGCCACGCCCACGCGGACAGCATTGTTGCCGTGTCCCGCGTAGGCGAAACCCGCTGTGAGGGCGAAGGGGTTTTCGGTGTCCAGCCGGTGCGAGACCGCGCCGCCGATCGCCTGCGCCTCGCGGAAGGTCGCTCCGTTGAGGGAATAGCTCGTCCGTCCGGGTGCCGACGGCATCGGAGCGTAGCCCATTGCCATCGCTGCAGCGGTGCCGGAGCGTGCATCGCGCCGGACGCGGTCGAGGTCGAAGCGTATCTCTGCCAGGTCGCCCGGCCCGAAATCGGCGAGTGCGAGATTGCCTGCGGCGTCCGACGTCACATAGCTGACCGGACCCGACTGGGCAGCGCGGCTTGCCGCCGAACCGATCCCGGCGAGCGTATAGGTCGAAGCGCTCGATCCGAGCGACATCTGGCCCGCGCGGCTCGCGACGGCATTCTCGCCAATTGCCACCGCTCCCGGCGCCATTGCCTGGGCATTGCTGCCGAGCGCAATCGCCGATTGTCCCTCTGCCACGCTGTCGGCGCCGATGGCCACGGCCGCGAGCCCGGTCGCCCGGTTATCCGCGCCGATAGCGACTGCACCGCGCCCCGTCGCGTGATTGGGGTCGCCGATCGCGACGGCTCCATCACCTGAGGCAACATTGCCGAGACCGATCGCCACTGCGGCGCCGTCGGTCGCCTGCGCACCGGTGCCGATGGCGACCGCATCGTCGCCGCCGGCATTCGCCCCGGAGCCCATCGCGATGGCGTTCGTGCCGGTCGCGGTCGGCCGGACACCGCTGCCGTTGATCGCCATATAATCGGTGCGTGCCAGCGCCTCATCGGCGCTTGCCTTGGCGATCCGCGCGTTGTCCGAGGCGCTTTCGGCGATCGAACGGGCGAGGTTTGCATTGGTCTGCGCGGCGACCGCGACCGTCTCCGCATCTTCGGCCTTCACGGCGGCTGCGTCCGCCGCGGTCTGGGCATTGTTCGCGTTGGCAAGTGCCAGTTCTGCCGTCTGGCGCGTCACCGCGCCGCTGGCGATGGCCTCGTTGGCGAGGTTGTGGGCCTCGTCCGCACGCGTCTGTGCGGTCGCGGCCTCCGTGCGGGCAATCGCCGCCTCGCTTGCGGCATTGTTTGCGGTCGCCTGCGCGGTGGCGGCGTTCGCGAGCGCGGTGTTGGCGGTATTCTGGGCCGTGGCTGCGTTCGCCAGCGCCGTATTCGCAGTGCTCTGCGCTGTGGCCGCATTGGCGAGCGCCGTGTCGGCCGTACCTTGCGCCGTGGCAGCGTTGTTCAGTGCGGTGGTCGCCGTTGCTTGCGCAGTCGTAGCGCTGGCAAGCGCGCTGTCCGCCGTTGCTTGAGCCGTCGCGACCGCCTGATTGGTCGTATGAAGCTGTCCGCCTGTCACGGCGTCGGCGGATCCGGCCGCGACGCTGCCATCGGCGACGTTGACGATACGGCGCTCGGCGCCCGCAGCGCCGACCGAGACGGTGTTCGCCTGATCCGCGACCGACCCCTGTCCCAGCGCGACGGCGCCCTCGCCGGTAGCGCTCGCACCCTGGCCGAAGGCGGAGGCGCCGAGGGCATGGGCCTTGGCGTTCTCGCCCACCGCTGTCGCGTCGGTTTGTCCGGCGGCGGTCCCGCCCGCCTCCGCATTGGCGCCAATCGCCGTCGAGCGGGCATTGAAATAGAGCTGGCCGTTCCAGGTGCTGCCGGCCTGGGCGGAATGGCCGATAGCGGTGCTCGATGGACCGACCGCAAGACTCCGTGCGCCGTTCGCAGTACTGTAATCGCCATCGACAAAACTGCCATAGCCGGTGGTGGTGCTGTTGGCGCCAATGACACCGGCGCGTTGGCCGATTGCAGTGCTGTTGATGCCCATCGCGGTGGCGGCCTGGCCCACCACCGTGCCGTTCGCGCTATAGGCGATGCTGCGCTGGCCGATCGCGGTGCCATTGACGTCGAAGGCCTGGCTTAGCGTGCCGATCGCGGTGCTATAGTCGCCGATCGCCTGCGCTTCCTGTCCGAAAGCGGAGGCGTCGATGGCATTGGCCCTGGCGTTCGCTCCCACGGCGGTCGCATTATTCTGGCCGGCGGCGGTCGTGCCCGCCTGCGCCAGCGCACCCAGCGCGGTGGTCCCGGAATTGGTGAAGCCGTTCGCCGACGTTCCGCCGGCCTTGGCCTGGAACCCCGTCGCCGTGCTGTGTTCGCCTGACGCGAAGCTGGCCACACCCGTCACTGTGCTGCCGTCGCCGGATGCGACGCTATCGGTACCGGTGGCTGTGGTATAATAGCCGCTTGCGACGCTGTTCGCGCCGGTTGCGGTACTGAAATCGCTGCTTGCGATACTGTTCGCACCCGTCGCCGTGCTGCGGATGCCGCTGGCCTCGCTTCCTCTGCCGGTGGCGGTTGCGGCAAAGCCGCTGGCGGTGCTGCCGTGCCCCGTCGCGGTGGTCGCGGTGCTGCTTGCGGTGCTGTCCCGGCCGATGGCGGTGCTGTTGAGCCCGCTGGCCTCGCTATCCTGGCCGCATTCGGTGGAATTAGCGCCGGTGCCATTGTTGCACTCCGGCGTCGGGTCGGCGCGGGCGGCCGTAGACAGCATCAGCGCAGCGGTGACGGCGAAGGGGCTGGCGGCAAGCAGTTTTACGCGCGTGAGACGCATGAGATTTCCCCTGGTTCGTGGCAGCACGCCGCTATTCGGCCAGAAGGGCAAGGTCTCCGCGCGGATGCTGCGGATCTGCCCCTCGGACACACCTGCGCCGGGTCATGTCGTCCAGTCAGATTAGGGGGGCGGGGTCCGGCAATTCTACCGATCAATTCCGATGAATTCTGACCGATTCTGCCGTCGGCGGATCGGAGCAATATGGTAAACTGAACGCAAATCATTGAGTCGCGACAGAAAATGTCGGATGGCGCTTTCATGGGTGCGCGAACGACATGCTTGATCTGAAGACGATCCTGATCGTCACATTGGCGACGGCTTGCCTTCAGGCGATGGTCTGGATTTTCGCCTGGCGTGCCTGGCGGCGCCTCTATGAGCTCAAGTTTCTCGCCGCCGGTTTCGTTGCGATAGCAATGGGTATTGCGTTGATGCTCGTGCGCGGCGGCGATCCGGCGGAGGGGGCGATCATCATCCCCAACCTGACCATCAAGCTCGGGCTGGTCCTGTTGGCCGAAGGGCTCGCGCGCTTTCTCGGGCAGCCGCGCTATAGTTGGATCGGCATTTCCCTGCTGATCGCCCATACGGCCGCCTGGAGCCTTATCGTGGCGGTAGATCCGGGCAATATCGCGGCCCGCATTCACACCTCGACGATCTTCACCGTCACTATCATGTCGGTGATGTGTCTGGGGCTCGCGCGCGACCGCATGCAACCGGCCGCCCTCCGCTGGGCGACGATTGTCGTCCTCGCCGAATATATGTTGGCGAGTATCGTCCAGAGCGCCGTGGAGATTGGCTTGCCCGCCGGCTTTCAGAGCGCGCCGGTTCTGGCCGACCGCAATGCCTGGTATCTGCTGCAGGGTACGCTGTTCCTGTTGGCGCTCTTCGCCTGCCTGCTCTTCATGGTAAGCTGGCGGCTGTCTTTGGATCTGCGCGAGAAGAACGACAGCCTCTCTCGCGAAGTGGAGGAACGGCGGCGGCTCGAAAGCGATTTGAGCGCGAGCCTCGAGACCGAGCGCGCGTTGCGTGAAGAGCAGACCGACCTCATGCGGATCGTCAGCCATGAATTCCGCACACCGCTGGCCATCATTCGCAATTCTGCGGAAATGATCGGTCTGGTCGGCGGCCGGCCGTCCGAAGCGACGCGCGAACGGCTCTCGGGAATAGACGAAGCGCTTGATCGCCTGTTTTCCCTGATCGATCGATTCATCGCCGAAGACCGCGAACGCATCTATCGGCCCGAGCCGATCCGGATCGGCTCGGTCATCGACAACGTGAAAAGGCATTTCGCGAGGATGGGCTCCGGTGACCGCCTGGAGACCGCGGCCGGGCAGGAGACCATGATCCTCGTCGATGCGGAGATGATCATGACGGTCCTCATCAATCTTGTGGACAATGCGCTGAAATATTCACCGGACCATTGCCCGATTAGCCTGACGGTTCGGGAAGAACCCGCCTGCCTCGTGATCGAAGTGCGCGATCGGGGAATGGGTATTCCCGAAGGGCAGCGGGGCAAGGTCGGGCGCCGCTTCTTTCGAGCCTCCAATGCTGCGACGATCGCAGGTACCGGCCTTGGTATCTATTCGGCTCGCCGGCTGCTTGCCTATCACGGCGCGACGGTGGATTTCGAACCTCAAGGCGAATGCGGCACCGCGGCCGTCGTACGGTTTCCGCTGCCCGCCGACGGCGTGCCCGGCCCTGTCGGTGAGCATGTGACGGCATGACCCATATTCTGATCGTCGAGGATGAACCCCGCTTGCGCCAGGATCTCGGCGATTTTCTGGAGTTGCGCGGATTTGATGTCACGACGGCTGCCACGGCGCAGGACATGCGCGCGGTGCTTGCGGACGGTCCTCGACCCGCCGTCATCATTCTCGACGTGGGATTGCCCGACGGAAACGGCTTCGACCTGGCTGTGGAAATCCGCCAAAGTCAGGATTGCGGGATCATCATGCTGACGGCGTTTGGCGACAGCGCCGATCGTGTTCGAGGGTATGACAGCGGTGCCGACATTTATCTCGTCAAGCACAGCACATTGCGGGAGATCGAAGCTGCGATCCGTAGCCTGCTGCGGCGCACCGGAAGTCGGGCGGAGCCGGCGGATGGCGACAAGGGGTGGATCCTGGACAAAGCCGACTGGACAGCGATCGCACCAGACGGGGCGGCGCTGAAGCTGACGGCGACCGAGTTCGCGTTTCTGAACCTGTTGTGCGAACGCCGGGGAGAGATTTGCGCGCGCGACGAGATCGTGAAAGCGTTGGCCCGGCCCGGGGGGCATTTCGATAATCGTCATCTTGACGCAGTCGTGAGCCGACTGCGCCGCAAGTTCGCAAGGGCCACAGATATCTCGTCCGCGATCAAGGTCGTCTACGGCGTTGGCTATACCTTTACTGCGGACATTGCCGTGAAGTGAGCGCCGGCGGGCGTAGGCGGCATCGACGCCGCGTTGCCCCAAACCACTGTCCGCCCAATTGCAACCATGCCCGCTTTCGCCGACTTCGCCCCAAAAGCCGACAGTCCGCAACCGGCCAGCTCGGAAGGATGGAATAAGCCTGTCCGATGTGCGTCCGGGAGAATGTTGTCTCGGTCACATTCATAGAATGCCGAACGCTCCAGTGAATGAGTGATGTGATGGCGTGTAAGGTTCGGAGGAATTCCGACCCTAAGTGCATTTTTATGCCCTTTGGATCCGAAATCTGCACTTCTGCTCCAATTCGCGTCGGATCGGCACTTTAGTGCCTTGGCCTTTGTCGATTTTCTGGGAGCGCTGCATATTGCTTGGGACGAAGCGATTTCCACGCTTCTGGAGTCGGGCTGATCGGCGGCCTGGCTTGCTTAAAAGGAGATGCCCAGTGCTTACGCAAATGAAGTTGATAACGAAGATACCAAGGACTCGAGGGCGTCGGCCTGGCAACCGGACGCGGCGCCGAGGTGGATGTGCTGAACTGCATAGCCAGCAGGCCATCATGACGAGCAATCAGACCCCAAATGAGATTCGAATTTCTCAGATTTGGATAATAACAAGCAGAATCAGTGAGTTAATGGTGGTTGGCAGAATCGTGAGTTAACCGATTTGGTACTCTAGAACAAAAAAATGCGGAATCCCTAAGGATTCCGCGTTGCGGATAACACTGGCTCCCCGGGTAGGATTCGAACCTACGACCGATCGATTAACAGTCGATTGCTCTACCGCTGAGCTACCGAGGAACACGCCGCCGAAGCGGGAAGGCGGTCCCTTTGCCGCCGGTCGCGGGATTAATCAAGCCCTCAAACGATAAATTGTTCCATTGCGATGCGTTCGTCCAGGCCCTGGTCGGGGTCGAACAGCAAGGTCAGTGGGCGGCTGCGGTCGGTGGTGACGAGAACGGTCTTCACGTCGCGGATTTCGCGTTGGTCGGCGACCGCGCTGACCGGGCGTTTCGCGGCCTCGCGAACGTTGAAGCGGATGCTCGTCGATTCGGGGACAAGCGCGCCGCGCCAGCGCCGCGGACGGAAGGGGCTGATCGGGGTCAGTGCCAGCATCTCCGATTCGAGCGGCAGGATCGGACCGTTGGCGCTGAGGTTGTAGGCGGTCGATCCCGCCGGGGTCGATACCAGTACGCCGTCGCAGGCGAGTTCTTCGAGCATCGTCTTCTCGTTGATCATCACCTCGAGCTTCGCGGCCTGACGCGTTTCGCGGAGCAGCGAGATTTCGTTGATCGCGGGCAGGATATGGCGCTCGCCGCTGATCGTCGTGATGTCGCCGGACAGGGGATGGATCAGGAAGGGCCGTGCCGCCCCGATGCGATCTAGCAGCCCCTCGACGCGGAACTCGTTCATCAGGAAGCCGATGGTGCCGCGGTTCATCCCGAAGACGGGCAGGCTGCGCCGCTGATCGAGCAGCTGGTGCAGCATATGGAGCAGGAAGCCGTCGCCGCCGAGCGCGATCAGCATGTCGGCCTCGGCGAGGTCGACGAAGTCGTAGAGCGGGCGCAGTTCGGCCTCGGCCTCCAGCCCCGCGGGCGCGTTCGACGCCACCAGTGCGATCTTGCGTTGCATTCGGTCCCCGTGCCCCCATTCCTGGGCGACGTGTCAGCCGCCCGTTGCACTCATATGACGCGCGACCGCCGGTCTGGACTTTCGTTCGATATGAAAGTCGTGCGCGCGGGGTTTGCCAGCCAATGCGGCATCAATCAAGCCGTCGACGTCGCCCCCGTCACGCAGCGCCGCGCGCAGGTCGACATGATCGTCCTGGCCGAGGCACATATAGATGCGCCCCTCGACGGTCAGGCGGATGCGGTTGCAGGTCGCGCAGAAATTGTCGCTGAGCGGGGTGATGAGGCCGAGGGTGACCGGGCTGCCCTCGACCGCGAAATAGCGCGCGGGGCCGCCGGTGCGCTTGTCGACGGGGAAGATGCCGCGCTCGGCGCGGAGCGGGGCGACGAACTGATGGAGCGGAATATAATGGTCGCTGCGGTCCTCGGCGACCTCGCCGAGCGGCATCGTCTCGATCAGCGTCAGGTCGAAGCCGTGATTGCCGCAATAATCGAGCATCGGGAGCAACTGGTCCTCGTTGAGCCCCGCGAGCGCGACCATGTTGATCTTGACCGCGAGCCCCGCGTTCCGCGCCGCGTCGATCCCGCGCAGCGCGACCGCAAGGTCGCCGACGCGGGTGATGTGGCGAAAGGCGGCCGGGTCGAGCGTGTCGAGGCTTACATTGATACGCCGCACGCCGGCATCTGCGAGCATCGGTGCGTGATCGGCAAGTCGCATCGCGTTGGTGGTCAGCGTCAGTTCGTCGAGCCCATGCCCGATCAGCGCGCCGAGCCGCATCGCCAGCATATCGATTCCGCGCCGCACCAGCGGTTCGCCGCCGGTCAGGCGGATGCGCCGGATGCCGCGCGCCACGAAGCGCGCCGCGAGGTCGCTCATTTCCTCGATGCTCAGCACCGCCGATCGCGGCAGGAAGCGCATGTCCTCGGCCATGCAATAGCGGCAGCGCAGGTCGCAGCGATCGGTCACCGACAGGCGCAGATAGTCGATCCGGCGGCCATGGCCGTCGGTGAGCGGGGCAGGTGGAGGCGAAAGCGAGGCCATCGATGCGATTGTGATGCAAAAGGGAAGGGCTTGGCAAGAAAAGCCTGATAAGGGGTCGCGATGAATCGCGTACCCGACTCCGTATCCGGCTGTGTCCGGATGCTCGAAGACCTGCATATCCGACACGAAACCGACGCCGGCGTCATGCTGGTGCAGGTCGACCAGATGGCGCGCATCAACAACAGCGCCGGGACCGCGGCGGGCGACGCCGTGCTCGACGAGATCGGGCGGCGGCTGGAAAATTTCGCCGGCGACGAGTTCGGGCACGGCAGCTGCGTCCAGCGCCTCGACGGGCCGCGCTTCCTGATCGTTCCGGCGGTGCCGCTGTCGCTCGGCGCCCTGCGCGCGCAGGAACGTGCGCTGCACGTCGCGCTTGCCGAGCCGATGGTCGGCGATCCCAAGGGTCGCCTTGCGATCCGTATCGCCGCCGCGCTGATCGTTCGCGATGAGCCGATCGTCGATCAGCTCCGCACCGCCGGCGACCAGCTCGCGCGCCCCGCGTCGGCGCGCGACGGGGCGATGGTGACGTCGGCGCTGTCGCGCGGCGAGGTCGTGATCCATTATCAGCCCCAATATGACGTCGCGACCGGCGCGATGACCGGAGTCGAGGCACTGCTGCGCTGGCGGCATCCCGAACTCGGGCTGCTCGGCGCGGGGCCGCTGGTCACCGCGGCGCGCGCCGCGCGGCTCGAGCGCGAGCTCACCGAACATGCGCATCATGTCGCGCTGGCCGAGATCGCGGCCTGGCCGCGCGCGCTCGGCAAGCTGCGCGTGTCGCTGAACATCACCGCCGCCGACCTTGGCGATCCGGAATTCGCCGATCGCTTCGCGGCGATGGCGAAAAAGGCTGGGGTCGACCCCGACCGGCTGACGCTCGAACTTACCGAACAGGCGATGCTCAGCGATCCGACCGGCGCGGCGGCGCAGCTTGCGCAGATCCGCGCGCTCGGCTCGGCGATCGCGATCGACGATTTCGGCACCGGCTATTCCAGCCTGTCGCTGCTCGCGCGGCTGCCGATCGACTATCTCAAGATCGACAGCGGTTTCACCCGCAGCCTCGACGGCAGCGACCGCGACCGCATCGTCGTGCGCGCGATCGTCGACCTCGCGCGCGCGCTCGGCCTGCTGGTCGTGGCCGAGGGGATCGAGAATGAGGCGCAGCTCGAACGGCTGCGGGAGTTGGGGGTTGCGACCTGGCAGGGGTTCCTGAAATCGGGGCCGGTGCCGGGGGAGGAATTGCCGGCGTTGATGGAATGATGGCCCCTCCCCTTCAGGGGAGGGGT
>Ga0182745_1000355_pt1 | contig 53718 bp, 75 predicted proteins | sample eDN3rd30CKraftBY_FD_128523 | JGI IMG/M metagenome (GOLD analysis project Ga0182745, IMG submission 128523) | Enriched backyard soil microbial communities from Emeryville, California, USA - eDNA 3rd pass 30_C Kraft BY (version 2) (version 2) | ecosystem: Environmental > Terrestrial > Soil >... | reverse complement strand
GTACAGATTCCAGTAGTCCTCTGGCCCCTTCGGGCACGAGTAGCAATTTCGGTACAGGAAGCACTTGCCGACGAGACGATCGCTGGCTTTGCGCCGCTCGGTCGCCTCCAGTTCCCAAATCTGGCTTTGCAGTACAGATGCCTGCAGACGCAGATCCTGCAGCTTTTCGCTCATCGACCTTCTCCCTTCGTTTCCGATGACGCAGATCGCTGAACATCAACTGCGGTATCGAGCTGAGTACCCCAGCACGGTTGCACGGTCGGCATGCTGTGCTCGATCACGATATGAACGGACCAAGGGATTCCCGTCAGTGCGGGCGTCGGGAATTCATGACGCTCTCGGAGCCAGCGGTAGCGAGCCGCATCCTCTGCATCACGGCCCTGCCGGTTGGCTGCTCTGCGCATCTGCAGCTCGATCAGTGCAGAGCGTAGTGTCACACTCTGTGCAGTGAGTCGATGTTCAGCAAGCGCTACATCAGTGATTGGCGCGAACCCCTCGGGTAGTACGTCTGCGCGCTCGCACAGCGTTCGAGCAGGCCTGCCGGTCGCTTCCGATGACGAGCGCAGGGTATCGACTCTCTTTGCGAGGTCGTCTCCGCTCATCGGATAGCTGTCTCCGTCCTCTGGATCGTTCCACAGCACGATAAATTCGTCATGCTCGCCGCCGTGCATGCCCGCCGTCAGCGTTCGCCACCGCTCGGCGTCAATGCGGTCCGCTCCATGGCGGGGGGCGGGTCGCATGGCCGCGATTCCCTTCGGCAGGGCCGCCGTTTGCGCGGCTCTGTGATCACCAATTAGGCGCAGCAGTTTTTTCGCGGTGCCTTCATATCGGCACCACACTTCGCCTTCTGGTTCGGGCACCGGCCCGCCCGACCAGATCAGATGATGCGGATCATCGTGCCCGTCCAGTTCGGCAAGGCGACAGGCGACAACGCAGACAAGTCCCTCGTCGTCTTCCGATCGCGCTGCATGCGGTTGCGATTGTCGCTCAATATGCGCGAAACCCTGGCGCATCGGCTCGCTGGCCGGCGGCGTCCCGAAAAAATACGGGATTGCCTCTACTGGGTCCCTGTCGTTTACCCGCCCACCGCCGTTGAATCTGATTACGTCGCCGCCGTCGGTTGCGTACCTATAGGCGTAGCCGTCGGGATCGCGCGGAGCAGCCGCCGGTTCGGGAGCTGACGCATCGACGGTAACCGGCTCTCGACGACACGGCGCAACGCGGCCAAATCGTGGAATCCCGTCACCGAATGGGATCGGGTTGTCGGGGATACACTCGCCCTGGATCGCGGCCCGGCCCGGTAGATAGATTGCAGCGGCATCGATCTCTACCTCAGCGGCCGGCTGCGGTTCGGGAGTTGGCCTCAGATTGCAGCTGCATATTCCGGCCTGCGTGCCTTCGCCGACAGGGCAGTATGGGTAGTGACCAGTTTCATTTCGATACCGTTCGCACCGACCACAGCCAGTTTCTGGCATTGCGTCGGCGGCGTCGCAGATCGTCTTCCAGTCCTCCCGCATCTCTAACAGTTCGTCGATTGCGCTGACGATCACTTCAGCGCCGGACAATTGACCGAGTCGGGCGGCGGCCCAATCGCGGGTGTTGCGTAGCCGTTCCTCGGAGGCCTTCTCTTTCGATGTCCGGGTGACGTCGTTCATGCCGGCACCTCGTCAGGAACGGTCACGCGCTTGTCGCTGGCGTACCAGCAGCTCGGCTCCTTTCGAGCGCGAATTACGTCGTTCAATGCCTTAAGCGCCGTAGCGATGTCGTCTGGCAACTCGCCATCCTCGGGCAAGTCATCGGACCAGTAGTCCTCGTCCACTTGGCGCGCGTAGTGAGGTTCCGCGAGAACAAGCATCAGCGAACTTGGCTTGATGTCCTCGTCGTAGCAGTAGTCGTAGACCTCCTGTAGGCTCCAGAAGTAGCGGTCGTCCTGGTAGACACAGAACGGACCATCTCCGGCATCGGCCACGGGAAGGGCCAGATACCGCTCGCAATACGCCTTCTCTCGACAGTCGTCACATTTTGTATATGACTTCGGAGTCGGCTTGCCGCACTCGCAGATAATGTGCGTGCATCCAGACCAACGCGCCATGCGTTCATCTTTGCCCCAGAAGTGGCCGTCGCGGCTGACCCAGCCAGTTAGCGTGCGTTCGCTGGCGGCTTCTGGATCGGTGATGAGAATGACCTTCTCTTTTGTCATGATCGTGCCTCGACTGGCTTCGGCTTTTCCCATGTGATTGTGACCTTGCAGTTGCTGAGCACGGCGGTGGTCAGTGACGCGATAATGAGGACCACGCCACACTTCACCAGGAACTGCGGCAGATCGTCCTTCGGGGGCGTCATGATGTGGCCTCCACGTCTTTCGCCGCCTGCAGCAACGCCCATTCCGCCGCACGAAAAATCTTGGGCGCGTGCCAGCGCGGGTTGTGAATGATCGTGCTCGGTCCTGGATAGTTGTCCTCGAAGTACCTGGTAAAATACTCCAGTGCCCTTGCGCGAACCTTCTCATCTGCGGTGCGTGGGTCACTCATCTGCACTCACTCCGATCAATGCACTTGCCGCCGTCCAGTTCCTGCGGGAATCGTGACAGGCTACATACGCGGCACGGCTCGGTGCGCAGCCCCTGGATGAACTGCGCCTCAGCCCAGCGGGCGCGGTTTAGACCGACGTCAGCCGGTGGCAGACAGCCGCGGGGATAGTCGCGGCAGAGCGCCTGCTGCTCGGTTGGATCAAGGTCCATCGATATCTCCCGAGTCGCGCTGTGTCGAGCGGCATGCTTCCAGGATCTTCCAGTCCTCATCCGTGATGATGTAGTGCGCCTTGCCGCGGATGTACTCAGCGGTGCCGTGCTTCGCCTTCTCAGCGATCACCCAGTGCTTGTACAACGCGCTCTGGATGATCCCGCCGATGGAGAAGCCGAGAAGGAAACCGAGAATTGCGGGGTCCATTACAGATGTGCCTTCTGCTCGGCGTGGTCCAAGTCGCTCATGCCGCTGCCTCCACAGATTTCCACCAGTTCCCGGCAATCTCATCTTCATTCGGCAGCCCATCGATGCGCTTCACGATGAATTTCCCATCGCCCATGTGGTGACTCAGGAATCGACGGCTCAATGAGTTGGAGCGCTGATACAGGTAGCAGCGAAAATTGCGCGGAGATACCGGCGTCTCAATGATGCAGGTCTCGCCGGGTACCATTTCTGCGAACGGGTATTTTCGGTCGCGCTTCCGTGTGTTCATGCCGCGCGCTCCAGTTGCTTGTTCGTGAGCGCCAACAGCTCGCGCTCAGTGCCATAGTTCGCGATGAACGCGCGTTTCTGTCGGGCGAACGATGGGCCGTATAGCTCGGTCATTTCCCGGCTGGACAGCGGATAGAGCAGCTCGCCGCGATGATGCCAGCTACAGAGCGGGATCGTCGCCGCATCGCCACCGGAGTGCTTGCGGTAGCTCTGGCTCACGATGTGATGAGCTTCGGTGCGAAGCGGCTGGGTGCATCGCTCCAGTGTGCAGGCGATGCAGGGCAGGTCATGCAGCAGGGAGAGGCGGTTACGCTGCACGACACTTGTCCTCCATGGCTCGCATGTCGGCATGCCACATGGGGTCAGGATCGGGAACAAACACGCCCACGGTTTCGGCGGCGCGCCTCTGAATGAACGAATAGAAGTCCGACAACTGCAGCGTGCTGATAACGTCACGCTCGCCGCGCTCGTTTTTCGTCGTCGTTCGCAGCGGCCGCTTGCGGCGCTGGCCGAGGATTTCATACTCGGACCAACCAAAAAATTCCCCACAAAAGTAGGCGTGCAAATCTTCTGGATCGTTGCCGGTGGCCTCAGACAGCGTGCGATAGGCGCAACCCCACAGCGCACGATTTTGCGGATCGCTGCGCTCCTTCTTCACGCCGCCGATGGTGACCTGAAATTCCCGGTCGGTTGGAAGGGACGACAGGAACGCCATCAGCGACGTGAAGTTGCGTGGGCCCTTGCGAAGAATGAAGGATTGGTCTTTCATACCCGCGCCTCGACTGCGCGCTTGAACGCGCGGTAAATTCGGTTGCTCTCGCGATGCGATGCGCGGCCGTGCGGCGTCTGTCGGTTGGCTTTGCGTTTGGCGACGTTCTCCGGGCGGGCGGACCATTCGCGCTTCTTCTCGCGGTAGTAGTCCGCCTTGAGGGCGCGATTCTCGGCGACGTTTTTTATGACGCATGCCTTGCAGGTATTCATGTGCCCATCGCGATAGGTTGGGTGACGGTAGAAGCCGCGCAGGGCTTTTACCGTGCCGCATTGCTTGCAGGGCTTTCGGGCGTATCGGCTCATGCCGTATGCCCCTCGCCGCGATCCAATCCGATCTTGAGGTACTTGCGCCAGTTGGCCTTGCTGATAATCCCGTCCTTCGCGAGCTTGTCTTGCAGCGCGATGTACAGCTCGGGGAATTTCTGCAGGTGCTCGGACTCGTACTCGCGCAGCTGGTCGGCGATGTCGTTCTCTTCCTTGTCCTGGTTCAGGATGTCCACCACGGTGGAATAGGCGGTCAATAGGGTGTCGCTATCGACAATAGACAGGTCACCGCGCGGGTCGGGGCGGGAGCTGACCGTCGCGACGACATCCTCATCCAACGCCTTGCCTTCCATTTCCTCGACCGTATGCGTGCCGCCCAGGGCCTCTGGAAATGCCTCGCGCAGTCCTGCGGCCTCGGTGCATTTCGCCAACATCTGACGCGGCGCTTTCGACCAGCGTGCATTGAGAACGAATTCCTGGGTGCGCTTGTCCTTCCGCGTCGAGCAAATCTCAGCGAAAAACACCTGTACCGGATATTCGGTCCGCTCCTTCGCTTCCGGGTTCCATCGGTAGATCGTGATCTCGCAGTACTCCGGGACCATCTGCCCGAGGTGCTCAATGATTGGCCCCCAGGTGGGCTTGCTGTGCCCCATGTACATGCCGGTGCGATGCGCGGTAACGCGATACTCGTAGATGCCGGGCATGACGACATCGCGCCAGAAATAGTTGCCCGATTTCGAGTCCTTCACCTCCATCGGTACGATGTGGCATGGCTTCTTCAGCGGGTCGAGCTGACGCGCAACACAGTAGTCCCACACCATCAGTACGGAATTCGAGTCCGCGCCTGGGTATAGGTTATTCATCAACGTGCGCCACTGCGGCTCGGTGATCCCGCGACGGGACACCGGCTCAGGTAGCGACTTCGTTGGCATGACTTCGACTACGGCATTCATGCTGCGTACTCCCCAGGATTGCGAACACCAGCGAGGTGAAAATGGTATCCACGCCGGATGTCCAGCCGATGCGCTACACCGACGCGCCACCGGTTGATGATTGGCAGATCGGCCTCCAGTAGCTGCCGCGCCCGCCATTCAGAGATGCGGTCAAAATGTCTGCGGATTGCTGCGATCATGCGTACAGCTCCCTATCAACCATGGCCTGCAGATCGGCCAGACAATGCGCGGTCATCGCTGTGCGCAGTTGACCCAGCAGATCGAGCGCGGACTCCAGCGGGAATTTCTCGCCGTCGCGCAGTAGCCGAGCGAGTAGAGCGGTCAGTTTCAGTCGCTCGCCGTCCTCGATGTCGCTCACCGCGTGACTGAGCACTGAGCCCAGGTCATCGCATCCGCCAGCCCGGATATCCTCGTCAATGAGTTGCGGCACTTCATGCGGCTCAATGTGAGCCTCGCCATTCGCCAGCCGCGCATCGTCGAGCACGGTCTGACGCATGGATGCCCATTTCGGTACAGCGCTCATTTCCAACAACCCTCCAATGCCTCAGCGATACACTCGACGCACATTTCTTCCCACGGATCGTCGAGCACCGCGCCGCACGCACAGCGACAGTCGAGCGGGTGAGATTCGTCGGCCATGAGCGCGAGGAATTCGCCGGTGTCGTTGTGTACGGTGTCGGGCATGACCTGCTCCTACACAGCAGGCTGCAACGTGATCGCTCGCAGCTCCTGGCGCTGACGCTCGATACCGCCAAGTGCATCCTGGAATTTGGTGCGCAGTTCGGTCTCGGCATGATCGAGCGCGTCGAGGCGCTTCTGTATAATCTCGCCGTCGGAAATCGGCGGGAATTCGACGTCCACGTATTCAGAGATCCGAATAAAAATTTTGTCACCCTCCATCCAGCCACCGGCAGGCACTGGCGTGGCTAATTCATAGCCGGCATTTTTGAACAGTGCGATTTTCATGTTCGTTATCTCTCTGAGGGTGCGATGACTATTCGTTCGGGACGCCGAGCGCGGCCAGCGCATCGAGGATGGCGGCGCCCATGTATCCGACCTTGTATGCGGAGGTCGCTGAGATGGTCCTGCCGTTTTCGTCCTCGACGGTTGAGTCGGAACGCGGTAGGTCGTAGATACGCATGGCGTCTTGCAGGTGCTTGATGGCTTCTTTCTTGCTCATGTTGGCGCCCTCGCTCTGTTGGTAGCTGTGACTCGACCAGATACTTTCTGGACTTGCGGCCGCGGCCGCCGACGCACGGTCACCCTGCGCGTGTCTCGTTACTTGTTTAACGCCACGGATCGGGCGTTCCAGCTTCGCTCTCACGGTGTATTCAGGCGCCGGTCTCTCCCGACTGTCACGCCGAGCCTCCCGGCGTTCAGACCACGATTTAATCGAGCGTCGGTCACTCGTCCCCGCGCGGTTCGATGCTCTCACCATGCTCAAACCACTGTGTACAACGCAGTGCATGGATAGCGGGGCTGGCGCATTCGGTTGCATGATTGGTCTCGCGAACGCTCTAGGAGTTGAGGCTGCGAATCCATTCGGCAGCCTCGCGACTGTCGGAATCCCATTCGCCGTTCTTGTCGAGTTGCGCGAGGACGCCATCGAGCGACCCGACGCCTTCGCAGTACGTCTTGCCGAAGTCGGCGAGCTTTGCCTGATGCTTGGCCTTCGCCTCCTGGCAGCCGATGCACTCAGCGACGTGGCGATAGCGATGCTCGCTGCAATCCTCGTCCGCCCAGCCGAACTCAGCCTCGAAGGAATCGCAGCCACTGCATGAGCCGTAGCTGCCTGTGACCCATCCCTTCTCGCCGTTGTAGGTGATGAGTGCGAACCACTCGCCCTGGTACGAGCCGAATTCCTTGAACTCGTGGACGACTGCGCCGGCCGCTTCGAGTGCTTGTTGATATCCACTCATCTGTTAACTCCGAGAGTCAGGAATGATTTGTGCGCGGGCTAGGCGGCGATGAAGTTGCGAGGGCTGCACACGCCCTTTGCCTTGCCGATATCGAAGTGCTTTCCGCAGTTGGCGCAGCGGACGTACTTGTTCACCCGATCAGGTCCGATCCAGTCGTGAGCCCGTGGCGTCATCAGCCGAGCGTCCGCGCGATCTGCCTTGTGAAGAGCCGCCTGCGCCTGAACGCTCATCCGGGCGCGAAAAATCATATGGTCTTCGTTGGTCAGCATGCTCATCTCCCGATCAATTACCGCACCGGCCTGTAAACACTCGGCCGCCACGCCCCGGACGTGCCCAGGTACGCAATGGGGGCGCCCTGAGCGTCACACCACGCGAATGCGAAGCGGCCACGGCGGGGGATAAGCGAGAGACGCACAGCAGGATTCGAACCTGCATCCCTACCCGCCCATTGAAGGGTATCGGGCCGCTGTACCTGTTCAGCTATGTGCGTCACCTGTCTCTCCCATCCGCCAGGGTGGCGGCGTGGGGGAGACATTACAGGTATTGCCTGTTGTCTGTCAACAAGAAAATCCTGTTATTTGGATGGCATTGTCTGACCGGCTAGCCAATCGAACCGGAGGCAGGCCGGGCGTTCTATTTAAGCCCGGCCTGTTTCACCGCGAGGGCGTAAGCTTCTTGGAGGGTATTTGCTTGGCCAGAGTTGAGGAGTTCCACCATGGTTTTGGAGACCTCCCTGGCGTGTGGGTAGCGCGGATCAGCAAGGAATGCGCGCGCCTCTGCATCCAGCTCATCATCAGATTTCGGCGGCGGAGTCTTAATCCGATACTTCTGACGGATTGATCGAGCCACAAAGGTGGCATCGAACAAATCGCCGTTCGGGTTTTCCTTGAAGCAAATGATTGTGCTGGTAGATGAGGGGAAGCGGAAAAATAGCGTTTGACCTGGAGTCGTCGTGGTCGTTGCGTATGCCCAATTGCCCGTTGAGGACGTGGTAATTGCAGTTGATGACGTGCTCGGCATCGTCACTGCTTGAGATGAGTAGTTGGTACCTTCAGCGGCAACGCCGAAGTATTTATATCCATTCAGGAGCGTGAGGTCGGCGGCACGAAGCAGCGCGAAATCAGACGTGCGCTCATCGCTTGTATAGCTGTTCCCGCGAAACTTCACCCGGAAGATGTTTGGCGCCAGCTGAGTTTCGGAAAAGCCGCCAGTGAAGCCTGTTGATTGGTAGGAAGTAGCGCAGCCGCCCAGCGCTAGGAAAGCCAGGCACGCCAATGGCCATCTCATATTTCCTCCCCTAATAATCGCAAAATTGCTGTATTCGTTAAGGTGCTTCCGAAGTTGTCATCCGTGGCCACCGTAGCTTTTCATGGCTGGTTTGAGGCGACCGGACTTTTTACCGGCCCTCTTCACCGTCTCCTCGATTACACCAATCAGGCTTGTGACATGCTGTTGTTGGTCGGCATTCAATAGCTGAAAATCGCTCTCCGTGAGTGAAAAGCGAATATCCGTGAACGAGAGGCTGCGGTGCGCATGAGGAATAGCCTCCATCTCCTTACGCAGATTACGCAGGTCCGGCAGAAATTTGGATAACTGAGCAAGCCGCGCAGCTCGTGGAGCCGTCTTGCCTCGCTCCCACTCGCCTACGGACTGTTGCTTTACTCCCATTTTTTCCGCCAGTTCCGCCTGAGTGAGGCCAGCCAATTCCCTGGCACGGCTGATCGCTTCGCCAATGGCAACATTCTCAGGCTTGTTTTTCGACCCCCGCTTCATGTCGAAAGGCTACAAGCTAAACCTGTATCCATTCCAACAGGATTTGCCTTGACAGGTAATTCCTGTAATCATGCTCGCCCATGGGCAATGAAACAGGTCTCCGCGCTGCAATAAGGCGAGCTGGCAACCAGTCCGCTCTGGCGGAAAAACTTGGCGTGCGACAGCAATCGGTATCCGAATGGATCCGCCGCAATACGGTCCCCGCTGAACGGGTTCTCGATATAGAGCGAGAAACCGGCGTGAGCCGGCATGAATTGCGCCCTGACATATACCCCAGGGTAAACCATCGGGCGTCCGCGTGATGGCTACTGCAATGAATTTTCGACGATTTTTCCATTGCGCCATGGTGCCGAGTTTTTTTGCGGTGGTACTGGAAACTACCGGGAGAACGTCGTGCGGGTAGTTTCCGGTACCCAGCTAACCCTAGAGCTCCAGCCCGGGTTGTTGCAGCGCTACACGACGTTGCGGCAATGCCTCTACCACTCAGCGATGAACTACACCAGGGGCATCAAAGCGCTGGCCGCCGACCTGGACCTGTCCGAGTCAGAACTGACTCGGCGACTGAATCCGAGTGAGGGCGACCCGCGCAGTTGCGACGTGAACCTCATGGTCCAGATCGTGGATGCCACCGGGGATCTGACGCCGCTGCATTGGCTGATGGCCAGATTCCTGCGGGACTCGGAGACCCGCAAGCAAGCCGCCGTCGACCAGCTGGCTATCCTACTGCCGCAGATCGCGACGCTGCTGGCTGATGCGGGCGCGCCGGCAAAGGGGGCGCGGCGATGAAAATTGGAGCGCTTCATATCGGGCTGGACAGTTCGCGCCATCCATTCATTGCTTGGCATTGGGCGTGGTCACTGACGTGGTCATGGAGCATTTGCGCCTGGGCCGGCCGGGGCGGCCGCAATGGGTTCTACAACCTACCAACGATCGGCGGCATGAGCCGAATTTGCGGCCTGAATACGCCGATATTCTGCGTGTATTTTGAATCGCAAATGCCTTTGCGAAGGCAAGAGGCGCGCCGATGACCCCCTTCCTCATCTACCTCGCTCTCGCCCTGGCGTTCGGCGCTGGGTTTTTTTCTGGGCGCGTCGCTTATCAGGAGCGATGACGAATGAATCAGCAGCAGGGTAGAGCAGTGGCAGCTCATCGGCCTCATAAGCCGAGGGTCGCCGGTTCGAATCCGGCCCCTGCAACCATTTCCATTTCCACAGGAGATATCAACGTGAGTCAGCATGACCTTCGAAATCTGGCTTCTCTGGGACCCTTGCCCGCCGGAGCCGGCATCCAGGAGTCCATCGCGAAGCAGCACTACGTCAACATGATGGACGTAAACGCGGTACCGCCCGATGAGCCCGGCAGGCTGGAGCAGATTGAAAAACTGATCCGCAACCAAGCTGTGCACGCCGACGGACTCGTAGGCCGGGCGCGTGCGCTTGCTGACCGACTTCTTGGCTCAGAGCCAGAGCAGACCAGCAATGTCGCCGGCTCAGCGCCTCAGGCCATATCCCAATTGGCGAAACTCTGTGACGTGTCCGACTTCCTGTCGCAAAGCCTGAGCGACCTGCATAACCAGATCACCCGCCTCGAACGCCTGTAGGTATCGATCAATGCGGCCCGTCCATCCAGACCGCTCCCGCCTGGCAAGCCAGCATGAGTTACGGTGCCTCGCGCACGCCAAGCACTCATCTCCGCCAGTGGCGCATGCGCCTCACACGGGTACCCCTGGATGCGCGGGCCGCGCCTTTTCATCCCATTTCCTCGTGTCCCCATCTATCGCCACCGAGCCCGGCTCATGTCAAGGCCGGCTCTGCAATCCGAACTGGCTCCCTCTGGAGTGCGTGCTGTGGGTCCCCGCAGCTAGGTCGCAGGGTCGTTCTGCCGGGCCGGTGGCGTCCCTTTTGAGGTGACAGCATGAGCAGCACGCACAAGCAGCAGGTCCTGCGCCATCTGCAGACACGCGGATCGCTGACCACCCTGACGGCATTCGGCCGCTACGGCATCTGCCGCCTCTCGGAGCGCATACGGGAGTTGGAGCAGGACGGCTATCTCATCATCCGCCTGCCGGTGCGTCGCCACGGCAAGCGGTACATGTCCTATTACCTGGACGGAAGAGCACGGAAGGCCGCATGACCACCTTGGCGCTATCCCCTGACTCCCAGCTCGAGCAGCGCATAGACGCCGCCATGTTGGCGCTGTGCACGGCTGAGACGCCCGAGGCTCGCCGTGAGTGGCTGACTGTCCTGGAGGACCTGGTGAGTCAGCGAAGTGCGGAGCAGGTCGAGAGTATGGAAGTAGAGCGGGGTCTGCGATGAAGTATTTTCGCCTTCGCAATTGGACCACGTTCCAGCATTACAAAGACCGTAACCCTCCTTGGGTGAAGCTTCACACTGAGCTGCTGGACAACTATGAATTCTCGCGCTTGCAGGATGCTAGCAAGCTGCTTGCATACTGCGTCATTCTGCTAGCGGCGCGCTCCGACAACAAAATTCCGGCTGATCCTGAATGGATCGCGGAGCGTGCAAGCCTGAAGCAAGAGCCAGACTTGCAACCGTTGTTCGATGTGAAATTTATTGAATGGATTCAAGAGCTACCGGAAGCGGAGCAAGATGATAGCGAGACGCTAGCAGAGTGCGAGCAAGATGCTAGCCCTCGCGCGCTCGCGAGAGGAGAGGCAGAGGAGAGGCAGAGTAGGGGGCGTGTTCCACGGGGAACAGACCCCGAGTGGTGGCTGGATTTCAAACTGGCGTACCCACCCCGAGCTGGCGACCAGGGATGGCGCAGAGCGCAGAAGGCAGCGAATGCGCGGCAATCGGAAGGGCATACGCCAGATGAATTCATCGCGGGCGCGAAACGCTACGCGGCGTTTGTCGCCGCAACGGGCAAATCAGGAACCGAGTACGTCAAGCAGGCTGCTTCGTTTCTCGGCCCTGATAAACCGTTCCTCGAGGCATGGCAACCGCCGCCCACTGTGAACGGCAAACCGCCTGGGAGGGACCCGTATGCCGGCGCCATCTGAGCTTCAGGCGCTGGCCATCCTGCGCTCGAGGCAGCTTGCGCCAGCGATGACGGTCTTCGTCACGGACGACTGGCGTTTCGCGGGGAAACTCGACGACCTGGGGTGTCTGGCAATCCGCGTGCGGCCAACCGAGGATCACGCCTGGGACTGGTCTCCGGTGGCCGGCCTGCACGTCATCCTGGCGCAGTGGCGCACGTCACTGGCGCAGGACGCGCGGCTGGCTCAGGCGCTGCTGACGGCGAACCCCGCGGTGCTGGAGACGCTGCGGCAGACCTGCTGGGGGGATGTCGTCGTGGACGATGACGGACGGTGGTCCAACGACATCATGGCCCGGCATCGGCGCAGCGATCTGCTGCAAAAACTATGGTTTTCGCCATGAGCGCCGCCGTCGACCGCATCCTGGCTAAGGTCAAAATCCAGGAAACCCCCATCGAATGGGGCAAGTATGTCCTCAGCGACGACGACATCCAGCGGTTTGTGGACCCGATGTCGTTGACGGCGCAGATCAGCGACGTGTTGCACTGCCGAGGTGCTCGAGAGGGCGTGCCGCTGCCGTGGCCGGGCTTGGAGACGCAGGTGCGACTGCGTGGTGGCAAACTCAGCCTGTGGGCCGGCATCAACCATCACGGCAAGACGGCCATGCTGAAACTGCTGGCTCTGCATCTAGCTCGAGCTGGCCAGCGCGTCTGTATTGCCAGCCTGGAGGAATCGCCCGAGGAAACCATGGCGGACATGGTGCAGCTCGCGCTGCCGGATGAAAACGTTCTCGAGCACGATGACTGGATCGAGTTCGTCTGCGAATGGGTCTCCGGCAAGCTCTGGCTGTACAACCAAACCCGGATGATGGACACCCAGCGGGTGCTGGCGCTAATCGCCTACGCGGCCAAAGAGAAGCGATGCACGCATTTCATCCTGGATTCACTGATGCGCACCGGCTTGGCCCAGGACGACTACGAGGGACAGCGGGTGTTTGTTAATCACCTGACCAACTACGCGCGCCAGCTCGGTATTCACATTCACCTCGTGCATCACATCGTGAAGGTGGATGAAACCCAAGTACCGGGCCGGGATTCGATCCGCGGCACTGGGGCAATCACAGATCAGGCTGACCATGTGTTCATCGTCTGGCGCGATGTTGCCGAGCAGAAAGCGTTCGACGCACCTGACGGCCTGCTGGTCGTTGCCAAAAATCGCGGGCTGAGACCAGCGAATTGGATAGGGAAAATCCAGCTCCACATGCACCAGAGCGGGCAGTTCCTGCGGCACAAGACGGACCGACCGCTGCAGTTCATCACGTCGCAGAAATCTCGGTGGGAATCATGATTTGGGAAGGCGACATCTACCACGAGACCAGTGGCGACTACCGCATTGATACTCAGTACGCGCACACCGGCACGCTGAGCCTGTTACGGCACAAGGGCGCGCTATTGGGCTATGCCAAGGATCGCGACGAGGCAAAGCGTCAGGCAGAGGCACACGCGAGGAAGGCGAAATGCGCCTGAGTGAGCAGGAGTACATGTCCCTCATGGGCCGACGAGTCGCCGAGCATCAACAGCGGCCGAAGCCCAAGAAAGCGAAGTTCAAGAACATCCGCTGCCAGTCGCATGACGGCAAGAACTTTGCCAGCCAATTGGAGCGCGACTACTACGAGCAGCTGCATTTGCGATGGAAAGCCGGCGACGTGCTGTGGTTCGTGCGGCAGCCGCAGTTCGACCTGGAGGGCGGCGTGATCTACCGAGCGGATTTCCTCGTGGTGCGTCCCGGTGGCATGGTCGAGGTCATCGACACCAAGGGATTCGAGACTCAGGAATTTAGGATCAAACGCAGGCAGATGGCGGCGCGGTATGGGATCGAAGTGCAGGTGGTGAGGGCCATATGAACGAGCGAGGGCAAAGGCGTGAGTGCTCCACGAAAACTGACTCCGGAGGCTGAAGCGGCAATCCGCGAGTGGTACGTGCTCTATCAGGACGCACTGACCCAATTGCATGGGCTGGGATCGGTCCGACAGAAAGCCAGGGAGCATGGCGTCGACGTGCGCACGATCAACAACGTGGTGAAGCGTGAACAATACGAGCTCACGCGAAAGATGCGAGAGTGCGGTGTACGAGGTGTCGCACGAATCAGCCGGCCACTCTCCGGACCCTAGTGAATGCGGGCTCTGTAGGTCTTTGAGCTTTGCGCAAGGACCGCCCATCACTCCCCGTATGCTATGAACGCCTTTCGGCCTTTGACACCACAGATCCGTGCGACACAATCGAAGTGTACATGAACACGCATCCCCTCTGAAGAATCACTTTTAGACGCAGCCATCATTCGTCGGTAGAAATGACCCTCACCGAAGCACACCCACGTGTGGCGTCGAAGGTAGAGCAAAATAGATGGCAGTCGGTCGCAAAACTGGTGGTCGCAAGAAGGGCACGCCCAATAGGGCGACGGCCGAAATAAAGGCGCTGGCTCAGGATCATGGTGAAGCTACCATCAAGGAGCTTGCTCGCCTCGCGCTGAAGGCTAAAAGCGAGATGACCCGAGTCGCCGCGGGCCGCGAGTTGTTGGACCGCGGCTACGGCAAGGCGACCCAACCAATTGCCGGCGATCCCGATAGTCCGCTGATCGTAGAGCTTGTCCGCTTTGCGGATTCGAATCCCGCATAACTGGCGCCCCCGTGGTTACCAGCAACCGGCATGGAACTACCTTGAGCGCGGAGGAAAGCGCGCTGACCTGTGTTGGCATCGCCGATCAGGCAAGGATGACATCTCGCTGCACTGGACCTGTGTTGACGGGCTCCAGCACCCGGCAACGTACTGGCACATGCTTCCAGAGGCTACCCAGGCGCGCAAAGCGATCTGGACAGCTATCAACCCGCACACCGGCATGCGCCGAATTGACGAAGCATTCCCACCGGCGATCCGCAAGCGCACGCGTGAACAGGAAATGTCGATCGAGCTTGTTAATGGCTCGGTATGGCAGGTCGTCGGCAGCGACAACTTCAACTCATTGGTGGGCTCGCCGCCCCGTGGCGTGGTGTTCTCGGAATGGTCGCTGGCTAACCCGCAAGCCTGGGCGCTCATTCGCCCGATCCTCGCTGAAAACGGTGGCTGGTGCATTCGCATCTATACGCCACGTGGCAAGAACCACGCGTACCGGGGCCACGAGGCCGCCAAGGCCAACCCGCAATGGTTCGCCCAGCGTCTCACGGTGGGCGATACGGACGTATTTAGTGGCCAGACTATGGCTGCCGAACGTGCCGAACTCATCGCAGAGTTTGGTGGTACCGAGGGCGAGGCGCTATTCCAGCAGGAATATTACTGCTCATTCGATGCTGCGATTCTTGGCGCGGTGTATGCCGCGTGGATTCAGAAAGCTGAACAGTCGGGACGTATTGGCGTCGTTCCGTACGACCCAGAGCTGCCGGTACGCACTGCGTGGGACCTGGGCTATGACGATCTCACGGCTATCTGGTGGTGGCAAGTCTCAGGCAACGAGGTGCACCTCATTGACTACTACCAGGCGAGCGGCCAGCCCATCGAGCACTACGCCGAAGTGCTACACGGCAAGCCGTACGACTACGCCAACTCAAAGCACTACGGCCCGCACGATGCTGCAAATAAGCTGCTGGCCGCTGGCGGTCGCTCGATTGTCGCTCAGCTGCGTGAGCATGGAGTGCACATGACCGTGCTGCCCGCCACCAGCATGCAAAACAGCATTGCGGCTGCGCGCAAGTCGCTCGAATTCACGCATATCGATGCGGCTGCCTGTGAGACCGGCTTGGATGCTCTGCGGCAGTATCACTACGACTGGGACAAGGACCTACGTATCCTCTCAGCTCAGCCCGTGCATGACTGGTCGTCGCATGCCTGCGACGCCTACGAAATCATTGGCCGGGTGTGGCGCGAGGAATTTCCGGAGGCCAAACCGCAGGAACCGAAATATCCGGCTGCGTCTGATGGCCAATCCGGCCAGAGCATCCAGGACATCATTGCCGCTCATCGTCGCGCACGACGGGGTGAGCGCTGATGGCCAAGCCCAAAACAAAGGGCGAGGACGTGACCGAGAGCACGCTTACGCGTCCGTCTGACGTTGAGAGTACGCCGGCCGGCATCGTCAAGCGCTGGCTCGCTGAACTCAATATTGCTGATGAAACCGAGCGCGAATGGCGCAAGGAATGCGAGGCGATCTGGAAGAAGTACGAAGCCGAGAAAGCCAGGGCCAATAGCTTCAACATCCTGTGGAGCAATACGGAAATTCTGTCTGCGTCGGTTTACAACTCGACGCCGCAGCCGGACGTGCGTCGCCGATTTCGCGATGCTGATCCCGTCGGCAAGGCCGTATCGACCATCATGGAGCGCGCACTGTCGTACGAGATAGACGACTACGATTTCGATTTCGAGATATCCGATGTCGTTCTCGATGTGCTGCTGGTAGGGCGAGGTATTCCGCGCATCAAGTACGAGCCAAAGTTCGTGCAAGTGGAGGCTGATGGTGTTGCTCCTGCGCTGCCTGCCGGTGCGTATCGTGAGCCCCAGCCTGTGGCAGCTGAGTCCGCCCCGCCGCAAGAGGGTGACGGCACCTACGAGCGCGTTGCCGATCAACACGTACCCTGCGAGCACGTGCAATGGGATGATTTCCGTCGCGGTCCCGGCAAGCGCTGGAATGATCTGCCCTGGATCGCGTTCCGTCACGAATTCACCATGCAGATGGCTGAAGAAAAGTTTGGCCCGCAGATCGCTGCCGCCCTGAAGTACACCCAGGGCAAGGATAGCGAGAGGTCCAGCGACGACAGGCAGGTCCGCGAAATATTCAAGGTCTGCGAAGTCTGGGAGATTTGGGACAAGGACCAGCGGCGAGTGCTGTTTGTGTCGCCGACGTACAAGCATCAGCCGTGTCTGGTGGTGCCCGATCCGCTCCAGCTGAAAGACTTCTGGCCCATGCCGCGGCCCGCGTACGCGGTGCAGAACTCCCGGTCTTTCGTCCCGACCCCACTGTATCGACTGTATGCGGAGCAGGCTGAAGAGCTCGACCGCATTTCCACGCGCATCAACAAGATCGTCAATGCGCTGAAGGTCCGTGGCGCATACGCCTCGCAATTGAAAGAGCTGGCGAGCGTCATCGAGGCAGATGACAACGTCATGGTGCCGGTCGAGAATTCGCCTGAGATCGCCGCCATGGGCGGACTCGACAAGGGCATTTGGTTGATGCCGATTGACAAGCTGCAGGCTGCATTGCAGAACCTGTACCAAGCGCGAGACCAGGTCAAACAGGCGATCTACGAAATCATCGGCATCGGCGACATTCTGCGCGGTGCTTCAGACCCCAACGAGACCGCGAGTGCCCAGCGCATCAAATCGCAATGGGGCTCGATCCGGGTGCAGAAGATGCAGCGGCAGATTCAGCGCATGGTGCGCGACTTGATGCGGCTGAAGGCCGAGGTCATTGCCCAGCAGTTCACGCCCGAGCAGCTCTCATCAATCACCAACGTGCAGCTGCCCACGGCTGAGCAGAAGCAGCAGGCGCAGGCGGCCGTGCAACAGGCACAGACGACCGGCCAGCCGCCGCCCCCGGAAGTCGAGCAGGCGCTGAAGTCGCCCTCGTGGGATGAGGTGATGGACGTCATGCGCTCGGACGCACTGCGCAGCTATCGGGTTGATGTCGAAACCGACTCGACTGTGGCTGAAACGGTCGAGCGCGACATGGCCGGTTTGGCTGAAGTTATTGGGGCGGTTGGTCAGGTGCTGGGTGCCGTCAATACGGGGCTGCCCGTTGAGGTAGCCAAGGAAGTGGCGCTATCCATCGTGCGGCGTGCGCGCCTGGGCAGTGCTGTCGAGGATGCGCTGGAGAATTTCGAGGCGCCGCCGCCCGCTGAGCCCGATGCTGGGCAGCAGTTGGAAGTCACGAAGCAACAGATCCTCGACCTGATCAAGAGCGAGGGCGAGAAGCAGGTGCGCGAGAAGGACGCAGTCGCCGAGCACGAGGCCGGCCTGCAGCAGTACGACCAGCAGATTCAGCAGACGCTGGGTCAGGTTGGTCAAGCGGCACAAGTGGGCGCTCAGCAGATCGCGCAGGTTGACCAGGTCGCGCAGGGTAGTCAGCAAATCCTTCAGCAGCTCGCGCCTGTTGTGCAGCAGCTCGCTCAGGCAGCAGCGAGCATGCAGCAGCAAGTCGCATCCATTGGCGAGACGATGCGCGCGGTGATCACCGCGATTCAGTCGCCGCAGGGTGGCAAGGCATGAACCGCCGCCAATTCCTCGCCTCAACCTCTGGCCTGTTTATCCCCGCCGCCATGGCTGGGCCGATCATACAGAGCGGGGCGCGGCTGTTTCCGACGCCGGGGGGCGGGGGTGGTGGATCGTTCACGCCCGACCTTCTGATCGATTTCGATGGGCTAACACCTGGGAATGCGATTGGCTCAGTGGACGAAGGGACTGGGGTAGCAGGGAAGCGCCATTCCTATTGGGGCAGGTACACGAACGGTTATGGGGCTAGAGCAGTGTCCGGGGAGGCCGCGGCTGGAAAGACGACTTGCGCAGAATACAGCATTCAAAAGAATTCCAGTGGAGGCTGGAACGGCGGCAGTCCATCCACAAACGGAGGTTTCGGTGGGGGCATCTCCACCAGCGCCGGGGTCCCGAAGGTATATGCCGGCGAAACCATGTGGTATGCGGTCCGCATGAAATTTCCTGTGGGGTTCGACTTCACTACAGATTTGGCTGGCTTCACAAAATTCCTTCGTGGTAGCCAGAGCGATCCCACTGCGACCGGTGTTGGTCGCCTGGATAATCACATTGCGTGGGGATCAGGCGGCGTCCCTAATGGCTGGACCATGTACAGCGAGCTTGGGCTGCATAACCAAGATAATTTTCTGAAGGTGTGCGACAGATGCCTGGAGGTGGATGGGCAGTACCATGATATTTGCGTCGCGATCACCCCATCTTACAGCGATATAGCCAGTCAAGTCTGGAGGCTGTGGTACGACAATCAGCTTGCGATGGAGTACCTGGGCGACAGGTACATCAACTGGTTTCAAGATGGTGAGTGGAAGACCCAGGATATTACTGTTAGCGGCGGGACCCCCAAGAAGTACCTGGGCTTCGCAGATTCGTGGCTCAGTGGCGTGTTGATATTCACGTATTGGAATGGCGGCGACCGTCCAGGTGGACACCCTCCTGACTATCCCACGCAAGATCAAAAATGCTACACCCAGTTGATGGCCTTCCATAAGACCCTCGCCACCCTCACGGGCATTGACGAGTTCGGTAACAAATTCATCAACCTGGATGACCTCGCATGATAGCCAAAAAGGTTCTCCTGGCGGCCTTACTGTGGTGTGTTGCGTCGCTGTCGTTCGCGGCAACGATTGGAAACGACGTCAGGTTTGCCAGTGGCTATACCGGCAGTTCCTCCGATGCCCATTACCTGAGTTACGCGACCAGCGAATCCAGGGTTGCCGTTGTAGGGGAGAACGTAACGGCAGTCGGGTTCTGGTTTGTCGGCAACTTTCCATCCGGTGAGCAGGTTGAAGTTGGCGTCTACCGAAAGGACACGCTGGCCGAAATTGGCAGCGCGACCGTTTCTCGAGTAATCGGCGGCGGGGATGAGCGTGCGATCGCTTCGGTCAGCTGGGCGCTCACGCCGGGCATTGAATACATCGTCGCATTTCGATTCATTAACACCGTGAATACAGCCCGCGAATTCGTTGCGTCAGGTCATGCCAAGCTGAGTGCGGCGACGGGCGCCACCCCGCTGGCCGATCCATTCGTTATCAGCACCAGCACCGGCAACCGGTACGGCGTTTTTGCCATCACTGATGCCGCAAGCGGCACCGTCTGCAACCCAATTTCCGGCCGCTGCGGTCCTGCTGCTGCTCCAATCACGCGATAGGAAATCAGTCATGAAACGTTACATCACGCTGCTCGGGTTGCTGTTTGCTGCCAGCGCATTTGCCGGCGGCTACGTGGGTGATTACGCGCCCGGTGATACGGTCGATTGCAATTTCGGCACGGTCCGTCCGAGCACGGGCGCGAGCTATACGCTGGCCGGCACCCCGGTGGTGTCGATCTACAAGGACAACGGCACGACCGAGATCACGGCCGGCGTCACGCTGACGGCCGATTTTGACGCGCGCACCGGGCTGAATCATCTGCGAGTTGTGACCACGGATGCAGCATATACGCCGGGCTCCAACTATGAGGCGGTCATCACCACGGGTACGGTAGATAGCGTATCGGTGGTCGGCCAGCCGGTGTGCAGTTTCAGCCTGCGCAAGGTCAATGCCGGCCAAGACGCGCGCGGTACGTTGAGCGGCACGCACAGTTCCACTACGGCCGATCTGGGCACCAATGCACCTGGATCCACCAGCCAGCTTGCCGGCATGACACTGGTGATCCCTGCGCGTCATTTTGCGGCAGTCATCACGTCATACGACACGGGCACGGGTGTTGCGACGTTCGCTCCGTCAACCGCGCTCACGCTGACCAACGGCGATTACTGGGAGCTGTGGCCCACGCCCTCAGGCACGATTACCGGCACGCAGACGTTCGACATTGTGGGTGATATCACTGGCAGCCTGTCGGGCTCGGTGGGCTCTGTAACGGGCAACGTGGGAGGCACGGTCAATGGGCTCACCTCGACGGCGCAGGGCAATGTGCGCACCGCATTGGGGTTGTCGTCGGCGAATCTGGATACCCAGCTGAGTGGCCTGTCGTCGGCGACCGCAGTCATTGACGGCATTGTCGATCAGCTGTTGATCGGCGTGAATATCAGCAAGATCAACGGCAAGACCCTGACCGGCGACGGGTCGGCCAATCCGTTTGATGTGGTGCCGTAATGTCCAAGGTCTGGACAGATGGCGTCTGGAAGGAGGGCCTCTGGAAGGACGGCCTATGGAGGGACGACAGCGTACCGCCCCCCGCGGGCGGTGGCGGTTTCGTCGGCGGGACTGCCGTTGACGATACCGGCGTCATCGGCACGATCTATCTGGGCGATGGCGTGCCTGTGCCGGCCGGGGCGGTCTACATCAACGGCTTCGCTCACTCACAGACTGGCCAGCGCTACGTTTGCCCCTGGCCTGCGAGCGGAGCAGTGACCCACCACGGTGGCATTGCTCGCCGGCCCGATGGCGCCATGTGCGTGCTGCTTGCGGGGGCGATTGCCTGTCATGTTGCGGGCTGGGGCATGACGGCGCGGGGCGAGGTCATCGTGTCCACAGGTACACCTGACTTGGTGCTGGGCGGCATCGGACTGAAGCAGGCCGGCGACGTCTGCGTGAGCGAGGCTGCCTGATGCCGGTATACGAGGCCGAATGCGGTGTTTGCCATCGGCGGGCCGACTATTTCGCCATCGTCGATGAGCGCAATGATCATGTGCCGAGCTGCTGCGGACAGCGGATGAATCGAATTATCAGTGGCTCATTCGTGCAGGACGATATTCAGGCGTATGTCTCGCCTACGACGGGGCGCGTGATCGGTACGCGCACAGCACGGCGTGACGACTTCAAGCGCTCAAGGTCACGCCCATGGGAAGGGTTCGATCAGGAGCGCAAGGAGGCCGCGCGACAGCGCGCCTACAAGGAGGCCAAGGACGATACGAAATTGACCGACGCCGCGCATCGAGCGTGGCACCAACTGCCGCCGCAGAAACGCGCGGCTCTCGACGGGAGCGAATAGAACATGAATCCCCGATTTCTGACCATGCGATTGCTGGCGCCTGAGGGCGACTTGGGCGGCGGTGGCGGCGAAGCCGATGCTGTAGGCGCTGCCACTTCAGAAGCTGAAGCCGGTGGCGCTGCGCCCACCCTGGAGGACACGGCGCGCGAAACCTACCGCGCCCTGATGGCTGAGGGCGGCCATGACGAAGAAACTGGCGAGGGCAGCGACCCTGCAGCAAAGCAAACCGGCAAGGCCCGCGGTGCTGATGGCCGGTTCGCGAAGCAAGCTGGCACTGAAGTTGCCGCTGCTGCAGACAAGCCCGAAGGCGCCGCCCCGGCTGCGACTGACCCAGCGGCGCAGGCCAAGCCTCACGACGCCTTTCCGAGTACCTGGCGCAAGGAATTGTCCGAAACGTGGTCAGCGTTGCCCGAGAACGTCCGCGAGCAGGTCCACCGGCGCGAACAGCAATTCCACGACGGCATTCGGCAGTACAAGGACGCCGCGGGCTTTGGCTCCACCATCGCACAGGAAATGCTGCCGTACCAGCGGATCATGCAGCAGCGAGGCGTCACGCCGCAGACCGTGGTGCGCGACATCATGGCTTCGCTCAATACCATGGTCACCGGCAATGAAGAATCAAAAGCGCAAGTCTTCTTGAAGATGGCCGACGATTACGGTATCAATATCGACACTGTGATGTCGCTGCGCCAACGTGCACCGTCACAGGCGGCTCCCGACTTCTCACCCGTTCTACAACGGGTGCAGCAGCTCGAAACCCGCATCCAGCAGGCCGACCAGCAGCGCGAACAAGAACTGCGCGACGAAGACGAGCGTACCGTCCTGGCGTTTCTCAACGACCCCAAGAACGAACACGCGCGTACCGTCGCGGAGGACATGACCGCGCTTTTGGTCAACGGCCGGGCAACCAATCTCCAGGAAGCCTACGAAAAAGCGATCTGGAGTCATCCCGAAGTGCGCGCAAAGCTCCTTGCCAAACAAGAAGCCGAGCGCCGCAAGAAGGAAGCGGAGGAAGCCGCCGCTGCCCGCAAGGCCTCCGGTGCAAATGTGCATCGCCGTGGGACACCCCCGGCACCCGCCAAGCCCGGATCAATGGAGGACACCGCCCGAGCGGCGTATCGCAAAGCAATGGGTACGCACTGAAGAACCGGGTGGCGTTCGCGGAGTAGGAATTTTCGCGGAGCAACATCATGCCGTCACCCGGCCAGTCCAGTCTCTTCAATGTCTTCACCGAAATGGTGTCGACGACTCACCGCAATCACAAGACGGAAGTCGCCGACAACATGTCGAATCACAATGCGCTGTTCCGGCGCTTGTACAAGAAGGGTCGCTATACGCGGCTCGACGGTGGCTTGTCCATCGTGCGCCCGCTGGAATACGCCGAGAACTCGACGTACCTGCGGTACAGCGGCTACGACAAGCTGAACATCCAGGCAGTGGATGTCATCACGTCTGCGGAATATCCGTGGCGGTATGTCAGCGCCAACGTGGCTGCGAACGGCGGCGAAATCCGCAACAACAAGGGCGAGAACCGCATGGTTAATCTCGTCAAGACCAAGATCAACAACTGCCGCAAGTCGATGGCTAACGGCTTGTCGCGCGACCTGTACTCGGACGGCGCGGCCACCAACCAGATCAACGGTCTGCAGGCGCTGATTGCGGACAACGGCCAGGGCACGGTTGGCGGCATCAATGCTGGCACCACACTGGGCGAGTTCTGGAAGAACGTCGTTCAGTCCGCCGCTTCGCCGCTGCAAGGTGGCGCGGGAATCACGGTGAGTGCGGCCACCATTCAATCGCTCATGCTGCCGCTGTACCTGCGGCTGACGCATGGCAGCGAGGTGCCCGATTTCATCACCCTGTCGGAGGACTACTTCACCTTCTTCGAGCAGAGCGAAACGCCGAACAAGCGCTATGCCAGCTCGGACGAGGAAGCGGATGCCGGCTTTGTGCGGATGAAGTACAAGGGCTCGGATGTGTTCTGGGATTCGGCTGCGTCTGGCATCCCGACCGCGCACGGCTACTTTGTGAACACGGACAACCTGGAGTTGTGCGTGCACGAGGATGCCGACATGGAGCTGATGGAAGAGCTTCGGTCCGTCGATCAGGACGCCATCATCATTCCGATGATCTTCCAGGGCAATCTGGCCTGTTCCAACCGCCGCAACCAGGGCGTCATGAAGGCTTGAAGCCCAGGAGAGTGACATGTCATTTCGAATCGTAGACAGCATCATCGGCTCTCAGGGCATCCATGAGACCGACACGGTGCAGCATCATCCGCTCGGCCAGGTCGTCAGCGCGGTGGACCCCGTGTACGGCGCAGGCGAGTTCATCTACCTGAAGGGCGCAGCCAATACCGCGATTGGTTCGGTGGCGCTGTATGCCCCCGACGACTGGTCCACGTCGCTGCTAGTGGCGAACGATATTGGTTCAGTCAGCTTTGCGATGGCGGCAAACGTCGCCGATCAATACGGCTGGTACCAGATCAAGGGTAAGGCAGTTGCGAAGGCCGGCACGGTGGTTGACGGCGCGCTCGTGTATGCGACCGCAACTCCGGGCCAGCTCGACGATGCCGTGGTGGCCGGTGATCGCGTGAAGAACGCGAAATTCGCCTCTGCCGATGGCACGCCTTCCGCCGGCCTGGCTGAGATCGAGATTGACCGCCCGTTCGTTGACGACGGTTCCGCGGCGTAACTCGTCCCATGGGGTAGGCAGGGACGCCTCCCCACCCCCTTTGCAGGGACGCGCGGAATGAGTACCCCATATGTCCCTACGTGAAGCAACACAACAGGCGCGCCCTCCGTTTGTGGAGTTCGAGGAACGCGCGGTAGAAGATCGCGCCGAAACGATTGCGCAAGGCGGCCTGGTCATGAAGTCGGTGGACTTCGCCATCCTGCATCCCCTGGGCTCCAAGGACACGGTCGAGAAAGTCGCCACCGAATGGCTCGACTACATCGATCGTCAATCTCAGCGCGGAGACTACTCACGAGAATGGGCGAAGTTCTTTCGCGAGCAGTACAATGACTGGAAGGAGGGCGCAGACCCCGACAAGGTCATCGGACTGCATGTGCGCAACTGGGCGGCGATTTCACGCGCAACAGCGGAAACGCTCATTGGTGCAGGCATTCGCTCGGTGGAGGATTTGGCGGCAGCACCCGAGCAGGCGTTGCAGCGAATCGGCATGGGTGCTCGGGATCTGAAGCGGCGAGCACAGGCTTATCTCGATTCGGCAGAAGCCGGCAAGGGCGCGGAGGAACTCGCGCTGTTGCGCGATGAGAATGTGAACCTCAAGGCCGAAGTCGCGGAACTGCGGGGCAGGATCGATCAGCTGACTGCAGCCATCGAACGGCAGCAGCCGACCGATCAGGCCGAGAAGCCGCGGCGTCGCTCCGCAGCGTAGCCTCCCATGAACGCGCTTGAGATTGTCCGCGCGGCCTGCCAGAACATCGGATTGCCGCAACCCAATACTGTCACCGGGTCGAGCGATACCTCGATCCGGCAGCTGTTGGGTCTGCTGAATTCGGAAGGCCGGCAGCTTTCCGTGCGTTACGACTGGGAGGTTCTCGTCCGTGAGAAAACCTTCCCATCGGCGGCAGCTGAGGACCAGGGGTCGCTCACGGACATCATCGGCGCACCGAACGCCTATCGGCACATCCTCAACGATACGCTGTGGAATCGATCCACGAATCAGCCAATCTACGGTCCGAAAAGTTCGGTGGATTGGCAGGTAGCGAAGACGCTTGGCCGCACGGGCCCGTACACTGAGTATCGAATCCGCGGCAGTCATCTGTTGCTATTACCGGCTCCGGGCGCGGGTGAGGAAATCGCATTCGAGTATGTGACTCGGAACTGGTGCACGTCCGACGACGGACAGGAGCAGCGCAGCGCGATCACGAAGGATGAGGACGAGGTGGTCCTCGACGCCGAAATCATGATCGCGGGATTGGATTGGCGATGGCGGAAAGCCAAGGGACTGAGCTACGCAGAGGAATTCAATTCCTACGAACGCTTGGTCGCCGTGGCCATGGACCGCGACGGCACCAAGCGCGCGCTGTCTCTGGCTGCCGGTACGCCGACGCGCGAGCGGCGCTTTGCCGTGTCACCTGGTAGCTGGCCGCTGTGAGAACGCCAGCCGGGGGCGGTTCCGGGCGTAAGCGGGTCGCGATAGCGAGGACCAAGCCAGCGCCGGTTCGCGGCTGGAACGCGCACGATTCGATTGCCTCGATGCACGAGGCAGACGCGGTCATTCTGGACAACTGGTTTCCGCAGGCCTCGGACATCATGCTGCGCAAGGGATCAGCGGCGCATGTTACCGACATCGGTAGTGGTGCTGAGGTGCAAACGCTCGCGGCATATCGGCCCGAGTCCGGCAACCAGAAACTATTTGGCTGGGCCGGAGACTCCCTTTACGACGTATCGAGCGCGGGAACGGTCGGCTCGGCGCTGGTCGGTAGTCTGACGCATGCGCGCTGGCAGCATGTAAATTTCACCGCGAGCGGCGGTGGTCACGAGCTGCTGTGCGTGAATGGCGCTGATGACATGCTGCGCTATGACGGGTCGTCCTGGACCACCATCGACGCTGGTACCAGTCCCGCGATCACTAGCGTGGCGACAAATACCCTGGTTGGCATCCATGTACATAAGGAGCGCGTTTGGTACATCCCGGCGAATTCGCTCGATGTTTGGTATTCGGATGCGGGGGCGTTCGCTGGGGCGCTCACTAAGTTTCCGCTGGGCTCCGTGTTCAAGAAGGGCGGCTACCTGATGGCCATGGGCACCTGGACGCTCGATGGCGGCGACGGATCAGACGACCTGGCGGTATTCGTGACGAGCGAGGGCGAGGTGGCCGTCTATGCCGGCACAGACCCCGCATCGTCCTCGACGTGGGCCAAAGTCGGGCTTTACACCATTGGTACGCCCATTGGTCGGCGCTGCCTGGAGCAACTGGGCGGTGATCTGCTGATTATCACGACGGACGGTGTCATCCCCTGTTCACGTCTGGCGAAGGCGAAAGAGGATCGGACGGTTGCCATCACGGATGCGATTCAAACTGCCATGGCGACTGCCGTGCAATTGTACGGATCGACGTTTGGCTGGGAGGCCACGCTGTTCCCGGCCGGCACCATGCTGTTGGTCAATGTGCCAGTTGCCTCCGGTCTGCAGCAGCAGTTCGTCATGAACACCGTGACGAAGCGCTGGTGCCGGTTCCGCCCGATGGGCGCAAACCCTGGCTGGCCGGCCAACTGCTTCGAGGTGTTCAACGGTCAGCTGTATTTTGGCGCGAAGGGCGCTGTCTGCAAAGCCTGGACCGGCACCGCGGACCTTGGGCTTGCCATTGAGTCGGAGGTGCTGTGCGCATTCAGCGCGTTCAGTAACTCCAATGTGACCAAGCATTTCACGATGGTGCGACCCATCATCGGATGGGACTCGAACCCCGCAGAAATATTGATTGGCGTCGATGTTGATTTCATTTCCACCGCGCCCACTGGAGCCGTAACGCTTCCACAGTCAACCGGCGCGCAATGGGATGCTGGGACGTGGGATCAGTCGCAGTGGGGCGGCGAAATTCAACTGCTCAAGGATTGGTATGGCGCCGAGGGCATCGGGTTTACCGGTGCCTTCCACATGACCATCAAGAGCAGCAAATCCAACGTGCATCTGTCTGCGATCTCCTATGTCTTCGAACCGGGCGAGATATGAACCTGAATGCCCTGGTCGGGGCGGACGATGATGTTGGTACTTGGATATTCGCGCGCACTCGGGGGCAATGGGTCAAGGGACAGGGCGCGGCAATAGGCTTCACCTGTGGAGAATCACTTGTTGCGGGCGTAGCCTACACGATGTACAACGGCGCTAACGTCTGGGCGGCAATCGCCGTTGACCCTGCATTCCAGCGTCGCTGGGCAACCCGGCACGCGCTACGGGTCATCTTCGATTATCCCTTCAGACAGCTTGGGTGCCAGCGTATCTCCGCGCTGGTGTACGAGGCCAACACGGTCTCGCAACGCTTTCTGACGCGCCTGGGCTTTCACCGCGAGGCCACCCTCGCTCACGCAGCACCGGACGGCGACATGTTCGTCTACGCGCTGCACGCGAAGGACTGTCAGTGGCTAAGGTGAAATCATGAGTGGTGGTGGCAGCCCGCCTCCGGCCCCCGATTACGTCGGGGCCGCGCGCGAACAAGGGCGCTTGAACCTGGAGGCGCTGCGCGCTGGAGCGGCGCTGAATCGCGTCAACGAGCGAAACCCGTTCGGATCCACGACCTACAAAGATCTCGGCGGTGATCGCTGGGAGCAAACTACCGAACTGTCTCCTGAGCAGCAGGCCATATTCGACCTGCAGCAGCAGAACCAGACCAACATGGGATCGGCCGCAGCTGGCCGGCTGGGCCAGGTCGCAAACCAAGGCGCGTTCAACCTCAATGGCCTGCCGTCACAGGTCACTGGCGTCCAGGAATCGAATGTTGGTGGTATTCCAGTCGAGCAGCGCGATATTGCCGGCGCTCGCCAGCGCGCTGAGGACGCGACCTATGGTGCAGCGACGCGAATGCTCGACCCTCAGTTCCAGCAGCAGGGGGAAGCAACACGCACGCGCCTGCTCAACCAGGGCCTGCGGGAAGGCAGCGAGGCTTGGAACAATGAAATGGCCGCCCTCGATCGAACCAAGCAGGCCGCTTACGGCGATGCGCGAGACCGGGCCATTCAAGCCGGCGGCAGCGAGGCGTCACGCATGCTCTCAGATGCGCTGCGCGTGCGTCAGAGCGACATGGACCGCGCCGGACAGCAGTTCGGCGAGCGAATCACCAACGCCGAATTGACAAACCAGGGCCGCGCCACGGGCATCAATGAGCGGCTGACGGAGCGCAACATTCCGATGCAGGAATTCTTGCAGCTGTATGGCGGCGGCGGTGCGGGTCAGGGGATGAACTCAGGGGCCGCGGCAAACGTTGGCAGCCCAGCACCCGTTGACTACATGGGGGCGATCAACAACCAGTATGGCGCCCAGACCGACATGTACAACTATCGACAGCAGCGCAACGCGCAGAATACGCAGACCGGAATCAGCCTGGCGAGCATTGCCGCGATGATGGCGATGAGTTCTGACCGTCGAGCGAAGGAGAGCATAGCGCGTGTCGGAATTCTGCCGAACGGCATCCCGACCTATCGGTATCGCTACAAGGGCGAGTCGCAAGAGCGGCTGGGCGTCATGTCGGATGACGTGCGTCAGATCAGGCCGGATGCCGTCACTGTTGGCGATGACGGTTATGACCGGGTGAACTATGCGGCCATCGGCGCTGAGCATTTGCTGGAGGCAGTGTAATGCCCACCTACGACCAGCAAACTCGGCAGATCGATCGCCGCCGCCAGATCGCACAGATGCTCATGCAGCAGGCCAACACGCAGCCGCAGCAGCAGGGCGGGAGGTTCTACGTCGGCCCAACACCGTTTTCGGCGCTTGGTCGGCTCGCGGCGGGCATTGGCGGCGCCTATGCGGAACACAAGGCCGACCAGGACCAGACGGCGGCCGACGACGCGGAGCGCAAGCGACTGACCGATGCGCTGGGCCAGATGCGGGGTGGCGGCGCGCAGCCGCAGCAACAAGGGCCGGCCTCGGCATCGCCTTCCGGCCTGGTCGACACCGGTGATCCCGCCGCGCGTGAGCGTGCCGCGGCTCAGCTGATGGAAGGACTGCCACTCGATCAGTACCGGCAGATCGTGGGCGGGCAGGCGCTTCGGTCGTTGTTTCCGCCTGCCCAGAAGCCCCAGGAAGGATTTACGCTCAAGCCTGGCGAGCAGCGTTTCACCGCAGACGGTAAGCCCGTCGCTTCGCTTCCGGCAGCGGAACGGGCTGGCGCGCAAATTGGGAACATAAACCCTTCCGACTTCACGACTGAATCGCTCGCGCGTTACATGCAAAGCGGGAACATCGGCGACCTGCAGCGCGTCGCGCCGAAGCCTGAGAAGGCGCCGGCAACGTGGGTATCGTTGACGCCAGAGGAAATAGTGACAGCCGGACTGCCGGCCGGCACGGCGGCGCAGAGGAACCCGCAGACTGGCGAGATCAGCGTGATCTCCAAGCGCGACAACACCGGCGTGCTGAGTCAGAGGGACGCGACCACGGCGCGGATGAAGCTGAATACGGTTGCACTTGCGCGTCAGCAGCTCGCCAAGGTGAAGGAAGCCTTCGAGCAGGGTCGTCAGGGCATCAACGCTTTTGGTCCTGGACAAGGAATGCTGCCGACCCAAGCCGGAAAGCTGTTCGACGGGCGCGTCGATCAGATGCGCAGCACGTTGACCGCACTCACTCGTGTGCCGGGCGTTGGCTCGATGTCCGACTATGAAACAAAGCTCGATCAGTCGAAATTTCCGTCGCGCTCGGACTACGAGACCACGACGGCCGACAAGATCCAGGGCCTGGAGGACATGCTGGCGCTGATTGAGAACGGCTATACGAATTTGCTCGGAGCCGGAACTGCTCAGTCTTCGCCGCCTGCAGCGCCGGACGGCGCGCCCGCCATAGGCGCCGAGGAAGGCGGCTATCGTTTCAAGGGCGGTGACCCCGCGGATCCTAATAGCTGGGAGCCGGTTCAGTGAGCGGCCCCTGGGCAAGGTATGCGCAGCAGGGCGATCTGCACGATGCTGGAAACAGCAACGATGCTAAGCCCTGGGAGAAGTACGCCACGAACGAGCGTGCGGAGCAGCAGGCGCCCAACTTTCTCGATCAGGTGAAGCGCCAGTTTGGTCTTACCGCCAGGCTGCCCATCGACGCCCTGACGGCACTACCTTTGCTGGCGGCAAATGCCGGCGTCGCCACTCGCAATGCGATCGCTGGTGAAGATTACGAACTGCCGTCGCAGATGTACGAGCAGGCAATGTCTCGTGTGTTTCCGACTCCGGAGTCAGGAATCGAGAAGGGCGTGAACATCGTTGGGAGCGCCATCGCCGGTTCGCGTCTGCCCGTGCCCCAGATCAAGGGTGCGCCAGCGTCGTTAACTGTGCCAGTACGTAGCCCGGCCGCATCGACGGCAAGCTCATCAAGCGCGGCGGATGCGCAGGCCGCTGCGCGCCTGTCACCCGGCCAAGCGACAGCCGGAGCCGAGGCGCGTGTGGCTCCAGAGATACGCACCACCGGCGGCGGCTCCACGTTCGGCAGCGTCGGTGCCGACGAGTCCGCCGGCCTGACGCCGACTATGCAGCGCATTGCGGACCGTGGGCGAGAACTCGGCATGCGGTTGACGCCTGGGCAGGCTACGGGATCAAGGGCCCTTCAGCAGTTTGAAGCCAAACTTGAGTCCCAGCCGATGACGTCTGGGCCCTTCAATGCACTGAAGGCCAACAACGCGTCTGTGCTCAATAGGAGCGCGGCCGAGGCTATCGGTGAGTCCGCGGATGTGGTCGATGCTGGCGTGCTCGCGCGTGCCGCGGATCGCATTGGCAATGTCTTTCAGGATGTTGCTGACGACGTACCGCGTACGATCGAGCCACGTCAGTTCCTGCAGTTCTATGCTGGACTCAAGGACGACATGCGCGGACTCGTGCAAGGGCTCGACAGCCATCCACTCGTCGAAGATGTCGTTCGATTCGCTCAGGAAGGCACCGCAGACGGTCGGCAGCTCAGTTCGCTGAGCAGCAAGCTCGGAAAGGCTGCCTACAAGAGCATGACGACGCCGAGCGGAGACCGAGATCTCGGCATTGCTCTGTATCGGGTCAAGGACTACGTGGACGATCTGCTTGGGCAAGGGCTGTCGCCTGAGAGGGCTGCTGCGCTGGGTACCGCGCGCCAACAATACCGCAATTTGATGCTGCTCACACAGCGCGTCGGCGTTGTAAACCCAGCCAAAGGCGATGTGAGCGGCCGTTCGCTCGCCAATTTGCTGCAGTCGAAGGATCGGCGCGGCTACATGTTCGGAGAGAACGAATCGCCGATGTACGACGCGGCGCGCTTCTCTCAGGCATTCGCGCCGATTGTCGGTGACTCCGGTACAGCAACACGCATGCCGCTGCAAAGCGCGACAGACTTGGTCGCACGGATTCCCATGAGTCTCGCCAGTCGCGCCTACACGAGCACTCCTGCGGTGGACCTCGCCGTGCGTGCACAGGCCGGGGCGCGCGCAGCGTCCCGCGCCGGCGATCGCCTGGGTCAAGCGATTACCAGAACAGCCGCAGGACAGAGCACTGCATCCGGCTCAGCTACTGGCACCGGCGGCACGGTGCGTAACGAAACTCGCGAAGCCGCTCGTCGCCGGGCATTGGCCGCTGCCCTTGCGCGGCAAGGGATTATCTTGGAGACGGGAACATGAAATCCTACATCAAGTCCAGCATGGCCGCACTCGCGGTTGCGGCCATTGGCATCACCTGGGCCAGCCGGGACGGCTCGGGCACCTACAGCCTGCCGGCCGGCAACCCCGTCGTCACCGGCACCACCATCGATTCGACCTGGGCGAATACGACCCTGTCTGATATCGCTACAGCGCTCACCAACAGCCTTTCCAAGGACGGACAGACGGTCCCGAGCGCCAACTTGCCGATGGGCGGGTTCAAGCACACGAACGTGGCCAACGCGACCTCGGGTAACCAGTACGCCGCGGCCGGGCAAGTCCAGAACTTCTCAATGCAGACGCTGACGAGCGTTTCGGGCACCGATACCTACGTGGGTAGCCTGGTGCCGTCAATCTCGTCCTACACCACCGGCATGCCTATCTCATTCGTGCCGACGAACAGCAATACTGGTGCGGCGACGCTATCGGTGAACGGCCTCACGGCCCGCGCCATCGTCAAGCGCAACGGCACGGCACTGGTTGCCAATGACCTGGTGGCCGGTATCCCGGCATTTCTGGTGGCCTCTGGCACGCAGTTCGTGTTGGTGAATCCACTCACAGAAATGACGGCAGCCCAGATCCTGTCGCTGCTGCTGACCGTGGATGGTTCCGGCAGCGGTCTCGACGCTGATCTGCTCGACGGCCAGAGTTCGGCATACTACCTCAGCGCGAGCAATCTCAATGCAGGCTCGATCCCCAGCGCTCGGGTGCCTCAAGCGGCGGTCACCCAGCATCAAGCAGCCCTGGCGATTGCCGCGTCTCAGCTCACCGGGAATATGCCAGACGCACGGATCGTGCAATCCAACGTAACCCAACACATGGGGGCCGGCTACGCCAGGAACATCACCGGCAAGGTCGGGACCACCAAGCAGCTCCTTCCTAATTCCTCGTGCCCGCCATCCGTGAGCGGCGAGGACGGCCGAATCACCTACTGCTACTGACATGTGCAAGTTGCTCACAGCCCTGGTCGCATGCGTCGTTTGCCTGGCGGCACACGGTCAGCAGACCATCGTCGAGAGTTCCGGCGTCAACCGCCCCACGGTTCGGCTGTTCATCGAAAGCGGCGGGGCGAACCTCGACATCAAGCGTACATATATAGAGAGCGCTGGCGTTCAGCGGCTTGTCTTCAGTGCGTTCTCGGTCAGCGTAGACGACAGCACGGGCACTGGCGCATGCGTGACGCCGTCGGCGGGCTCATGCACGGCATTTGTCCCGTCCATCACCTGCACCGGTAATAACCCGGTGGGCTCGGTCACCTACGCATGGACCTATGTGAGCGGCACGAACGCGACGATTGCATCGCCGTCATCCGCTTCGACGACATTCAGTCGATCTGCTCCAGCCTCTGGCGGTGCTGGGTCCGTTTATGTAGGCACGTTTCGATGCACCGCGACCGACGCGGGGTCGGGGCTGTCTGACTCAGTTGATATCACCCTCACCACCACTCACGTCGTAGGATTTTAGCCATGCAAATCTTTTTCGGCATCGTCACCGCGCTTGCATTCGCCGGCATGATTTATTGGTTGGTTCGGCGCAGTAAAAAGGTGAAACCGGGCGGCACAGGCTCCGGCAATGGCTTTGGCAGCGGTCTGAAGTAGGAGATCGATCATGAACAGCACGTTGGCGATAATCGTTGGCACCGTCATTCTCGTGGGGCTGGTGCTGTGGGCCATTCGTCGTAATGATGACGACGACGGGTATGGCGGCGGCAGAAAGCCCAGCGGCCCGAAGCGGCCTCGTTAGGGGAGCATGCGATGCACGCTTACGAGCATCTATCCGCACCGTTCAAAAGCGTACTGGACGGCATGTCAATAGGAACCATCGTGGCAACATTTTTGGGCTGGCTTCCTCACGTTGCCACGGTCCTCTCGGTCATCTGGGTTGCGATCCGCATCTACGAGACCGACACCGTGCAGCGGTTGCTGGGGCGGAAATGACTCTACGCGAACAGCGCTGTCTGTTCACCCGGCTGGTCTGCGAATTCGGCCTATGGGTATTCACGCAGCCGGGTTACGAGGTTGCGTTCGGCGAGACCAAGCGAAGCCCGCAGCAGGCGAAGGCTAATGCGGAAGCCGGCAAGGGCATCAAGAATTCGCTGCATCTACTCGGGCTCGCGGTGGACTTCGACCTGTACATCGACGGCAAGTATCAGACACGCAGCGAAGCGCATGCACCGCTCGGTGAGAAATGGAAGTCCATGCACGAGCTTGCGCGATGGGGCGGTGACTTCCGCAAACCGGATGGCAATCACTATTCGCTGGAAAGAGGTGGAGTGAAATGAAATACTTGAGCCGAAAATTCATCCTTGCATTGCTGTTCACGATCACCGGCTGCGGTGTATTTGCGTTCTCCGCGAAACTCACGGGCGGCGAATTCGTGACGCTGGTCGGCGTGATCCTGGGTGCGTTCACTGCCGGCGATGTCGCGTTGAATCATATCTATCGCGGCAAGAGCCCGGACGACACCAATGCTGGGCAGCAGTAGCCTATGGCTCGCCATCCTTGGAGCCGTGATCGCCGTCGCAGCCGGCAGCTATTTCCTCGGCCGGCACCAGGAAGCGAACGCCAACGCGGCAGCGATGCTGAAAGAGACCCAGCGCGCACAGGCGGCAGAATCCCAGCTACGCCACAAAACCCTGGAGATCGACGCCAATGACAATGTGCAACGGCAGGCGCTGGATCAGCGCCTCATCGTCAATCTGTCTCGTCCTCAGCCTATCCGCCTGTGTGAGCAAGCCCCAGCTGCGCCCGCAAATCCCGCCCCCACCACCAGCGGCGATGCAGCCGTGGAGCCAGGACATGTATTGTCGCCTGGGCGAGATATTACAGCGCCCCTCCATGTGTACGGCCGCGACTGCGAGCGCATCCGGCAGCAACTGACGGCGCTGCAGCGATGGGCGGTAGAGGTCACGCGATAGGCTCCAGCCCGTGCTCGACAGCTGCGCACGCGAGCAGCAGGGTGCGCGACGGTTTGCGCGGCTCGCCGGCGAACGAGGCGCCGCGCTCCTGCTCCTGGTACGCGCTCAGGCTCATGCCGAGGGCTGTAGCTGCGGCACGCTGGGTCAGGCCAATGCGAGCGCGCCAAGCGGCCAGCGCGGTATCGGCGGTGACGATGGGGTGGCGGACGGGACGCATCATTCGATCACAGTGATAGCGCAGCCCGGCAGGCAGAGCCACGTCGTGCCATGCTCGTCCCGCATTTCAACACTCGTGTATCCCAGCCTGGCGGCCAGCTTTCCGCGCAGCCGCTGCAACTCCCATCCATCCTCCCCGTCATCTGATTCGCATCCGACGCTCATGATCGCGTCTGCGCGCGATTCATCGCCGTCACACAGTTCGAGCGCGGTTTCATACGCGCCCTCGATTTCGTAGTTGAGAGCGTAGTTGCTGAGCGGTCGCGGGGACTCAATGACGTGCAGGACGTCGCCATGACTGCGAGCAGCGGATTCATTCGACGTTGCGAAAATTCCGCCGAACAATCCCGCGTCGGTGATTTCGCTGATGATGTTGAGACTGCCGTGGAACATTGATGTGCTACTCCGGCTCCAGCGACTCAGCGACCGATTGCCCACGGTGCCGACGCGACAGATCGCGAGCGGCATGCGCCAGGCCGTTTATGGCGCGCGTGAGTCGCTGTCGCTCCCTGGCGTCCTGCGGGTCGGCGTAGTGATCGATCTGATCCAGCAGGGCACGAGCGCGCCGCGCTGAGGCTCGGATGGATACCGGGCTCAGCGGGCGGGATGATTGGCGGGGGAACTGGGGCATTACGCCGCGCCGCCCTCGATCTCAAACCAGCGAGCCTCCGCGCGCTCCAGGATGTCGTTTCCGCCCAGCCTGGCGGCCGTCTCACCGTAAGACTCGCCGCGCGCCAACTCGTCCTGGCCGATGGACGCCAGATACGCCTCGACAGCGGCGCTCAGCTCGTTGGTGTTCGTCGCAGCGTTGATTTTTTCGATGATGCTCATTGTCGTTTCTCCTAGCCCTACTCGCCGGGCCGGTGGCGCTGGTCGGTAGTGACCATGGACGTACTGTATCCCGACTCTGCCACCGAGTCAATACTGTTAATATATCCAGTATCCGGGTACAGTCCGCTCATGAACGGCCCCTGCTGGCACTGTCGGTATTTCGGCCCCTGGCGGGTCGGCTACTACACGATGGGCCGAGAGCCGTATCACTGGGCGGCATGCCTGCGGCCAGGCGGTGTGATGAGTGCGCAGCCACAGTTCGGGTGCGCCTATTTTCAGCGTGAGCCCGGGGCGGACGATGAGCGCAACCTGGCAACGCCGGACGGTAAGCGGATGCAGCCGGGGTCGATATTGGAGCCGGGTTGAGTATGTGCTTTTCGATAGCACATAAAACTGTAACTTATTGAATAATAGATTAAATATTCGCCCTTTCACGGCGGTAACAAGGGTTCGAATCCCTTTGGGGACGCCATTTAAATCAAGCACTTAGACGTCTGCTTAGGGCGCGTTGCTGGTATGACGGGTTTCATTCCTGAGGAATCCGGCCTACTTTTTGACCCGTAAGCCTTGCCTGGCTCTCTGGCGCTGCTAAAATGTCGATTACCCGCTGCGACCCGCTAATTTATGTGGTCGCGGCGGCCTAATAAGGGCTCCTGCGGGAGCCCTTCTATCTTCAAGGGACGGGAACGCGATGGAACGTGTGGCTGTATTTGTCGACGCCGGTTATCTCTTCGCCCAAGGATCGGCGGCAATCGCTGGAAGCAAGAAAGCCCGTACCCAGATCGTTCTTTCCGATGCTGCGGTTCTCGAAGAACACCCAGGTTCAGCCGCGCGTAGCTGAGCGAAGCGAGGCGTAGTACGTTGGCTGGAGCCTGTTATTAGGCCCCAAGCCCATTGACCCGGAACGTGTGCAACACCTCATAGGCGATTTGACGGACGCTATGAAGCTCAACGTTGCCGAGTGCTCGTTCCCGACCCTGTCCATCAGATGTTTGCCAGCCCAAGCTGTTGCCGCGGGTGAGTGACGCATACGATGGGTCCAGCTTTTCATCGACGTGAGCGCCGCCATCTTTATTGGCTAGGGCTAGCGTCAAGTCGCGCCTTGAAAAGACACCGCCTTTTTTGTCGTTAATAACGTGCTCGCCCCACCACTCGTCAAACGCGCAAGGAGGGCGCTTGTAGAGGCTCGGTGGTCCCTCATCCAGCGGTGCCCAGTAAGACGCCCCGCTTGACCCGAGGCGAAAGCCGACCAAGCCAAGGTGGCCCGCCAAATTTCCGGGCCTATCGATGCATGCCGTGGTTGAGAACATGGTGGTGCTCTTCGCCCCGAGCAGGGTGAGCAGCGACTTTGAGGCAGTCGTATCGTGAACCAGCACCCGGATCGTTGTTGCAAGTCGTTTGGCTTCGCCGAGGAATCCGGCATCGAATGATGCGCACGATGCGTTCAGGAACCCGATGCAATCGATCAAGTGGGTCTTAAGTTCGTCGCTGGTCTGGGGCACTTTGCTCATCTGGTCGACCTCTTTGTGTTTAGCCTAGCTAAGATTGGTGGGCGGTTAGGGCGCGGCCGCCAAGAGTTTGACCGCTGCGGTGCGTCAAGCGTGTTTGGTCACCTTGTCGCCTTTTTCCTACATGATATTTTTCCCTTCTTATTCAATATGTTGAAATTTTAATTTCACATAAGATAGGGGAATATGTAGGTGAACACCGACAGAAAGGTCGGACGACCAGCTCTGTCGATAGGGGTTTGTTCTTATTCAAGTCATTGAATTTATTTGCCTATGGAAGGGATGGCACGGTTCTTGAAGAAAAAGACGCTCAAGTGCGCCCCTGGCCGCACCGGAGCGCCATGTCAATTCTCAACGCCTCAGTTCTATTGAAAGTTGCAGCCGTCGCGATGGCCATTGTCCTTACGGGCTGTGGCGGTGATGAGGGCGGGGCGGAATCTCAGCCGAAGACTCAACCGAGTACGGACGCGCCATCCAGCAAGACTGCGCCGACCATTCAGGGCACGCCCAGGAGCGCCGTGCTGGCGGGGCGGGCTTACAGCTTCCAGCCGGTGGCCAACGATCCCGACGACGATGACTTACGCTTCAGTGGCAGCAACCTACCGGAGTGGGCCTCGCTGGATCGAACCACGGGGCGGCTGGTGGGAACGCCCGAAGTCGACCAGGTGGGGACGTACACTGGCATCACGATTTCAGTGACGGATGGCTCGACGACGGTCCACTTGGAGCCTTTCACCATCGATGTGGTGGCCAGCGCCGCGGGTAGCGCGACCATGTCCTGGATGCCGCCGACCGAGAACAACGATGGCAGTGCATTGACGGATCTGGCCGGCTATCAGATTGCCTACGGCCCCGATGCCGACGATTTGAGCTCGACCGTGACGATCCGGGATCCCTCGATCAACACCTATGTGATCGAGAACCTGACCCCGGGCGACTGGTACTTCGCAGTGGCCGCAGTGAACTCCAAGGGGGTCAGCAGCGACCTGTCGGCGATCGGCTCCAAGACCATTCCCTAGCTTAGTCCTCGAGCTGCGATTGGCTGTAGTTCTCCAGCCCGATGCGTTCGATCAGTGCCAGTTGGGTTTCGAGCCAGTCGATGTGCTCTTCCTCCGACTCCAGGATGCTCGCGCAGAGCTCGCGGGAAACATAGTCGCCGGCCGCTTCGCAATCCGCGATGGCGCTGCGCAGGTCGGGATGCGCCTGCATTTCCAGCTTCAGATCGCATTCCAGGGCTTCCTTGACGTTCTCGCCGATCATCAGCTTGCCCAGGTCCTGCAGGTTGGGCAGGCCGTCCAGGAACAGGATGCGCTCGATCAGTTGATCGGCATGCTTCATTTCGTCGATCGATTCCTTGCGCGTGTGCGCGCCGAGCCCTTTCAGGCCCCAGTTGTCGAACATACGGGCATGCAGGAAGTACTGGTTGATGGCGGTCAACTCGTTTTTCAGGATGATGTTGAGGTGCCGCAGGACGGTTGGGTTACCTTGCATCGTCGAACTCCCTTGGCCGGCATGGCGGCGAAAAACCAGAATCTTGGCGATCCCTTGATCAATAGGCAACCCGGCCCTTGGAGAGCCTGGGTAATATAACTATGGGTCGAGTTGAATGGGCCCGGGGAGCCGAAGGGGGCAGGGCCTAAGCGGCGATGGGCCGCTGCGCGGATTCCTTCTGGCCATCGATGACGTCGCGGGCGGTCTGCTCGCAGCGCCCGCAGCAGTTGGCCACTGGAAGATAGGCTTGCACTTCGCCAAGCGAACCGGCGCCACGATCCACGACTTCCCGGATCTGGCGGTCGCTGATGCCGTTGCACAAACAGACGTACATGGTGTTCAGTTGCAACCTACGGTTGGTTGGATGGCATAATCTAAATACAAATGCGAATGATTGTCAATCAGTTGTGGGCTCTAGGCATTTGGCCTTGAAACTGGCAGGGTGCTGCGCTGCACATTTAACAGTAATAGGGCTGTGAAGCCTTTCACGGGCGTTGTTCCGGCATGCCGTTAGACTGCCGACTCAAATTCCCAGGCCCGAGATTTGCAAAGGCAGCCGATTCACAGTGGCAATAAGAATCTTTCAGCACTACTGGCATTTGCCGCTCGCTTTGTTGGCCACGGTCGAGGCGTCGATTTTCCTGCTGGCACCCTATGTAGCCGTGGGGCTCGGCCTGGATTTGATGCTGCTGGAGGAAGGGCGGTTCAGCACCGTATTGCCGGCTTCCCTGGTGTTTACCGGCGTCATGCTCATCTGCATGACCGCGATGGGGCTCTACAATGCCCGCCAGCGCTCGCGCCTGCTGGGGCTGGTGGCCCGGGTGGCTGCCAGCGCCGTGGCCGCCACCTTGGCCGTGGCCATCATTTTCTACCTGTTCCCCTCCTTGCAGATCGGGCGTGCCGCCTTGCTGTCGGCGGCCCTGCTGGCCTTCATCGGCTCGGCCGCGGTGCGCTTCGTCTTCGACCGGGTGGTCGACGAGGAAATCTTCAAACGCCGTGTGCTGGTCTACGGGGTCGGCAAGCGGGCCCAGAGCATTGCGCGGCTGCGGCGGCGTTCCGACCGTCGGGGTTTTGCCGCCGTCGGCTACATAGCCGCGGAAGGCGACGATCCCGATGGGGTGCCGCAAGCCGAAATATTGCGTACCAGCGAGTCGTTGCTGGAATTATGCAAGCGGTATCGGGTGGATGAGATCGTGGTGGCGATGGATGACCGGCGCCGCCAGTTCCCGATGGAGCAATTGCTCGAGTGCCGGCTGGATGGGGTGGAGATCGTGGAGCTGGTGAGCTTCCTGGAGCGCGAGACAGGCAAGGTGCGCCTGGACGTGCTCAATCCGAGCTGGATGATTTTCTCTGAAGGGTTTCGCCAGGGGCGGGTGCACAGCACCCTGGAACGATGCTTCGATGTCCTGGCCAGCGTGGCCCTGCTGGTGGTGGCGTTGCCATTCATGGTGCTGACGGCATTGGCCATCAAACTCACCGAGGGACCGCGCGCCAGCATATTCTATGGACAGGTCCGGGTGGGGCAATACGGCAGGCCGTTCCGGCTGCTGAAGTTTCGCAGCATGCGGGAAGATGCCGAGCGCGACGGTAAGCCGCAATGGGCTCAGAAGAACGACAGCAGGGTGACTCCCGTCGGCTCCTTCATACGCCTGACGCGCATCGATGAGCTGCCGCAGATCCTGAACGTGCTGCGCGGCGAGATGAGCTTCGTCGGGCCACGTCCGGAGCGTCCCGAATTCGTGGCCGAATTGAATGAAACCATCCCGTATTATCGGGAACGCCATTCGATCAAGCCGGGTATCACCGGCTGGGCGCAGCTGTGTTATCCCTATGGCTCGTCGCAGACCGATGCGGTCGAGAAGCTGCAGTACGACCTGTTCTATGTGAAAAACCACAGTTTGCTGTTCTACTTGGCGATCATTCTGCAAACGGTCGAAGTCATCGTGTGGGGCAAGGGCGCACGCTAGTCGACGACAACAATGAACACGCTGGGATTCGTGGGTTACGGCGCCGCGGCGCTCGGCTTCATTTTCCTGACGGTGCTGCTGGCCACCAGTTGGCGCGGCAAGCGGGTTGGCGCCCGCTTGATTCTGGCCGGCGCAGTCACGGCGGTCTGGGCGTTGCTGCTGGCGATGCAAGGTCACACCGGGCACATGCCGCTGGCCCTGGTTTACCTGGTCGAGGTCGGTCGCGATGCCTGCTGGCTGGTGGTGCTGGTCGAATTGGCGCGCCCGGTGGCGCCGCGCCTGTTGATAGCAGGGACCCAGGTCCTGTGGATCGGCTTGCTGGCTTTGATGGTCGCGATGTCCGCGATTCCCGGACTGGCTGGCAGCATCGAGACGCCCTCCCTGTTGCTGTCGCGGGCCGGTCTGGGGCTGGCCTTGTGCGGCCTGGTGTTGCTGGAACAGCTGTATCGCAACACCAGCCCCGCGGGGCGCCGGGCGCTGCGTTATTTCGTGTTGGGCCTGGGGGGCATCTTCGCCTACGACCTGTTCCTTTATTCGCAGGCGGAATTGTTGCGAGGCATTTCCGAGGATGCCTGGAACGCGCGCGGCTTCATCGTTGCCGGCGCCGTACCGCTGATCGCATTGTCGGTGCGGCGCAATCCCGAGTGGTCGCTGGACATCTTCGTCTCGCGCCAGGTCGTGTTCTACACCACCACCTTCGTGGCGGTGGGTATTTACCTGGTGGTGATGGCGCTGGCCGGTTACGTGATCCGCGACATGGGCGGGACCTGGGGCGCCGTGGGGCAGATTCTATTCTTTGCCGGGGCCGCGGTGGTGCTGGTGTTCCTGGTGGCGTCGGGAGCCCTGCGACGACATGCGGCCGTGTTCATCGCCAAGCACTTCTACAGCAACAAATACGACTACCGGGTCGAATGGCTGCGCTTCATCCAGACTCTGTCGGCGACTTCCGAGGATGACATACGGGTCACCGCGATCCGGGCCGTGGCACAGATATTCGGCAGCCCCGGTGGCATCCTTTTGGTGCATGACGAACAGTCCAGGCAGTTCGTGCCGGCGGCGTCCTGGCCGATGCGCCTGGAGACAGTGGCTGGCCTGGAGCCGCTGCCGGCAAACGGCGACCTGGTGCGTTTCATCAGGCAGAAGCAATGGATCATCGACTTGCAGGAATATCGCCGCACGCCGGATTTCTATCAGAACATCGAGCTGCCGGGCTGGCTGCGGGACAGCCAGGCGCTACGCATCGTGTCTCCCTTGCTGGAACTGGACCAGCTGTTCGGGTTGTTCGTGCTGTACGACCCGCCGCCGCCGTTCGCCCTGATGTATGAGGACCGCGACCTTCTGAAGACCGTGGGGCGTCACGTTGCCACGCAACTGGCACAGCATGCGGCGGATCGCCGCCTGGCGGAGAGCCGGCAGTTCGAGGCGTACAACCGCCTGACCGCCTTCATGATGCACGATCTGAAGAACTCGGTGGCCCAGCTGCTGTTGATCGTCGCGAACGCGGAGCGCCATAAACGCAATCCCGAGTTCATCGACGACGCCATCGGCACCATCGGCAACACTGTCGAGCGCATGACCCGCCTGATCGAGCAATTGCGCCATAGCGCGACCAGCAGCGTGCCCAAGACGATCCGTTTCGACGACCTGGTGCGTAATACCGTCGATCGCTGCAGTTTGCGGCCCCCGGTTCCCGAACTGGAGATCGGGCCGCAGCCGATCTGGGTCAAGGCCGATCCGCCGCGTCTGTCCGCGGTGGTGGAACATGTGATTCGCAACGCCCAGGATGCCGCGCCGCAGGGTACGATATCGATCAGCCTGCGGGCCGCGGGCGAGTCGGTGCTGCTGCGGGTGGCCGATACCGGCAAGGGCATGGACCCGGAGTTCGTCCGGGAACGCCTGTTCCGGCCGTTCGACAGCACCAAGGGTTCCAAGGGCATGGGAATTGGCGCCTACCAGGCCCGTGAGTACGTGCAAATGCTCGGGGGACATGTAGAAGTGCAGAGCAGTCCCGGTCAGGGGACGGTCTTTTTGATTAATCTGCCGCTCGAACCGGTGCAGGGCTGATCCATCGTGAACGATACGAAGTCGAAGTTGTTGATCGTCGAGGACGATTTGGGATTGCAGCGCCAGCTGAAGTGGTGCTTTGACGACTATGAAGTGTTGATGGCCGGCAGCCGCTCGGAAGCCCTGGCGCAGTTGCGGCGCTTCGAACCCCCGGTGGTGCTGCAGGACCTGGGGCTGCCGCCGGACGCCGATGGCGTCACCGAGGGCATGGCCACCCTCAAGGAAATCTTGGCCGTCGCACCACAGTCCAAGGTCATCGTGGTGACTGGCAACCATGACCGCGACAACGCCGTGCGCGCCGTGTCTTTCGGTGCCTACGACTTCTACCAGAAGCCGGTGGATACCGACGTGCTGCGGCTGATCGTCGGCCGGGCGTTCAACATGTACGCGCTGGAGGAACAGAATCGCCAGTTGCGCGAGAACCAGTTCAACTCGCCGTTCGAGGGCATGATCGCCACCGACGAGGGCATGCTCAAGGTGTGCCGCATGATCGAAAAGGTGGCGCCGGTCGATGTTTCGGTGCTGATCCTGGGGGAAAGCGGTACCGGCAAGGAATTGCTGGCGCGGGCGGTGCATTCGCTGAGCGGGCGTAAACAACAGAAGTTCGTCGCCATCAATTGCGCGGCGATCCCGGAACAATTGCTCGAGAGCGAGCTGTTCGGACATGAGAAGGGGGCGTTTACCGGCGCGGTCAAGCAGACCATCGGCAAGGTGGAGTTGGCCGACGGCGGTACGCTGTTCCTGGACGAAATCGGCGACATGCCCCTGGCACTGCAAGCCAAGCTGCTGCGCTTCCTGCAGGGCCGGGTCATCGAACGGGTGGGCGGACGCCAGGAGATCCCGGTCAACGTGCGCGTCGTGTGCGCCACCAACAAGGATCTCAAGGCAATGATCGCCCAGCAGCAATTCCGTGAGGATTTGTACTTCCGGATCAGCGAAGTCACGGTCAATGTACCGCCGCTGCGCGACCGGCGGGGCGGCGCGACCGTACTGGCGAACTCGCTGCTGCGCAAGTTTGGTGGCAGCCACGGCCGGCCGAAACGAGGCTTCACCGAAGAGGCGGTTGCCGCCCTGGAAGCCTATTCCTGGCCAGGCAACGTGCGCGAGCTGGAGAATAAGGTCAAGACAGCGATGATCATGGCGGAAGGGTCGCTGATTACGCCGGAGGACCTGAGTTTGCAGGAAGCCGTCGATGGCACGCTGCTGTTCAATTTGAAGGAAGTTCGCACCCGCGCTGAACGCCAGGCGATACGGCAGGCGCTGTCCATCACCGACGGCAATGTTTCCAGGACCGCCGAGTTGCTCGGAGTCAGCCGGCCGACCTTGTACGATCTGATGGACAAGTACGGTATCCGGGCGCCGCAGTAACACTAATGCAACCCGAACCGGAAAGCGCTGCCGCCGCGATGGACGTGCCCCAGCCGAAGGCCGCGCCGCGCCGGTCCTGGGCCCTGGCGAGCGTCCCGGTGGCGCTGTTCGCCGCTGCTCTGGTGCTGCTGTGGCCGACGACCCACTCTCTGATGGTCGAGTGGCAGGACACCGTCAAGACCACCTACACCCACGGCTACCTGATCGCGCTGATTTGCGCCGCGTTGTTGCTGCTGCGCGGGCGCGAGGTCAGCGTAGCGGCACGTCCTGCCGTCAGGGGAGTGCTTCTCTGCCTGATCGGTGCGGGCAGCCTCCTATGGCTCATCACGGTGCGTGCGGGGCTGCAGTCCCTGCATCAGGTTCTGCTGCCGGTGCTGTTCCTGCTGACGCTGTGGTCGATCCTGGGTTGGCGGTCTGCGCTGTGGGCCACGTTCGCGACTGGGTATTTCTATCTGGCGGTTCCGGTGTGGGAGGTGGTGAACGGCACATTGCAGTCGCTGACCACGCTGGTGGTCGGGCAGTTGCTGCGCATCACCGGGGTACCTGCCTTCGTCGACGGCAACATGGTACATCTCGCGGCCGGCACTTTCGAAATCGCCGGCGGTTGCAGCGGCCTGCATTTCTTCATCGTCGGGATCGCGCTGGCCACGCTGTACGGCGAGGTTTACCGCGACAGCCTGAAGATGCGCTGCAAACTGCTGCTGCTCGCGCTCGGGTTGTCGTTGCTGAGTAATTGGCTGCGGGTCTACACCATCATCGTTGCCGGCTATCTCACCGACATGCAGCACTACCTGGTGCGCGTCTCTCATTATGGCTTTGGCTGGGTAATGTTTGCAGTGGCCATGGCGGTGTTCTTTTTCATTGCCAGTCGTATCGGCGCCGAAGACGCAAGCTGGCCGGCGCCACCTGTTGCCAGCGGCAGGCTGGTGCAACCCGGTGCACTGTTGCTGGCCAGCGCTGTGTCCGTGATCGCCTTGGCGATGGGACCAATATGGAATGCGGTCGCGCCGCTGCAGGCGGCGACCATCCCGTCGTCCGATCGGCTCCTGCCGGCGGCTTCGGCTGGGTGGAGCGGGCCGGTACGCGATGATAGTGAAGGCGATTGGCTACCCGCATATCCAACCGCCGATGCTGTGCAGATGGGAACATACTCGAATGCGGGACAGCGGGTGATCGTGTTTACTGCCGTGTATGCGTCGCAGGCGCAGGGCAGGGAACTGGTTGGCTACGGCAATTCCATTGCCGGTAAAGCCACCATCCGTGAATCGCGCGACACGCCTTCCGGCAGGGAGCTGATCGTCGCCGGCAAAAGCGGCCGGCAATGGCTGTTGCGATACTTCTTTCAGATCGGTTCGCACCGGGTCCATGGGGATCTACATGAGCAGTTGCGCTACGGAGTCGCTACGCTCACCGGTCGTCCCTTGTCCGCCGTTTTTGCTTTCGGCTCGCCTTGCGTGCCGGATTGCGCCACCGCTGGTGCGACTGTCGAAAAATTCATGCTCGAGGTGTCGGCGCAAATCCCTGCGTCACATCCAGGTGACCGTTCATGATGATGAGAATAAGCCGACCCGCGACCGTTCTCGCACTCGCCTGCGCGTTGCACCTTGGCGGCTGCGACTATTTCGTCAGCCCTGAGCAGCGCATCGAGCGCGCGCAACGACAGGTGGACGCCTCGAATGACCGAGGCGCGGCCATCGAACTGCAGAATGCGCTGCGAGCGCAGCCCGAGAATGTCCAGGCACGATTGATGATGGCTGAGGTCTCATTGCGCCTGGGCGATCCGCAGGGCGCCCGCAAGGAACTCCAGCAAGCAGTGGCGCATGGCGCCAAGGGTGTGCAGCTCAATGAGCTGTCCGCCAAAATCCGCCTGGCGTTGGGCGAGTTCGACGAACTGGCGGTGCAGCTCGATACGGACGAACAGGCATTGCCCGAGCCGGCGCGCTCCACCTATCACGGACTGGCTCAGCTCGGCTCAGGGCGTATCGATGCGGCGGTGGCCGACTTCCGGCGTGCCATCGCGGCGGATGCGTCCGCAACTGAGGCCCGTATTGGCCTGGCTGATGCGCTCGTGCAGCAAAAGCAATTGTCCGAGGCAGCGGCGGAAGTTGCCAGGGCATTGGCCGCCGAACCGAAGAATCCCGCCGTGTTGTCCGCGCAGGGCCGGATCCTGGCTCAGCAAGGCGACTACAAAGCAGCGGTTACGGCGCTCAAAGCGGCACGCAGTGGTGCGGCTGGCAAGCTCTCTATCAACGAGTACAACCGGGTATTGGTGGATCTGGTCGATGCGCAACTCGCGTCGGGCGATGTGGCCGGGGCGACAGCCAGCCACGCGGAATTGCTCAAACGCGCACCGGATGCTCCGGTGACACGGTTGTTGGCTGCCCGGCTGGCCTTCACCCATCAGGACTATGTCACCGCCGTGGCCGAAGCACAGAAGGTTGTGGCGGCGCTGCCGAATCTCGTGCCCGCAAGGCTGCTGCTGGGAAGCGCATTGGCGGCGCAGGGTGGTCTCAACCAGGCCGAGGTTCAGTTCGCCGCGGCGGTGCGCACAGCACCCGATAGTGTCGAGGCGCGCAAGCTGCTGGCCAGGATCAATCTGCAGCTGCAACGACCCGACGTGGCGCTGCAGGTCCTCGCGCCTACGCAGCGTAGTTCGAACGACCCGCAACTGGATGCGCTGATGGGGTGGGCCAACCTGCAGCATGGCGATGAATCCGCCGGACTGGAATTGCTGGAGCGCAGCTCCCGGGCCCAGCCTGGGGATCGGCAACTCAAGTTGAGCCTGGCCGCTGCCTACCTGCAGGCTGGCCAGAACGAAAAGGCAGTGGGCCTGCTCTCGGCCATGCCCAGGGTGGCGGGCGAGACGCAACGAGACCGGTTGCTGGTGGCCGCACTGGCTGCGTCGAAGGGCCGGCAGGCGGCCAATGACGAAATGCAGAAACTGGTCGCTGCCAGCCCCAAGGATATTGCGCTGCTGAACCTCGCGGCGGAGTTCCATGGCCGCCAGAGAGACTTCGAGCGCGCCCGGCAGTTGTTGAATGCCGCGCTGGCGGTAAAGCCCACGGACGTGGACACGCTGATCAATCTGGCTCGATTGGAAGTTGCGGACGGCAATTCAGCCGCGGCGCGGGCGGCGATTCAGAAAGCACTCGCGGTTGACCCGCACAATGCGACAGCCCTGCTCACGCATGCCAAAATCATGTTGCAATCCGGCGACGTGGCCGGTGCCATTCCGTTGCTCGAGCAGGTTCGTGCCGACGACGCCGGCCAGATCGAACCTCGCTTGCTGTTGGCGCGTATTTATCTGCAGCGTGGTCAGGGGCGTGAAGCCGACGCAGTGATCGGCGAAGTGCTTGGACACAGTGAAGGCGTTCCGGCGATTGCCAATGTGGTGGGCCAGCTCTACATGGACGCCGGCCGGTTCGACGAGGCGCTCACCCAGTTCAACGTAGCGGTCAGCGGCAAACCGGATGAAGTGGCCTACTCGCTGAACGTGGCACGCGCTCAGCAGGCTCTGGGCAAGGGGGCTGGTGCCCGGGCCCTCCTGGAGAAGCTGGCGGCAGCCCATCCGGAGTCGATTCCGGTGCAGGCGGCCCTGATCGCCGATGACCTGCGCGACCGGCGCCGGGAGGCCGCCGTCGCACGAGTGACGCAGCTGAGAAAGGCTCATCCCGCCGATCCCGCGGTCATGACGCTCGAAGGTGACGTAGCCATGGACAGCAAGTCGTATCCCGCGGCGTCGGCGGCTTATCAGGCGGCGTTCGCGGCGAAGCCCTCGAACTCGCTTGCCGTCCGTAACTACAGGGCCCGACAGTTGGGCAAGCTGGCTCAGCCGCTGGCGCCGCTGCAGAACTGGCTCGAAAAACGTCCGACCGATGTTGCAGTGCGAATGGTCCTGGCGGAGGCCTATGCAAGTGCCGGCCAGCGCGCAACAGCAATAGAGCAATACGAGATCGCCACCCGCGGTGAGCGGCCTAATGCCATGGCCTTGAACAATCTTGCCTGGATGTACTACGAAGGGGGCGACCAACGAGCCTTCGATACGGCCAAGCGGGCTTACACGGCGGCCGGGGCGTCGCCGCCCGCCGCCATTGCCGATACCTATGGCTGGGTCCTGGTGGAATCGGGCAAGGTCGCCGAGGGCCTGCCAATCCTGGAGAAGGCGGTGGCCGACTCGAAGGGACAACGCGACATTCGCTATCACTATGCGGCCGCGCTCGCCAGGGTGGGCAAGCGGGACCTGGCGCTGCGCGAGCTACGGGTGCTCAGCAGCGGTGACCAGAATTACGCCAGCGCCGCGCGGGTGCGCAAGCTCCTCGACGAACTGGGAGGCTAGCGATGGCACATTCGATTCAATCCAAGGGAACCACCAGGGCCGGCATTGGGTCACGGAGGTATCTGTTAAGCTGTGGCAGGATCTCGATGGCTTTCATACCAGCGAGGGCGCGGGCATCGTCGCGCCTGACTGCCACCATGAACGGAGTACCAGGTACTGTGCAGCGGCGATGTTTCAAGATGACGGGGCGTGCGTTCCGGTCGGGGTGGGAGAAGGTTTCTACCTGGCGTTCGGTGTTGGCTATCTCTTTGATTTACATGATGATTGTTCCCGCTGTGCCTGCGCAGGTCGCAGCGCCAGCCACGGCACCAGCGTCAAAAGCAGACGCACCGGCGGAATCCAAGGTTCCCAATGACTATGTCATCGGGCCGGGCGACACGCTGCAGGTGTTCGTGTGGCGCAACCCGGAACTCACCACCACCGTGCCGGTCCGCCCGGACGGGAAAATCTCGACGCCGCTGGTGAACGACATGGTCGCCGTGGGCAAAACCCCTACGGTGCTGGCGCATGACATCGAACAGGTGCTGGCCGAGTACGTCAAGTCACCCCAGATCAATGTGATCGTCACCGAGCCGGCCAGCGTCTTCAGCCAGATCAAGGTGATCGGCCAGGTGCAGCATCCACAGTCGATCGCTTATCGTGACGGCCTCACGGTGCTGGACGCGGTTCTTGCGGTGGGGGGGTTGTCGCCATTCGCTGCCGGCAATCGTGCCAAGGTGGTGCGTACCGAGAACGGCAAGATGCATGAGCTGAAGATCAAATTGTCCGATCTGGTCAACAAGGGCGACATGCGGCAGAACCTGCCGTTGCAGCCCGGCGATGTGATCGTCATTCCCGAGTCGCGGTTCTGATATGCACGAGTTGATCGAACAGGTTATCGATGCGGTCCGCGGTTCGTGGCGCTTCCGCCGCTATGCATTGCTCACAGCCTGGGCCGCCGCGCTGCTGGGCTGGGTGGTGGTGTTTTCGCTGCAGGATGTATACCAGGCGAGTTCCCGGGTGTTTGTCGACACCAAGACAGCGCTCAAGCCGGTACTCGAGAACCTGGTGTTGGATCAGGACGTGAACGCGCAGTTGAACCTGGTACAGCAGGCGCTGTTGGCCACCCCGCAACTGGAGCCGGTGGCCCAGGAGGTCGGCCTGGTCGATGTCCGGACCATGACGCAACAACAGCGGACGCGTGTTCTTGGTGACATGCGCGATCGCATCAAGCTCACGGTGGCTTCTGCCAGTCAAAAGGAGCGGCCGGATCGCGATGCCGGCAGTATCTATTCGATCCAGTACGACGATGTGTCGCGGGACCGGGCCATCAAAGTGGTGCAGATCCTGCAGAACAATCTGATCGAGAAGACACTGGGCGGCAAGCGCAGCGGCTCGGAGAGTGCACAGAAATTTCTCGAGAACCAGATCACCGACTACGAACAGCGGCTGCGTTCGGCCGAGGACCGGCTGGCTACGTTCAAGAAACAGAACGTCGGGCTCATGCCGACCGAACAGGGCGGTTATTTTACGCGTCTGCAGACAGAAATGGATGCGGTGACAGCGACGCAGTCACAGCTTGCTATTCTCGGCTCAAGGCGCGAGGAATTGCGGCGCCAGCTGCGTGGCGAAGCGCCGGTAGCGGCTGCTATTGGCGGTCCGACGATTCAAGGTGCACCAGGGGGCGGAGGCGATACAGCGTCGCGCATCCGCGAAACCCAGGCTCGCCTCGACGAACTGCGGCTCAGGTTTACCGACAAGCATCCGGATGTAGCGGCGACGCTCGCCACGCTCGAGCAATTGAAAGAACGGCGCAAGGCCGAAATTGAAGCTTTGAAGCGCGGTGATCCTGGTGCGGTTGCCGCGAGCGGCGCGAGTGCCAATCCGGTGTATCAGAGCATTCAATTGGCGCTCAACCAGACTGATGTCGAAAACGCATCACTGCGGCGTCAATTGTCCGATCACCAGGACAAGGTGGCTGACCTGCGCAAAATGCTCGACACCATGCCCCAGGTCGAGGCTGAATATGCGCGGCTCAATCGCGACTATGATGTGACCAAGGCGCAATACACGGCGCTGGTGGAGCGGCTGGAGAAGTCCCGCCTCGGCGAGGAGGCGACCACCAGCGGTTCGGTTCGTTTCGATGTCATTGATCCGCCCTTCGCCGGATTCCGGCCCACCTCGCCCAAGCGCTCGCTGTTGGTACTTGCCGTGCTAGTGGGATCGCTGGCTGTGGGGGCTGGGGTGGCATTTCTGCTGCATCAGCTGAAACCGGTGTTCACGTCTGCACGTGGGCTGGCCGCCGCTACTGGATTGCCGGTACTTGGCGCCGTCAGCATGGTCTGGCTGGATCATCAGCAGGCCGCTCTGCGGCGCTCGTATTTGCGCTACGGCGGCGCTGTGCTGGCCTTGGTCGTCGTCGCTGCGGTGGTATTGCAGCTCAGTCGCATGGGCGTTCGTTTTGGCTCCCACTTGGGCGCGTGAGGTACCTCGCATGAGTTTGGTGGAACGCGCTCTGAAGAAGTTGCAGGAATCTGCACAGCCTGCAACCGAGCGAACTCAGGCTCCGCCGGTCCGTGCTGCCGGGCAGGTGCAGAGGGCAGCACCGGTGCAGCCGACGCAGACGCACGCAGTCGAGCCACCCGGCCATATCGTAAACATCGATCGTGGCGTACTGCGCGAGATGAAACTGTTGCCACCGCCCCGTCTGGAACGGAACATCGCGAATCAATACCAGCAGATCAAGCGCGCACTGGTGGCGGCCGCTGGCCAGGACAACGGTGCCATTCCCGATGGGCACCTGGTTATGCTCACCAGCGCGCTGCCGGGCGAGGGTAAAACTTACACCAGCATCAATCTGGCGTTGAGCCTGGCGTTGGAGAAGGATCTCGACGTGCTGTTGGTGGATGCGGACGTGGCCAAGCCCCACATCAGTCGTCTTTTGGGTGTGGATCAGGAACCCGGGTTACTCGACCTTCTGACCAATACCGAGCTGCATGCCGATTCGGTCATTCTGCGGACCAACGTCCCCGGCTTGAGCCTGTTGTCGGCGGGGCGGCGCCTGGAGACAGCAACCGAGCTCCTGGCGAGCCAGAGAATGCAGGACGTGGTCCGGGAACTGTTGGGCCACGATGGCAAACGCATCGTGTTGTTCGACTCACCGCCACTGTTGCTGTCGACGGAATCGCGTGCGCTGGTTCCCAGCGTCGGCCAAGTTCTACTGATCGTGCGTGCCGAGTCCACGCCGCAGTCTGCGGTGATGCAGGCGATCGATGCGGCGGGGGAGTCGCGGCCCATCAGTCTGGTGCTCAATCAGAGCAGCATGGCGCCCAGCGACGGTTACTACGGTTATGGGGCGTATGGCGACGCGGCGCAGGAAGCCGCAGTGTGACACCGTCCATTCCAAGAATTACTTTTCGACAGGTTGACAGGAATATGAACCAGGGTCGTCCATTGCGTCGTCATAGGCTGTCTGTGGCCATCTGTGCGCTGCTCGGAGGAAGTGCTGGCGCCGCCAATTTCGACTACCAGGCCACGCTGGGGGCCGGATATAGCGACAACATTGGACGCGCAACGCAGGACGAGACCTCCTCGGGGATTCTTGCTCCTGGTCTGCAATTCTCTTTCGACCAGGCCAGTCGGCGGCTGCAGGCCGACCTGGTAGGTAACTTCGCCTATTACAAGTATCTGGACGATAAGTTCGATTCGGAGCTGATCGGCAACTTTGCGGGTAATGCGCGTTTCAGCCTGGTGCCGGAGCGCTTCGAGTGGGTCGTCAGCGACAATTTTGGACAGGTGCTCAACGATCCGTTCCTGCCCGCGACGCCAGAGAATCGCGAGAACATCAATTATTTCATGACCGGACCGGATGCCATCGTGCCTTTCAGCCAGACCACCCGGCTGCGTGCCGGCGCGCGTTACGGTTTGACCACGTATGAGCATCAGTCCTTTGATTCGAATAATGTCATGGGCCAATTGGCACTGGAGCATCAGTTGTCAGCCTTCAGCACCGTGTCGTTGAACGGTAGTCTGCAGCAGATCAACTTTGACGAGTCAGCGCTGAACGGCGACTATGATCAGACCGAGGTTTTCGCGCGTTACGATGCCCAGGGAGCGCGCACCAACCTGTCCGTCGATGCCGGCTATACCGCATTGAATCAGGATGCGACCGACACTACCCATAACGGCGCGTTGTTCCGCCTCAGTGTGTCGCGCCGGCTGTCGGCGTCATCGACCATTTCGCTCTCGGGAGGCCACGAATTTTCCAGCTCTGGTGGAGCATTTGCTGCCGGGCAGTTGGGCATGCCCACCAATATTGGCGCGGTACCCGGGCGCCAGACCATCCAGCCTTTCATGTACGACCATGCCAGGCTCGGCTACGCGTTCCAGCGGGAGAGGACCGGGTTTTCGCTGTCGGCCTTTTGGGACGACCGTAACTTCAAGGATCAGTCTGGATTTGATCAGACATTGACAGGACTCTCCGCTGCGGTGACGCGCCAGCTGACGCCACGGACGAGTTTGACCATCGACGGTAACTACGGACGGGGCAGTTTCGAACAGCAAGGCGACTATACCGATTTCATCGGGGGTATCTCCGTGAACTGGCGGTTGTCGCAGCGAGTGACACTCGCACTTTCGTATGACCATTTCGATCGTAGCAGCGACCGGCCGGCAGGCGGCTACACCGAGAATCGATACTGGCTGACGATCGGTTATGGGCGTGGGGCGCCGCGTCGCACTCTGTTGCCGCCGCGTTTCGGTGTGGATGCCGCGCAGCCGGAAACCTGATTCGTGACGGATTCCGATATCCCGACCCTGAATGCAATGACCGTCGATGTGGAAGACTATTTCCATGTGGCGGCGCTGGCACAGTCCATCGATCGTTCGCGATGGGATGAAATGGAGTTTCGCGCCGATGTCAGCACCCGGCGGCTGCTGGACCTTTTCGATGAACATGAGTTCAAGGCTACGTTCTTCGTACTTGGCTGGGTGGCGCGGCGCAGCCCTGAACTGATACGGGAGATCCACGGTCGCGGCCACGAAATTGCCAGCCATGGTATGAGCCACAAGCTGGTGTTCAACCAAACCCCGCAGGAATTTGCAGCTGAGACTTACGAGTCGAAGGCTCT